>Ga0210394_10001499_pt1 | contig 37065 bp, 31 predicted proteins | sample IncBWC12MmetaG_FD_160121 | JGI IMG/M metagenome (GOLD analysis project Ga0210394, IMG submission 160121) | Forest soil microbial communities from Barre Woods Harvard Forest LTER site, Petersham, Massachusetts, United States - Inc-BW-C-12-M | ecosystem: Environmental > Terrestrial > Soil >... | reverse complement strand
AGCCGTGGTCGTCGATGCGTAGAAGCAAGAAAACGAAAAAGAACGAAAGAGAAAAACTCTTTTAGGTGAAAAGGAAGAAGTGTGCTCAAAAAAGATTTGACAGGGTCGGCATTGTTAGAGATGGACGATTGATGCCGCGTTAACCAGGACCCGACCGGCATTGAGGGCTAAGCGCACGGCAATGATATGTTTGGATTTTGCGCTGACGTACCCGCCCACTGCTGGTGTCGTGGGCTCTATCGTCACGCCAAAGACGATTCGCCTTGAGGCAAAAAAAGTTAACTTGGGGCTGTACGTCGAAAGGCTAGTCGGAAATTTCCCGTCGCAGTCCGGTTGGCAAATGAACGGCTCTGGAAGTTGGACTTCAAACCAGACTGGCTACGTTTTGGATGCGGTCTATCCGCGCGACCTGATTCCTGCTGACCAACGGCCCTCGCTTGATTACAGACCTTCACCGAACAATGAGGTAAATTCAGCACGCGGTAAGAACGCCCGACCCGCAAAGCGACGAAAGAAGCGAACGCAAGCAAAATCGTCGTCGCGAACCTGAGAGAATCGGAAGACCGCGCCTGAGAAATCGGGTAACCGGAAACCGACCAACTACCGAGCACTGGGCTTCCTTGACGGATGGGAGGCCCGACGTTAGATTGGAAATGTATGCACCTGAGCAAGAAAAACGCCAAGCTCAACGCTGTTAGTGATCGGCTCAACCATTCCCAGCGGCGCGCGCGAACCTTCAATGCGAAGCCTGGCCTCGCCATCACCGCCGGCTTATTTTTGTTTCTTTCCGCCGCCCCGTCCAGCCACGCGCAAAAGGTCAAATCGACGCCTCCCCCGCCTCCGCAGGCCGCTCGACCACAACGGGAAACCGCTCCAGCCACAAGCATCAACGTGGATGCCAGCGAGCCCATGTTCACGACCATGTGCGCACTGCTGGCGGCCGGATTTGAAGCCGACATCAGCGCGGAAAATTGGCGTCCACTTCGCGCTCAGCTTCGCGATCGTATGCAACACCAACAAGGCCCGGCGGTCGAAGCCGTTCGCGAATACTACAAGCAACACGATTCTGCCGATCCCGGTGCGGCGCTTTCCCGCTATTTGTGGTTTGGTCTGGTGGCCGGCCCCGCTCCGGATTTCAAACCCACCATGCGGCGTGAGGATCTACCGCCCGAAGTATTGGCTCTAGAAGGTTTCAGCGAGCTGCTTTCCAAATATTATCAGGAACAAAATATTCACCAGCTTTGGCGTCAAATGCAGCCCGCTTATAACGCTGAAATCGAGCGCATGCACGAGGCCGTGTCGCAAATTGTGTTTGTCGCTACCGGATATTTGCGCGCCATGAACCAGCCATCCGAACAGCGCACCTTCACCATAATTGTTGAGCCGCTGGTCGGTCACCTCACCAACGTTCGAAATTTTGGCGATCACTACGCCATCGTGCTCAGCGGCGCGGATGATATTCCCGCAGATGTGGTGCGCCACGCGTATCTGCACTTCATGCTCGATCCCTTGCCGCTGCGTTATTCTCACGTTATCGCGGTAAAAAAGCCGTTGTTTGAAAAAGCCGCCAGCGCGCCGCGACTCGCGCCCGACCTGAAGGACGACTATCCTTCTTACTTCGCGGAATGCATGGTGCGCGCCGTGGAACTGAAATTGAGAAGAATGTCGCCCGGCGAACGTGATGCCGCTCTCGAGCGCAATGACGCCGATGGCTACGTTCTGGTGCGCCCGCTTTTCGCAGCGCTGCCAAAATTTGAAGGCGCCGAACCAACCATGGAGCTGTTCTTCCCCGACTTGGTGCGCTCCATCGACGTCGCCACTGAACTCAAGCGAGTCAGTACGTTGCAATTTGCGCCCGCTGGTAGCCAGCGAAATTCCAGTGACTTGAGCGTCGAAGAGGTCGCTCGCCGCCGTGCTGCCGTCATGCCCGGTACGGTCCCGAATGATGCCGACGCGATCGCCGCACTCACGGAAGGGGAGCGCCGCATCGCCGAAAAGAACGCCCGCGCTGCCGAAGCTTCATTTCAAAAAGTCGTAGCGAAGTATCCGGACCAGCCGCGTGCCTGGTATGGTCTTGGCCTGGTTGCTCTCCTCGATCATGATGGTCCACGCGCCAAAGAAGTATTCGGCCGGCTGACCACGGGAGAGCATGCCGCTACTTCCGATCCCATGGTCCTGGCCTGGTCGCATATTTACCTCGCACGGATTTATGATGGTGAAGGCCAGCCACGCCAGGCCGAGGCCGAGTATCAGGCCGCCTTAACGGTGCTGGGCAGCCCGGAACAGGCTCGCCAGGCCGCGCAAAAAGGTTTGGCCGATACGGCTCGTGAAAAGCCCGTGGAGCGCCCGTGAATTTCGCCGCGCTCATCGATTTTAGAAGCAGCAACACCAATCGGGTTTGAGCCCGCGGATCCGATGGTGAACTCTACAGGAGAAAACGCATATGAAGGTAAAGTGCAACATATGGCTCACAACGGGCGCGCTGGTGGCGTTTATGATGTCGGCAGCCGCAGGGACTGTAGCGCAGAATCCTCCCGCGCCCGCGTCAGGCAATAACCAGAATCCGCCCCCTGCTACATCGACGGACAAATCAAAGCCTCCCGCAAATAATTCGCTTACGCTCGATGATCCTAATGCCGCGCCGGTCAATGCCGAAGAAGATGCCGCCTACAAGGCTCTTTCAGACCCGGCAAACGATCAAGCCAAGCGCATTGAACTCGGCGAAGCTTTCTTGCAGAAGTATCCGAACAGCCGCTACCGCTCGCCGGTGTATGGCACGCTGGTGATGGCTTATGTGCAAAGCGGCCAGGTGCAAAAAATGGAAGAGGTCGCGGACAAGGAGCTTGCGCTGAATCCTAACGACGTACAGGTTTTGGCAGTAGTCGGCCAGACACTTCCGCGAGCCATGAATTCCAAAACTCCGGACCAAGAAAAGGTATTGGCCAAAGCCGAGCTGTACGATCGTAAGGCTATCGAACTGACTCCCACGTTACCCAAGCCTGCCGCGGTCTCGGACGAAGCTTTTTCCACGGTAAAGAACCAGACCTTGGGTATGGCTCACGGTGGTCTCGGTCTGGTGTATATCCGGCGCGGCAAGTTCAGTGAAGCCATTCCCGAGCTGAATCAGTCCGTGACGATTGATCCCACGCCCGATCCCGTAAATTATTACCTGCTCGGAATGGCCAATGTGAAGACCTCCCATTTCGACGATTCCGTGGCTGCGTATAACAAATGTGCTGCGATCGCTGGCGCCATGCAGGAGACCTGCAAAAAAGGCGCAGAGGAAGCCAAGAAACTTAGCGCCACGCAACTTAGCGCGCCAAAATAAGCACTCGACCGGATTTCTGACTTGTAGGTGAGATGACTCCCGCGGATGACGCGCTTCTGGAACAGCGTTTGGGCCACAAATTCGCGCGTCCCGCGCTCTTGCACGACGCGCTGACGCACAGCTCGGCAGTCCCCGAAATGCGCGCCAGCCAAGGCGAACCGTACACTGCAAGAGCTGCGGTAAATAACGAACGCCTTGAATTTCTCGGCGATGCTGTGCTGGAGCTGCTTACCAGCGAATACCTCCTGGATGCTTTTCCGGATTGGACCGAAGGTCAACTCTCCAAAAGCCGCGCGCGCCTCGTCAATGCGTACTCGCTTGAAGCCGCCGCGCGACGCTTGCATCTTGGAGATCACTTGCGCCTCGGCCGCGGAGAAGAAAAAACTGGCGGCCGCGAAAAGCAGACGCTTCTAGCCGATGCCTTCGAAGCGGTACTCGCCGCCATTTATCTGGATGCCGGCTTGTCCGCCGCGCGTGAAGTTTTGCGGCATACGCTATTTGAGCAAGCGTTAGAAGAAGCCGGCGCGCGCATGGCCGAGTCCGACCGCAAGTCTGCGCTTCAGGAACTTCTGCAATCGCGCGGCCAGCTCCCCGCGGAATACCGTGTGGTGGGCGAATCCGGCCCGGATCATCAGAAAATTTTTAAGATTGAAGTGTGGGTGAATGGCTCGCGCGTCGCCAGCGCTGAGGGCGGCACAAAAAAAGAAGCCGAGCAACGCGCCGCTCGCAAAGCTCTTAAGCTGTTAGAACTTGCGAAATAATCGCTCTTGCTGCCACAGTGATTGCTCGATAGCACTGCACATACGGTAATTTTCAACGATTCACCCTGGAGGCTGGACCTGATGGCGGACGGTACAGAAGTTCCGGTCGAAGGCGCACTGCCTGAAAACGTACCGCTCGGAAATCTTCCGGCTGGCAATATACCGGAAGAAAAAGCCTCTCCGCGCACCAGACATTCCTCCATCTACCGCGAGCAAACCACTTTTTCCGAATACCTCGAATCCCTGCTGGTCACCATTATCCTTGCGCTCTTCGGCACCAGCTTCATCGTTCAAGCCTTCAAAATTCCCTCCGCTTCCATGGAAAAAACCCTGTTGATCGGCGACCATCTTCTGGTCAACAAATTCATCTTTGGCGGCCACGGCGCCTGGTATGAAAAGTTCCTTCCATACCGTTCTTTGCAGCGCGGCGACATCATTGTATTCAAATATCCATACCTGGATCATCCGCATTATGTGAAACGCATCATCGGATTGCCGGGAGATCATGTAAAGCTCGTCGACCAGCAGGTGTATATCAACGGCCAGCTTTTGAACGAGCCGTACGTCGTGCACGATCCCTCCGTGCCGTACGATCCCTTCAACTATTCTTTTCCGCCGCTACGCGACCAGATGATTCCCCTAAACGTCATCAACGAGTGGCGTCCCCAGCTACGCAAATATGTTCAAGGCGATGAAATGGTTGTTCCTCCCGGCAAATATTTCGCCATGGGAGACAATCGCGACCACAGCCAGGACAGCCGCTACTGGGGATTTGTCGACCGCGACGCCATTATGGGTCATCCCTTTTTTATCTATTGGTCTGTCGACGCCACCAGCGCCGATTATTCTGGCGACAGCACTTTCTGGCAGCGGCTGTTGGGCATTTTCGATACCCTTATGCATCTTCCCGCGCGCACCCGCTGGCATAGAATGTTTCACACCGTCCATTAGCAGTTCATCGGTGTGACTCGCTCTCAATGACCAAAGGGAAGGCCGGCCGGGCTGAACTTTTCAAGACCTCGCGCCCTACACATTTTGGCCTTAGTCTGCCAGACTTTTGACCGTGACCAATTTGCGGAGTTCGTGGAAGATTGCCGTTTGGGTGACTGCCATTCTGGTGGCCGCTCAAATCGCTGCCTCTATTTCCGTACGCACCTCTGGCGTTCGTAATTACTTCAGCGAACGTCTGGAAGATGCTTTCGGCCGCCCCGTGCAGGTGAAACATTTCGACATTGAAATTCTGCCCAGTCCTCGGATCTATGCCAGCGGCGTAACCGTAGGCGAAGATCCCGCATTTGGTTATGAATATTTCCTGCACGCGGAGCAGCTCACTGCTGGCCTTCGCTGGTCCGGTTTTCTGCGCGGCCGCTTTGAATTAGGCACTTTGAGTCTGGCTCAGCCAAGCCTCACCCTGGTCAGAAACACCGAAGGCCGTTGGAATTTGGAAGATTGGCTCCCGCCAGCCAAACGCACCGGAGTTGTAACTTCTCCGGTGTACGGACCCAGCCGCGCTCCCACCATCGCCAACCGCTTGGAAAAAATAGAAATTGACGACGGCCGGATCAATTTCAAAAAAATCGATGTCAAACAGCCCTTTGCTCTGACTTCGGTAAGCGGCACCGTGGAGCAGATTTCACCCGGCCGCTGGAAGCTGGAACTTAAGGCTCAACCCTGGCGCAGCGGCGTGGCTGTGCAATCAGCCGGAACCGTGCAGGTTCGTGGCGACATTGCCGGCACTTCCGCGCGCTTGCAGCCCGCCTCCTTCGCGGTGCGCTGGAATAAAGTGTCACTCGCGGATTTGTTTCGGCTGTTGCACGGAAAAGATTACGGGGTGCGAGGCACGTTTGAGCTGGAGGCTACCGCAAAAAGCGGCGTTCCTCCCGATACCGTTGATCCTGTGAATGCTAATTCCTCCAACGATTCTTTTGTCGGCGGGGATTGGTCCTACACACTGAGGGCTTCTGCCGCTGAAATCCATCGCTGGGACCTTACTGAGCGATCCGACAATCCCGCTATTACCGCTAACGTTCAGGGGCGTTGCAATGTCGCGTTAAAAAGACTTGCCGCGGATACTCTGACTCTCGAGACATCGCTATCGAATCTGCATGGCACGGCGGAATTTGTCAGCGCAGCGAATCCCTTCATGCAGATTAAATTCGAATCCGCCGGTCTGCAGGCTGCCGATATTCTCTCCTGGTACCGTGCATTTCATCCTGACGTAGCTGACTCAATCTTCGCCGACCAATTTTTTACCGGCACGCTGCAGCTGCAGGCCTGGCCCCTGCAACTTCAAGAAATAACGGTGACGAGTTTGGGCGGTACGGTGAATTTGCGGGGCAGCGAAGATGTTCTGAAAATTGGCGCATTCCACGCTGCTTTGAATCGAAACAGGCTGGTGATAGATCCCCTCCACGTTGCTCTCGTTAGCAACTCCTCGGCAGCGCCACCCACCCAGGTCGGTCGGCTGACGAAACTCCGCGCCCTTGGCGAATCCAGTGGCGAGGCCAGCCTTACTCTAATCCACGATTTTGCTTCGCATTCCGGCGCACTCGGCGTGCAAGGCCATGTTGATAACGCTGAAAAAGTTTTGAAGATCGCCGCCGATTTTGGACACACCCTCAATCATGGCTGGGATCTCACCGGCCCGGCACGCATCGACATGCGGCGCCAATGGAGTTCTGCATCTACCGCTGTCTGGAATGGTGCAGCGGAAGTAACGGACGCGCAACTCGCAGCCGCAGGGTTAAACCAGACCGTGCAACTTCAAAAAGCGCGGCTCGAATGGAAAAACGGAAACCGGATCGCGCAGATTGGTCGAGTCGAAGGCTTCGGCGCCACCTGGTCCGGCAACATCTCCGAGATAAAATCACCCGATCCTGAGCAGCAGGGCGTATGGAGCGTTCAACTTCACGCCGATCATCTCGACGCCACCGAGCTTGACCGCTGGGTCGGACCGCGTGCTCGCCCCGGTTGGGTGCAACGCCTGTTGCCGTCCCTATTCAGCGGTAAAGCGCAAACGGTTTCCGCGAGCGAACTGGTGCGCCGCTTAAACGTCGTCGGAAATGTTCAAGTAGACGAGTTCACCATCGAAAAATTAAAGCTTCAGCAACTGCATCTGCAAGGTTCGTTGCATGATTTGCAGTTAAGTGTGACTGATGGACGCGCACAATGGGCAGGCGGCGGCGTTCGCGCCACCATGCTTGCGAAATTTCTTCCTCGTCCAACGTACGACGTGCATGCGCAATTGGATGGCGTGAATTTAACCCAACTGCCCATTGATGCGTCGGTGGCTGATCGTTTGGCGGGCTTTGCTTCGGGCGCTATACACCTCAAGACAACCGGTGTGGGCCGTAACGAATTGCTGCAAAAATTAACCGGCGCCGGCAAGGTTCGTTTGAACAATCTTGAATTTCGTGGCTGGGATGTAAATGCCAGCGTGACGGATGGTGAAGCCCACCCGGGGATTTCAAATTGGCCGTCAGGCGTTGGGACATTTACCGTTCGTGACCGCAACGTCTTTTTAGACGATGTTCGCTTGGATGGTGGTACGCAGTTCACTTTAATCGACGGAACAGTTAGTTTCGACCGCGAAGCCGATCTTGCTGTCGAAACCAGCGCCGGAAAGCGCGCGGTTCACAACACCAGTGGGCCCGGTCAGGTGCTGAAGATTGTTGGGCCTTTGGCTGGTCCGCGGGTCACACGAGAAAAAATCGTCCCACGTCAACCGGCGGATTGAGTTTGTTGAAAGAGAAATATATCAACGATAAAAATCCAGCAGCCGAAATATGTTCGGCCAGGAGCCCCGTGAATGATTCGTAAGCCACTGCTCGCGCTCGTAATTTCCCTGGTTTGCGTGTCGCGTACTTCCGCACAGTCCTCGTTCACCCTCGAACAGGTGATGAGCGCGCCATTTCCCGCCAATTTAACGGCTTCCAAAACTGGTGGCCGCCTGGCCTGGACTCTCGATCAACAGGGCCGCAGAAATATCTGGGTCGCCGAAGCGCCCGGATTTCGTGTTCGCCAGCTGACTAAATACGACACCGACGAAGGCCAACCCCTGTCTGATCTGCATTTTTCTTCGGATGGAAATAAGATCGTATTCGTGCGCGGCGAGGGAAAGAACACCGCCGGCCAATCTCCCAATCCCACCAGCAACACCGCGGGTTTTGAGCAATCCGTGTGGTCCATCGCCTGGACCGGTGGCGAGCCAAAAAAACTCGACGCCGGCGATTCGCCGGCCATTTCCGCTTCGGGTGTCGTTGCCTACATTAAAGATCACCAGGTATGGCTTGCCAAACTCGACGCATCCGACAAGCCGCTTCAAATTGTCGTGCGCGGTAAGAACGCAGACCCGCAGTGGTCGCCAGACGGCACAAAGCTTGCCTTCGTTTCGGGCCGCACCGATCACGCTTTTATCGCCGTGTATGACCCTTCAAATAATTCCCTGCGTTATTTATCTCCATCCGTCGATTCCGACCAGACTCCTCGCTGGTCGCCAGACGGCAAATTCATCGCGTTCATTCGCCGCCCGGCCGCGCCGCGCGATAATCCCGAAGGATTTTTTATCGCGCCAGATGTGCCAGAGCCGTGGGCCATCTGGATTGGCGATGTTTCCAGTGGTTCAACCCATGAAATCTGGCACAGCGGAAAAGACCTAAACGACTCCTACCCCGAAATGGCCGCAGATACCGGCGGCGGTGTGCTTAATTGGGCCGCCGATCAGCGCCTCATTATCGCCAGCACAAAAGACGGCTGGCAGCATCTCTATGCGCTGGCTGGGAATGGAAAAAAACAAGAAAATCTCACTCTCCTCACCCCCGGAAATTGCGAAGTGGAGCAATGGTCTTTTTCCCCCGATAAGCAAACCATAATATTTAATTCGAATTGTGGCAGCGCCAAAGAAGACATCGACCGCCGCCATCTTTCACGCGTGGATGTCGGCGACGGCGGCGAACCCGTCCGTATCACCACCGGCGAGAGCATTGAATGGAATCCCGTCGTTCTCAGCGACGAAAAATCTATCGCCTATTTAGGCTCCGACGCCCAACATCCCGGACGCCCGTTTGTTTCAACACTTGCGTTTGATTTTTCTCCCCGCTGGCTTGATTCTGGCACCTGGCCGCCAGATTTCCCGGCCGAACGCCTCGTCACTCCGCAACAAACAATTTTTCGTTCCGGTGACGGCCTAGAACTCCACGCGCAATTATTTTTGCCTCCCAACATGAGGCCCGGCGAGAAGCGTCCAGCCCTTGTTTTTCTTCACGGTGGTCCCATCCGCCAAATGCTCTTGGGCTGGCACTACATGTTCTACTACTCGAATTGCTACGCCATGAATCAGTATTTGGCCAGTCGGGGCTACATCGTTCTGTCTCTCAATTACCGCAGTGGCATCGGCTACGGTCACTCATTTTTTGAAGCTCCAGGCCGCGCCGGGCGAGGCGCTTCGGAATATCAGGACGTTGTCGCCGCTGGAAAATTTCTGGCGGCGCGCAATGACGTCGATGCCCAGCACATCGGTTTGTGGGGAGGCAGCTACGGCGGTTATCTCACTGCGCTCGGTCTTGGCCGCAATTCCGATCTGTTTGCCGCGGGCGTCGATCTGCACGGCGTGCACGACTGGCCCACCGACAACTGGGACGGAAAAAATATTACTCCTGAACTCACCAAGCTGGCGCATACCTCCTCGCCGGTTACCGCCGTCGACACCTGGCGCTCTCCGGTGCTGTTTATTCACGGCGATGATGATCGCAATGTGATCTTCACCCAGACCGTGGACTTGATCGCGCGTTTACGCGCCAAAAACGTGGAAATCGAGCAACTCATTTTTCCCGATGAGGTCCACGATTTTCTTTTGCACCGTGATTGGTTGGCCGCCTACCACGCTGCCAGCGATTTCTTTGACCGCCACTTCGGCGGTCCCTGGAAGTGATCTCTGACAATTAGAGATTCAAAAATCGCAAACCTCAAACGCCGCATAATTTATCTTCTGCTGGTGCTGGCAACTTTATTTGCCACCTGCCACGTTCATTCCAGCGTCGCCGCCGCTCCAATCGCACGCGCCACGCTTTTTCCCCGGCTTCACGCTGGCCAAACATTCACGTATTACATCCAATATCGCATCAAAAAGAACGTCAAGACCGAGAGCCGCGTCGTCACGCCCACCGGACCGCAAGATGCCGAGACCGACGCCGAGTGGCTTTTGCGTGTAGATATTTTGGATGTTCGTCCGCAAGGCGAGCGCGCCGCCATCCATGCCCGCTCCCGGTTTCAAAGCGTCGCTTCCGCAATGGCCCAGAATAATACCGGCGCCCAACAAACCTCCTCCGGTTCAGCAGCCCCGAGTCTCGAATCGAAATCGGTCGACTTCACTATTCTCCCCGACGCCCGGGTGGATTCCGTCACCGGCCTAGCCGATCTTTTTCCCGACCAGCGTCAAGTTTGGCAAGTCTGGCTGCGACAATTCGCCATTGCCGGAGTTTTTCCTCGCGACGGAGTAAAACCCGGCCAGTCCTGGAAATCCAGCGAACCTGAGCAAGCTCCGTCGCCCATCGTAAAACTCGAATGGGAAAAACAAGCCACCTACGTGCGCGATGAACCGTGCACCCCAATTCAATTCTCGGAAACGGGCATCGTCACTCCAAAAAATTCTCCCACCGAATCGTGTGCCGTGGTTCTGACTAGCGCCGTCTTGAAACAGAAATCCTCGCCGAAGGACACCACTCCCGGCGACTTCCGGCTTCATGACCTTCGCACCACCGGCAACGCCGCAGGTAAGAACGAAACCATCTCCTACATCTCTCTGCAGTCCGGTCTCATCGTGCGCGTCACCGAAGACGCCCACCAATTCATGGACGTAGTCGTAGCCAAGACCGACGCATCCAATCAAATTCATTACAACGTGGAAGCCACCGGCCACACCGAAATCCTGCTGGTCGCCGACGCGCCGGCCTCAAAACCCTGAATTAAATGACTCCGCCACCACAAAAAATCACACGCAATGACAGCATACTTCTTGGTTATGCGATGTTGGACGAAACCGTTGGCTACACAGTGGGGCATGGTTTGTTCTTCGTTGATGGCAAAGAAATCGGCAGAGTACCCTGCCTGGTGATTTGCCAAGACAAGGACTCGCGCCTTTTCACACTCTATTACTGCGACAGCGATTGGAACTTGCTCGGAGTGGCTACGAATTATCAGTCCGTTGATGCTGCCAAGCATCGCGCAGAGCGCATCTATCCCGGCTCATCGGAACGTTGGGTCGAGACGAGTTCACGTCTCCGGTAACGCGCTTACTGAAGGATCGCGTATAATGGAGGTTTCTGCGGTCACCAGAAAAATTAACCTGCGCACACAGGGAGACCGCACTTAATTCGACGACACCAAGGAATTCAGCAAATGAAGTTTAAACTTCACAGCAATTATCAGCCGCGCGGCGACCAGCCTGAAGCCATCGACCAGCTCTATCGCGGCCTCGAAGCCGGAGAGAGAGAACAAGTCTTGCTCGGCGTCACCGGTTCCGGCAAAACCTTCACCATGGCCAAGCTCATTGAAGCCGCAAATCGGCCCGCCCTGGTATTGGCGCACAATAAAACTCTCGCGGCCCAGCTCTACCACGAATTCAAAAGTTTTTTCCCGGAAAACGCTGTCGAATACTTCGTCAGCTATTACGATTTTTATCAGCCGGAAGCCTACGTCCCTTCCGCCGACATCTACATCGATAAAGAAGCCACTATCAACGACGAATTGGACAAGTTGCGTATGAGCGCCACGCGCTCGCTCTTCGAACGCACCGACGTGATCGTGGTGGCTTCGGTCTCCTGCATCTACGGTATCGGTTCGCCGGAAGCCTACTACGGCCAGATCGTCATGCTTGAAAAGGGCCAACAAATCTCTCGTGAAGCCATGTTGCACCGCTTCGTCGATATTCAGTACGAGCGCTCCGAAGATCTTCGTCGCGGCACCTTTCGCGTGCGCGGCGACACCATCGAAATTTATCCGCCTTATCAGGACCAGGGCTACCGCATCGAAATGTGGGGCCAGCAGATCGAAGCGCTGCGCCAGATCGATCCTCTGACCGGCGAAATCCGTGCCGGCCAGGAAGATTTATCCCGCGTCTCCATCTATCCCAAAACCCATTACGTCGTGCCTCAGGATCAGAAAGAGCGCGCCATCCAGAGTATTTATGCCGAGCTGGAATGGTGGAAAAAAGAATTGGAGAAACAGGGGAAATTTGTAGAAGCCCAGCGCGTAACGCAACGTACCCTTTTCGACATCGAAATGATGCGCACCGTCGGCTATTGCCACGGCATCGAAAATTATTCCCGTCATTTGAGCGGCCGCTTGCCGGGTGAAGCTCCGCCAACGCTGCTCGATTACGTTCCGCAAGATTTTCTGATGTTCATCGATGAATCGCACCAAACCGTCGGCCAGGTACGCGGCATGTTCAATGGCGACCGTGCCCGCAAACAAGTTCTGGTGGATTACGGCTTCCGCATGCCCAGCGCGCTCGATAACCGCCCCCTCACCTTCGAAGAATTCGAACATCGTCTCAACCAGGTCGTCTACGTTTCCGCCACGCCCGGCCCTTATGAACTCACCAAATCCGGCGGCGTAGTGGTTGAGCAGGTCATTCGTCCCACCGGCCTGGTCGATCCTCAAATCGAAGTGCGCCCCGTCAAAGGTCAGGTCGATGACCTGCTGGAAGAAATTCGTATTCGCGCCGAGCGCAACGAGCGCGTGCTGGTCACCACTCTAACCAAACGCATGGCCGAAGACTTATCCGAATATTTCGCCGAGATTGGCGTGCGCTGCCGTTACCTGCACGCCGAAGTGGAAACCCTCGACCGCATCCGCATCCTGCGCGATTTGCGCCGCGGCGAGTTTGACGTTTTGATCGGCATCAACCTGTTGCGCGAGGGCCTCGATCTTCCCGAAGTTTCGTTGGTAGCTATTTTGGACGCTGACAAGGAAGGCTATCTGCGCAGCGCCACCTCGCTGATTCAAACCATCGGCCGCTGCGCCCGTCATATCGAGGGACGCGCCATTTTATATGCCGACCGTCGCACCGGCTCCATGGAGCAGGCCATCAGCGAAACGAATCGCCGCCGCGAAAAGCAAGTCGCCTACAACAAAGAAAATAACATCACCCCGATGTCCATTATCAAATCTGTGGATATGGATCTCGCGCGCATCGTCGAAGCCGACTACGTAACCATCCCGCTCGATGACGTGGTCCTCGACGCCGCCACCGCCAATATCAAAACCGGAGACCAGCTCGCAGAAATGCTTAAGCAGCTAGAAATTCAAATGCGCGAAGCGGCGAAAAAATTCGAATTTGAAAAGGCCGCACAATTACGCGACCGCATCCGCAGCCTGCGACAAAAAGATCTCGCGGGCTTAATTAATATTGAACTTCCCGCTCCAGCCGAACAGGGCAGCTAAAGAAAAATCGCGCATCTTTCTGAAAATCACACCGCGCCGCGCTTGAGCGCCTCCAGCGGATAAAACGTGCCCCGCCAGATAATTCCGCCTTGCTTCAGCGTATACACCGTGGACCGCAGCAGCATGTAAGCAAATATCACCGCGCCAATCGGTACTGTAAAACAATACAGCGGCGAGACGCGCATCACGATGTCCACGCCCGCATGGAAACACAGCACAATCAGCACGCAAATCCCAGCAAGAATCCTTACCCAGCCATGACCAAAAACCAGGCCCGCGAACGGCAGCACGTTCATCAGAAACAGCCCAAGAATAGAGATCACCACTCGCGTAACGCTGAAACCCGATCCCGCGAAAAAGTTTTTCGTTACGCCGTTGATGATATTGCGCGCCCCCGCATGCCATCGCACCACCACGGAATCCTGCGCAATTCCCACGGCAGACCGAAAACCCGCCTGCTTCACAATCTTTCCCAGCTTCATGTCGTCAACCACTTCCATCGCCAATCGCCGGTGCGTGCCCGCCGCTTCATACGCCGAGCGCTTCAACAATTGAAACGCGCCCACCCCCACGTAAGCTCCTGACTTCGGATTAATCACCTCGCTAGGCGCCGTCGCCATATGAAACGCCATCCCAAAAAACGTCACCACCACCTTTTCCCAGAAACCGACCATCTCCACATCGCCAAATAGAGTTAGGTGATCCAGCTTTCGCTCGGTAGCCATTGTCATCGCCCGTTTAACCACATCAATCTGAAAGCGCACATCCGCGTCCGTAAATAATAGCCATTCACCACAGGATGCTTCATAAGCTTGCTGCAATGCGTGCGGTTTACCCAGCCAGCCGGCAGGAAGTTCCTTCACATGAATTGCGCGAAATCTCGGATGTGACGCCGCAAACTCATCCAGGATTCGCCCGGTTGCATCTTCCGAGCGGTCATCGACTCCAATTATTTCCAGTTCGGGATAATCGAGTTCGGCGAGCGTGGCCAACGCGCCGGGAAGTTTTTCTTCCTCATCGCGTGCCGCAAGAAGTAGGGAAATCCGCGGAACGTTAGTTCCGGCGATTGGTGGGAAATCCTTGATCCAGGGGAGTTTTAAGGCGCCGTACGCGACGCGCAAGCCCAGAATCACCCAGATAAAAGCGGTGCTTCCAAAAATTACCAGCGCAAACGCATGCATGAATTGGTGTCGGAACAGGCCCTCAGGTTATCCTAGCATGACATGCGTGGTGCTTTAGCGGTCATAGGTGCAGGACGCGTCGGTCGCGCGCTGGGACGGCGTTTGCATGAACTGGATTGGAAAATCGGCGCGGTCATAACACGAAGCGAAGCCTCCGCACGCAGGGCGGTGCGTTTCATCGGCGCCGGAAACTCACGCGCGACGCTCTCCCGTGAAGTTCTGGCCTCGCGGCTCATCCTGATATCCACTCCGGATGATGCCATCGTAAAAATTTCCGAGGAGTTGGCGCGCATTGGCGCGGAAGAATTGCGCGGCAAAGTCGTCCTACATACCAGCGGCGCTTTGAATTCCGGCGCGCTTAAGGCTGTCCGGGACCACGGTGCGGCTGTCGGCTCGATGCACCCGTTGCAATCCTTCAGTGGAGTTGCCATCCCGCCGCTCGAAGGCAAAATTTTTGCGCTCGAAGGCGACCCGGCGGCGATTCGTCTGGCGCGGCAAATCGTGCGCGCTCTTGGCGGTCTGCCTGTACAAATCGCGGGCGGCAGCAAGGTTCTGTATCACGCCGCTGCAGCGTTCGCTGCTGGCCATGTGCTGGCCATCGAAGAATCAGCAACGCGTCTGTTGATGTCAGCTGGAATGAAGCGTGGTGAAGCCGTTCGTGCTCTGTTGCAGTTGACCCGCCAGGTGCTTGAGAATTTCGAACGACTCGGCCCACGAGCCGCCTGGACCGGCCCTTTGGCTCGCGGCGACTATGGCGTTATTGCCGCGCATCTGGCCGCCATGAAACGTTTGCCGCGCGAATTCTCCAACGCCTATGCGGCGTTGAACGGCCTCGCTACTTTAGTTTTGTCGCCTGGTTCGGCTGGAATCTTGACCGCTCAGAATGGCGATGCGAGAAATAAAATCAGTATTGTGAAAACACTTGTGAAAATTGGTTCCGCAGGAGGAAAAGGTTGAAGCAGCCGCAAATCGCAATCGAACACACGACCCTACCAAACGGATTGAAAGTCGTGATCGCTCCGGACTCCACCGCCCCCGTAGTCACCGTCGGCGTCTACTACAAAATTGGATTTCGCCTCGAGCCTCAGGGCCGCAGCGGTTTCGCGCATTTATTCGAGCACATGATGTTCCAAGGCTCCGCCAACGCGCCCAAGATGCAGCACATCAAGCTCATCAATTCCAGCGGTGGGGTGCTCAACGGTTCCACGCACTACGACGTCACCAATTATTACGAAGCTGTCCCCTCCAACGCCCTCGAACGCGTGCTCTGGCTGGAGGCCGACCGCATGCGCGCCTTGAAAGTTGACGACGAAAATCTGCGTAACCAGCGCGACGTCGTAAAAGAAGAAGTGCGCGTCAACGTTATGAACCAGCCCTATGGCGGGTTCCCGTGGCTCGATCTCCCTCCCGTCGCCTTCCGCAATTGGGCTAATTCGCATAACTTCTATGGCGACTTTGCCGATCTCGACGCCGCCAGCCTCGTGGACGTGCAATCTTTCTTCAAGACGTATTACGTGCCCAACAACGCCGTTCTGTTAATCCTCGGCGACGTGCAGCCCGGAGAAGGAATCGCACTGGCCAAGAAATATTTCTCCGATATTCCCGCCGGACCACCTCCGCCTTTCGCCGATCCCACCGAGCCGGAACAAAAAGAAGAGCGACGCGGGGAGGTGGAAGAGAAATTCGGCACGCTGCCGGCCATGGCCATCGGCTATCCCATCCCCGCGCGCCGCACGCGCGATTGGTGCGCCATGACTCTCCTGGATATGGCGCTCCACGGTGGCCGCGCCGGACGCCTCCATCGCGAACTGGTGCTCGAAAAACAAATCGCAGTCGAGGCCGACGGTGGCATCGACGACATCTTCGGGTACAACGGCCCCTCGCAAATGGTTACCCGCATCCTGCACAAGCCAGAATTTTCCAGCGAGGCCACCCTCGCTGCTTTCGACGCGGTAATTCGTGAAGTCCAGGAAAATGGCATCAGCGAAGACGAATTGCAGCAGCTCAAAGTGAAATGGCGCTCGGATTATTATTCCACTCTGGAAGGTGGCCGTGGCGGCTATATGCCCCGCTACGGCCTTATGCACCTGCTCGCGTGTTTCACCCTGTTCGATGGAGAACCACAACTCGTGAACACCATTCTCGATGGATTTCTGGCTGTCACTCGTGAAGACGTTCTGGCCGCCGCGAAAAAATATCTTGGTAACGACAAGCGCGCTATCGTCTTCCGCAAACCGGTCAACGTAGTCGCAAAGGAGGCTGCGTAATGGCTACGCGTCCCGCCTCCGTTGAAGAAGCAGTTGCCATCGGCGTTCCCGCGCTCTCCGCGGAACGCGCCGTAACTTGGCCCAAGCAGACAAAGACGCGCCTTTCCAATGGGCTTGAACTTGTCCTCGCCGAAGCCCACTCCATTCCCAAATTTCACGGCCAGCTTTTCTTTCGCTCCGGGAACGCCGCTGCTCTCAGCCGGGGTCCAGCCCTTGCGGATATGACCGCCACGGTCGTGCGCACCGGAACCGCTAAACGCGCCAGCCGCCAGATTGAAGAAGACCTTCGCCGCATCGGCGCGGACCTTTCCACCAGCGCCGGTCAGGACAACAGCGCCATCGCCTTTGCCGGGCTTTCTGAGTACGCCGAACAACTTCTCGGCATGGTCAATGAACTGTCCCGGGAGGCCAGTTTTCCCGCGCCGGAGTTCGAACGCGAGCGCCGTCAAAAACTCGAAGAAGTAAAATTGGAGCGCACGTCTCCCGGCTTTCTCGCCGGAGAGCGCCTTCGCAAAGTTTTGTTTGGCGCGCACCCCTACGGCCAGGTTTCCGCGTCTGAAGCGCAAGTCGCTGCGTACACTCGCGAAGATTTGATCGCCGTTTACCGCGAATTTTACACTCCAGAAAATGCGTTGCTGCTCATGGTCGGAGATTTCGATTCGCAAGCCATGGTGAAAGGCGCCGAAAAAGTTTTCGGCGCATGGACCGGGAAGAAGCCAGAAACAAAACGGGCGGCCGCTCCACCGCATCCGCACGGCCGCCGCGTCTATCTCGTGCACGTTCCGGGCGCGGTGCAAACCCAAATCGTTGCGGGCTGCTCGGCCATCACCCGTACGCATCCCGATTGGATCAAACTGGGCCTGACCAATAGCCTCTACGGCGGAGCATTCAATTCGCGCCTGGTCATGAACATCCGCGAAGACAAGGGCTACACCTACAGCCCGCGCAGCACCGTCCACCCCCTCCACGAGCACGGCTATTTTTCGGTATCAGCCGCGGTACGCAACGACGTTGTCGCCGCCTCCCTCACGGAAATTTTCTACGAAATGGATAAATTGCGCTCGCTACCCGTGCCCGCCCCCGAGTTGGCCGATGCGCAAAATTATTTGACCGGAGTATTTTCCATGGGCCTGGCCACCCAGGAAGGCCTGCTCAGCCAGCTAGCCACTGTCGCCCTGAATAATTTGCCAAACGATTATCTGGAGACCTACCGCGCCAAAGTCCGCGCCCTGACCCCCGAAGATTTGCTCAACACCGCGCGCGAATATCTCGACTCCGCGAACATGCAAATTGTAGTCGTCGGCGACCGCGCCCAAATCGAATCCCAAGCCCGCCTCTTCGGCGACCTGGAAATCTACGACGCCCAAGGCGCCTCGCTAAAATGATCCGCGCTCAATCATGCGTGTGGCAGCGCGCAGGGTGCCCCACCCTCAGTTTTTTGGAGGGTGGGTTTTGTAACGTGGAAGCAAGGCCAATTCGACCGCGCAGCTGTTAATCCAATTGCTAGATGCCGGCGCGCGAGGGTCGATTCAATTCGTTGAAGTCCATCTGCAGTCTCTATATTTCTGTGTTACTGCATAAGTTCCTATACTTAATTAGTACATATGGCAGGTGGACTCGTACACTTGCTCTCCACCTGAGTCTTTGTTTCGTTCTGTTGGCCGTCTCCTCCGCCACCAAAAAGCCACCCACCCGACCCATCAACATCAACACCGCGGACTCCGTTCAATTGCAGCTGGTCCCCGGCATCGGCCCCTCGACCGCCGAAAAAATCCTCCAAATGCGCAAATCCTACGGCGCCTTTAAAAGTGTGAACGACCTGATGGCCATCAGAGGCCTAGGCCCAAAACGCATAGAAAAAATGAGGAAATATCTAACTGTAGGCCAGCCCGCATCCGCAGCCCCAAATACTGCTCAACCGGCCAGCGCGAAAACAAAACCCCGCACGCCCACAAAATCCGCACCGACAAAATCCGCCGCGACACAAAACACTCCGCGCCCGCGACCATCGACCGAGCAGGCTACTCCAGAAACAGAAGAGCCCTAATAGTAATTAAAGGTTGGCAAACGACCGGAGGGTGTTCCGGGTTCGCAGTTGAGGTTGAACCCGGGTCTTGCTGTTAATTTTTCTTCTTAATGTGCCCCACTGGCCTCGCGACAGACAGAGCACGATTTTTCAGTTTGAATCATAATCGCTCTTACAACACCTGGTGCGTAGTCCGCCGCTCGTCATTAGCAGCTTCCAATCGCAAAGGCACCTGCTCCGCGATCCGTATCCCATACCCTTCCAGCGCCACAACCTTCTTCGGATGATTCGTTAGTACCCGAATATCTTTCAATCCCAGGTCGATCAAAATCTGCGCCCCGATCCCACTCTCATGTTGCACCATGCGCAACCGCGCCGGCTCCCGATCAAGTTGTCCGCGCGAATGAAAATGAATCTGCGGCAGGGCCCCCGGCTCCGCTCCAGTCTCCACAGAAAATCCGCGCCCGGTGTGATGCAAATACAGAAACACTCCCCGATCTTCCTTGGCAATGGCCGCCAGCGAGCCCGCCACCAGTTCGGAACAGTCGCACGCCGTGGACCCAAAAACATCTCCCGTCAAACAATGTGAATGCACGCGCACCAGCGCCGGCTCTGGGCCTTCCAGGTCGCCGCGCACCAGCGCGACGTGCTGGTCGTGGTCCACTTCGCTGGCATACGCGATCATCCTGAAATTTCCAAATCGCGTCGGCAGCACCGCCTCCGCAACGCGCCGCACGTAACGTTCGTGCTGCATGCGATAGCGAATCAAATCCGCCACGGTGAGCATCTTGATGTTGTGTTGTTTGCAAAACTCCAGCAGCTGCGGCACGCGCGCCATGGTGCCGTCTTCATTCATGATCTCGCAGATCACTCCCGAAGGGTTCAATCCCGCGATGCGCGAAAGATCGACCGACGCCTCCGTCTGGCCCGCGCGAACCAGCACTCCGCCATTCCGCGCGCGCAGCGGAAACATGTGCCCGGGCCGCGCCAGATCCTGGGGCTTGGTTTTTGGATCAATCGCCGTAAGTACTGTGATGGCCCGGTCCGATGCGCTGATCCCGGTAGTCACTCCCACCCGCGCGTCAATCGCTTCGGTGAACGCTGTGCCATGCACCGAGGTATTGATCGGCGACATCAGAGGCAAATGCAATTCGTCGCAGCGCTGCTCCGTCAGCGTCAGGCAGATCAATCCACGGCCATACCTGGACATGAAGTTGATGGCTTCCGGAGAAATTTTCTCGGCCGCCATGGTCAGATCGCCTTCGTTCTCGCGATCCTCGTCATCCACCAGCACAATCATGCGCCCTTGACGAATTTCTTCGACCGCTTCCTCAACGGTCGCAAAATGTGATCTGTTTTCAGCCATCTTCAATCCCAAGTACCGCTCACACCCGGCAAAACGCCACTCCATCCGATTTTATAACCTTAAACTTCACTTCAACCACAGCTGTATCCCGTGAAATACCGCCGCTCCCACCACTGCCGCGCCGGGTATCGTCAAAACCCACGCGATAACAATCCGTCTCGTCACGCCCCAGCGCACTGCAGACAGCCTTCGCGTAGCGCCCACTCCCACAATCGCCCCGGTAATCGTATGAGTGGTGCTCACCGGAATACCGAAGTGCGCCGTACCCATCAGCGTCAAGGCTCCCGCCGATTCTGCCGCAAATCCGCCAAAAGGGGTCAGCTTGGTAATGCGCTGCCCCATGGTCTTAATGATGCGCCAGCCTCCCGCCATGGTACCGCCGGCCATGGCCAGGTGGCAGCAAAGAATTACCCAGTAAGGCACCGCGTACGTGCTCAGCGCGCCTCCCGCCACCAGCGCGGTGGTAATAATCCCCATGCCTTTCTGCGCGTCATTCGTACCGTGCCCCAGGCTGTACCCCGCCGCGGAAAGAAGTTGCAATCGCCTGAACCATTTATCCACGCGCCGCGGCCGCTGCTTGCGCACAATCCAACTGGTCACAATCGTAACCGCCGCGCCTACAAAAAGCCCGATCACCGGAGCCAAAAAAATAAACAGCACTGGCTTCGTCCACCCGCTCAAAATCAAGGCCCCAAAACCGGACTTGGCCACCGCCGCGCCGCCGTACCCGCCCATCAGCGCATGCGACGAACTGGTCGGCAATCCCAGCACCAGCGTGATTAAGTTCCACGTGATCGCCCCAAGCAGCCCGGCTAAAAGCACCTTCTCGTCGACCATCTCAATGTGGACCATCCCTTTTCCAATTGTCTTCGCCACCGCCGTGCCGAACACAAATGCCGCCACAAAATTCCAAAAAGCCGCCCACGCTACCGCCCGAAAGGGCGTCAGCACACGCGTGGAAACCACCGTCGCGATGGAATTCGCGGCGTCGTGCCAGCCATTGGAAAATTCAAATATTAAGGTGAGTCCGACCACCATCAGCAGCAGGTTAAAGCTATCCACAGCTACAACTCTTCGTCACATAGTCCGGCGCATAAGCATGGCCGTAGCCCGCCACATCACCACACACATTCACGTTAGTAACGCACATCGCTAAAAATTCCATCGGTGGGTTACGCGCTTTTGAGGATTACGCCTTCAATCACGTTGGCGACGTCTTCACACTTATCGACGGCCGTCTCGATAACTTCGAAGATTTCTTTCCACTTGATGATCTGCACCGGGTCCCGTTCTTCGTCGAACAATTGCGCGATCAAAGTGCGGCACAGCCGGTCGCTTTCATTCTCATAGCGATTGATATCGATGCAATGTTTCAGTGCCTTTTCCGGTGATTCCAGGTCCCGCACCGCAGCTGCCACCTCCGCGGTGGTGGCCACCAGCACCTTAACCAACTCGATCGTCCCGGCGCGCACCACATCCACGCGATACAACACAAAGCGGCTCGCCGCCGCATCGATTAAATCGATGATGTCATCCAGTTGGCTGCACAGCTCGTGAATATCTTCGCGGTCAAACGGCGTGATGAACGTTTGGTTCAGCTTGGTCAGAATGCTGTGCGTGATGTCGTCGCCATGATGCTCAATGGCTTTGATGCTTTGCACCTGCTCCGGCACTCCCGTGTAGTGCGAAAGCATCTCCAGAAGCGCCTTCGCTCCCACATAAATATTATCCGCCTGCTTCACGAAGAGGTGATAAAACCCCTCCTCACGCGGCAATAGCCGCTGCAATACGCCTGCCATAAAATGGCTCCCCTGGAAGCCGTTCTTGACGCTTCAAAAGCTGTCAGACATTACCAGACCCAGCGAACCCGAGGCAAGCCGCCTCGCCCATCCGGCAGGCAACGCCCACATGAACAAAAAGGGCACCCAGTCTCCCGGACGCCCTTCTTTCACATCAATTGTTGCCGTTCTCTTAGTACATGCCGCCCATACCGCCGGGGCCACCTGGGCCACCGCCGGCCGCAGCCGACTTCTTATCGTCTTCCTTGATCTCCGCGACGAGCGCTTCCGTCGTGAGCATCAGGCCGGCAATCGAAGCCGCGTTCTGCAACGCGAGCCGGGTAACCTTGGCTGGGTCGATAACGCCCATCTTCACCATGTCGCCGTACTCGCCGGTTTCCGCGTTGAAACCGTAGTTCTCTTCCTTCGACTCGCGGACCTTGCCGATCACCACAGCGCCTTCAGCTCCGGCGTTGTGCGCGATCTGGCGGGCTGGCTCTTCAAGTGCGCGCCGCACGATGCCGACGCCAACACCTTCGTCATCCTGCAGCTTCAGCTTGTCGATCGCCGAGATGCAGCGCAGCAGCGCCGTGCCTCCGCCGGGAACAATGCCTTCCTCGACGGCCGCACGGGTCGCGTGCATGGCATCCTCAACGCGAGCCTTCTTTTCCTTCAGCTCGGTTTCGGTTGCCGCGCCCACCTTGATGACCGCTACGCCGCCGACCAACTTGGCAAGCCGCTCTTGCAGCTTTTCCTTGTCGTAGTCGGACGTGGTGTTCTCCACCTGCGAACGGATTTGCTTGACGCGTCCCTCGATGTCCGCGGACTTGCCATAGCCTTCCACGATCGTGGTGTTGTCCTTGTCGATGGTAATTTTCTTGGCGCGGCCCAGATCCTCAAGCTTCACATTTTCCAGCTTCAGACCCAGGTCCTCGGTAATCGCCTTGCCGCCTGTAAGCGTCGCGATATCTTCCAGCATGGCCTTGCGGCGGTCGCCAAAGCCAGGAGCCTTGACGGCAGCGCATTGCAGCGTGCCACGCAGCTTATTCACGACCAGCGTCGCCAGCGCTTCGCCTTCCACGTCCTCAGCAATGATCAAGAGGGGCTTGCCCATCTTGGCGGTCTGCTCCAGCAGAGGCAGCAAATCCTTCATCGAGCTGATTTTCTTTTCGTGGATCAGGATGCGGCAGTCTTCCAGGATGCACTCCATGCGCTCCGGATCGGTAATGAAGTAAGGAGACAGGTAGCCGCGGTCGAACTGCATACCTTCGACCACTTCCAGCGTCGTTTCCATGGTCTTGGATTCTTCCACGGTGATGACGCCGTCCTTGCCAACCTTTTTCATCGCTTCGGCAATGATCCCGCCGATTTGCTTGTCGTTGTTGGCGGAAATGGTACCAACCTGCGCGATCATGTCGCCCTTCACGTCTTTGTGCAGGCGCTTGATCTCTTCCACGGCAACTTCCACCGCGCGTTCAATGCCGCGCTTCAGAGCTGTCGGGCTGGATCCTGCCGCTACGGTCTTCACGCCTTCGCGGAAGATCGCTTGCGCCAGTACCGTCGCTGTGGTGGTTCCGTCGCCGGCCACGTCGCTGGTCTTCGAAGCCACTTCGCGAACCATCTGCGCGCCCATGTTCTCGAGCGGATCGCGTAGTTCGATTTCCTTCGCTACCGTTACGCCGTCCTTGGTGATGATCGGCGCGCCGAACTTCTTTTCGATTACCGCGTTGCGGCCCTTGGGACCGAGCGTAATCTTCACTGCGTCGGCAAGAGCATTCACGCCGCGCAAAATCGCCTGGCGGGACGCCTCACCTGTTACTATCTGCTTCGCCATACTGGTAATTCCTCCTGAATTGATTGACTCAATTTTCTTTTAATTGCCTGCACATTTGCGTAACTGCTGCTTCCCGAACTATCCGGTTTATCCGAACGCTTCGAAAAACCGGACACTATTTCTCTTTAAATATTAGAGAAACGTTACTTCCTTGCGGCTTTAGCGTGTCCACCCAACTTCGCGAGAATTTCTTCTTCGCGCAGGATGAGCAGGTCTTCGTCTTCGATCTTGATTTCTGTTCCGCCGTATTTGCCGAACAGCACGCGATCTCCGACTTTCACGTCTAGAGGATGAACCCCATCCTTTTCCCGCTTGCCTGGTCCCACGGCAATCACTTCGCCCTCTTGCTGCTTCTCTTTGGCGGAGTCCGGAATGATGATGCCACCCTTCACACTTTCTTTTTCTTCAATGCGCCGCACGATCACACGGTCGTGGAGCGGTGTAAGATTCACTGCCATCTTGAGAAAACCTCCGTAGGTAAATGTAGCGGTTTGTACCGGAGAAGAGGGAATTAGCACTCCTCGCGGTCGACTGCTAATATAACAGAGTCCAAGGTGAAGTCAACGTTTTTCCGGGATAAACCTTAGTGTGTCACGCTCATATACATCTAAATGAAAACAAACATCTTACAATAGCGGAATCCCTGAATGCTTGCGATTTCCTCGTTCTTTTATCCCGACCAAACTTGTTGTCTGCGTATCCGACGCTTTCTGTTAGTTGTTTGCCGAAGGCGTAATCGCGAATATGATCGAACCTTAATCACCGGATCATGCCTCCACCTTCCAGCTCAAATGTGCGCGGGTACGTTCTCGCTGGCGGCGCGAGTGCGCGGTTTGGCCGCGACAAGGCCCTGGTTCGCTTTGATGCGACGCCTTTGTTGCTGCAAATTGTTCAACTCGCGCAAACCTGCGCTTCGGAAGTTGCCGTTGTCGCCGGTGCTCAGAAATACTCCGACCTCGGCGCAAAACTCGAAATCATTGAAGATCAATGGCCCGGTGAAGGCCCCCTAGGTGGCATCATCACCGCGCTGCAAGATACCGCCGCCACGGATCGCTCGGTCGCATGGAATCTCATCCTCAGCTGCGACATGCCCTTCCTCACCCCCGAATGGCTCCAATTTCTAGTTACCCATGCGCGCCAATCCAACAAAGAAATCCAAGTCATACTCCCGCATTCCGCCCATGGCCCGGAACCACTCTGCGCCTGTTACCGCACCAGCGCCGCGGATGCCCTAAAAGCCGTCTTTGATCGCGGTGTCCGCAAAGTGACGCAAGCCTTGAAAGAAGTGCGCACGGAAGTGCTTGACGAGTCTGTCTGGAAACGATTTGATAGCGCAGGGCGTTTATTCTGGAATATGAATACGCCCGCTGACTTTGAAGAAGCTCAGCGCTTGTGGGAGACAACAAAAAAGTGACCGACGAGAAGTCAGCGGATGGCAAGCCGGAAACTGAACTGCCTCCAATTCCGGAACCCATTCTTCCGCCGGACACCAGTCCCGAGCTTCAAACCGTCAACACCACCACAGAAAACGATGCCCCCAATTACTTCGAATTCAAGCATGTCAGCAAAGGTTTCGACGGCCGCCCGGTCCTCGATGACGTCAGCTTTTTCGTGAAGCGCGGAGAAACCTGCGTGATCATGGGCCGCAGCGGCGTGGGCAAATCCGTTTCACTGAAACATATTCTGGGATTCCTCAAGCCCGATTCCGGCCAGATTTTTATCGATGGCCAGGATGTAACCGACTGGACCGAAGAGGAATTTCAAGCCGTCCGCCGCAAAGTCAGCATGGTCTTTCAATCCGGCGCGCTGTTTGATTCTTTAACCGTTCGCGAAAACATCGCCTTCCCCCTTGAAGGCCAAAACGGCCTTACCGATGACGACATCGAGACGTACGTCGCGAAGCTTTCCCGGACTCTGGAAGTGGAAGACTCGTTGGATAAATTGCCCGGGGAACTTTCCACCGGCGCCCGCCGCGCCGTGGCCATCGCCCGTTCTCTGGCGCAAAATCCCGAGGCCATTCTTTACGACGAGCCCACCACGATGGTGGATCCCATCATGGCCGCGCACATGGGCGACCTGATCCTCCGCCTGAAGGAAGCCTTTCACAAAACGTCCATCGTCGTCACTCACGACACCCATCTCGCCAAGAAACTAGCCGACTCTGTCGTTTTCCTTCAGGACGGTAAAGTATCTTTTTTCGGCACCTGGAAAAAATTTGAAAATTCCAAAGATCCTTTCCTCCAGAATTTCCTTGCCCAGGATCAACTGATTCCCGCCATGGACGTCACCCTGTGACCCAGACGGAAATCGCCCCAGCCAATCCCATAAAACAGCTTCGCAAGGAAATGGGTTTCTGGGATGTGTTGTTTTTCAACATCGCTACCGTCCTGGGCCCCCGCTGGGTGGCCGCTGCCGCGCATAATGGCACATCTTCGATTAGCCTTTGGATTCTCGCTGCGCTCTTCTTTTTCGTTCCCACCGCGCTGGTAATCAACGAATTGTCGTCGCGCTTTCCCAACGAAGGTGGTTTGTACGTGTGGTCCAAGGAAGCTTTTGGCGATTTTCACGGCTTCGTGGCCGGATGGACCTACTGGATTTACACCGTTTTTTATTTTCCGGGGTTATTGCTCGCCAGCGCCGCCATGAGCGGCTACGCTGCGGGCTCCGGGGGCGCCGCACTCGCGCAGAACAGAACCTTTCTGCTTACCGGCTCTTTCATTCTGCTGACCGTCGCAGTGGTCCTGAACATCATTGGACTCAACATTGGCAAGTGGCTGCAAAACGCAGGCGGCGTCTCCACCTACATTCCTTTGTTGATGCTTGCCGCCATCGCAGCCTTTGTATATATGCGCCAGGGTTCCCTCACGCACTTCACGATTTCCAACATGATGCCGCACTGGAATCTCGACACCGTCAATTTCTGGTCGCAGATCGCTTTTGCCTTTACCGGACTCGAGCTGGTCTCCGCGATGAGCGACGAGATTCGCAATCCCCGCAAAACCCTGCCGCGTGCTGTGTTGACTGCCGGCGTTCTGATCGCCGTCATCTACATCATCGGCACTTTTGCGGTGCTCGCGCTGATTCCGGCCGAGCAGGTCGAGCCCACCAGCGGCGTATTTCAAGCCATCACCGCCGGTTCGAATGCCTTGCGAATCGGTTTCGTAGGCGTGCTTGCTGCCCTATTTGTTTCGGTAGGCAACGCCGGCGGAGTCGGTAGCACCGTCGCAGGAATCGCGCGTGTTCCCTTCGTTGTCGGAATTGATCGTTATCTTCCAGCCGCCTTCGGAAAAATTCATCTTCGCTGGAAAACTCCCTACATCTCGATCATCGTGCAGGCCAGCGTTTCTGCCGCAGTGTTGCTCTTTAGCCAACTGAACGAAACGACGCGCGGCGCTTATCAATTCCTCGTCGACGCCGCCATCATTCTTTATTTCATTCCATTTCTGTACATGTATGCCGCGGCCATCAAGCTCGCCGGCCGCAAAGACCGGCTCGAAAATCCTCAAGCGGTCCTGATCCCCGGTGGCAAACCGGGCGTGTGGCTCGCCAGCGGCCTCGGTTTCCTAATCGTGCTCGCCGGTATCGTCCTCTCCCTCATCCCTCCGGGCGATTCCTCCAATAAATTGGGCTTCGAGCTAAAACTCATCGGCGGCACGGTAGCTTCCGTTGCCCTAGGCCTCATCCTGTATTTGCGCGGCGTCCGCAGCAAAACCCGCCCGGCGTAGTTCTGCGCACAGCAATATCATCGAGCAGCTAAGCGGCGCCACGACTGACCATTCGATAGTAACTTCCGCGCTAGCCCTGTACCACGCCATGAAGCCTGGGTCTCCAGCCGAATGTTACGATAATTTGCTATGGGTACCGCCGCTACAACAGCAAGTGTAGGGATCCCCGCCGAGCGGTTTTTTCGCGCTTCGCTGCTGCTGCTGGTTTTTACGTCCGTGTGCACCCTGGCGCTGACCGGCAAACTGGATCCTTTCACCGCTCTTCTTGCTCCCGCCGCGGTGATTTACAAAGCCTTTCGCTGGTGGCAAGGCCGTCCCAACGAACTACAGAATAGCCGTGCGACCTGGCTGGTCATTATTTACCTCGCATTTTTTCCCCTCGATATATTCATACTCTCGCGCGTGCTGGTGCAGAATTCCGCGAATCCCCCTCTCTACGCAGCCCTCATGGCCGCAGTCCACTTCCTGATGTTCGTCATGCTGGTGCGCTTGTACAGCGTGTCTACTGACCGCGACGCCGTGTTTCTGACCATGTTGGCCTTCGCAGGCATCCTGGCCTCCGCGGTCCTCACCGTGGACACCACTTTTCTGATTTGTTTTTTTGCCTTTTTAATTTTTGGCGTGGCCACCTTCACCGGCATGGAGCTGCGTCGCGCGGCCAAAGGCGCGCTCACCCTAACGGTCCCCACGGGCCAGATCGAGCGTGAACGCCAGCTGAATCGTGCGCTCGTGTACGCATCGCTCAGCGTTGCACTCGGAGCCATCCTCATCGGGGGCATGCTGTTCTTTTTCTTCCCGCGCGTTAGTGCCGGCTATCTTGGACGAACCAGTTTCAATCCCGCGCTCATGACCGGATTCACAGACGACGTGGAGTTGGGCCAAATTGGAGAAATTAAGAAAGATTCCACCATCGTGATGCGAGTCGAGACCGGAAAACCGGTCGGCTATCCTCGCCTGCGCTGGAGAGGAATTGCGCTCTCGAACTTTGACGGCAAACGTTGGACCTCTGAGAATCGGCGCGAGATCCGGCCGCCCAACACCGACGGCTGGGTTTATGTTGGCGACGGCATGCCCCGCGGCGATGCGCGCTCGCCGGGATTGCTCTATACCGTGTATATGGAGCCGCTCGCTTCGGACGCGGTTTTTGTGCCCGGCAAAGTAGTGTCACTGCGTGGAAACTTCAACGGCGAAGCAGGCAACAGGTCAACTTTGAAAACCTATCTCTACAAAGATTCGACCGAATCAATCTACAACCCGTTCCACAATTACACCGCCGTGCGCTACGAAGGATTTTCGCGGATGCCTGCATTGGACGTCCTAAAATTGCGTGCCGCCGGAACCGATTACCCCGACGACATCAAGCAAACATATTTACAGCTTCCCACACTGGACCCCCGAATTGCGCCGCTTGCCGAGCAGATGACCGCGCGCAAAACAACGCCTTACGACAAAGCCGTCGCCATGGAAGTTTATCTGCGCAGCAAATATGGCTACACCCTGGACTTGAAGGGAAAACCGGGCGCCGATCCGCTCGCGCATTTTTTGTTTGAGACTCGCGCTGGCCACTGCGAATATTTTGCTTCCTCCATGACCGTTATGCTCCGCACCTTGGGTATTCCCGCCCGCGAGGTCAACGGCTTTCTGCCCGGCGAATACAATGATCTCGCCGGCGATTATGTTGTCCGCGCCAGCGACGCCCACAGCTGGGTGGAAGTTTTCTTCCCCGGAAACGGATGGGTCACTTTCGATCCCACTCCTGACGGCCCTGAAAACGCCGGCGGCCTGCTCTCGCGCATGGGCCAATACCTGGACTGGCTTTCGCTTACCTGGAACGAATGGGTCATCAGTTACGACTTCGCGCACCAAGTGGTGCTGGCGCAAAACCTCAAGACCAGTTCGCGCAACTGGAGCGACTCCCTGCGCGCCTGGTTTGAAAAAAAACAACTACAAGCACGCACTCGCATGAAAGATTGGGAGTTCCAACATTCCAGCCTGCGCTATCTGTTGCCCGTCGCCCTGGTATTTTTTCTGGTGGTCTTGCGCGCCGACATGATCCCCGAGCTGGTACGCCGCCTCAAAGTCTATGCTCAGATGCGCGTCGGTCGCTCATCACATACCAACCCCCAGCTGGCCGCGCGCCTGTATTCGGAATTGCTGCACGTTTTAAATAAGCGCGGTATCGAACGCCTCGAAACACAAACGCCGCTGGAGTTTGCGGCCGTTGTCGGCGACGCGCGAGTGGCGCCCGCGGTGCGCGAGTTCATCGACATTTACAGTCACGCCCGATTCGGCGAAGCTCCGTGCAATGCGGTGCGCCTGAGAGAGCTCATGTCGCAAGTTCGCCACGCCTTTCGTTCGCGCTAAGCCAAATCACCGAGAACCAGACATCAACCCTCGCGTGTTACAATAAATGCGCGCAAATACCGCAGCAAAACCCCCGCAAAATTGCTTATGACTAAAGTCGGTTTCGTCAGCCTCGGATGCCCCAAAAACCTCGTCGATAGCGAGGTGATGATGGGCATTCTCGCGCGCGGCGGATACGAACTCACGTCCCGCGCCGATGAAGCCGAAGTCCTCGTCGTCAATACCTGCAGCTTCATCGAAGCTGCGCAAAAGGAATCCGTCGACGCCATCCTCGAAATGGCCGAGCACAAAAAATTCGGCGCCGCTAAAAAATTAATCGTCGCGGGCTGCCTGGTAGAACGCTATCGCGCGCAAATCCTCGAACAAGTCCCCGAAGTCGACGCCATCGTAGGCACCGGCGAAGTCGAGCGCATCCTCGAAGCCGTGGATGGCGATCTGCGTATGCTGCCCGCCGCCGCGCCCGCGTTTCTCTACCACGATTTGACGCCCCGCGTGGTAACCACTCCTCGCCACGCCGCGTACATAAAAATTGCCGAGGGCTGCGACCATCCCTGCACTTTCTGCATCATTCCGCAATTGCGCGGCAAATTTCGTAGCCGCCGCTTCGAATCGGTAGTACGCGAAGCGCAAAATCTCGCAGCCGCAGGCGCTCGCGAAATCACCTTGATCGGTCAGGACACCACTTCCTACGGCGAAGACCTCGGCCTGCGCGACGGCCTCGCGCAGTTGCTCGCCCGCCTGGCGCAGCTAGAAGATTTGCTATGGGTGCGCTTTCTCTACGCCTACCCCAATCGCGTCACGCAGAAACTCCTCGACACGCTGGCTTTGCATCCACGCATCGCCCGCTACATGGACATGCCCTTGCAACACGCCAGCCGCAACGTGCTCGCCCGCATGAAGCGCGGCTCTCATGGCGACGCCTTCTTGAAATTACTCGAGCGTATTCGCGCCACCATCCCCGGCGTTTCCCTGCGAACTTCCTTCATCGTCGGCTTCCCCGGTGAAGCAGAAAACGATTTCGCCGAGTTGTGCGATTTCGTGCGCGCCGCGAAGCTTGACTGGATGGGCGTATTTGAATATTCCGACGTGGATAACGCCGCCAGCTTTCCGCTTGCTGACAAGGTGGACCCGTCAACCATCACGGATCGCCGCAATCAGCTGATGGCCATTCAAAAGAAAATCTCTCGCGAAAATTTGCGTGCAAAAAAAGGTGCCACCGCCTTCGCGCTGATCGAAGGCCCCTCAAAGGACAATCCGCTGGTGTGGGAAGCCCGCCTCGAAGGCATGGCTCCGGAAATCGACGGCAAAGTTTATTTAACCGACATCGAAGTAGCCGGCCAGACAGCCGAGACCGGCGACGTCGCCCGCGTGGAAATCACCAAGACCGACAATTACGATTTGATCGCGCGAGTCGTGGAAATTCTGCCGCGCAGTGTTGCACCCGCGCGTTCCTCATCCACTATCCCGGTCGGCGCGCCTCCCGTCGAACAGCTCACGCGCATTTCTACCGGAGCCGCCCTGAGAGTACTGGAATAGCCACCAGCCGCTCGCTAATAAAATCCCCGCACCTAATCACTCCCCCGCAGATCGCTCTAAATCATTTAAGCTATCCGTCTTGGATGCCGCAGCATCCAAATGTATTCCTCGCGCCGCAAATCGATTAGCGTTCGAAGCCGAGGGAAAAATTACAACCCAGGCAGGATGATATGAAGCACAAATGCCCGATATGTAAAACCGCCACCGATTCCACGGTCCACGCGGATTTCCCATTCTGCAGCGAACGCTGTCGCGAACGCGACCTCGGAAATTGGGCCAGCGAAAAGTACGTAGTCTCTGAACCAATCTTCAACGAAGACGACAGCGAAGAAGCCGACCGCAAAACCATTATTCTCGATTTGCCCGACCGCGGCGGCGAAGCCGAACACTAAATTCGCATCAACTCCTCTCCTATTGGAAAACCTACGTGCTGGGCCTTATACTTTTTCGTGCCTTTGATATCTGGAAGCCGTTCCCCGCACGGCGACTGGAGCATCTGCCCGGCGGCTGGGGAATCATGGCCGACGACTGGATGGCAGGCATCTACGCTGCAATAGTTTTGCGTGTCGCGTTACACTTCAGAGTGCTATGAAACTAGGCTTGGGCGGGGCAGTAGAAAAAAACGGCAATCCACGCATCGAACGCGTCGCGCCCACCGCCGCGATTCCCGGCGGCGAGATTACCATTCATGGTAGCGGTTTCGTTTCGCGCAGCAACCTTCGCCCGCTGGTGCGCTTTGGCGATGCCGAAGCCAGTCTCGCGCTCTCCAGCAGCAAGCGGCTCATCGCCCGTGTGCCCGACGGCGCCACCGGCGGTATCGTGCGCGTGACCAGCGCTGAACACGAAAGCCAGCCCTATCCTGTGGCTATCGGTCTGCAAATCGCCGACAACCTGCATCCTGTTGGTAATCCGGCCGTGGACGCCCTCGGAAATATTTATGTCACCTTCAGTGGCCCCCGCGGTCAACGCGTGCCCGTATCGCTCTACAAAATAACCGCCAACTACAGCATCAAGCCTTTTGTAACCTCTTTGATTAATCCCACTGGCCTGGCTGTGGACAAAGCCGGCAATTTGTTCGTCTCCTGCCGCCACGACGGCACCATCCATCGCATTACTCCCGATGGCCGCAGCGAGGAGTGGATCGAAGGCATGGGCGTAGCCACCGGAATCGCCTTCGACAAGGACGAAAATCTTTACGTCGGTGATCGCAGCGGAACAATTTTTAAAATCAGCCCCAGCCGCGAAATCTTTGTCTTCGCCACCCTGGAGCCGTCCTTCGCCGCCTATCATCTGGCATTTCATCCCAGCGGCGATTTGTATGTTACCGGCCCCACGACTTCCAGTTTCGACCGCGTCTATCGCGTAACCCAAGGCGGAGAAGTGAAAATTTTTTACCGCGGACTCGGGCGCCCGCAAGGCCTGGCCTTCGACCGAGACGGAAATCTCTATGTGGCGGCCTGCCACGCCGGACATCGCGGCATTGTGCGCATCACTCCCCAAGCCCAACCGGAAATGGTCCTAAGCGGATCGGGAATTGTCGGACTCGCGCTGCAACCCTCTGGCCGCGCCATCGTAGCTACCATCAACGCGCTCTTCACGCTCGATTGGGACATTCGCGGCTTGCCCTTGATCGGATAAAATTATTAGATGAAAGCGGAAATCATCGCGGTCGGGTCTGAGTTGCTTACTCCAGACCGGCTGGACACCAATTCTCTTTTCCTTACCGAGGAGTTGAACAAACTCGGCATCGAAGTCCTGCGCAAAACTATCGTGGGTGACCAACGTGAGGAATTGACCGACGCCTTCGCAGGCGCGCTCAAACGCGTGGAAGTCGTAATTTCATGCGGTGGCCTGGGTCCCACCGCCGACGATTTGACGCGCGAAACCGTCGCTGATCTGCTGGGTCGCAAACTGCAGCGCGACGATCGCATCCTCCATGCCATCGAAACCCGTTTTCGCAGCTTCCGCCGCGAAATGCCCGAAATCAATATTCGCCAGGCCATGGTGCCCGAAGGCGCCGAGGCGTTGGATAATCCGCGAGGAACCGCGCCAGGATTGTGGATCGAACAAGGTGAACGCGTAATTGTGTTGTTGCCTGGTGTGCCAAAAGAGATGCGCGGACTCTTTGCGGAAGCCGTTGCGCCGCGCCTCGCCCGCCGAGCCACCGGACTTCGCCTTTTTCATCGCGAACTTCGCGTAACCGGGTTGGGCGAATCGCACGTCGAACAGCGCATCGCACCCATTTATAAACGTTACGAAGATGTGCACACAACCGTGCTGTCCGCTCCGGGCGAAGTTCAGGTTCATTTGCGCTTGTGGAGCGATGACTCGCAGCAGGCCAACAAGACACTCGACGAGATTGAGCGTGGATTCGACATCGCGCTCACCGACCGTATTTTTTCCCGCGATGGCCAGGCTTTGCACGAAGTCGTGGCACGCGAATTGACGCTGAATAACACGACCATCGCGGTAGCCGAAAGCTGCACTGGTGGTCTACTGTCGCAAAGACTGACCAGCATCGCCGGCAGCTCCAGTTTTTTCCTCGGCGGCGTGGTGTGCTATAGCAATGAACTCAAAACCGCATGGGCCAATGTTCCGCCGGAACTGATTGCTACCAAGGGTGCGGTGAGTCCTGAAGTGGCCGTAGCACTGGCGGATGGCATTCGCCGCCAGGTGGGTAGCGCGCTTGGCGTCGGCGTCACTGGTATCGCAGGACCCGGCGGCGGCAGCGAAGAAAAACCCGTAGGCACTGTGCACATCGCATTGGCGCACTCCACCGGAGTGGTGGAGCGCGCCTTAACCCTCCCGGGAGACCGCGATGCCATTCGCTGGCAAGCTTCGCAAGTAGCGCTGGACATCGTGCGCATGTATCTCTTATACGGCGCCACAGATGGTAAGTTGTCTTCCAAAGCGCAAAACCGAAGTTCTAAAAAAACCAACTTCTAAAGAGGCGTCGGCGATGCGCTTGTTTGTGGCGCTGGATATTCCGGAAGCAGTGCGCGAAAACCTTGCAGGAATGCGGAGAGACTTTCCTTCTATAGGCTCCCAACTACGCTGGGTTCCCCCACAAAATTTTCATGTGACGCTTAAATTTATCGGAAGTGTGCCCCCAGAAAAACTTCCCCCAATAATCGAAGCGCTGCGTCGCGTTTCTCTCGTGGACCGAGTCCAGCTGCGTATTCGTGGGGTAGGTTGGCTTGTTAACGCGAAAACGGGGGTAATACTCCTCGCCACTGTGGAAGACTCAAAACCGCTGACCGCCCTTGCCACAGCCATCGACCGGCGCCTCGAACGCTTGGGTTTCACTCCTGAAAACCGTGCCTTCATACCGCATCTCACGTTGGTGCGTGCCGGCAGGGACCTTCCGGCCAGCTCGCAAACCGCTCTTCGTGAGCTAGCTGAACAACATAGGCAGTATGATTTTGGATCGATGACCGCCACAGAATTTCATCTCATAGAAAGCAAAACATTGCCCACCGGCCCGCTATACTCCAAACTTCAGTCGTTCCCGTTGGTGGCTGCGGGAAATTAAAATTATGTTTGGGATATCCATCACACTTCTCGGACTGGTAGTCACCGCTTATCTGTTGGGCTCCATCCCGTTTGGAATTCTGATTACCCGAATTTTTGGCGGCAAAGACATTCGCGCCTCCGGCAGCGGAAATATCGGCGCAGCCAACGTGACCCGCGTCGCCGGTCCGGCCGCCGGTATTTTGACTTTGTTTCTGGATACCGCGAAAGGTTATGCCGCGGTTTGGCTGGCCGCGCGATATTCCCATGACAGCGCGACTTGGATGATGATTGCCGGCGTCGCTGTATTGCTCGGCCACTGCTTTCCTATCTGGCTCAATTTCAAAGGCGGCAAAGGTGTGGCCACCGCCCTAGGCGTTTTTCTGGCGCTTTGTGCTCCTGCGGCGGTGGCGGCGCTGGCCCTGTTTGCGCTAGTGACCGCCTGGTGGAAATATGTTTCGCTAGGTTCAATCGCCGCGGCAGCCGCGATGCCGCTGCTCATTTATTTTCTCTGGGCCCCGCATCACGCGCCGCCGACCGTTATCATTTTCGGAACCATGGCCGCGACCTTGCTGATCATTTACAAGCACGACGCCAACATCCAGCGCCTTGTCGAAGGTGTCGAGCCGAAATTTTCTGCCGGCAAGAACGACAAAACGAAATGACTAAAATCGCCATCGTTGGCGGTGGAAGCTGGGGCACGGCGTTATCCATCGTTCTGTCCCGCAGCCACAGGTCCCACGAGATTTCCTTGTGGATGCGCGACCCGGCGTTGGCCTACGCAGTTACCATCAGCCGCGTAAACGAGCTGTACCTTCCGGGATGCCCGATTCCCGCGGGCGTCGCCATCACCACCGACCTCGCTCATGCATTAGCCAATGCCAACATCATTGTGGGAGCCATGCCGTCCGCTTATGCGCGGGCTGTGTATTCCCGAGCCTTGCCATTTATCGAGAAAACTTCGCGCCTCTTCGTGAGCGCCACCAAGGGCCTTGAGCCCTCCACACACTTGCGCATCACTGAAGTACTGTCTCAGGTATCTGCGGACAAGTTTTCGCCGCCGCCCAATGTCGCGGTGCTTTCCGGCCCATCGTTCGCCCTGGAAGCCGCCCGGGGAGACCCTACCGCTGTGGTCGTGGCCTCGCAATGCCTGGAGGTTGTGGGGAACAGCCCTGGCGGCAAAACGGTCGCAAGTTACATTCAGGCCGAATTTGCCGGCCCCTCCTTCCGCCTGTACACCAACGACGATGTGGTCGGCGTCGAGCTCGCCGGCGCGATGAAAAACGTCATGGCCATCGCCGCGGGAGCTTGCCAAGGTCTGGGATTGGGTACCAATGCTATCGCCGCACTGATCACCCGGGGTCTGGCGGAAATGGCGCGCCTCGCCTTGGCCCTTGGCGCGCGCGCGGAAACTCTAAGTGGGCTTGCAGGCCTGGGCGATCTCGTGCTGACTTGCACCGGCTCATTGAGCCGCAATCGCCAACTAGGTATTGAACTCGGCAAAGGCCGCGCTCTGGTGGAGATCGTCGCCAGCACGCGCATGGTCGCTGAAGGTGTCGGCACCGCAGGTGCCCTGTTAGCACTCGCCAGCGAGCACCAAATCGAACTCCCCATCACCGCCCAGGTAAACGCCATTCTCCACCATGGCAAATCCCCGCGAGAAGCCATGGAAGAAATCATGGGCCGGCCGCAGAAGCGCGAGTAATTGCCCGAACCTGTAGCACGAGCCCCTAACACGAGTCCCGACCCGTTTTCCCAAATTTTTCATAGTTATTTATATATCAATGTAGTAATATGTGTAATGAACCTCTCGCCACAGAAACCTGTGGCTGTTGGCCGCGCAATCGTCTTGGTGGCTCCTACCCGACGCATCTCACCTATTTTCAAGAAGATGTGAACTCTTTGCACATTTCTGCAGCGCTCGCCCTTTGTTTTCAATACTTTGTGG
>Ga0210394_10001498_pt1 | contig 37066 bp, 30 predicted proteins | sample IncBWC12MmetaG_FD_160121 | JGI IMG/M metagenome (GOLD analysis project Ga0210394, IMG submission 160121) | Forest soil microbial communities from Barre Woods Harvard Forest LTER site, Petersham, Massachusetts, United States - Inc-BW-C-12-M | ecosystem: Environmental > Terrestrial > Soil >... | reverse complement strand
TGGTGATTCCTGCGGTGATCGCCAACGCCATCTTCGATGCCGCCGGGGTTCGCCTGCGCGAAATCCCGTTCACGCCGGAGCGCGTCCTGAACGCGCTCAAAGCGAAGCCGGCCATTACTCAGCGTTTTTAATAGAAACGCGGCTGGGGAAAGATATCGCGCGGCCAACGGCGCCTGCATCGGAAGGCCGTGCAAGACCTAGCGCCGTCCAGGCCGAAACTTGGAGGATGCTGTGAGAAATAAATTTGCCACAGTTGTCTTCGTAGGTCTCTTGACGGTTTCCGTTCCACTGTTCGCACACCACGGAGCCGCGGTGTACGATACCGCGACATCGGTCACTGTGAAGGGAATCGTGACGGCATGGCTTTGGACCAATCCCCATACCTTCCTAAAGGTCGATGCGAAGGATGACAGTGGTAACGCGGTGCATTGGGTTATAGAAGCTGCAGCTCCCGCGAACCTGGCCAACGCCGGCTGGACCAGGTCTACATTCAAGCCCGGGGATGAAGTCGTTGTTCTCGTAGAGCCCTACAAGAACCAGGCTGCGTCTTCCCCGCTCGGACGGTTCAAAGGCCGTATCGTAATCAATGGTCAAGTGTTCAAGCCGTAAAGCGCCGCTCGCTCGGGTAAGTGAGCGCCTCAACTGGCAGCGGCCCGAGCCTATACCGGCTTCGCGTGTGTTCTCGCGTGCAGTATCCGGAAACTGAATCGAAAGCGGAAATCGGAACTGCGGAAAGGGGTTCAGCAAATGCCAAAGCCATTCGTGGTCGCGGCGATTGCTTTGCTTGCAGGATTGACGTGCTCACCTATTCTGTGCGCTCAAACCGCGGCGCCAACGAAGCCAGGAGCGGCAAACCGTGAGAAATGGAATAACGATCCGTTCGATGGAACTTCGAAGGTTGGCGGTGGCGTTGCAAATGGGAAAGTTGCAGGCGACCCCGTTGGCGCCGAGCACGCCCGGAAGAATGTAGCCCCCGCTCCGCGTCGCGACCTCTCCGGCATTTGGGATGCAACAGGGGGAGGGGGAGTCCAGGCGAACGGCGCAGCTGAACACCCAGCTTCATACCCAGCGGGAGACCATAGACCCCGGTCGGGGGAGCCTGATGAGAGGGGCATCATAAATCCTATACCTTACACGCCCTTGGGGGAGGCAGCGCTCGAGGCCAATAAACCGACAGGAACATCAATTCGATCAGTGCCTTCCGTCCTGGGAAACGATCCAGGGAACATCTGTGATCCGGTGGGGTTCCCGTACATGGAGAATTTTCAATTTTTGACGATCGAGCTCACTCAGACGAAGAATCATGTGCTTTATTTGGGTGAATTTGAGCACCGGTGGCGGATCATCTGGACGGATGGGCGAGAGCTTCCCAAGGATCCCGAGCCGCGGTGGAACGGATACTCAGTTGGCCACTGGCAAGACGATTACACGTTTGTGGCCGAGACGGTGGGAATGGATGAGAGGACCTGGCTCGATCATGCCGGCCGTCCGCATAGCAAAGATTTGCGGGTGACGGAGATATATCACCTGGTGGACCGCGACACCATGGAACATACGGAGATCATTACCGATCCGAAGATGTATACGGAACCGTGGAAAGCTCACGACAAGCTCATTCTTCGCCGGCAGCGCCCCGATTTCGATATCAGGGAGATGTTCTGTTCACCGTCAGAAACAGCGGAATACAATAAAATAGTTGGCGAACACATTAAGGACGCGCCGGCCCAGAAGCCGGGGAACACCAGCCCGGAAAACAAGTAGCCAACGTGAATTGCCGCTAAAGCGTAGCGATCGTTCGTCCCGTTTTGCGGACGATCTTAGCTGCTCGATTCCCCCTCTTCAAGTGGGATGGTTCGACCGCGCATTCGAAACTTCGTACACTACTTGCGCTTGTCTGTAGGTGCATTTGTCTCCGGTGAGATTCCCTCGACGTCAGGGTTGCCAATGAACTTGTTATATTCCGCCGTCTCCGACGGGGAGCAAAACATCTCCTCTATATCGAAATCGTCCGGTAAGCGGTGGAGCACGAACTTGTTCAGGGCTTGCCAGGGTTGCGTATACATCTTCGGGTCGTCGATTGTCACGGTGAGCTCCATGGTGTCGTAGTCCACCCGATGATAGGTTTCTTGGACGCGCAAATCGCTACTATGCGGGCGGCCCGGGTTATCCAGCCAGGTCCTCTCATCCATCCCCACCGTCTCAACCACAAATGTGTAATCGTCCACCCACTTGCCAACCGAGTACCCGTTCCACCGCGGTTCGGGATCCTTGGGGAGTTCTCGCCCATCCGTCCAAATGACGCGCCAGTTGTCATAGAATTCAGTCAAGAAAAGCACCTGGTTCTTCGTCTGAGCGAGCTCGGTTACCCTGAATTCATAAAGCACCATGCGTGGGAACCCCTGCGGGTCACAGATGTTCACCGGATCGTTTGCAGCTACGGCAGGAATTGATCTAACCCCAGTCGAGGGTTTATTGGCCTTGAGTGCCGCCTCGCCCGCGGCCGAGTACGGTATAGGATTCACAATGTTCCTCTCGTCAGGAGCTGGCGGTGCTCCGCTTTGCCCTCCCTGGTCGGTGCCTGCGAATTTAGAGGGGTGTTCAAACGCGCCCACAGCTTCGATTCCCCCCTCTGCCGTCGCATCCCAAATGCCAGACAAGTCACGGCGTGGAGCGGGCCCTGCCTTCTTCTTGCCGGCATACTCAGTTTTGATCGGTGGACTATTGTTCCATTTCCTCTGCTTGAGCATTTCTGCTACCCCTGGAGCCTGATCGTTCGGTATTTGAGCGCGTAGAGCGGGAATAAACGTCAGTACGGCAAGCAGTACAATCGCCGAGACTACGATGTGCTTTGGCATTTTCCGAAATTCCTCCCCTTCTTAAATACATCTCGATTCCGATCCTGAACTCTCGCCGCGAGAGCACACAGCGAACCGAAAAGACTCAGCGCGCTACGTTCACCGGCAGTCATGGCTTGGACGCGCGCTCGATCATATAAATTTCGAGGTCAAGGGCGAAGCAGCGTTTTGCAAAAATCTGGAAACCAGCGGAGTGAAGTTCGACCGTCCTTGTGTCATGTTGCCAAACGGCAACTGGGCGGGCTTTCTCATTGATCCCGGAGGAACAAACGTCGAGTTGAACGAAGGCCCGACTCTGATGTGAAGGTCCTTAGCTCCCGCTAAACGATCACTACGGCATCGACCAGGACGATTCCTGCGCTGCGCTCAAGCGAATTGCTACACTGCTACACTCACACCCTACCATGCGGGCGCCTTCTGCGAAGCAGCGAGTGGGGCCGGTTAGAAGATGCGGGCACGGGCAAAGGATACGCAAAACCGTGCCCAACTCTTATGTATCAGCCGTTTTCCTGTTTCTAGCGTTTCGTAAGATGAACAACTTACGAGCCTTCCATACGGCTGAATCGTCTGATTCCTATGTCTCCACCATCCTTACGCGATGGTTCTGAATTGCCGGGCAAACGCGATTTGCCTGCGCCCCCGCTACCTCGCCGCCTACAGCGTAAGGAAGTGCACACACTGCGGCTTTAGAATATCGACCTTGCCGCCCGTTGGGGTCATTTTCCCGCTGTTGGGATCGACCGCAAACGTAACTAGGGTGTCGCTGCCCCCATTGGCCACGTATAGGAATTTGCCCGAAGGTTCGAACTCGAATCCTGGCGGGGCCGTGCCTTGGGTCTTGACCATATCCACCAGCGCAATATTTCCTGTAGCTTCCTCGATCTTGAAGATGGCGATGCTGTCATGGCCGCGGTTGCTTGAGTAGACGAACTTCCCGTTGGGATGTATGCGAACGTCGGCGGGTGCGTTCCGTGTGGAAAAGTCAGCCGGAATGCTTCGAACCGTCTGAATGAGTTGCACATCGCCCGTGTTTGAATCGAAATGGAAAGACGAGAGGCTCGAATCCGATTCATTGGTGACGAAGAAGAGCGGCAAGCGCGGGTGAAACCTGGAATATCTGGGCCCCGTTGCGGGCTTCGTCGGAAAGAATTTAGGTTCGCCTAGGGTGCGGGAACCCGGCGTCCACTTAAAGACGTAAATCCGGTCTGCGCCCGCGTCGCAAGCGACCAAGAACCGCTTGCTGAGATCGAAATTCACGGAGTGCGCATGAGAGGCTAACTGGTTGGGGGCCCCGCCGTGTGTCCTCTCGAAAACGGACACATCACAGGCTGATTCCAGACTGCCATCCGGCTTCACGGCATACAGGGCTACGGTTCCGTCATCAAAGACATTCTCAATTTCCGGAACGCCATTCTTCTTAACGACCCTTATCGCTGCGAAGTTACCGTGGTTGGTGACGAACACGCGTGAACCGCTCTCGTCGGTGATAACCCAGCAGGGATGCTCGCCCATCGACAACTGAGTGTTCAGATATGTCAGCGACCCGTTCTGCTGGTCAATGGCGAACGACAGCACCCCGCCGCCGGCGCCGAGCTTGCCGTTGAGGTTGCCTATCTCATTGACTGCATAAAGAAAACGCTTGTCCGGCGAAAAGCATAGTTCCCCGCAGTTCACATTGTCTTGGTCAGGCCCAGCTTGGCCGACGGGCGTAAGCGAGCCGTCGTTCGTATTGACACTAAATATATGGATGCCCCCACCTCCGCCTCCGCCGAACAATCCATTTCGTGTCCATGAGCCGACGTATGCATACACCTTTTTCCCTGATTGCGGTGGATATGGTTGGGGGGTCGCGCCTGCAGCCGCACTGACCAGCCCCGCTCCCGTAAGCGCTAGAAAATTCCGCCGAGATAATTCGCTATTCATGACATTCGACTCCTTTCTTTTCCTGTTCCGGTATATCCTTGTAAGGCCTTCCTGTCAAATAATTTTCCTCGTCCAGTAGATTGACACATCCACTCCTTTCGAGATGAATACCGCAGCAGGAACTGTTGCGGGGTGAGATAGCCCAGGGCTTGATGCGGTCGGATGGTATTGTGCAAACAGTGCGTGCGCGATGAGCTTCAGGGATTTCCTATCCTGGAGATTCCGGAGTGGATGTTCGATCGCCACGCGTGCGGTCAGATGGAGCCAACCGAGTTTCCCCATGTGAATTGCGCCGGCGGATACATTCCGACAAATTGCGTTTCTCACGGCTCGACGGTCTTCGCCTATAAGAGCGTATTAGGTGTTCACGACATTTCCGCTTGACATTGTTCCACTCACAGAGTATAGCCCGCACTATCAGGCGCTTCTTGCGATTGTGTTCCCACCGTACTAAGCGGCTGGGGCTGTGTCTCGTTTGAAGGTCAAGGTTGGCAGTTGAGGTCCCAGCGACTCATCGAGCCGCGCAGGTGGCTACTACTTGTCGATTTTCGGCGGTGTGGGCTCGAGGTTGAGGAAAGAAAAGACAAACGGGAGGTTCACAGATGAGTTATTCAACCGGGACTTTCTCGACCTTCTGTGGTTTTGTCGCGTCCTCCCTAAGGAAACGACACCTCGAAATGTGTTGACATCAATATTGGGCTGTGTTAGAGCACCTACATTCCTGGGACCATATTGGTCTTATTCGTGAAACTTTAAACTGGCTTAGGGGTGACTGAATCCGTGGGGAGGGGAGCTATGAGGAAGCCTGCACTAAGATCTGGAGTTCTGGTCTCAGTAGGTGTACGGGGAAAAATGCAGTTGCTGGGTGCGAGTCTCGCGCTACTTGTATTCTGTTTGCCGATCTTCTCACAAGTCAACACAGGCCGTATTCTTGGAACCGTTTCCGACCAAACGGGAGGTGTCATTGCCGGCGCTTCGGTAGCGCTGACTAACGTGGATACGGGCGTCGCACGAAATTTGACCACGGACACGGCCGGAGAATACTCTGCCCCCAATTTGGCGCCTGGCAACTACATGGTCCGCGCCACAGCGATGGGCTTTCAAGCTTTAGAGCGCCAGGGCATTACGGTGCAAATTGGAACGGATGCCCGCGTTGACGTTCAGCTTGTTCCCGGTCAGATCACACAGACGGTGGAAGTAACCGGGAGCGTACCGCTCTTGGACACGACGAGCGCCATTATAGGTGGGACGCTCAACACCGCGACCATAGCTGACCTCCCTGTGAATGGCCGAAACTATCAGAAGTTGCTCGTCCTGCGTCCCGGCCAAGTGCAGCCTGCCGGGGGAGGAACGGATACCCAGGAGAGTAACGGGCTTCGCCCGGAGGATAGCAACTATTACGTGGAGGGACTCGATAACAACGAGCCGTTCTATGGGCAGGCCATCGTCAATTCCAACCTCCCCTCCGGCGATGCGGCCACGATCTTGCCCATCGATGCCATCCAGGAATTCAATGTCGAGAATAACCCACCGGCCGAATTCGGCCGCAAAGCGGGGGCCGTCGTGAATGTCGGGCTCAAGTCCGGCACGAACCGCATTCACGGATCCGCCTATGCGTTCGGCCGAGACGACGCCATGGATGCCCGAAACTTTTTCAATCCACCACCCCAACCCGTCGCCCCTCTGAACTTCGAGCAGTGGGGCGGGACGGTGGGTGGACCGATCAAAAAAGATAAGATCTTCTACTATGCAGGATTTGAGAGGCAGACCTATACGGTAGGAAACTCGTTCACAGCAAGCTTACCAAGTACGGCTGATTTCACGGCCAATGGCGTGCCAAACGGCACAAAATTCAGTATTCCAGATGCCGAGGCGGCGCTGACGGGTCTCTTCCCGATCAGCCCTCTGAGCACGAGCCTGCTGCCGCTTTACGGAGCGAACGGTGCACTTACAAATAACGTGCCTTCTGGTTTCCCAGACGTCATCAGCATCTATAACGTCCTGGGTAAAGCTGACTACCATCCTAACGATCATCACACCATCAACGGCTCGTATTTCCGCGGTCACGGGGATTCGTTATCCCAAGACTCAAACAATTTCACATCAGCTAAATTTCTCACCCTAGCGACTCTCCTGACCCAATTTGTGACCACTAGCTGGACCTGGACGCCAAATTCGGCATGGGTCAACGAGCTCCGCGGGGGCTGGACCTATTATGATGAAACCATGTTCGTGGCGGACCACAACGTTGCTCCCACCACCTATGGCCTCAATACAGGCGTCACTGATCCGCTTTTATTTGGTTTCCCGAATGTCAGCGTTGCCGGCCTCACGGGGTTAGGTGGCGGCAGCCATTGGCCGCAGGTACATGGCGCTTCGACTGGTTACGACCTGGTGGATGCGGTTTCCTATTTGCATGGCAAGCACGCCTTCAAGTTTGGTGCGGACGTATTCACCTTCAATTCGCCCAACTTCTTCGATTCCGCCGGCAGGGGCAGCTTCACCTTCAACGCCGGCACCCTTTTCCCGGGGTCTACTGGGCTCGAGGCGTTCCTGGCTGGTGTGCCAACCCTGGGGAAACTCGAGGTTGGCTCCCCGGTTAGGGTTATGAACCAGTGGATGTATTCGGTATTCGCCGAGGATGTTTGGCGGGCCACCAACCGGGTCACCGTGAACTTGGGTCTGCGTTGGGAATACGATGCTCCGGTGACCGAAGCCGCTAACCTGATCGGCAATTGGACACCGGCGGCGGGTTTCCAGCAAGCGGGAATAAATTCCGTGAATGGTAAGGCCGTCTATAATCCCGATCACAAAGATTTTAGCCCGCGTATCGGCTTGGCCTGGGACGTTAACGGGAAGGGGACGACCGTGGTCCGGGCCGGCTATGGAATCTATTACACTACCCCCCCTCTGTCCCCGTTAATTGGCAACCCTGGCTTATCCAATGCTCCCACGACAGGCATTAACTCCATACCCACGGCTTTTTCCGTCGTTGTGCCAAGCTCTCCAGCGTCCCCAGTGCTTGGAACTCTGCAACCGGCGCTAAAAAATGGCACGATCGCCGCAGCGGGCGTCACCTATCCTGGCTCGGCCCTTACCTGGGTTCCAGCCCCGGGCGGTCCGATATTCCCCGCAACGGGAACGAGCGGAAGTGCCTTTGAGTGCGGCAATGGCATTGGCGCAAACCCTACCCCTTGCCCCATATTGGCGGTGAATACTAATTTTGTTAACCCTATAATTAGCATGTGGAACTTGGGCGTACAGCACTCCTTCACGTCCAATCTCTCTGTGGAAGCCACCTACGTGGGCAATCACAGCAAGCGATTGCCAAGCATTATCGACATCAACCAGGCGCCGCCAGGTTCAGAAACCGCCGCTTCTTGTCCCTTCGCCGGCAACACAGCGGAGTGCCTACAGATCGCCCGCCCGTATTTTACGCAGTATCCCTACATAAGTAACATTAACTACTTAACGAACCTCGACACATCCAACTACAATGCTCTCCAGGCAACCGTGACAGAGCGGAACTATCACAATCTTTCTCTCCTCATCGGCTATACCTATAGCCACGCTCTGGACGACCAGTCACATTATTTCGGCGGCGCTCTTCCTCAAAATAGCTTTGCGCCGTACGCCGAGTACGGCAGCTCAGATTTTGATCTTCGCCATCACCTCACCATAGCTATCACTTACGCTATTCCCGGGAGAAAGGGCTTTGGACAGATTCTGGAAGGCTGGTCCCTCAATTCGCTCGTGGCCCTTCAAAGCGGCTTACCCTGGAATGTGGCGGATGGAAGCGATGACATCAGCGCGACGGGCGAGTTTGCAGATCGCTGGAACTTCTACGGGAATCCCAAAGACTTTACTGCTAACCTCAACCCGATTCCGTTCTTCCCCGGCGGCAGTGCCAATATGCCAGCCGCTTGCACAAGCAACGCTGCGGCTGCTGGCGCCACCGCCAATCTAGCGCAGTTTGGCTGTTATGCCGAGGGCGGTTCGGCGATGATTCCGCCCGCATCCGGCACTTTCGGCACGATGGGCCGCAATATCTTCCGCGATTCCGGCTACCGGGCTTGGGATTTGTCGGTGTTCAAGACCTTTAAATTCAAGGAGCGGTTGACGGCCCAATTCCGGGCGGAATTCTTTAACATTTTGAATCGTCCGAACTTTGCAAATCCAGGTCTTAACGGCACGACCGATCCTTCGGGAGGCGCATTCGGAGCCGAAAACTCCACGCCAGATGTAGCGGCAGCGAATCCAGTTCTGGGAACGGGAGGTCCGCGCGAGATTCAGTTGGGACTGAAGCTGCTGTTCTAGGGCCTAATGCACCAATGCGCGTGATCTGGACGGATGGGCGAGAACTCCCCAAGGACCCCGAACCGAGGTGGAACGGCTATTCGGTTGGCAAGTGGGTGGACGATTACACGTTTGTAGTTGACACCGTGGGGATGGATACATTTTCGGGTCGTCAATCTTCACGCTGAGTTCTAGCGTGTCACAGTCCACCCGATAAAAGGTCTCCTGGACGCGCAGCTCGCTGCTGTGAGGGTGACCGACATTGTCGACCCAGGTCCTTTCAAGCTGGCCCGCCGGATGCTATTTTCTTCCATGGAAAAGTCATAACGGTTGATTCGAATATCGGTATTCAGCAAGCTTTCGCCGTTCGATTTAGGACATAGAGAATTGTAAGCCTGCATCAGAACGACTACAGCGCTCGGAGGTTCAGAAAATGTCAAAGCGCATTGCGGTCTTGATAGTCATCGTCGCACAGTTGGTTTTCATAGCCATTCTGCGCGCGCAAACGCCTTCGCCCAAGGCGTCACCCGGCACAAGTGACGACAAATGGAATAATGTCCCACCGAGCAAGCCCGAGTACGCTCGGAAGAAGGCGGGCCCCGCCCCCCGCCGTGATTTGTCTGGAATTTGGGATGGCACTGCCGAAGGCGGCGTTCAAGCCAAGGGCACCAAGGAGTATGTGGACAGCCCCGGTGCACGGGATGTGCCTTACACTGCTGATGGCAAGGCTGCGCGCGCACTCAACAAGCCGGGAGAAACACCTGAACCGATTGCGACCGGCGATATCAATGACCCTGTGGATACGTGCGACCCACAAGGATTCCCGCGCATGGACCTTCATCAGATGAAGGTGATCGAGATCGCTCAGACAGAGAAACAAATAGTACTGCTAGATCAATTCTACGACAATTGGCGCGTCATCTGGACTGACGGTCGGCCATTCCCCAAGGAACCTGATCCCCGCTGGAACGGGTACTCGGTTGGCAAATGGGAAGACGACTACACGTTTGTTGTCCAGACGGTTGGGACCGATGAGAGGACGTGGCTCGACAATGCTGGCCGTCCGCACAGCGATGCTCTGCAAGTAGAGGAGCGGTTCCATAGGGTGGACTTTGACACCTTGCAGCTCACAGTAACAATTTCTGACCCAAAGTTTTACACCCAACCGTGGGTGGCCCTGAACAAATTCGTCCTCCACCGTCTCCCGGATGATTTCGATATGAGAGAGGTCATCTGCTCCGTATCCGAGAAGCAGCAACCCCCAAAGTAATAATCCATAATCTCGCTTCGGCATAATCTTGTTAATGCGAGTTACAGTAAGAACGGCGTCAGTTTTTGCATTCTGCCTCATCGAATCGGTTAAAACGGATTTCCATAGAGGCCGTCGGCTTGCGCACCAACATACACCAAAGAGTTTGCTTATAGCTGCTGAGCAGTCATCACTTCAGGCCCCTGGCGATCCGCTCGACACCCCTTGGGCAAATTAGCCGGAGCAATGTGCCGGCGAAACGCAGTTGGTACATATAGTGTATCGGTTCATTAGCAGAAGGCATTGCCGACGCAACAAACAACCGTGTATACTCGGCCCACTCGGAACTCCAAAGGGGAAAATCATTATTAGAGGCACTGTCCGCCATGAAACAGGAGCGAATTCCATACGGAAAATAAGGAAGAAGGAGGGTTGCTGTGAGAACCAAGATTACCACCCTTTCCCTGGTAGCTGTGGGTTTGTTGGTGCTTTCCATTCCGTTGTTCGCACACCACGGTAGCGCGGTGTTCGATACCGACAAAACGGTCACGGTGAAGGGAACTGTGACGGAATGGGTTTGGGCTAACCCTCACTGCTGGCTGCTGGTGGACGCGAAAGACGACGACGGCAACACGGTGCATTGGATCGTAGAAAATCAAGCTCCGGCGAACATTGCGAACGCGGGGTGGAGCAGGTCTATGTTCAAGCCGGGCGATGAAGTCCTTGTCGATGTAACACCGGGCAAGAATCTTACGACTGCGGCGAGGACAATCGGACGTTTCAAAGGTCGTGTGGTAATCAATGGCAAAGTTTTTAAGCCATGAGAAGGTGCATTCCTGGGTGGTGACTCCGAGCTAACTCAAACCGGAGTGCAGTTTGACATGCAACCGGAATCACTCCTGAAGAGAGGATTTCGCAAGTGCCAAAGCCTATTGTGCTCGCACTGATCGCGTCCCTTATCCTGTTGACGTTCTCACCGATTTTGCGGGCTCAAACCGCGACAATGCATGCAGATGAGAGCGCGGCTGAGAAGTGGAATAACGACCCCTTTGATGGACACGCGAGGACGGGAGGGTGTGCTCCCGGCCTGCCTTGTGCCGACCCTTCCTTTTACGCTGGGAAGAAAGGCCCCCCTCCGCGCCGTGACCTCTCCGGCATTTGGGATGCAACGGCAGGCGGAGGAGTCCAGGCGGGAGGCGTCGCTGCACATCCGGCGGTGTACCCAGGCGACACCCCGGGTTCCGAAGCTGAACGTAAGCGTTTTCAGGGAGGGCAACCCGACGAGAAGGGTGTTTTAAATCCGTTACCTTACACATCTGCGGGAGAAGCAGCGCTCAAGGCCAATAAACCGACTGGACAAAGCATCCGAGCGGTTCCTTCCGTCCTGGGAACTGATCCCGTGAACAGATGTGATCCGGTGGGATTTCCGTACATGGTCAATTTTCAATTCTTGGTTATCGAGCTTGCTCAGACGAAGGACCAGGTGATTTACTTAAGTCAATTTGAGCACGAGTGGCGGATCATCTGGACTGACGGGCGTGAACTCCCCAAGGATCCCGAACCAAGGTGGAACGGCTACTCAGTTGGCCGTTGGGTAGACGATTACACCTTCGTCGTCGAAACGGTCGGCATGAATGAAAAGTCTTGGCTCGATCATGCTGGTCGTCCGCACAGCAAAGATTTGCGGGTGACGGAGATCTTTCACTTGCTTGACTATGACACTATGGAGCATACGGAGACGATCAGCGACCCGAAGATGTATACCCAACCGTGGACGGCTCACAAGCTTATCCTTCACCGACAATCCCCTGATTTCGATATCCGGGAGATGTTCTGCTCGCCATCAGAGACAGCGGCTTATAACAAGCTTGTTGGCGATCCGATTAATCCTGAAAGTAAGTAGTAGCGGGTCGTGTGTTGCGCCCGACGCGTCCCCGTTGTGTGTCCAATATCAACGCCTTTTGGCCCACTTGGAAACATCGAAATTCAGGCTGTGACATCCGAGGCGGAAGCGGTATAAGGCGTGCGTCGTTATGACAATCGAATTATCTCGGCGGGGTTTTCTGGCGCTTACCAGAGCCGGGCTGGTCGGTGCGGCTACGGGCTCGACACCTCAACCTTATCCACCGCTGTCAGTACCTTGGCGCTTTCTGCTCCGTTGCTCGCGCACCACGGCAACGCGGTGTATTGAGGATTTACGGCCTTGATTTGGTTCCAGCGCCGTGGTGCGCGAACAGCGCAACGGACGGTATCAGTACGCAATGGTCACCAAGGAAATTGCCGCAACTTTATTCCTCATTCCTCATTGCATTCCTCCCCAATATGGAAGTTTCCCGCCGCATTTACCGCAGGGCATCGCCGCTCCTTAAGTTCTTGACTCTGCCGGAAAGCTTTTCAAGGAACCCTAAGCCAGCAGAATGTACCCGAACCACTCCTCACTGCGTAGGTGCGGTTCCTGCACTGCTAGAGCTATTTCCTTTAGGGGCCGGGAATGGATTCCCATTAATAATGATGTTTTGGCCGAACCGTCCGAGCGGTTGGCCATTCCTGGCCACGCTGCTCATCGTAATTTCTACCTGATCTCCAGGCTTGAACGAATCCTTGGTCCAACCCTGCCGCGTCTGATCCGGCGGATTGCTAGCTTCTACAAGCCAATGCACCACGTTGCCATTGTCGTCTTTCGCATCGAACTTCAGCCAGCAATGGGGATTGGCCCAAATAAATTCCGTTACCACTCCCTTCACCGTTGGGTGTTTCGTTACGTCGTACGATGCGTTTCCGTGATGCCCCCACAATGGACCCGAAGCGGTCAAAAAGCTAATCGTTGCTAAAAGAACTATCCTAAGTTTCATATTATCCTCCGTAGTCTTAATTTGTTTTCCAAACGCCAGGGCAAGTTGATTTCATCGTGGCCCCTGCAAACGGTTCCTTCCAGGAGTCCACCGCGTCCCTCGGTCGGGATCATCGATCTTATTTCCAAGATTCAGCCGCTTTCTTCGGAAGCGAGTCCACCCCATTTGCGTCTCCATGATTTCATCAAGGCGAATTTTGGCTTTGACCTGCCGCAACTGGGTTGCCGATCTCCTTGTTGTACTCCTGAATCTCAACCGCAGAACAGCTAAAATCAGTCATGTCATAGTCGTCTGGAAGACGATGCAGAACAAATTTGTTTAGTGCCTGCCACGGTTGCGTATAAAACGTTGGGTCATCAATCGTCACTGTGAGCTCTAAAGTGTCGTAGTCTATGCGGTGCCACCGTTCCTCCACGCGCATATCGGCACTATGCGGACGCCCCGCGTTGTCCAGCCAGGCTCTTTCATCCATCCCAACGGTCTGGACCACTAACGTGTAATCGTCTACCCATTTACCAACCGAGTAGCCGTTCCACCGTGTTCCGAGATCCTTGATGGGCAGTTGTCGCCCGTCGGTCCAGACCACGCGCCACACCGTTTGGAATTGATTCAAGACGAGCACCTGATTCTTCGTCTGAGCGATTTGGATCACCCGGAGTTCAAAAAACTCCATACCGGGGAAGCCTACCGGGTCACAGATGTCTACACGATTATTTGTAAGTCCGGCGGGGACCGCTCTGACTCCTACCGCCGGCTTATTGAGCTTCAGCGCTGCCAACCCCGCGGGCGTGTAGGACAATGGGCGTAGGATACCCGTTTCGTCAGCATGTCCTCCATCACTATCCGCCCGGTCGTTGGGGAAAAGTGCCGGGTATTCAAGCACACCTTTCGCCTGTACTCCACCTTCGGCTTCTCCATTCCAGATACCAGACAGGTCACGCGGCGGAGCGGCCGGTGACTTCTTCCCAACATATGCGGACTTAGGCAAGGGGCTATTGTTCCATTTTGTGTTCTGAGCCGACAAATGCGGCGAGAGCATCAATCCCGCTATCAAAGCAGCGATTGAGATAGTCAGACGCATTGGCATTCAGAGACTCCCGCTGCAGCCTGATCCCATCTCTTCCTTTCCTCAATCCTGGATTTGTGGTCCTGTCGGCGACCATCCCACGTCCTGCATAGTCCCGGAAGCTCACGCATGCATTTAGTTATTTTGAACTTAAGGGCGCACCCACGGTGACGGGGTTGGCGATGAGACCGTTGTATTCCTGCGTCTCTTGGTTGGTGTAGATGAACTCCTCCATATCGTAATCATCGGGGAGGCGGTGGAGGATGTACTTGGTCAGACCGTTCCATTTCGCGGAGTAGTAAGCCGGGTCATCGATGGTGGTGGTGAGTTCCAGCGTGTCGAAGTCCACCCGATGCCAGATTTCATGCACGCGCATGTCGACGGTATGCGGGCGGCCGGCATTGTCGAGCCAGGTACTATCGTTCACCCCGACGGTATCGATTTCAAACGTGTAATCGTCGGTCCATTTGCCAACCGAATATCCGAACCACCTCGGTTCGACCTCATGGATATCGGGGAGCTGCCGGCCATCGGCCCAGATGATGCGATAGTTCTGGCCAAACTGATCGACGAAGATCCATTGGTTCTTGAGTTTGACCCATTCGAACACGCGAAACTCGTAGAACTCCATGCGTGGGAAACCTTGCGGGTTGCCGAAATTTGCCGGATCGTTTATGAGACCGTCGGGCGTGGACCGGACCCCGGTGCCGGGACGATTGGCCTGAAGAGCCTTCAGACCGGCGGGAGTGTAGGGCAAGGGATGTTCGACTCCGGATTCGTCCGACTGGCCCCAAATCTTATTGCCGTTGTCGTGATTATAACCTTCTGCGGTGTGATCAATGGGACCGACGGCCTCCGTGCCGCCCTCGGCCCAACCATCCCAGATTCCAGACAGGTCGCGACGCGGAGCGGGAGCCGCCTTAGGCTTGTTCGCGTAGGTAGATTTCAGGGGCGGGCTATTGTTCCACTTCCTCAGCCTGAGCTCCTCTCCTATTCCCGGAGGCTGATCCCTTTGGTTCTGCGCGCGCAGAAAAGGCGTAAACGTCACTATGACCAGCAACGTAATCGTGAAAAGCACCAAGCTTTTTAGCATCTTCAAAATTCCTCCGTCAGTGAATCTTGCCAACGATAACATGACTTCTACATTGTACAAACCGGGACTTCCATTTTGACCTCTCGGATGGCATGTCTTATACCACCCCGCGCTTTGCCGAGTGAAGCAAATTTTTGTTGGCTTGGCGGGAATGGCGACGTGGCTTTACAATCTGGTTCTTCGCTGGAGAGGTGCTGCACCACGTCATGACCCACCAGCCAAGTGCGTGCAGGTAGAAACGTGTGGCGAAAGAGTTCCCACACAACAAGGAACCGCAATCCTATCTCAACACAGCCGCTGACCAGATATGTCCATGGGTAAATTCCAGGGGCTAATTTCGAGAGCCCGAGTAAGGCGAGATTCCGAATAACGATATAGAGTACAAATGCGGAGAAGTATGGATATGCCCGCCAAAGCCGATTGCGAAGTAGCCGCCTACGGCACTCGCAGACAATCCTAGAAAAATAGCCTCAATCCCAACTGCATCGAGCGAGACCCTCCGGACCCTAGGATGGGATCAGGAGATGCTTGGTCTGGCGTTATGCAACCGCAGCCAAATTGGCCCGCGCCACCGCCTCCAGCCGAGGGATCGTTGAAGCCAGCCCCAGTACCGATACCCCCCGGATTGGTAAAAATTGGATGGTTTAGAATGTTGAAAAACTCGACCTTGAGTTCCGCGTGGTATCGCTCCGTGAACTTCCAATTCTTCGTTACGGAGAAATCCCAGTTGCGGTAGGGAGGACCAAGAAAGATATTACGTCCTGCGTTACCATAAGTTCCCAACGCTGGCGGGAACAGGACTGAGTTGCCTTTGAAAACGTAACAGCCAACCGAATTCAGCGCGGCTACTGTGTTGGGTCCCTTAGCTGTGGCAGCCGCTAGGCAGGGCGCCGGTGGTGTTGCGCCGGTTAGATCACACCCAGCCAGTGAAGCCCCACCGAAACCGCTCCAGCAGGAAACAGGATTGGACCCAGCGGTGAAATCAGCGATGGGGCCGCTGTAATTCCACCACTGGCCGAACGAACCATTATGAACCTCGTTCGTGCCGCTGATGTCGTCTGACAAATCCAACGGACTCCAAGGTCCACCGCCTTGGAGGGTTACGACGGAATTGACCGCCCATCCTTCCAGCATCTGACCGGGCGACTTCTTTCCCGGCAAGACGTAGGTCGTGCTCAAGGTGAAGCGATGACGGACGTCGAAGTCACTGGTCGCGTATTGAAGTGTCGGATTGGTGCTGTCTAGGGGGAGTTTGTCAAATTCGTTAGTCGAAGCATCGTCGAGGGCGTGGGAGTAGGTGTAGCCTGCCAAGAAAGATAGCCCGTGCCAGGAGCGCTGAGTAAGAGTAACTTGCAGAGCATGATAGTTGGATCGGTCGATGTTCCCAATCTGGTTGATAAACGACAAGTACGGAAACTGCTTATAGAAGGGGCGGGATGCCTGTTCCGATCCGGGGCCACAGCAAGTCTTGCTCGCGCTGGGGTCTCCAACCAAGATATCGATAGGCATGAAGCCAGAGCCAGTCGGCGCTTGATTGATGTCCACAATCCCGACGATGTCGCTGCCATGGGTTCCGACATAACTGAGATCCAAGGAGAGACTGTTGGTGACAACTCGCTGCAGACCGACAGTCCAAGTTCCGATCCGGGCTGAATGCAAGTTAGGACTAACCGTCGCTATGGAGCAGGGTAGAGGGTCCTTGGAGCCGTTAGTGTTGATCAGGCCATCGCCGCACTGGTGGCTGAATACACTTGCGGGAAAGATAGGACCACACGCCGCGGTCCCACCACTTACACACGCCGCGGTTTGGGCTTTCCAGCCTGGCGTGAGCGCGGTCCCGGGTGCCGTCACTGCAGCATTGACAATTGTTCCTGAACCTGCAGCTCCGGCCGGTCCCGTTTGTAGCGTAACGATGCCAGCACCGGTCGGGTCATAAGCGACCGCCAGTCCTTGGATATATGAAAGAAATGGGAGGTACGAATACATAAGGCTGCCTCCCGCGCGCAGCACGGTTTTGCCGTTCCCGCGGATATCCCAGGCGACGCCCAAGCGAGGTGAAAAATCCTTGAAATCTCCCTTGAAAGGAGCCTGAATTTGTTTGCCAACTTGCACCAATCCCTGGGTAGGATCGAAACCACCGAATAGATTGTGCGTCTCGGATGGGACGGAGTTGTATTCCCAGCGCAAGCCAAGGTTGACGGTGACCCTGCGAGTAGCACGCCAATCATCCTGGGCGAACAGGGCGTACTGATCGTTACTGAAGAGCCGTGTGGGATCCCCGGAAGCTATGGAACTCCCGCTATTTTTCACATTGCCTTGCAAGAAATTTTCGAGACTTCCGAATGCTATCGTGCCGGCGCCAGCCCCTTGGAAAACCTGCGTGTGAATTCTGGTATTGATAAATTCTCCGCCAAATTTAAAGGTATGGTCACCATGCACAATTGAATAATGTTCCAGTAGCTGAAGGTTACCCTCGGGTCCTACGATCTTGACGATCTTGCCGCCCAGTCTGTCGAATCCCGTAATGTTGATCTGTGGAAAGCCAAAAAAAAGTGGATTGGTCACGCCGGTGTTGATCCCGTAGGCGAGTGGATTTATGTTGTGATCTAGCGAAAGCCAAGGTTGGTAATAGTGACTGTAGCCAATCCGGAGTTCATTTACTCGAGTGGAACTGGGAGCCCAATTCCATGCGCCAGACCCCAGCTGAGCCGTTGCAGGAAAATTCTGCATAAAGGGTGAGTTACCGGTTCCCGGAAGGCCTAAGACCGGGGCAGTAAACGAGGTAATACCCCCCTCGCCGATATAATACATGCCATTTACCGTATTGTGATCATTAGCGTGATAGTCTATCTTGAACATCCCATTATCATTCAGCTGGGTATTCAATAGGCCGAGGAAAATGGGGTTCCCTGTCGGGTTGGTCGGATATAGGGATTCGGATGGACCCGCACTATAATTCGCGGGCGCTACCGCACAGGTGCCGGCGTTCAGGCCCGAGATTTGCGCGCTGAGCGGGCTAATGACCTTTCCCGTGTGGTTCAGATCCAAGCAGGCATCCACTAAGCTGCGGCTGGTATCTCCGCAACCGGCTGGCGAAGCAATAGTGCATCCGCCTAGCGACGACGTCGCCGGGGTAGAGGATGGATTCAGATTTCCTACGGTGTACCGCTGCTCCTCATAGGCGGCATACCAGAAAAGCTTGTCCTTTATGATTCGTCCGCCAGCGCTTCCGCCGAATTGCTCAAGCTCCACTGGATCCTTCGTTTGGGGAGCCTGGTTGAAGACGTTGCGAGCGTCGAAAGAGGTATCGCGACCGTAAGCAAATGCAGTACCGTGTAAGCTGTTCGTGCCCGACTTTAATCCGACGTTAATAATGGCGCCAGGCTTCCAGCCAAATTCCGCCTTCGGGTTTGCTTCAATATTGGCTTCCTGGATGGCATCGAGAGGCAGGGTTTGCATGCTGTCCCCTGCAGCGCTTGTGGAATTTACCAGGCTGCTGCCGAGATAGGTCTCGTCCGCTCTTAGGCCATCAATCAAGTAACCGATCTCTTCCGGCCGCGTTCCATTCGCGGACCAAGTGTCTTCGCCTCCACCCACGTACCCCGTGACTCCCGGGCGCACGCTGAGCAAGTTCTTAAAGTTGCGACCATTCATGGGCAGCGTCGCGAGCTCCTGTTGGTCGATCGTTCCGCCCAGAGTGGTGTCAGTGGTATCGATGGCCGGGGCTTCTCCGGTGACCGTGATGGTCTGGGTCTGCTCGCCGGGCTGCACGACAAGATCGGTGCGAACGCTCTGACCCACCTCGAGCACTACACCACTGTGTTCTACCGTTCGGAAGCCTTTGGCTTCGGCGCGCACCGTGTATGTGCCGGGAATCAGGTTGGGAGCCACGTACAACCCAGCGCTATCGGTGGTCAAGGCTCGCGAGATGCCTCTGGCCACGTCGATGATAGTCACCGTGGCGCCGGCGACGACGCCGCCAGTCTGGTCGAACACGCTGCCTTGAATCGTGCCTTGATTGGCCTGGGAAAACACAAGAGGAGAGATCACAAAAGCGATGGTGATAACACCTGCAGCCTGGATCGTGTGCTTGACATTCAGACACACCAATCTGCTCCATGTGGACGGTAGAAGGTTCATAAAGACCTCCCGGTCGCTGCACCGATGGATTTCCCGGCGGAGCCCACTCAGCCGCCGCAGCCGAAAATCTAGGAGGAACCTACCAATGGAAAGATGAGCACCTTATAGTACGGCCCTAAATGAAAGTCAACTTTCAATTAAGACTCGGAAGTGCCATTTTGTCGTGTCGGCCTGTCAGGCCTTCAGTCTAGTCTCGAACTTCCAAATACTTTGCGCGTCGTGACAATCGAGAATGTAGCGAGTGTAGAGGAGAGAAGCTCGCACACGCTCACAACACGGAGCGCACAGCGCAATGTGAGCAGTCTGCAAATTGAATCTGCACGTTGAAGAAAAGTGATGGATGGATGGATCGAAATAGAGCTGACGCTCTGACGACCCAGATCGTATCTTGACTGGCGTTCCGAGCGGCACTAGCATGGCTCTCACTTAACATCTCTGGTCATCTGCCGGGAACCAATCATACCGCTAGAAAGGAGAGATCTATGGCGCGAAGGATATCCATTCTCGTCGCTCTGATGGTTCTGATGGTGGGCACTGCCTCCGCACAGGAGGCCCGGAGCGCGTTAGAAGCCGCTATGAAGGCAATGGGCGGAACCAATCTCAAGTCGATTCAATATTCCGGAGGCGGATGGTTCTGTCGAATCGGTCAGACGTATGGACTGGCCGAGAACTGGCCGCAATATGAGGTCGCCGACTATACGCGCGTCATCGATTACGACGCCAAATGGTCGCGCGAGGATTACACCCGCAGACAGGGGAAGCGCCCACTTCGCGGCCAACTTCCCATGCCAGAGGAGCACGTCACGTCCATTCTGAGCGGCAAATATGCGTGGGATATGAAGGGCGACTCGCCGGTTCTCACTGGTCTGTATCTCTACGGAATACCTTATTCCGACATGCGGCAACTCGAGCTGGTGATGACACCCCATGGATTCCTCAAGGCCGCGCTGGCGGCATCTGACGCGACCGCCGCGACATTTCCGATTGTGGGGCCATCGGATTTTGGCTTTTCACAGTTTGGCAGAGAGGTCACTATCGTCTCATTCACCATGGGAAAGTACAGGGTCAACGGAACAATCAACGACCAGAATCTGGTCGAGGTGGTCGATACTTGGATTCCGAACCCCATGTACGGCGATATGAATTACGAGATGCGCTATACCCTCTATAAAGATTTCGGTGGCGTGAAGTTCCCGACGATGATCCATGTGCATCAGGGCGACCCAAACTTGAACCCCGCGCACGACTATTACGAGATCGATGTCACCGACGTGAAGCCGAATCTTGCGGTGGCGAAGCTGTCGGTTCCGGAGATGGTGCGGACGGCAACTGTGGCGCCTGCTCGAGTGGAGAGCCAGAAGCTCGCGGACGGCGTGTGGTTGCTGGGTGGAGGGGCACACAACAGTGTCCTGGTTGAATTCAAAAACTTCGTAGCGGTAGTCGAGGCGCCCGAGAACGAGGAGCGCTCACTTGCCGTGATGGCGGAAGCGAAGAGGCTTGTGCCCAATAAACTCATCCGCTACGTCGTCAATACACATCACCACATGGACGCAGCAGGTGGTCTGCGCACGTATCTCGCGCAGGGGACTACCATCGTGACGCACGAGTCGAACGTGCAGTATTACATCGATATCCTCTTCCACCCTCTTCCCTGGACGCTAAAGCCCGATCGCTTGGCCATGTACAACCCGTTGTTTACGAGCGAAAGAGGCCCGCTGCCGATTGAGACCGTGGGCGGCGATTATCGGCACAACGCGACATACGTCATCACTGATGGCGAGCGCAACATGGAAATCTTTCACGTGCAGGATATGACCCTTGAAATGGGATACGATCCCTTGTTCGCGCAAGGTAATCACAGCGGCGATATGTTGATGGCGTATCTCCCCAAGGAGAAGATGTTGATCAACGCGGATCTTTACTCGCCGCCCGCTCCGGGGACAGAATCGCCGGCATCGCCAACCCCTCAGGCGCTGACCCTCTATCTGAACATGCGCCAGCTAAATCTCGACGTCGCCGAGCACGTTCCGATCGAGGGCCGACCCGGGACTAACGATGACTTCATCAAGTTTCTGGGCAAAGGCGCTTTACTTTCGCCCTCCAGCGCAAAGGATTATCGCCACCCATAGCGCAGACACGTTGGCTTGTAGAGGCTAGTTTATCTTTGCCGGAGTCGTCCGCGTGCGCGGCGATCAGCGTCAGATCTGATCTTCGCCTCGCCGTAGTTCACTCGCCAACAATATGACTAACGTCCTGAGCGCCGTTCTCGATGCACCAGTATTCCATGAGTTCGGTGTTCACCAGTAACGTTGAGTGCGCATCGACCGTGAAGGGTGCGGCATAAGCGCCAGGATCGTCGATAGTGACCTCGAAGTCTAGGTGCCCGGAATCGGGACGCTTGAAGCGTTCGATCACGTGTAGCTTTTCGGTATGCGGGCGGCCGAGTCCATCGAGCCAAGTTTTGTCGTTGAATCCGATCGTGTCTACAACCAGCGTGTCTCCTTCCCAATGGCCCCTAGAGTCGCCGTACCAAGCTGGCTCCAGGTCTTCCTTGGGATGGTCGCTACCATCCGTGAAGATCTGCCGGTAGCTATGCACGTTCCCTTCAAGTAGGAAGACAATCAGATTTGGCGTCTGGACAATCTTCCAAGGAAAGGGATCCTGGCGTGGCACGCCATCCGGCAGACAATTGGCTTTCGTATCGCTTCGCCTACCTGCGGCCGTCTGACGCTCCTCGGAGAGTTTGAGTGCCCAAGGCTGTATCAGGATCTTCTCACCCGGTTTGAGGCCGGTCGAAAGGTCGCCTAAGTGGTTAGCCGGCGACCAAATTCCTGACAAGTCTGGCTTCCCATTGGCGGTGCGCGGCGCCGGTCCAAACGAGGTCGCCCTCAGGTGTTGCAGGCTGACCATGGGTACGCCTCCGCCTGCCGGATTAACCCCTGGCGGCTCATGCTTCTCTTGACCGTCTTGTCCGAATGCTAGAGTCGAGGAAACAATCAAAAGGGCTGCAGCAGAAAACGCCATTGCAATTAAGCGCGCTAGATCTTTTCTCATTGTTCGGAATCCTTCTCGGCCAATCCCGCTACCATCTTCCGACCGTCAGCGAGCGTAACCGTCCTGGCATTGGCCATCTTGGTGCCGTCCTTGGCAGGAGCCCCAAACACGGCGACCTCGTCGCCCACCTTGAGAATCTCTCGGGTCCAACCCAGCCGCCGCAGCGCGTTGGGACTGGCTAGTTCCATATTCCAATTGGTCACGTTCCCGTTCTCGTCCTTCACGTCGACGTAGAAGTGAGCGTGAGGATTCGTCCACTCGATCTTGGTTACTATGCCTTTCAACGTCGTTGATTTGCTTGGGTCATACTGCAGCCCAAACGCATGATGTGCTAAAGCCGGGAAAACTGGCAGAAGCGCCATAACCAGACCAATAGCCGCTCCTGAGAAGCCCAATTTGGCCTTCATAACATGCCTCCCAATCTCAGCCAGGATTTCGGTTTTGACCTCAGTTGAGCTGCTGATACACTCGAAGCCCTTCCGAGTCAACCGAATTCTTCGTCGTCGCATTATTTTTTCCGTCGGGAGATGGTCATCCCTGGTTCGCACTGACTTGCAATCCACTGGAACCCCCACTTCCGGGGCATTTCTCGGACACCACTCGCCCCTTAGAGCCTTTCCTCGCCTGGCAGCTTTGTTGCACTCGCCCCACGTCGCTGGCTATCACTCGCGGCGGAATTTATACCCTCAACTATCCTCGTTCTTGCAATACGATGGCTAGGCTGCGGGTTGTCCTCACTTCCGTCCGGCAGTGAACCGAGTTTTGAACGTATTCGACTCGAAGACCTTGAGATTCCAGGGCCCGCAACAACAAAAGCGATTGTTGCAGCGCCACCGCCACCACCATTCACAAACGAACGCGAGCGCAGATCATCTAGTGGCAGCCGACCATCTCCCGAGTCAGCTTGACAGCCGCACCGCTGCGGTCGTAGGTTTGCTGCGATAAGCTAATCGCAAAACCCCTTTTCGAGGAGTAGTTCGATGAAGAAAAGTGTATTGTTACTCCTGCTTCTCGTTCTGTTTTCGGCGGAATTCTCGCGGGGGCAGATTTCTCCTCCGAATCAAGCGGGTGTTTCCATGGGCATGTTGGAGACGTATATTCCCGACGTGGATGCGGACAAGAACTTTTGGATCGCGCTAGGCGGGACGCTCGTGCCCGTCACTACCGCGCATTATCCGGGGAACGCAGTCATCGTCAAATTCCCGAGCGTTTTGATCACGATGCGCAAGGACACTCGACCGGGTACAGAGGGATCGGTGGTGGACCACGTGGGATTCACTGTGCGGAATGTCGGGGAATCGATGGCGAAATGGAAGGCTGCGGCCCTGAAGACGGAACCCGGTAAGAATGCAAAACAGATTTTTCTCACCACGCCCGACGGGCTGATCAAGATCGAGATATCGGAAAACCGGTCACTTTCGGTTCCGATTGCGTTTACCCATATCTATTTTGCCGTGTCGGAATCAGGCTCCGGCGGCAAAGCTACCCCTTCCGAAATGCAGGATTGGTACGTCAAGGTCCTAGGTGCCAAGCAGGGAAAGCGAAGCAATTCCCAAGCCGACGCCGATGTGGCGGGAGTGACCCTGACGTTTACAAAATTCGATACTCCCACGGCGCCAAGTAAAGGGAGAGCGCTGGACCGCATCAACTTTGAGGTCAAGGGCGAAGAGGCTTTTTGCAAGAAGCTCGAAGCCGGCGGAGTGAAGCTCGACCGTCCTTGCGTCCAGTTGCCGAACGGCAATTGGGCGGGCTTCCTCACCGACCCCGGAGGAACAAACGTTGAGTTGAACGAGGGCTTGACTCTGATGTGAAGGTACCGGCCCGGACACGCGAGCTTCGTGTAAGTTTATCCTCGAGGGCACTCCTCGCAAAGCCATGCTGCGCAGAAAATAGTTCCGATTTGGCTAGCGCTTGGGGTCGTGCTTTCAAGGAGGGATTTTTACAACTCTGTGTCGGCGCAAAAATCGGTTGACAGCGCGAGCAGAATACACCGCTACCTCTTTACGAACTTGTGTAACATCATCGAAGTCACCCCAGCCGCATAGATGTCGCCTTTGGCATCGGCGGTCAGTTGTTCCGCGAGGGCGATTTGTGGGTCCGGCGAGAGATCCGGGACAAAGGCCTCAACAACGCCATTTTTGGCCCTGCCGATCCTGATGCCGCGCTTGACACCCGGGTTGGTCTTTTCGTCTGACTGCGAGTCGACCGAATAGAGCGTGTCATCTTTCGAAATGAAGAGCCCGCTCGGTCGGCCGAACTGTCTCCATTGATCGATGAACTTTCCATCTTCGTCGAAGATTTGAATCCGGTTGTTTCCTCGGTCGGCGACGAACAGGCGCCCCTTCGAATCCATTGCGAGACTGTGCGGCGTGTCGAACTCGCCGGGTCCCGATCCTTTCTTGCCCCATGCCTTGATGAACCGACCGTCGTTTGAGAACTTCACGATGCGCGCGTTGCTGTTCCCGCCGTGTCCGTCCGCGACGAAAACGTCTCCGTTGGAAGCAACCGCCACCGCCGACGGCATATTGAAAGTGTCCGGACCGTCTCCCGCGACTCCTGGTTTGCCAAGCGTCATTAGGATTTTTCCTGCGGGACTGAACTTAAACACCTGCTGGCCCTTGCCGTCTTTTCCCTGGTCGGTAACCCAAATATTGCCCTGGCGATCTACCGTCAACCCGTGAGCGGCCACAAACATTCCTGTGCCAAAGCTTTTCACCACCCGCCCTGACGGATCGAACTCAAGGATCGCGGGGTCGCTTCGATGGAACGCCCAGACATCGCCGTGCGCGTCCAGGCCAACAGAGGTCACTTGTGCCCACTGAACGCTTGCTGGAAGCTGCGCCCAGTTTTCGATGGCGCGATACGGATTCGGCAAGTTATTAGTCGACGCGACATCCGTCTGGGCGAATGCCCTGCCTCCTCCAAATATTCCGATGACTGTGACAATTACTACCAGAAACGTGAATTTCGCTTGATGTGAATGGGCCACGGCTGATTCTCCTGCAGCAGGATTTCGTAAAGGCCGAGCTTCTCACTTGCCGTTAGGGGATATGATCTAAAATTCCGATTTCAACTCGGCCGCGAATGACGTCCGGCTTCTTGGGACTCTAATTGTATAAGTTGGGGTGGCGATAATCCCTGTCCCCCAAGGGTACTAGCGACGCCTCTTTGCCCAGAAGCTTGATGAACTCGTCGTTGGTTCCCACTCCTCCTTGAATCGCTACGTGCCGCGCAACATCGAGGTTTAGCTGCCGCATGTTCAGGTAGAGAGTCACCATTTGGCGAGTCGGAGAGGCCGGAGGTTCTGTGCCGGGTGCCGAAGGTGTGTAGAGATCCGCATTGATAAGGATTTTCTCCTTGGGAAGATACACCATCAGCATATCGGCGCTGTGATTGCCTTGGGTGAGCGCGGGATCGTAACCCCTCTCTGTCGTCATATCCTGTACATGATAGATCTCCAGGATGCGCTCGCCATCGTCAATGACGTATTTCCCCGTGTGCCGTGCATCGCCCGACACCGTTTCAATCGGCAGCGGTCCCCTCTCGATTGCGTACAGTGGCTTGTACATTGACAGCCTGTCGGGCTGCAGCGTCCGCGGCGCCGGGTGGAACAGGATGTCTTGATAATACTGCACGTTCGACTCGTGCGTAACGATCGTGGTGCCCTGCGCAAGATAGGTGCGCAGTCCCCCTGCCGCATCCATATGGTGGTGGGTATTGACGACATACTTGACCAGCTTATTCGGCACAAGCCTGTCAGCTTCTGCCATCACCGCGATGGATCGCGCCTCGTTCTCCGGTGCCTCCACGATTGCAACGAAGTCCTTGAATTCAACGAGCACGCTGTTGTGCCTGCTCCCACCGAGCAGCCAGACCCCGTCTGCGAGCTTCTGACTCTCAACTTTCGCGGGTGCCAGCGTTGCCATCTTGACCACGTCGGGAACCGGCATGATCGTAACGGGAATATTGGTTTTTACATCTGTCACGACGATCTCATAGTAGTCGTGCGCCGGATTCAGCGTCGGGTCACCCTGGTGCACATGGATCAGCGTAGGAAACTTTACGCCGCCGAAATCCTTATAGATGGTATAGCGCATCTCGTAGTTCATATCGCCGTACATGGGGTTCGGAATCCAGGTGTCGACGATCTCAATCAAACCTTTATCGTTGATCGTCCCGTTGATCCTGTATTTTCCCATGGTGAACGAAACGATGGTCACTTTCCTGCCCAATTGGGAGAAGCCCAGGTCCGATGTCCCCACGATCGGAATCGTAATGGCCGTCGCGTCCGATGCTGCTAGCGCTGCTTTCAAGAAGCCATGCGGAGTTATCGCGATCTCGACCTGCCGCAGATCGGAGTAAGGTGTTCCGTCAAGGTACATCGTCGTCAACGGAACCGGCGCGTCGCGCTTCATATCCCACGCATATTTCCCGCTCAGAATCGACGTGACATGCTCCTCCGGTATTGGAGCCAGGCCAACCAGCGGTGCCTTTCCTTGCCTGCGGTTGTAATCCTCGCGCGACCACTTGGCATCGTAATCAATCGTCCGCGTGTAGTCGCTTACCTCATACCGCGGCCAGTTTTCGTTGAGCCCATACGTTTGACCGACTCGATTGATATTTCCGCTGCCGGAATATTGAATCGTCTTGAGATTGGTCCCGCCCATCGCCTTCATGGCTGTTTCTAAGGCCGTCCGAGCGTCCTGCGCCGAGGCGGTGCCCACCGCCAGAACCATCAACGTCATAAGAATATGGAGTTTGCGCGCCATGGGGTCTCTCCTCGCTGCCGTACACAGCTTCCCTCTTCAGCGGTGATCGCCACTGAGTTCTAGTGGCAGGCATGCTAGCGCCGCTCGGAATACGAGTCAATGCACGTCGCACCAGGCTGGTATTGGGCGGCGCACGGGCTTGGGTAGCACGATAATTGACTCCAATAATGGAGTTTTAGGTGGGCTTGTTTTCGGAATCATGAATCCTCGCGTCCAGGGACATTTGAACCGCTGCCAATCAGAAGTAAACCGCAAGGCCAGCGAGCCAGATGGTATAGAGACTGTTCACGAGTCAGGAAGCGGTTTCGATAGCTCTTGACTCGCGGCGAACCAAATGCTAAATGTCCTGAAATCAATTCATCTGCCGCTAGAAAGGATCAATCTCATGCTTATGCCTCGTCTCTTTAAGACCGTTGCGCGGGCACACTGCGGATCAGTGAGTATCGTTCTGGTTGCGCTATCGTTCTCACTCCTGGCTGTTTCGGCCAGCTTCGCCCAGACGCCGTCCCTGCCCGCGTTCCAGGCGACCGCCACGAGCCCGAACTTCAAAGACGGGAAGGTACTACTCGAGGAGCGTCGCATTCGGGCGTATACGTACCTTGGGGCCGATGAAAATATCATCCGGCAAACGCTCCAACGGATCCTGAGGCAGGAAGGCGACGCCCCCGGTGGGTGGGTCTACGAGTGGAGCGTCCTCGGCAAGTACTACGAGGACCGCGGCGACACGCTCCTCAATACCGGAGCGCGGCATGAGGCCCTCGACGCCTACGTGACCTCAAGCGTCTACTACGCGCTCGCCTGGTTCCCGAAGATCAACTCGGAACAGGAGGCGAAGGCCTATGACGCACAGCTGCAGGTGTACCAGAAAGGCGGCAAGCTATCCGACGTGCCGCTGGAGTTGGTGAAGGTGCCGTACAAGAACGGTTATATCACCAGCTATCTGCACAAGCCGTTCGGCGTCAAGAAGCCGCCGCTCGTCATCTGGTGCGGGGGCGTCGACCAGTACAAGGCGAACCACTGGCGCCCGATCCAGGACATGCTCGCCAAAGGATTTGCCGTCGCCACCCTCGACCTGCCTGGCTTCGGCGAGAGCAGGCAGTGGGACGCAGATCTCAAGGCGGAAGCCAATTTCGCCGTCCTGGAGACCTATCTGAAGCGAGAGGATATCGATACCCAGCGCATCAGTCTCTTCGGGCAAAGCTATGGCGGGGCAGCCACGTTGCGTGCAGCGCTGCGAAACGATCCGCGCGTTAAGGCGATCGTGGCCATGTGTGCGGGGCTTCACTTGGGCGAGAAGAACTCATTAGCGCCTGAAGCAAAGCCCGGAGACAAGCTGATCAACGGGCCTCTACTCGTGGTCAACGGCACGCGCGATCCCGGCAATCCCGTCCCGGACCTGATGTCGACCTACCAGGCGGCGAAGCAGGGCGACCTGTGGCTGCTCGGCCGCGGTGAGCATTGTGCGGTGGAGTACTACCCAATCGTGATCCCACAAATGGCCGACTGGCTGATGGAGAAGATCAATACGCATTCACCGCATTCCTGAATCTCTTTGCGGGGTTTTGGAACGCATTTCTGACGGCCGATACACCGTCCCAAGGCCAACTCCCAGGCGATTCGAAATCGCACGCCAGGTCGTTCCTTGGCTGCGCAGCATTGCGACTGTGGCGACATCCACGACTTTCGATGGTCGGCCCAGGAGTTTTCCTTTCGCACGGGCATTCCGCAAGCCTGCCTTCACGCGTTCCACGATGAGCGAGCGCTCAAGCTCGGCCACGGCGCCCAGGACCAGTTCCGAGCCGGCAGCACCGGATGTATACTCAACGCTCTAGGAGAGCTTCCCTCATATGCGAACGCGAGTCTTCCTGGTCGCCGCGGCAGCAGTCGCGATGGGATTCCTGCTTGAGGTCTCCTCAGATGCTCAGACGCCAGCCAACCACGGGCTGCGTACCCTCGATGGCAAGCCCGACCTGAACGGGATTTGGCAGGCGCTCAACAAGGCCAATTGGGATATAGAGACACATGGGCCGAGCCCGGGACCATCCGCGCTGGGGGCCATCGGCTCGATGCCGCCCGGAATTGGAGTGGTCGAAGGCGACGCGCTGCCGTACCTGCCGGCGGCCGCCGCGAAAAAGAAGGAAAATTTCGCCAATCGTTGGACTGGCGATCCGGAATTGAAATGCTATCTGCCGGGCGTGCCGCGAGCGACTTACATGCCCTATCCCTTCCAAATTCTGCAGGGCTCGAATTCCATCATGATCGCCTATGAGTACGCGGGCGCCGTTCGGACCATCAATATGGGCAAGCCGCGGGAAGCTCCGGTCGATAGCTGGATGGGATGGTCAAACGGCCATTGGGAGGGCGACACGCTGGTGGTCGATGTAACCAGCTTTAACGATCAGACTTGGTTTGACCGCGCCGGCAATTTCCATAGCGAGGCGTTGCACGTGGTCGAACGCTACACTCCCGTCAGCGTGAATATCCTCCAATATGAGGCCACCATCGAAGATCCGAAAGTATTTTCGAGGCCCTGGAAAATGAGCATGCCGTTGTACCGGCACCTGGAAAAGAATATGCAATTGATGGAGTACAAGTGCGCCGAGTTTGCCGAAGACCTGCTGTACGGCCATCTTCGCAAGCAGCCCAGCAAATGAACGGAGAAAGAGTCTCCGATGAGTCCCCGAGATCTCCATCTGCCTTCAAGCCGGCTGAAGAAAGGAGTCGAGCCATGACGAAAAATATGACGAAAAAATGGGCCAAGGTCGCGGTCCGTAGTGCATTGCTGTTCGGAGCCCCAGTTGTCTTGCTTTCGCCCGCTCGCACGCAGACGCCGCCAAGCGCCGCGAAGACCAGGACCTCGTCGGCCGCCGCGGCACAAACGAATCGGGCACTGCGGGGCCAAGCGGACTTAGAGGGAGTGTGGAGCATCGCCTTCCTGACGCCGCTGCAACGCGATCCCGCACTCGGCAACAAGCAATTCTTCACGCCGGAAGAGGCCGCCGCGTATCTGAAAAAGAGCAGTCAGGAACTGGACGCCGATCGGCGCGATCTTCCCCCGGACGCTGACACCGCCCTGGCTTACAACCAGTCCTGGTATGAGCGCGGCACAAAGGTGGGGAGAAACATGCGCACCTCTTTAGTCATCGATCCTCCTGATGGCAGAATCCCGCCTATGACGCCGGAAGCAAAGCGCAGATTCGAAGACGCCCACGCCCATTTTGCGGCTCATCCCGCCGACGGTCCCGAGGACCGCTCGCTCAGCGAACGCTGTCTTGATTTTCCGCAGGAGGGGCCTCCACTTCTGCCGGGCGGCTACAACAATAACTATCAGATCGTGCAGACTCCCAATTACGTGGCGATATTGGCGGAAATGGGAAATAAAGCGCGCATCATCCCGCTCGACGGCCGTCCGCACCTGCCCCAAAATGTCTCGCAGTGGAACGGAGACGCGCGCGGACACTGGGAGGGCAAGACCCTGGTCGTCGATACCACCAACGTGAGGTTCAACGACAGGAGCCACTTTGGTATTAATTACGACGGCCTGACCGACCAGAATCTCCGTGTAACCGAGCGTTTCACGCGCACGGCTGCGGACACCATCACCTACCAGGCCACGATCAACGATCCCACCGTGTACGCCAAACCCTGGACCATCGAAATCGTGATGTCTAAAACCGATGACCCCATTTTCGAATACGCTTGTCACGAAGGAAATTACGGCATGTCTGGTATCCTTAGCGGAGCCCGGGCCGACGAAAAGAAAGCTGCCGAACAGAGTCACAATTAGGTGAGCATGCACGAAGCAGGAAGGAGGAGGCTCATGAGAGGAAAGCCAAGAAAGTTAGGAAAGTTAGCCGGTCTTATAGTTGCTGCCGGTCTTTTCTCTTGCGCTATGCCAACGTGGGCGCACCACGCCTTCACCGCGGAATTTGATTCCAGCCAACCCATCAAACTGCACGGCACCGTGACCCAGATGGAATGGATCAATCCCCACGCCTGGATTCATGTCGATGTCAAAGGAGACGACGGCAAAGTCACCAATTGGATGGTGGAATGCGGTACTCCGAATACGTTACTCCGGCGCGGTTTCACCAGAAATACCGTGACGGTTGGCATGGAGGTCGTCGTAGACGGCTATAAAGCCAAAGACGGATCAAATCGCGCCAACGGCCGAGACGTCACGTTTCCTGACGGGCGCAAGCTGTTTCTGAGCTCGCCCGGCACAGGCGCCTCAGACGATAAGCCGTCCTCCGGCGCAGAAGATAAGAATAAATAGTCCGCCGCGATGCCCGCGTCGTTCCCCTGGTGGCTACTGCCCATCCGCCATCAAACGCGAGGCTCGTGCTCGTAATCAGAGAGGCTGACGGAGACGCCAGGAAGATGATGGCGTACGTGACGACCTCGATAATGCGCCCAGCGGTCCAGTGGAATCTGGTTAATCTCCGATTGGTTTCCATTTATCGGCCACATCCCGTCTATAACGATTCCTGGCGCATCGCGTCACAGGTCCCGAAGCGCCTGGCGGAAAAGCTGGAACCCGGGCTGAGGATCGCTCAGGACTTGGCAATCGGCCGAATGTGCGTACAGTTCCAGCACCGAGAGTGGTCGCGTAGTGAAGGAGGGTGTATGAAGCAGATCGTGATCTATGCGGTGCTGACCGTTGTCGGTCTCATCCCGTTGCAATCGGTACGTGCCCAATCGGCTAGCGACACGGTCGCGGCCATAACCAAATTGGAGAACGACAGCGTGAAGGCTGACCTGGCTGCCGACACCTCATGGGCGGAAAAATTTCTCGCCGACGACTGGATGGGCTGTGACAGCCGTGGCAGGTGGTACACGAAGGCGGAATCACTCAAAGAGATGGCCGATACTAAAAACAACAAGGTCGCCAGCGAAAAGGTTACCGATCTGAAGGTGCGCGTCTACGGCAATACCGCCGTGGCAACCTACAAGGACACATACGACGCGGTGCTGGGATGGGCAACACCGCGCGGGGACAATCGTCAGCACCGATGTGTGGGTGAAGATGGGTTCTGACTGGAAACAGGTGAGCTCCCAAAACACGCCAACGAAGTGACACGCACCGAGATCCATTGATAGTGCTTCTCTGGTCAAACGTGACGGAACCCGAACCCGAGCCTCGGGACCCAGTCCTAGCGCGCACCTCACAGAGCTGAAGGTCCTGAATCCTATCGTCCCAGTAGCATGTGGCTTGGTGCACCTGAGAGACTGCGTTCTAAATCGAAAATTACGGTTATAGAATGAACGCATGAACTGTGAGTCGAAGCCAACGCCAGCGCCACTTCCATCCGTTCACGCATCAGTGAGACTTGCGAGCGGCGTGGCGGCGTTGCGCGACCTCGATAAGAACGACGTTGATACTGTCGTTCGCTACTGGTTTACCAGCAGCGACGAATTTCTAGATTTCATGGGAGTCGACCGGGAACGTTTGGGCACAATGGAGGACACAAGTGGACGCTTCCTACGTGCGATCCGCACGGGCGATCCGAACCAAAACACATTTGCCCTGGCAATCACGCTTGACGGCGAACAGGTCGGTTACACGCTCCTCAACCGCTATTCGCCCGAGAAAAACTATTCACATTGGCACATCACGGTTCCGGCTCTGCGAGCCTCTGGTATTTCGACGGCTCTGTATCCGCACCGGATCAAGGCTTATTTCGACCTGGTTCCCATCGAACGCTTGATCCATCAAACACGCACCCGGAATATCGCTGTGAACCGAATGCTAGACAAGTACGTGCCAGTTAGCGAAACCCGTTACATTGAACAACCTGACGGTGTCGCCCGCCCTGGCGAATTTCACTTGCGGTATGTCTTCCGACAAGACGTCCCGAAGCTATTTGTAAGGGCCGCCGAACTGCGCAGGGGGGGCCAGAGTAATCCCCACCTTTACAACTCGCGATAAACGGTGTTCTCGGAGATTGAGAACGGGCCCAAGCTAACAGGTTCCGCCACCCGGTAAGGGCTAAATAGGGTATTCAGCCCAGGCATTCTCAATAGAATACCGGAATATCTCAATTGCCGTTACCCGCCCTTTTGCTGCGAGCGCCGGGACCAAGAGATCTGCGTGGGTTATCTCGGAAGGGGTCGCCCCAGCTACGTCGGCAGCCGGAAATAGGCGTGCTCTCTTTTAACCGTCCTCAAGATTTGCAAAGGAGAGAGGCTCGTCATGCGCGAAAACGGAGCAAAGCCAACGGCAAAGATTCATGCTGTTATTTTCGTCCTCCTACTTCTTGCGCTGTACCAGTTATCGTCTGCTCTGGCTTACGGCGCCCCACAAGAACAGCAGCGACAAGCCTTGGGTTCGCTGAGCACGGTAGGCGAAGTTTATGTAAATGACACCGTGGCACCTTCCGACGCGCCAATTTTCGCCGGCGACGTCTTTCGGAGCGCAGGGACGGGCAGCGCAACGTTTACCTGGAGCGAAAAGGGTTCCCTCCAAATCTATCCCAACACCGAAATTTTCTTCACGGGAGAACCTCAATATGCCGCTGAGCTGAAGTTTGGCAGGGTGGTGATGAACTCCTGGCGCGGAGCGACAGGCATGAATCTGCGCGCTGGCAACTCCGTGGTGCTGGCGGTAGCGGAGGGCGAGCAGTCCGTGTCCAATATTGAGGCGCCTTCCGATGGATCGTTTCTCGTAACCTGCGAAGCAGGCAGCGTGGGGGTGATTCCTCTACAAGGGGAAAACGGCATTTTTATCCAAGCGGGTCAATCTGTGAGCATTTCGGCGCAAGGCGAATTGTCCGCCATGGGCCCCCAGGCCGCGCCCTCCGCTGGGCCGATTTCCAAAGAGTCTGTGCGCGATGTGCGGGCGCCAAGAAGCTATAGGCGCTGGATTCTTATCGCTCTCGGGACCGCCGGAGCGGGAGCCGTGGCCGGCATCTTGAGCTCGAGGCGCCCCAGGACTCCTTCCACTAGTCCATCGCCTTCGCCCACTCCTACATCTTCTTCTTCCAGTACGTCTACTTCGACTTCTTCGAGTTCGTCTCCGCCGTCCAACCCTGCTCCTCCAACTCCTCCTAACAACAATCCACCTAGTAATCCTACTAATCCTACGAATCCCACTAATCCTAGTAATCCAGCCCCGCCCCTGCCGATTCCTCTGCCAGTGACGCCTCTTCCTCTGCCATTGCCGCCTCTTCCTCTAGCAATTCATCTCGCGATTCGTTTCTGAGGGAAGGGATTGAGCGCCGGTCACACCTGCCGAAGCTTGCTTTTTAGAGACAAGGTGAGCTTTGTCCGACGAATCGAAGTGGCATGCAGACCGCCACCTCGTTGTCGGAAGGAGCGAGTCCGATGACCTTCGCTAGCCCGTCAGCCGGTGCTGTATGCATCGCAGACGGCAGACGATGGCGTGAACGCCCTTTAGTGTCGGGCGAAAGTAGATTGGGCCCCGACGGATCGGCGGATCGGTGAATCAAATGAACAGGGTGAGGGTGCAATTTGTTGGCACGGCGGAAGGGCGACTGACAAGACCCAAATTAACTTCGGCGATGCCGAAGTAGCAAGGTCGCAATTATGCCATCCTTTGCAAAGTCAGGTTCGGCGGGCTCTCCAGTCGAGAGAAGGTCCTACGGGCGTCGTAGCATCGACGCTGTCACATACGTAGATTTGGGTGCGGATAATGGCGCCATCCTCGTCGATCTGAGTGAAGGGGGTATCGGTTTTCAAAGTGTGGCACCGTTGGAGTTGGGCCAGAGAGTAATTTTGAAATTCAAGGCGCCCCGGAAAAAAGACTATCTCGAGAGTCGCGCCGAAGTAACCTGGGCGAACGAATCGGGGAAGAGGGGCGGATTGCGATTTGTCGAATTAAGTTCGGCTGCGCGAGTCCAGATTCGTGCGTGGGCAGACGACCAATCGGCAACTGAAGCTGCGCCCGAAATTCATCGGGCCGAGACAAGCGGCGATTCCATACCCGCGGGAAAAAGAAGCTCGCCGGAAGGCTCTCAACCGAGTCCAATGGGGGAAATCAGGGGACCGAGATCAACACCACGTGGTAATGCTCCGCCCGAAGCTCCCACCCGCGTCGCGAGCGCCAGGACTGCGCTTCCTGTCCGCTCAGAAATACACGACACGGCCCCAGCTGTCGAGGCTCCGCATTGGATTTGGCGAGAGCCTTACCTTGCTGCCCTTCGGCAGCAGAACCCGTCTAGCTTGCGTGAGACCGCCGAGAGAGCAATCCTCTTCCGCATGGAAGCTCTTCACGACTCGTCAGACAACCTGCCCGAACTCCAGGCGCTTCGCGAGGCACTCAATTCCTTGCGTGCTCGGGAGCCGAACAAAAGCCCTCGACCGCCGAAGATGGTGGAAGACCAGGGAGAGTACGAATGGGGGCAGAGAAATTGGACGACCCTTGGCGCCGTCGTCGCCGTCGCAGTGATTGTTTCATTCGCAACTGGCTGGATTCTAGCGAGCAAGAGCTCCAGTAATGAGGTTCAGAATATCGGAACGGCCACCGAGCCAAAGGAAAGCATCACCCACTCGGATAACGAGTTTGCAAGCGTCCGCGATGTCCATATCCCGGATACACCGCCTCAAGAATTGCGCACACCGCCCGAAGACAACGGAGCCAGCACCCCGCTCACGAACACGCCTAGATACCCAAGCGATGCCCATCCTCCCAACGACGCTAAGGATCTGCCGGCGCAACCAGAGGATGGCGAAGGCTTCATTGACACCGCGAGTGGCAAGGATCAGGGCACCCCTTCCGTAAACGGACAAATACGAGAGACTGCCGGCCGGTCTCTCCGGAGCGCGACTGAGGGTCGGCCAAGCCGGCCAGCTGAGGTACCGCCCCCTCGACCCTTCCAAAGCCTGCCTGCTGAGCCTAAACGCGGCGGAACTACTTCCTACCAGTCTTCGGATCAACTGAAGGAAGCACCGGAGGTTCGGGCCGAACCTCAAGCCAGTCCTCTGCCATCAATAGGGAATCAGGCGAAAACGACAGAAGTGCAGGGGATACCGCCAGCAGCACAACAGCCGATTTCACAAGGTTCTGTGACCGTCAGCTTCAGCACCTATCCTTCATTGCGGATACCACGCGAACTTAGATCGCAAGCCGCGAGAGCGAAATTGCGAATCGGACAAGTTGTCTCTCGGATTGATCCAATCTACCCAGAAGACGCAGAGCGGCAACGCATCGAAGGCACCGTTAATCTCCATGCCATTATTGGCACAGATGGCTCGGTTAAGGGGCTTGAAGGAATAAGTGGCCCGCCTTTATTGGTGCCTGCAGCCGCGAGCGCCGTTCGACAGTGGCGTTATCAGCCAACGCTGCTGAGCTATCAGCCAATCGAAACTGCCCAAGACGTCACTATTGTGTTCCGGCTTTCGAGGAACGCAGCTAGCGCAAATTGACGTCGGTTGTGGTGATGGCCCGCAGCACCCGCATCATTACGATCCGGAACTGAGGGGCGATCCGCTGACACGCCGCAGCTTTCCGCCGCATGCGCGCCGTGTGAATGTAGCGCGTCTCCTCGATACGCTCGCCCTGCTCTCCCGCTGACACGGATGCGGTACCATAGCTCCACTGTGGGCGTTATTACCGGCTGGCACAGCGGAGCGCTGGGCGTTTCTACAGGCCGCAATCGGGAGTCCGAATGCGGAGGAGAAGGAGAAGGTGACGCGATGACAGGATCAGCGAAGGTGTATGAATTGCGGATTTATCACGCAGTCCCAGGAAAGCTGGAAAGCCTCGTGGCCCGCTTCCGAGATTATACGGATAAACTCTTTGCGAAACACG
>Ga0210394_10001497_pt1 | contig 37074 bp, 38 predicted proteins | sample IncBWC12MmetaG_FD_160121 | JGI IMG/M metagenome (GOLD analysis project Ga0210394, IMG submission 160121) | Forest soil microbial communities from Barre Woods Harvard Forest LTER site, Petersham, Massachusetts, United States - Inc-BW-C-12-M | ecosystem: Environmental > Terrestrial > Soil >... | reverse complement strand
CGTCCCGAAGAGATACGTCTGGAAAGCAAAAGGCACCGACATCCTTCAAAAGATCCAGCGAGCACGCGCCGCTGTCGCTCCATCCCCGTCAACTGTATAGCTATTTGCGAATCACTACACTAGTGGCCTCGTGGAGTCCACCTAGTGACCTTTTTTGGCCACCTAGTGGCCTCGTGGAGTCCACCTAGTGACCTTTTTTGGTCACCTAGTGGCCTCGTGGAGTCCACCTAGTGACCTTTTTTGGCCACCTAGTGGCCTCGTGGAGTCCACCTAGTGACCTTTTTTAGCCACTTAGTGGCCTCGTGGAGTCCACCTAGTGACCTCGTGGAGTCGACGAGTGGACGCGCGGAGCTCATTCATGGCCTCCCGGAACCTATTCATGGCCTCGCGGGGCCCATTGATGGCCAACAGGGGTCGGTGAACGCCCTTTCCGGTTGGGTTGGCCGTCTCCGCGCTGCGAGTGCCAAATTTTTTTTGGCCGGCCCCCTCGCTCCGGATGGCCAATTAAGCGCCTTATACGGCGCTTAACCGCTCCGCCGTAGAGAGGAGGACGCCGATTAAGCGCCTTATAAGGCGCTGATTTTCCCCGGGTAGGGAAACCTCCTCCTGGTGGCTCTCCTCGTGCGTGATGGACGCGATCAACCTCAGCCGGCAGACGCCGCGGCAAGGCCCGCGCGGCCCCTTTGTGGGAACGCTCGACTGCCAGGCTGACCGCTCCCCGTCACACCCGATCGGCACGTGGCCGCGTGCCGCCTGCCCGGAGGCTCCTGATCAGGGCCGTCCGGGTAACCCGACCCTGCGACGCGCGTGTGGTGCGCCGCTTGGTCTTCATCAACAGGAGGACACCATGTCCGAGCAAGTCACGGGAGATGTGCCGCAGGTCCCGGCGGGAGATCCGGTACCGGTACAGACCCCAACCATCACGCATTACCAGCAGATCGCCGAGAACCTGGCCAAGGCCATCGACGACATGCTGGCGCTCATCCCCACCTTCGTGGAGGCCCACCCCGACACGACGGCGTTCGTCAAACGGCACCAGAGTGTGCCGCTGCAGTTCATCGCCACGGCTGTCGCGGCGGTCCAACAGAACCCCGAGCTGCAGGGAGGTACTTTCGATGCCACCGAGGCCCGCGACGCGCTGCAATTCATCGACGCCTTCCGCCCGATTGCGGACCGGCTCACCGCGGCGGCAAAGAACCTCAACTTCAGCATCCGTTCCCGGAAGGCAAACGCCGGAACCGGAGCGCTGGAGGTCTATGCCATCGCCAAGCGCGTCGCGCTCAATCCCTTGAGCACGACGGTGGCTTCGCATGTCGGAAACCTCAAGCGCGACCTGGGAAGACGCGGCCCCAGGAAAGGGACGAAGCGGGCTCCTGGCACGCCCACTCCGGCACCCGCTCCGGGCACGCATGCTCCGGTCCCGGTGCCGACCCTTCCCGTCCCGGCAGTCATCGGAGGGCTCACCGGAGACGAGCAGGCATGACCGCGTGGCCCGCGATCATGCCCCTCGATACTCACCCCAATCCTGACGAGAAAGGAGAGGCGGCGTAGCTGAGTAGTTGAATGTCAACCGATGCGCGGGCGTTCCGATCACGCCCGCGCATGCGGCCGCATATCAATAAATTACGAGCAGGCAAGAACATAGGACCGGCCCCTCATCTCGGCCCAGGAAAGCGTGGCCGGTCACGAAACCGCCGGCCATTGCATGGCCATCGACAACCCAGGCACTCCCGCCAGCTCCTAGGCATGCGCGGAAGCCACATCCTCCAGCTCGATCTTCGGAGCACATCTGCGACAGTTCCAAACCGCTCGTGGCCTCACTCAAGGCGATGTCGCAGCAGGTTGCGCGACGAGCATCGCGTTGATCAGCAATGTCGAACGCGGGCTGATGTTGCCCGGCTTAGCTGTCTTGCTGCGCCTCGCCGAAGCACTGGATTGCAATGTCTTCGAGATTGTCGAGGTTCTCGACCGCAGCGGCCGCGTCTCGCTGAAGAGCCGGAAGGCTTGATCAAGCGATAGACACTCAAAATCCTGTAACGTCAAATACAGTGGCTCGCTGTCCTCCAGCGACGCCATTTGTGGCGTTCAGGCGAGCACGAAATAAGCTACAATAGCAATGAAAGGAGAGTACTTGGCTGGCAAACGCGTCGTCGCCAATCGCGGGCTCACCGTCTTTCTGGTGAAGCAAGGAATTACCGATCCTTCGGAGATCCTCGCGGATCCGGATAGCTTAATCCTTCATACTTTCGGAAGGCTTGGCCTCAGCCGTGCCGTTTTGTACGTCCAACCGCGTATCCCATTAGCGCCACGATGGGTCAGCTTCTTTGAGGCATCCTCGATTCCTCCGTTGAGCCTTCAGACCAGCGGCGCGAGCGCTATTCTCCTTCTCCCTCGCAAGGATCGCGTGTTCGCGCTCGCCTTCGGGTATGGCCGTCACCTCTTGCGGCCCGGTAGATACGAGGAAAATTTCGGCCTAAAGGCCACGCTCAACAGTATTCATCCCGACCGAATTCACACGATCGATCGGGAAACGTTCGAAGCGACTTCACGACACACCAGGGAGCAAGCTAGTAAGGCGACAGACCTTTCAGGGTTCGGTATCAATGTAGATTACGACCTGTTGCATGCGGTCGCGGGAACGCCAACAAGCACAGCCTTGGGCTCGCTCATGGCGGGGCGAGACAGTCTGTCGGTCACGGTTAAGATCACCATTGACAAACTACCCGAGCTTCTCGACGAGTTTCTTCGCCGTTCGTCGCAGACCACCTATCGCAGCTCTTTCCCCTGGGTGGACCACATACGTGACATTCGGGACCCAGACAGGATACAGATCCTCAACGATGCCCTCGTTGCGAGTATCGCGACGGGCAAACACGAGAAGATCTGGTTAGCGATTCCCGAGATTGTGGACTGGAATCGCATTGATGGATTCCGGTACGGTACGAGCCGCCGCGGTGAAACAGCTCAGGATCTCCACCTTTCAGACTACCTCGCGTACCGCGAGCCCGACACGCCAACGCTGGAACATCTCAAGCGTGACCAAGTCCGGGCCATCGATCCGATTACGGACGATATTGCGTACCGTTGGACGGTCTACCAGTGCCTCTATGCCGAGATTACGGACCAAGACAAAACGCTCTTGCTCTCCAATGGGCACTGGTACGAAGTTGAAAGGTCATATGTGCGACGGGTAAACAGAGACATCGCGGCTATTCGAAATGCTTCTTTCTGCTTTCCGGAGTATACAGACGCATCTGAGAAGCAGTACAACCAGCGTGTGGCAAGGATCATCCCCAAAGCGACGTGCCTCGACGGCAAACTGATTCAGCACGGAGGGCATCCAAGCAGCATCGAATGCTGCGACGTGTACGTCAACCGGTGTCTCATCCATATGAAAAGGTATGCGGGTAGTGGCGTACTCTCCCACCTGTTCAGCCAAGGCTTCGTTGCCGCAAGTCTCCTTCAGCGAGATCCGGACTTCCGAGCGAAAGTCAACGAATACCTGCCAACTCGCGATCGGTTACGCAAGCCGAAAGATGCCATCACACCGAGTGACTATGAAATCATCTTTGGGATCATCTCCCGATCGGCGACGAAAGAAACGCTACCCTTCTTTAGTAGGGTGACACTTCGGAAAGTGGCTGGCGACCTTCAAGCGTTGGGGTTCCGCGTCAGCGTAGCAATGGTGCACGACGCCACTCAGCCATAGCGAACGTCGCGGAGTTCGCGAGCTCGTGGCGGCAATCTACCGAGACGGGTTATCGGCTTGAACCGCGAGCACGTACGTCACGTTAAGCGTGCCCGCAACCGCTCGTCGAGCCAGTGCCCGAGCTGGCCACGCTGTTTGTCGGACAGCTTTCCTGACTTGTCAGGGTCGGCGAAGGCTGGGAGCCGGTCCATGTTCTTGCGAACGTCGTACATCGTCGCCTCGATGCCGGTCATCAACTCGGCATGGTCCTTCGGATCGAGCTCCGGATCGAATAGGTAGCGAAACGTGAGGTCGTCATAGTGCGGCAACTCTTTCGGGTCGCGCGTGGGATGAAAAAAGACGGATGGGATCAGGTGATCGGTGTTGAAGTATCCGCCGTAGTGATCCGGCGAATAGCCTGCCATCGGCGACGCAGGCCGGAGCGGTGTGGCCTCTTCTTCACGCCGCGGGAAGAGATGCGTGGCCGGACAGTGAGTCAGTCCGCGCGGCCGCTTCCGCTTTGCTCCCGGGTACGCGTTGGCAATCGTCATCATCGCCTTTTCCAGCGCCGCGGCTTTGTCTGAGTCTTTCATCTCCACGAGGCCGGAATATGCGTACGTAAAATGGCCGATCGGATTTGACGTGATCATGACGCCGCCGGGTGTCCGGTGATCGTGCCACCATCGCCCATCGCCTTGGACACAGAAGATGTTCGGTAGCGTCGAGAACTTCAGGAAGCGGGTCGATCCAGCCGAGGTGGTCTGGCGAAGGAATACGTACTCGCGCTGCGGGAGGATGGTGTCGTCCGGAATCGGGCTGACGTCCATGTACAGCTCCAGGAGACGGCGCGCAATCTCCTTCAGCTTCGGCCCAGGTTCCTTCCAGATCAGCGGCTCAGAAAGGAGCACGACGAGAAAGGCGGAGTGGTCGCCGTCGAGCGCATAGCGTTTCCAAACCTGGCGGTGATCCTGGATCGTATCGAGCACATCCGCGTCACCACGGCGCATCGTAAGGATGTCCCGCTCTTCGAGAAGGCAGATGAAGAGCCTCTCGTTCTTCGCGGCTACGCGCCCGAAGACGCATGGCTGGTTGTTCTCCAGCCACTTCCGGTATGCGCGAATCTTGCGCAGGCTGGTGTAGGCAGGATTGAAGAGGACGGCGTTGGTTGCGGCGATGTCCTCACTGAAGGGATGTTTCTTTCGGAACGGGTCCTGTGGACCTCGTAACTTGATGTCGAGAAGCAGTTCAGCCAGGTGTTGTTCCATGCCTTAGGAGTGACGGGAAAGCGAGTTTCCCTACCGCTGGTTGCGGCAGATGTGGATCATTACTTCTACGAGAGCATTCGATTCTCATGCCGCGTTCGTTGCAGCGTCTTCCGCAGATCGGAGCGTCTCTGGAGCGATATCGGCGCCGCTGGGCCAGCAGACGGTCCCTCTGGCGATGAAGAAGCGTTTGAACTCGCGCTTGTCCGTCAGCGGGCGGAAGACTTCGCCGTGAAGCCACCGCGAGAAGTCGACAGTCTTTTCGGTTCCGTCAGAAAACTCGATTCGGAGCTGGTGCCCGTGGACGTATTCAGCGCTGATGACTCGAACTAGCTGTTTGACCATGCGTTACTCCTACGGAGCGATGCAGAGGTGATCGGCACCTCGGAAATCGTAGCAGAACGACCGTGACACACGGACGAGCTGGCGACGACGGAGGTGCGGCTCAACATCCCCTTCCTGGGACGGGGGGCATCCTCTCCCGCCGCCACACGCCGAGGTCAATCAATCCGCCACCGCTCGGGGGGCGGGCGCGGGACGCCCGCGCTCCCAGGGAGGCGAGGCCTTTTGACCTGATTCCTCCTTTGGCTCCCCCCTACGGCCTCAACTTGATCGCCGCCGTCTCCAGGAGCTTGTCACCGACGAGGTCGCGCTGCCAGGCGGTGACGGTCACGTTGCTGCTGGCGGTCATCGAGCCGAAGGCGGCGCGCACCTTGTAGTGAATCGTCGAGTCCTCGGCCGGCTGCAGGTTGCCGAGCGTGTAGTGGTAGGCGGTGGAACCGGGATCGTGGGTCATCGTCACGCCCCGCTCGTGGGTCTCATCGACCACGGTCAGTTGCTGCGGCACCTCGATGTCGATGAGGACGTCCTTGACACTCCGGACGCCGCGGTTGCCGAGAACGACATCGACATTGCCTTCGCCCTGCTCCGCGAGATCCTCGGGATGGAGGATGTTGATCTTCAGAAACTGGCCGTGCCTGGTCACGGCCATGCCGCTGGTCTTGCACCCGGACATGGCGATGGACGCTGCCGCGACGATCGCCAGGGTGGCGGTCGTCAATATTCGATTCGATTTCATGATGGCTCCCTTCGAGGGCGGACTGTGCAAGGAACAGTCCTATGCAGTTACGGGGTCGCGGGGTAGCCAAGCCTGTCATCCTGAGACGGCGGCGCCCCGGAGGGGCAAAGCGCGTCGAAGGACCCCCCGCGTGCTTGCACCGAAGGATGACCGCCGCCCGACCCGGCAAGCGCGCGGGGGGTCCTTCGGCGTCCCCTTCGGCGACGCTCAGGGCAGGCTTCCGCCGTGACGTCTCATCACAGCGAGCACCATCATTCGAGGCGCGGCTGCGGCAGCCTCAGGATGACAGGAGTGGATGACAGGATCACCCACCCACGCGCGTGAAAATATTGGGGAGCCGCGAGACCCCGTAACCGCGAGACCTCGAAACCGCACACCCACTTGCGGTAAAAGACTCCTCCGCATGCCTTACTACCTCGGCGTCGACGGAGGCGCTTCGAAAACGGCGGCATTGGTGACGGACGATTCCGGTCGTCCGCTCGGCGACGGGATTGCCGGTCCGTCCAACCATCTGCGGGTGGGGATCGAGACGGCGGCCCGCAATATCGAGCGGGCGGTCAACAGGGCGCTCGTCACGGCCAACGTGGCCAGCCGCGAGATCGTCTGGGCCTATTGCGGCATCGCCGGGTCCGACCATCCCGCGCACCGGCAGGAAGTCGTCGAATCGCTGAGCGATTTCTTTCCACGCCGCAACTTCACCGTGGACAACGATGCCCGGATCGCTCTCACCGGCGCGATCGGCTTCGGCCCCGGCGTGGTCGTCATCGCCGGGACCGGCTCGGTAGCCATCGGCCGCAATGAGGCCGGCGAGGAGGCGCGCGCCGGAGGATGGGGACCGCTCGTCGGCGACGAGGGGAGCGGATACGCGATCGCCTGCGCGGGACTGGCGGCGATCCTTTGTGCGTACGACGGCCGCGGACCGGCCACGCGGATGACGGAGCTGCTGCAGCGCGACTTCGACATGACTCCTTCCGACCTGCCACGCTTCGTCTACGCGCAGACGACGAACGCGGACGACCTGGCCCGCCTCGGCAAGCTGGTGATCGACGCCGCGGAGAGCGGCGATGCCCTGGCCGGCGGGATCGTGACGCGCTCCAGCGGGGAGCTGGCCAGGGCCGTGCTGGCCGTGGCGGGGAGGCTGGGCCTCACATCGACCGATTTTCCGATCGCCTACGTCGGCGGCGCCTTCAACGCCGGGGAGACGCTGCTCACGCCGATGCGCGAGGCCATCCTTGCCGCCGCCCCCGAGGCTCGCATCGTGCCGCCCGCGAACACGCCGGTCGAAGGAGCGGCGCGCATGGCTATCCGCGCGGCCACGAATCCGCGGCCTACAAGGAAGGGTGAAGAGTGAAGGGTGAAGGGTGAAGAGTGAAGGGTGAAGAGTGAAGGGTGAAGAGTGAAGGGTGAAGAGTGAAGGGTGAAGGGTGAAGAGTGAAGAGTGAAGGGTGAAGAGTGAAGAGTGAAGAGTGAAGAGTGAAGAGTGAAGAGTGAAGAGTGAAGAGTGAAGGGTGAAGAGTGAAGGGTGAAGAGTGAAGGATGAAGAGTGAAGGATGAAGGATGATCGCGATTCCATTCATCCTTCATCCTTCCGCCTTCATCCTTCGATTCAGTGGTCGCTCTCGCCATCCAGCCCGAGGAACGTGCGGATGGTCATGCCGGCCACTTCTTCGAAACGCTGGCTGTACGACTTGATGGCCCCGGACGGCTCGTCGAGGAAGATCCGCTCGACCCGGAACAGCGGCACGAACATGGTGATGAGATCGAGATCGAGGTCCTCGTTGCGTGCGATCTGATGGACCCAGTCCTCGAAGGAGTCGAGGTTGATGCCGCGCATGGTCACGCCCGCGGGGGACAGAGCGAAGAGCACGCCGAAGAACTTCTCCTTCGGACTGACGAGGTTGACGATGATCAGCGACGTCGGCAGGAATCCTTCGATCATTGTTTTTCGCTCAGCTCGATCAACACACCGTTCCCCGCGGCGGGGTGGAGGAAGGCCACGCGGCAGCCGTGCGCGCCCGGTACAGGTGTTTCGTTGATGAGACGGTAGCCCTGCGTTTTCAGTCGCAAGATGTGTGCCTCGATGTCGTCGACGCGGAAGCAGATGTGATGGATTCCTTCGCCGCGTTTGTCGATGAACTTCGCCACCGCCGAACCAGGCGCCGGCTCGAGCAGCTCGATGTTCGCATCGCCGGCCGAGAGAAAGGCGGTGCGGACGCCCTGCGAGGCCACCGTCTCCACGTGATCGACGGTCAGGCCGAGGGCCTCGTAGATCTTGGCCTCATCGAGAGACTTCACGGCGATGCCGATGTGGTCGAGCGTCGGTTTGTTCATCAGACTCCCTTCACGTCCGCGCCCCAGATGTGCTTGTGGAGCTGCGTCTGCAGGCGGGCCGGCAGGCGGTCGGCGAGCATCCACTCCGCCAGCGGTTTCAGATCGAGCTCGCCCCAGACGGGCGAAAAAAGGATCGTGCGGCCGGCCAGTTTCCGCTCCTCGATCACGCCGCGGGCCCAGTCGTAGTCGGCGCGATCGGCGATGACGAATTTGATCTCGTCATGCGGCCTCAACTGCTCGAGGTTCGGCCAGTAATTCTTGTCAGCCTCACCCGAACCGGGGCATTTGATGTCGAGGATGATCTTCGCCCTCCGGTCGAGGGGCTCGATATCGATCGACCCCGAGGTCTCGATCAGTACTTCGAAGCCCTCGTCGCAGAGGCGGCCGATCAGCTCGAAGCCATCCTTCTGCGCCAGCGGCTCGCCGCCGGTGACTTCGACGAGCTCGCACCCGTAGCTTCGGACACGCGCGATCACGTCATCGATCGACATCCGCTCACCGCCGGTGAAGGTGTACTCGGAGTCGCACCACCGGCAGCGCAGATTGCACCCGGTCAGGCGGACAAAGACGCAGGGGCGGCCGGCGTGGGATGATTCGCCCTGAATGGAGTGGAAGATCTCGGTCACTCGGAGCATCGGGTTTGAATCATGCGCGATCCAAACCTTGCTGTCATCCTGAGAGGTTGGGAAAGAACCGCTTCGACAAGCAATTTGTCATCCTGAGGCTGCCGCAGCCGCGCCTCGAATGTCGATGCTTGCACAGATCAGACGTCGCGGCGGAGGACGGCGAAGGATCTCCAGTGGCAGCGTCTGGGGCAGGAGCGAAACTGTGGTTTTTTGTGAGGAAGATCAACAACAAACCCCATCTGCGCTTCTGCCCCAGGCCGCGCAACTGGAGATCCTTCGGCGTCCTCCGCCGCCTTTCGCTCGCTACGCTCGCTCAGCGGCTGCGGCAGCCTCAGGATGACAAATCGCCCTGTTTGGCGAGTTCTTCACAACCTCTCAGGGTACAGTTGGTGTTGGTAACGCGTTGGGTCAGCCACCCCCGCCTCCTCGAACCCGCGCTTCCTCAGAATGCACGAATCGCAATGCCCGCACGCAAGCCCTCGGGCGTCCGGGTCGTAGCAGGAGTGCGTTAGAGAATAATCGACCCCGAGCGCGACACCTCGGCGAACGATGTCCGCCTTTGACATCGTCACGAGCGGTGCGATGAGGCGGGGCTCGCCGTGCTCGACACCGCTGCGGGTGCCGGTCACGATCACGCGCTGGAAGGCGTCGAGAAACTCGGGGCGGCAGTCGGGATAGCCGCTGAAGTCGACGGCGTTGACGCCGATCCAGATCTCCCGCGCATCGCGCGCTTCGGCGTAGCCCAGGGCCAGAGAGAGGAAGATCGTGTTGCGGGCGGGGACGTAGGTGACTGGGATGCCAGGAGCGCCGGCTGCGTCTTTGGGAACATCGATATCCCCGGTCAGCGCGCTCCCGCCGAAGAGGCGCAGGTCCATCGGGAAGACGACGTGCTCGACGATCCCGAGCGATGCGGCGACGCGACGGGCAGCCTCGAGCTCGATGCTGTGACGCTGTCCATACGCGAAGGAAAGGGTATAGCAATCCCGCCCATCGTTCTTGGCGACGGCCAGGACCGTCGCGGAGTCGAGCCCTCCGCTCAGCAGCACGACTGCTTTCATGGCCTCGAATACTACAATCGCGGCTATGTCCGAGCTCAACGTCTATGAAGTTCTGAACCGGAAGCGGCGAGGCTCGCCGCTCGAGCCGCGGGAGATCGAGCTGTTCATCGAGCGCTACACGCGCGGCGAGATCCCGGATTATCAGATGTCCGCGTTGCTGATGGCCATCGCCATCAACGGGATGACCGCCGAGGAGATGGCTACGTTGACGCAGGCCATGCTGCGGAGCGGGGAGGAGTGGCACCTGCGCAGTGAGTACGACTTCATCGCCGACAAGCATTCCACGGGCGGCGTCGGCGACAAGGTGTCGCTGGTCCTCACACCGTGGGTTGCCGCGTGCGGCATCAGGATCGGCATGCTGTCAGGCCGCGGTCTCGGCCATACCGGCGGGACACTGGACAAGCTCGAGGCCATCCCTGGCTTCAACGCCCGCCTGTCTCGCGAGCAGTTCGATCGCTGTATCGCTGACGCCGGCTGCGTCATCTCGACGTCGACCGAAGGGATCGCCCCGGCGGACAAGAAGATCTACGCGTTGCGCGACGTCACCGGCACGGTCGAGTCGCTGCCGCTCATCACGGCGTCGATCATGTCGAAGAAGCTGGCCATGGGGGCCTCGTCGCTGATCCTCGACGTCAAGACGGGCAGCGGCGCCTTCATGCGCCGCTACCAGGACTCGAAGGCGCTGGCGCAGAGCCTGATCGCCGCGGCGGCCGGATCGGGCACGCGCGTAGAGGCGTTCATCACCGACATGGACCGGCCGCTCGGCGTTGCCGCGGGGAACGCCAACGAGATCATCGAGACGATCGAGGTGCTGAAAGGCAACGGCCCGGCCGATGTCGAGGAGGTGACCCGTGTGCAGGCCGTCCGCGTGCTGGCCACGTCCGGCAAGTTCGACGACGCCTCCGCGGAAATCGCGCTTGATGACGCCCTTCGCTCCGGCCGCGCGCTCGAGCAGGCGCGTCTGTGGATCAACGCCCAGGGCGGTGACGCGTCGATCGTCGACGACTATTCGCTCCTGCCGCAGCCGCGGGCCACGATCGAGGTGAAGGCCCCACGCTCCGGCTTCATCACGTTCATGGACACCTACCAGGCCGGCATGCTCACGGTCGACCTCGGCGCGGGCCGGAAGAAGGCGGACGATTTGATCGACTACGCCGCGGGCGTGATGTTCGACCGCAGGACCGGCGATGAAGTCCGTGCCGGCGAGACCATCGCCCGCATCCAGTTGGGACACGCTCCGCGCGATACGAACGAACTGACGAAGCGGTATCTGTCGTTCGTGACGTTCGGAGACGAGAAGCCGGAGGAGCGGCCGTTGGTTCACGAGCATTTGGTGTGATGGACTACCGTTTCGAGTGGAATGACGTCAAAGCGCGCGTCAACGTCTCCAAACATGGCGTGACGTTCGACGAAGCGGAATCGGTCTTTACCGACCGATGGGCCATCGAGGCGTACGACTGGGGGCACTCTATCGATGAAGACCGCTTGCTGATAACCGGCATGTCGGATCACAATCGGTTAGTTGTCGTCGCGTTCACGCTTCGCGATCACGAAACGATTCGCATCATCAGCGCACGACGAGCGAAACGAAATGAAGAACAAGCCTATGAAGAAAACCTCCGAAATCCTTGACGATGACCCACTGGATCACGAGATCGACTTCAGCAAGTCGCGTCCGAATCCATACTGGCTAGGTGTCGTCGATCGGCGCTGCGTTCGCCTGCTCGCCAGCGATCTGGCCGACGCTTTCCCTGATGACGCAGCGGTCAACGATGCGCTGCGCACCCTTCTTCGCACGAACGCCGTTCCAGCGCGGAAGAAAATCAGCGCTCGCACTGCTTCGGCTTCCAAATCGAAGAGAAAGGCGCGTGCATGACCAAGCGCGCCATTGTTGATGACGATGATCCCCTGGGTCACGAGATCGATTTCAGCAATTCGCGCCCGAACCCATTCGCTAAACACTTCGATCGTAACCGGAATCTGCGCATCCTCGCCCCGGATCTCCTCAAGGTCTTCCCGGACTCCGAGTCTGTCAACGAAGCCCTACGCAAACTCGTGCGCATCGCGGCCGAACGCACCCGCGAGTGAGTCTTGACAGCGTTGGATGACAGCGTTAGCGCGACGTACATCACCAATCACCTCGTCGCTTCATGCGCCATAATCATCGCGTATGACAAAGAGTCGCGCCATCGTCATCGTCTGCGATTCCCTCGGCGTCGGCGAGCTTCCGGACGCCAGCGATTTTGGCGACGAGGGCTCGAACACGCTCGGCCACGTGATCGAGTCGCAGCATCCGTCGCTGCCGACGCTGGCGCGACTCGGGCTGCTGCACACGCTGCCGAAGCCTGCATCGACGGAGACGCCGCGGGCGGCATTCGGCCGGATGGCCGAGATCAGCGCCGGCAAGGACACCACCACCGGCCACTGGGAGATGATGGGGCTCATCGTCGAGGACCCGTTCCGCACCTACCCGAACGGCTTTCCGGCCGACGTCATCGCCGAATATGAGCGCCGCATCGGACGCAGGACGCTCGGCAACAAGCCCGCCTCGGGGACCGTAATCCTCGACGAGCTCGGCGAAGAGCACATGCGCACCGGTGCGCCGATCGTCTACACCTCCGCCGACTCGGTCTTCCAGGTTGCCGCGCACGAAGAGGTGATACCGGTCGAGGAGCTGTGGCGCATCTGCGCGATCGCGCGGGAGCTGATGCGTGGCGAGCACAACATCGGCCGCATCATCGCCCGCCCGTTCATCGGAACCGGCAAGGGCCACTTCAAACGGACGGCGAACCGCAAGGATTTTTCAGTCCGGCCGACCGGCCTGACGGTCGTGGAGCGAGCCTTCAACTCCGGCAAACAGGTCATCGGCCTGGGCAAGATCGCCGACATCTTCGACCGTGTCGGCATCTCCCGGGAGATCCGCACCGAGAACAACTCGGACGGGATGCGGAAGACGATCGATCTGATCCGGCAGGCGGACGCCGATTTCATCTTCACCAATCTGGTCGACTTCGACTCGAAGTACGGTCATCGCAACGACGCCCCCGGCTACGCCAGGGCGCTCGAGGTCTTCGACGGTGAGCTGGACGCCCTGCTCGAGGACCTGCGCGACGATGACCTTCTCTTCATCACCGCCGACCACGGCTGCGATCCGACCGATGTTTCCACCGATCACACGCGCGAGTACGTGCCGCTCATCGTGGCCGGCCCGCGCGTGACCGCCCGGCCGCTCGGTACGCGCTCCACGTTCGCGGACCTCGGCGCGACGATCTGCGAGCACCTTGGCCTTTCCCTGGCCGGACTACCCGGCGTGAGCGTGATGCAGGAGGTCGTGAAATGAAACGCACCGCAATCGCAATCGTCATCGTGCTTCTTGCGACAAGCGCCGCCGCGCAGGTGCCCGTGGCCCGTGTGGCGGCGGATGCGAAGGTCATCGACCGCGTGGCGGAGGCGAGCACAAACGATCTGCCCGCCAACCTGTTGAAGCGGATCGTCAACGAAGACATCGATCTGCTCCGCGGCAAGCACGCCGATGGCACCTACCAGTACGCCAGCTACGATCGTATGGAGGCAACCCGCAAGTCGGACACCGTCTCCGTCGATCCGGAACACAAGGAATCGGTGCTGGAGTTGCGCGATGCGTTCGCGTTCCGGCTCATCGTAAGTGTCCCCATGCGCCGCATGGTGGTGGTCAAGAATCATCACATCTACATCGACCGCGTGGAAGTGGAGACGCTGCCGCAGAAATCGTCGGAGAAGAAGTTTCAGACCGTGAAAGTCGATGCCTGGCTCGAGCCCGGCACCTCAAAGACGATCGATCTCGACGATATCGGGCGACAGGTGGACGCACGGGTCTATGCCCACGCGGAAAAAGGCGGCTATGCCAACGTAACCCTTACGCTCGTGGAGGCCCGGCTCTTCGATGATCCGTCCAGCCCTTACAACGAGGCGGTGGAGAGCGCCAAAGCGATCCTGAAAGGGATCGATCACAATGACAAGCCGTCGATTCGGGCCATGGCGCAACGAATCGCGGGCAGATTGCAGACGGACTCGACCATTCCGGCGGCGGTGATTGGAGGCGCTCCGGCAACAATTGCCGCGACGCCATCAACATCCCAGATCGATGTTTCCGCTGTCCGCGGCGATTCCGATACCCTGACCGAATTGCAGGCGATTGAAGACCTCCTCACCGGGACGGAAGCTGAGCGCCGTCAAGGACTTGACCGGCTTCATCAGCTCCTTCGCCGCCTTCGCGCTCCCTCTCGTTGACGGCGCCCGAAACGGGCGTAAAAGGTCAACTGTTGAGCCTTTCACGCTCATATTCGTGTTTAGCACTCATTGACGATTCGGCCTCGCTGACGTAGAATACCGATCCCTCAGCTTCGCCAGTCTTCCGAAAGGAGCTTTACTTGTCATCAATGAAATTAGGTTTCAAAGTCGGGGAGAAGCTCGTTTATCCGAACCATGGAGTGACGATCGTCGAGCAGATCGGTTCGTCCCCGATCATGGGTGCGGATGATACGTATTACCACCTCAGGCTCCTCGCGAATAACTCGCGCCTGATGGTGCCCATCACGAACACCGATCGCGTCGGGCTCCGGCCGCTGTACAAGCAGACGCAGATCAAGGGGCTTCTCAGCTTGCTCGAGGAGACCACCCAGAAGGCGCATACCGACTGGAAGGGTCGTTACCGCGAGAATCTGGAGAAGATGAAGACCGGCCGTCTCGAAGACGTCGCCGAAGTCCTCAAGAACCTCAACGAAGTGCAGAAGAAGAAGAGCCTCTCCTTCCGCGAGAAGAAGATGTATGACCGCGCCAAGTATCTGCTCGTCTCCGAGGTAGCCATCGTGAAGAACATCCCCGAGGCCGAAGCCGAGAAGCTCATCGCGCGCTCGCTCGAGAAGTCGCTGGGCCACTAAGCGGGCACGGCCCGCGGCGTTGGTTGCCCAAGGCTCCGCCACCATTTGCTTGTATCGCGCCGCCGCCCGGAAACGGGCGGCGGTTTTGTTTTAGGATGTCAGCGATGTCCGCCCGCCTCCCCGAATGGATCCGCGAGAAGAAGGTCAACCTCCGCGACCTGCACGAGATCAAGTCGCTCCTTCGCCAGAAGTCGCTGCACTCGGTGTGCGAGTCGCTGGCCTGTCCGAACCGGAGCGAGTGTTTCACGCGCGGGACGGCGACGTTCATGATCCTCGGCGACGTCTGCACCCGCTCCTGCGGCTTCTGCAACGTAACGACCGGCCGGCCCTACGCGCCGCCGTCGCCCGACGAGCCGCGCTCCGTGGCGGAAGCCGCGAAGAAGATGGGGTTGCGGCACGTAGTCGTCACCTGCGTCACGCGCGACGACCTCGCCGACGGCGGCGCGGAGCAGTTCGCGCTGACGATCGAAGCCTTGCGCGAGGCCCTTCCGGATGCCGCCGTCGAGGTGCTCACATCCGACTTCCGCGGGAACTTCCAGTCGGTGCGCACGGTCGTCGAAGCCCGGCCGGACTACTTCAACCACAACGTCGAGACCGTCCCCCGGCTTTACGACTTCGTCCGGCCCGGCTCCCGTTTCGAACGCTCGCTTGCGGTCCTCCGTGAGGCGAAGCGGGTCGATCCGTCCATCGTCACCAAATCGGGACTGATGCTCGGTCTCGGCGAAAGACGCGGCGAGGTCATCGAAGTCCTCCGCCGGCTCTTCGAGTCGCGGGTGGAGATCGTCACCATCGGCCAGTACCTCCAGCCCAAACGCGAGAAGCTCGACGTCGTCGAGTACGTCGCCCCCCATGTCTTCGATGAGTACCGCGTCATCGGGGAGGAAATCGGGTTCCGGGCCGCCTTCGCGGGGCCATTCGTGCGCAGCTCGTACATGGCGGACTCCGTGGCGCAACATGCGGCCGATGCGTAAGAAGAGCCCGCGGGCGAACGATCCGGAAAAGAAGGAATCGGGTCCGTACTTTCAGACGTGGCTGCCGATTTTTCTCGACTACCTGACGGTGGAGAAGGGTCTGGCAAAGAACTCCCTCTCCGCGTATCGGACCGATCTCCGTCACTTCGGTCATTGGCTCGGCGACCAGAAGAGAGAGCTCGACAGCGTCCAGCGAATTCATATCGTCCGCTACTTTCAGACACTTCGTTCCGCGGGCATCTCGGCACGGTCGGTCGCGCGCGCGCTGGCGGCCATTCGCGGACTGTTCCGGTTCCTCGTGGCCGAACGGCATCTGAAACATGACCCGACGGAGAACCTGGAGAACCCGAAGCTCTGGGCGAACCTGCCGAAGGCGCTGCAGCCGGAGGAGGTGGAAGCACTGCTGCGTGCGCCCGACCGCTCGACTCCCGAGGGACTGCGCGATGCGGCCATGCTGGAGTTGCTCTATGCCACCGGGCTGCGGGTCTCGGAGCTCATCCACGTGAAGGTGGACGATCTGGTGATGGATGCCGGCTTCCTGCGTACGATCGGTAAGGGCTCGAAGGAGCGGATCGTGCCGTTCGGCGAAAGCGCGCGCGACGCCATCGTGGCTTATATCGAGCACGGCCGTGCGAGGTTCGACAAACACGCCGATCCGCATCTCTTCCTGTCGATCCGCTGCCGCCCGATGTCGCGGCAGGCGTTCTGGATGAAGATCTCGAAGTACGCGCGTCAGGCTGGGATCACAGCACCGATCTCGCCTCATGTGCTGCGGCACTCCTTCGCCACGCACCTGCTCGAAAACGGCGCCGACCTTCGCAGCGTCCAACTGATGCTCGGCCATGCCGACATCTCCACGACCCAGATTTACACACACGTGTCGAGGACGAGGCTTCAGAAGATGTACGAACAGTTTCACCCCCGTGCCTGAGGGGGGTCGGTAACTGCAATAACCTCTGGGCCGTCATAGTTGATGACGGTGGTCTGATGATCAAGCGGCTTCTTCCATTCATCGCTTTTGTTGCGCTCGCCTCTCCGGCGGGTGCGAGCATCGCCCTCTTCGTCGACGGGCGGGCCATGAAGATCGACGCCTACAAGGTGGTCGGGGAGAACGACATCCGCCTGACGCTCAAGAGTGGCGGCGCGATCACCGTGCCGTTGTCTCGCGTCGATCGCATCGTCGATGACGAGATCGTGCCGCCGGCGATCGTCGAAGAGGTGAAGAAAGCGGTGGAGAAGGACGGCGGCATTTTTCCGAACCGCTCCTGGCACTACGACAACCATCGCGGACCGATCTTCAAGTCGAAGTTCGACACGCTGATCGTCGAGGCGGCGAAGAAATTCGACGTCGACGCGGCGCTGGTCTCAGCCGTGATCAAGGCTGAATCCGATTTCAACGCCCGCGAGGTCTCGGACAAAGGCGCGAGAGGCCTGATGCAGCTCATGCCTTCGACCGCGGAACGCTTCGGCGTCACCGACTCCTACGACCCCGTCGCCAACATCTACGGCGGCGTGCGTTACCTCCACTGGCTTCTGGAGACGTTCAAAGGCAACGCCGATCTTGCCGTGGCCGCCTACAACGCCGGCGAAGGAAACGTCTGGAAGTACAACGGCGTGCCGCCCTTCCGCGAGACGATCAACTACATCAACCGGATCGCGAAACACATCCGAGCCGCCATGACAGCAGAGACACCGGCGAGCAAAGTGGCTGAGTCGGGGACGCGGTAGCTTACACCGGCACTTCCGCCAGCTCCGGTACCACTTCGCGGGCGATTCCATGGCGGAAGTTGTCGAAGCGGAGGATCATCACGGTCCGGTCGTCGTCGGCCGGGCGGGTGCCGCAGTGGCGGGCTACCGCTTCCAGGATTTTGTCGCGAATCGTGCTCGGCGACCGGTCCGTCGATCCGGCCAGCAGTGCTTCGAGATGGTCGAACCCGAACGGCTCGCCCTGTTCGTCCTGCGCTTCGACGATGCCGTCCGAAAGGTAGACGATGGCGTCCCCTTCCTGCAGATCGACCTCAGCGGTGTGCGTACTGATCGTGCTGCGTACGCCCAGGGGAAGCGACGGTACCTCGATCCCGCGCGGCGGTTGCCCTTCGCGCAGCAGGTACGGATAGAGATGACCGGCGTTGGTGTGGCGGATCGTGCCCTTCTCGAGGTCGAAGATCGTGAAGGCCAGGGTCATGAAGGCGCGGCGTTCGGTCGAGCGGAACACGAGGTCGTTGAGGCGGTGGAAGAGCGACGTCTCTTCCGCCCCCTCCTCGACCAGAGTGGTGATGGCGGCCTTGACCATGGCCATGACCAGACCGGTCGACAGTCCGTGACCTGAGACGTCGCCGATGGCCACCGCCAGGCGGGTCTTGTCGATGTTGAAGACGTCGTAGTAGTCGCCGCCGATCGATGCGGTCGGTTCGAAGTGTGCGGAGAACGACACGCCGCGGAATTGCGGACCCTCTTTCGGCAGGAGGTTCCGCTGAATCGAGGCCGCGATCTCGATCTCGCTTTGCAGCCGCTCGTTCTCGGCGACGTTCACCAGCAGGGTGGCGATCGACTCCGTCATCCGGTCGAACGATTGGGCCATTTCGCCGAGCTGGTTGTGCGGTTTCATGGCGATGCGGTAGGTGAAATCGCCGCGCTCGACGGCTTTCGTGCCCTTCTCGATGCGGTTCACGGCGCGCGTTATCGAGAAGATCAGCACCGCGGCAAATAGCACCGCCATCGCGTAGAAAACGAGCAGCAGGACGATGAGGAAGGCCGTGAACTGCAGAAGACGATTGACGTAGTTGTCCGCTTCCGGGCCGAGGTAATAGTGAAAAAGGTTCTGGAACGGATTGACGATGAGGGTGAATATCTCGTGTCTCCCCACGGCCGTCGATCCGGTGCTCCAATCCGTGAGCTCCGTCTCGTCAGCCCAAATGACTTTCCGGCCGATGGAGCGCATCACGAGATCGGTGAATTCGTTGTCGTCGTCGCCTTCGATGTCGATGGTCGGTTTCGCACTCCCCACCCGAACGCCACGCCTATTGCGGACCATCCGTGCGCCGACTTTGGTGAGGATGGTCATTCCCGACTTGTCCTGAACCTGTTCAAGCCATTCCGCATCGAGCGGCTCAGCGAAGACGATCGTCCGCGCCCGCGCTCCTTCCTGATGCTCGACCTGACGCGACGCCACCAGAAGCGCCTGACCGTCTCGCCAGACGATGCCGCTGAACGTCGTCGATTTCATCCAAGCTGGGAGATTTCCACCGGATGCGTTGTCGGTGTCGTAGATCTCGAGTGCCTTCGTCGCGCCGGTAGGATGTTTGCCGGTGAGCGAGTACTCGAATGCGGAGGACTCCAACTGGCCGAGGCTGGCCTGCCGCTCGCCGCGAAACGCGGCGTGCGTCATGACGCCGCAGATCATGTAACCGATCACGAGGAGCAGGATTGCGAACAGGAAGAACGGCAGCACCCCGATGAGCACATAGCTGAGGAAGAGCCTTCGCCCGACGCGCCAGAACAACTTGCGCAGCAGCCACCGCACGAAGACCGCGATGCCATAGAGCGTGAGGGCGATGCAGAGCAGCGAGGCCAGGAATGTGGTGAAGGCAAGGAACCCGAGGCCGGGGACGTGAAGCGGCCGCAGAACCCGCGTCACCAGGGTATCGGCGATGATGATGCCGAGCGCGGCGAGCCACACGATGAACAGGCGCGATTTTCGGCGCGGTCTCGGTGACTCAGGCTTTTGTTGCAAGGGAAGCATGGTTTAAAGGTTCAGCGAGCGCTGAGCATACTCGCGCGGCGTCTCGCTGGAGTTACCCGGGTATACGAAGAACCGGCGTGCCGGGTTCCGGTGGCAGCCAGACAGGTCAGATTTCCCGAAGCGCCTTCGTGATCGGCATCCGTGCCGCGGCCAGTGCCGGCAGCGCCCCGCCAACGATCCCGGCGGAGAGCGCGATGAGGATGCCGGTGAGGGCCACGTGCGAATCGATCCGAAAGTTAAAAGCCACCTCGGAAAAGGTTACGAAATTCGTCGTGCCGGTCGAGATCGCATTCACCGGCAGAGCCAGCAGCAACCCGGCGATGCCGCCGAGGAGGGAGATGAAGGCGCTTTCGATGATGACCGACAGGAGGATCGTCCGCCGTTTGAAGCCGAGAGCGCGCATCGTGGCCAGCTCCCGGCCGCGCGAGGCGATGGCCGAGAACATCGTGTTCATCGTGCCGAGAATGGCCCCGATGGTCATGAAGACGGTCACGATCGTTACCAGCACGACGATTCCGAACAGGCCGTTGGTCTGATCGGCGTAATACTTGTACTCGCTCTTCACATCGAGCTTCAGACGGTTGTCGTTCGTGATGGCGGCCTCGATCGATTCGAAGGCATCGCGGTCGTTGGGACGGAGGATCACCGACGAATAGGCGTCGCGCTTGCGCGCCTGACCGAGGAAGTCGACGTTGCACCACATTTCGGAATCGAACGCCGTTCCCTGCGCGTCGAACACGCCCACCACGGTGTACTTCTGCGTGCCGAACTGGAACTGGTCGCCGATGCCGGTATTGACGAAACGGTCGCGGATGCGCCGAGCCACGATGACCTCGTTTACGCCCGGCCGGAACATTCGCCCTTCGACGAGCTTGATGTACGGCCGCATGGCAAAGGCCGTGGGGGTGACTCCGCGGACCAGGACGTTGGATCCTTTCGGATCGTCCCTCTTCGGGATCTTGAAGATGATGACCAGCTCCGGCGAGATCATCGGAGCGCCGGTGCTGTCCTTGGCGATGCCAGGGAGCGCCCGGATGATGTAGAAGGCGTCTTTGGTCACCCAGCTCGACAGTTCGGCCGCCGCGCCTTCGCGCATGACCATCAGATTGTCCTTCGAGCCCGAGGAGACGACGGCCGAGTGAACGCCGTTCTGCAGCGCCATCATCGAGATCATCACGGCGATGACCACGCCGATGCCCAGGATGGTCATGAGCGTGGAGACGCGGCGCGCCGTCAGGTTACCGATGTTGTACTTGAGCGGGATCATCAGACGACCCTCCGGAGACCATCAACCACACGCAGGTTCGACGCTCGCAAAGCCGGAAGGCCGCCGGCGATCAGACCGACCGCGGCGGAAGTGGCCACACAGATCGCCAGAGTCTTTGCATGGATGGAGAAGTTCTGCAGGAACCCCTGCGTGACCTTTCCCATGTCGACGGCCGCGTAGATGAAGTGCGCGCCGAAGCTGCCCGCCGCGCCGCCGATGACGGTCAGGAGAACGAACTCCGTCAGCATCAGGCCGAGGACGAGGCGCTGCTCGAAACCGATCGCTTTCAGCACGGCGATCTCGGTGACGCGCTCGCGCGCGGACATCGACATCGTGATCGCCGCGAGCAAAACCACCATGAAGATGGCGCACGAGGAGACGGCGGTGAAGAGAAGCTTGATGTTCCCCATCATGGCCATGAAGTTCTTCTGGAACTCTTTCTCGGTGAACGTCTCAGTCGGGTAGTCGCTGTTCTTGAACATGGCGTCGATCTGCTGGCTGATGACCGCCATCTGCTTCGGATCCTTCACTTTGACCCAGAATGTGCCCACCTGCCCCTGGGTCACCATCGACTGCTCGAAGTACTCCATCGGAAAGAAGAGAGAGGTGGTCTGGACAGGGTGTACGTACGTGCCGCGGATCGTCAGCTCCGGATCGAAGGGAAAGATCTGGCGCTTGAGCGTGATGCGGTCTCCGACTTTCCAGCCGAAGCGGCTCATCAAATCTGTACCCACGAGCGCGCCGCGGCGGTCTGCCGCGAACGCGGCGAACTCCGCCGGATCGACTTTGTAATCGTCGAATACCGTAGGCATCTTGTCGACGTCGATGGCGAAGTTCGCGAAGAAGTTCGACTTCTCCTTGTAGTAGGCACCGATCCACTGCAGCTTGGCCGTGTCGACGACGCCGGGAATCTGTCGGATCTTCGCCTCGTGCGCGTAGGGCAGAAGCGTGGCCAGCGAGATCGCCGACTGCACGACGAGGCGGTTGGCGCCTTCCCCGGCATTGGAGACGGTCTCGAAGTTCTCGAGGATGCCCAGGAGCGTGGCCACGAAGAAGAAGATGACGGCCAGCAGCAGCATGGTCAGGATGGCCCGCACCTTGTTGCGGAAGAGATTGCGACGGATCAGCTTCGCGAATCTCATGCGCTTGCCGCCACGGCGCCGGCCTCGACGAGCAGACCTTTTTCGAGGTGCATCGTCCGTTTGGCGTGCAGCGCCGCTTTCGGGTCGTGCGTGACCATGACGATGGTCTTCTGGAAGTCGGCATTGAGCCGCTGCAGGAGGTCGAGCGTCTCTTCGGCATTCTTCGCGTCGAGATCACCCGTCGGTTCGTCAGCGACCAACAGCGTGGGATCGGTGACGATGGCCCGGGCAATGGCCACGCGCTGTTCCTGACCGCCCGAGAGCTGCCGCGGGTAGTGGAAGGAGCGATCGCTCAATCCGACGATCCCCAGCGCCGCCTGGACGTGCTCGCGGCGCTCTTTCTTCGAGAGCTTCGTCAGCAGGAGCGGCAGCTCGACGTTCTCGAAGGCGTTCAGCACGGGAATGAGGTTGTACATCTGGAAGATGAAGCCGACATGACGGGACCGCCAGCTCGCCAACTGCGTCTCGGAGAAGCGCGAGATCTCTTTGCCGTCGACGGAGATGTGACCGCCGGTGGGCCGGTCGATTCCGGCGATGAGGTTAAGCAGGGTCGTCTTGCCGGAACCGGAAGGGCCCATCAGCGCGAGGAAGTCGCCCCGTGGAACGTCCAGGGTGACGCCGTTGAGCACCGGCACTTCAAACGCATCGCGCTTGTAGACCTTCCGGACGTTATCGATCTCGACAAGTGTATCCATCGCTCCTCCGTAACTATTCAAACTGAACCAACTGCCGGTTCTCGAGTGTGTCGACGCCCGAGGTCACGACGCGCTCACCGGCTTTGACGCCGCTCGTGATCTCGATCCGTTTCTCGCGCACGGCGCCGGTCGTGACCCGCCGCAGCGTGATGTGCTTGTCGGCACCGACGACCGCCACATTGCCGCCGGAGACTGCCGAAGCCGGAAGCCAGATTCGAGGCGGCTCGTGCAATTCCGCATCCGTGCGCTCGCTCTGAAGAAAGGAGACGCTCGAGCTCATCTCCGGCAGGAGCCGGTCGCCGGGATCGATGATCTGCACCTTCACCTGCACGGTCGCCTTGGCGCGATCGGCGGTGGGGATGATCTGCCGCAGCACCCCTTTCCACTTCCGGTTTGGAAAGGCGTCGACGCTGACCTCGGCTGCCTGACCCTCGTGAACCTGTCCGATGCTCGACTCGTTGACGTCCGCGACGACTTCGAGCGTCTTCAGATCGACGAGCGTGCAGATCGCTCCGGCCGGCAGCGTGCCGGCAACCTGCCCCATCATCACCGACGAGATGACTTCGCCGACCTCCGTGTTCTTCGTGGCGATCGTTCCGTCGAATGGCGCGCGGACGACCATGTCCTGCATGTTGATGCGGATCTGATCGACTCTGGCCTGCGCTCCCTTGAGCTGTGCCTCCGCTCCGTCGAGCAGCGATTTCGTGGTGACGCCGTCTTTCCAAAGCGCGGCCTGCCGTTTCCACTCACGGTCGGCCTGCTGGAGCGCGGCGTTGTTCTCGTCGAGCTGCGCCTGAAGGTTCGTGCTTTCGAGGATGGCCAGCACCTGCCCGGCCTTCACTCGGTCGCCGACGTCGAAGTTGAGGCGAATGACCTTGCCGGAGATTTTCGGTGTGATCTTCGACTGCCGATCGGCCACGAGATAGCCGGTGGCCGTGAGCAACGGGGGATTGGTGACGTTCACGGTCGGCTGGACAACGAGTGTTTCGACCATCGGCGCGCGACTGGGCACGATCCACACCTTGTAGATCGCGAGAGAGGCTCCGACGACGACGGCGAGCGCGACGATCCAGCCCACAATCGTCCCCCAGGCGATGCCTCTGGCATCGTCGTCCTCTCTGTGAATACGTAGCGCGGACAGGTCGGGCCGCTGGCGGTCGTCGGTGACTGACATGAAGAGGCCCGTATGGAACGGACCGACATGATACCCAACGTCTCAGAATCCGAACGTCTCAGAATGTGCGGAACTGAAGGCTGTTCGGTTCCTCCTCGGCTACAAACATGCGGCTGGTCGTGCCGTCGCAGTAGGCCCAGTCATGGCTGATGCCGGTCACCATGAGCTCGTCGTCGGGACAAAGCTCGCCGAGGGCGAGGCCGAGAGTCTGCACGTCGGTGCGGTCCTCGGATTGAACGACAAAGGTCGATTCGAAGGGCAACTCCACGACGACACCGAGCCGGGCGATGGCGTCGTGCAATTCTCCGTAGTCGGACCCGGGAGTAAGGCTATGGCGGATGAGGAGGAAGTCGCGCGTCGTCGTGAACTGGGAGCAGCCGACGAGGACGCGGGCATCATCACCGACCTCGATCCTCAGGTATCGCACGAGGAGCTCGGCGTGGCCGCCTTCGGGCAGCCAGACGTTCCAGCTCTGATCGAAGTTCGGCTCGGCGCCCAGTCGCCGCATGGCGTCTGACACATCGACCGTCAGCTCGCCTTCATAGCAGACCTGAAACAGCTTGATATCCCCCATCACGCCCTCCCAGCAAAACTGTCAGTCGATGGCAAATGATAGCACGCGCGCACGCGCCTGTCCTGGCAGGCTTCTTGAGTTATTGGAACGCCAAGGAGACTCACTCATGCGTATCAATAGCGACGAAGTCAAAGGAAAGATGAATCAGGCGAGCGGTACCGTGAAGGAAACCATGGGCCGCGCGATGGGCGATCCGAACCTGGAGAAGAAGGGTGCCGCCCAGCGCGTCAGCGGAAGAGTCCAGGAAGGCTTCGGCAAAGCCCGCCGCAAAGTGGGCGAGGCAATGAAGGACGCCGGCGACAAGCTCCGCAAGTAAGCACGGTCGTCGACGCGCCAGCGGGCCTGCTCGCGCACTTCGGGACCGTCCCCGAAAGTCCTCGAAGTGATGCGGCAGCCCCGCGGGCGCTTACAGCCCGTCTCGCAGGATAATCCGTGGAGAATGCTCGTTCTCTTGACGCGACACCAGCTTCGCTAAGGAATCACATCGACGTCCGGGTCGAGCGTCTCCGCGCCTGGAGATGAGACGTCGTACTTGATCTTTCCCAGGGTCGGGAAGGAGCTGGAAACGCCGACGTACTTCCCACCCTCCTGTTTATAGTCGACCGTGAAGCCCGGCAGATTGATCGTGAACTGACTCGTATCGCAGACCCATTTCACGTTGTCCTGCTCTTTTTTGACCTGTACGCTTGTCGGATCGACGCTGATCTTCCCGGATGCGATCGTAACGGTTACCTTCTTCTCGGACATGACTACCTCCCGGCTGCGGATTGTTTTTCGGACCCGTGGGGCATTTTAGCCGTTCTGTCGAGAAGTTGCTGTAACCGGCCACCCTGACGAAGGTTCGCGAATTCCTGCTCATGTTCCACTTCGGCGCGGCTGTATCCCTTCGTCAGCGCGTTTTCGAGTAGGGCCAGCGCCGGATCCGAATGCCCCTCGAGGTTGGCGATCATGGCTGCTTTGAAGATGTAGCTTGGGTTGGTCGGATCCTCCTTGAGAGCGGTACTGATCTCATCATCTGCGCGCTTCATCTTTCCGCTCTTCGCGAGGTAGACAGCCATGCGCGCTCTGATGGCGGTGCTGGTTGGATTCAATTTCAATTCGGCCGTAGCGAGTTGGATTGCTCGGTCGTAGCAGACAGTTGCACGTGCGCGCGCGTCGGGAATCCAGCGGTACGCGTCGCCGAGGTTTGCCCAATACAGGTAGTTTGTCGGAGTCATCTCCGTTGCTTTCTCGAATGCGTTCGACGCGTCCACGTAGCGGCCGAGAAAGTAATCCGCGGTTCCGACATTGGAGTACGCCTGCGGTGTCGGCTCTTTCGCAATCGAAGCAAGGAAGACGCGCAGCGCGTCGTCGTAGCGGCCCATTTGAAGATACATACCGCCCAGGTTGTTATATCCACGCTGGTTGTCAGGTACCAACTGCACCACTTTTGAGAACATCTCCGCTGCTTGCGAATAGTGCGCGTGAGAGAAATAAAAAACACCAAGCCGGTTATACCCGGCCCAGTAGTTGGGTTGAAGCTCGATCGAACGCTTATAGGAGCTCTCCGCCTCCTTGAGCTTCCCGGCCGCTTTGTATGTTTCGGCGAGACCAAGGATGGCATCAGCGTTGTTGGGTTGCTGGCTCAGCGCCGCGTTGTACTCCCTCGTCGCATCATCAAGTCGTCCTGTAAGGCGCCGAAGCTCGCCAAGAGTGACGCGCATGTCGGAGTTCTGAGGGTCGCTGGCGACTGCCCGTTCGCAGGCAAGCGTTGCCGGAGAGGCCCATTTCGGATCGTGGGTCAGTTCGAACTTCGCCAGATACGCCCGCCCCAGCGCGGCCTGCACGGACGCCGAGGAGCTCTGCGCGGCCAGCTCCTCGAGGATGTGGATGGCGCCGTCCACCGACGATTCGCTGTCGTAGCGGCGGAGATACCCGAGAGCCTCGAGGTAGCGGGTTTGAGAGACGCTGTTATCGGGCACGGCCGGGCGGAAGGCGGGCGCGCCGAGCTGCAGCGAGGCGGCCACGCTGTCGGCAAGCTTGTCCTGAATCGCGAACAGCTCCGAGACCGAGCCTTCGATCAGATCGCCGGAGCGTGAGACCCCGTGGGTCAGGTCGACGATTTCGTAGGCGACCCGCAGCCGGTCTCCGGCCCGCTGCATCGAGCCGGTCAGAACGACATTCGCGCCGAGGTCGTGACCTACCTGTTGCGGGTTCGTGCCGGCCACCGCGTCCGGCGTCGTGGGGCGCATCACCTGCACCGAACCGAAGTGCGCCAGCCGGGCGGAGAGCGTCTCCGCCAGGCCGTCCACGACGAGCTGACCGTTCGGTTCCCCGGTCAGATCCTTGAAGCGCATCACCGCCAGATACTTCCTGGACGCCGTCGCCGGCGACGCGGCGGTCGTGGTCATGCCGTGTCGCGCCAGGAGGGCGATGCCTCCCGCGAGCAACAGCGCTCCGCTGATGCTGGCCGCGATCATCAGGTTCTGACGCGATACCTTCGGTGGCCGCGGGATTTCCTCCGACCTCGTCATCGTGGCGAAGCGGTCGCGGATATTGCGGAGGTCGCGGGCCAGATCGCGCGTCGACGAGTAGCGCTCGCCGGCGTCTTTCGACAGCAGGCGTTCCACGATCCAGCAGAAAGGTTCCGGTGCCTGCACGTTGAACCGCGTGATCGGCGGCGGCTCTTCGTGCAGGATGGCGGAGAGCGTGTCGATGGCGTTGTCTGCCTCGAAGGCCGGGTTCCCCGTGCTCAGCTCGTAGAGGATCGCACCGAGCGCGAACTGGTCGGAGCGGAAGTCGAGCGGCTTTCCGGTGGCCTGCTCCGGCGACATGTAGCCGACCGTGCCGAGGATCGTGCCCGGGTTCGTGCCGGGCATATCAAGCTGGGCGGTTTCATCGTCATCGCTGGCGGGGCGGACGACCTTGGCCAGGCCGAAGTCGAGGATCTTGATGTAGCCGTCCTTCGTCACCATGACGTTCTCGGGCTTGAGATCGCGATGGATGATGCCTTGCTCGTGAGCCGCCGCCAGGCCGTCGGCGATCTGCGCGGCGATGTCGAGCGTCTTCCGGTTCGGCAGCGGGCCGTCGCTCAGGAGGCTGCGCAGGTCGCGGCCGTCGATGAACTCCATCACGATGTAGGGCGAGCCGGAGCCCTGGTCCATGCCGACCTCGTGGATCGTGACGATGTTCGGATGATTCAGCGCCGAGGCGGAGCGTGCCTCGCGCGTAAAGCGGGCCAGAGTCTCCTTGTCCCCCGACAGGCGCACGGGCAGCAGCTTGATCGCTACTTTGCGGCCGAGGGATGGATCGCGTGCGACGTAAACCTCACCCATCCCTCCCGCCCCGAGCGGGGCGAGTATCTGGTATTGCCCGAGGCGTTCGCGCATCGCACTCATTGAGAGGGGACCGGCGGGTGATTCTACCGTTTGCGGCTTTGCCGCGTTGGCGGTTGTCGGTTCTCCGGGGGTCGGGGGTCGGGGGTTGGGTTGCGAGTTGAAGTCGGGTGGGGAGTGGGGGTTGAGTGGGGAAGCGTCCTACTGCTACCCCCGATCCCTGGAGAACCGACAACTGGTTGCGTGGGAGTGGGAGTCGGGTGGGAGCGGGAGTCAGGGGTCGAAGCCCGCTTCTGCTACGACTCCCGGAGAACGGGCGAAGATGATTCTACTGTTTCCGACTTCGCCGCGTTCTCGGTTGTCGGTTGTCAGATGTCGGATGTCGGGGCTCGGGGGTAGGAGTTGTGTTGGGTACGCAGTCGGGCGTCGAAGCCCGCTTCAGCTACGACCCCCGACTCCCGACTCCCGACTCCCGACTCCCGGATAACCGACAACCGACAACCCGTTGAATGGGAGCGGGAGTCGGGCGTCGAAGGCCGCTTCAGCTACGACCCCCGACCCCCGACCCCCGACCCCCGACCCCCGAAAAACCTACGCCGCTTCCGGCAACTGTCTCAGCGTACGAACAACCCACTTCCACTGACGACGCGACTGGTACACGTGCTGGCGCGCACGGCGGCGGGTCTCCCGCCACGACTTCGAGAGGCCTTCCGCCTTCTCCTCGGCGTGCTGACGCCACAGTTTGAGGGCGGTATCGAGGTCCTCCATGGCCGCGTGTACACGGCGGCGGACCTCGTCGCCGAGCGAGCCGGGCGTCGACTCGATCTTCGACTTCACCGTCCGCAGCGCGGCCTGCATCCGGGCCTGTTCGATCTGCGGCAAAGGTGCCGTGCGGAGGTCGGTGGCAAGACCCAACGAGCGGAAGGCCCGGATCAGCCACTTCGACGGATCCCACTGATACCAGCGGATCCCGTTGCGGAAGTCGTTCGGAAAGCGGTGGTGGAAGCTGTGATAGCCCTCGCCGAGCGTCAGCATCGCCACCAGCCAGTTGTCGCGCGCGGAAACGTCGGCGTTGAAGAGCGGCTCGCCGAGCGTATGCGCCAGCGAGTTGACGAAGAACGTCGTGTGATGGATGACGACGATTCGCAGGAAGCCCCCCCAGAGCAGGCCGGCGATGGGGTTTCCGAACGCGGCGCCGATTAATGTCGGAATGCCGAAGCCGGCCACGATCAGGATCACCTTGTGCCAGCGGTTCTGCCACATCACGATCGGGTTCCTGAGCAGGTCCGGCGAGTTGGCGAACGTATGGTCGAACTGCTCGTTCTTCGTGAAGATCCAGAAGATGTGCGCCCACCAGAATCCGCGCTTGATGTTGTACGGGTCCCAGTCCTTGTCGACATGCTTGTGGTGAACGCGATGGCTCGATGACCACCAGAGGATCGAGTTCTCCGCCGCCATGGCGCCAAAGAAGGCGAAGAAGGCCTGCACGACGGGCGAGGCCTCGTAGGTCATGTGAGAGAAAAAGCGGTGGTAGCCGGCACAGATCGAGAATCCGACCAGGGCATACATCACCAACAACAGGATCGGCATCCAGAGGTGGAAGCCGTGAGTCCACGTCCATGCGGCGGTTCCGAAGATGCCGATGACGGGCGTGAGTGAGAGGAAGGCGATATTCACCCAGTCTTTTTTCTGATGCCTTGCCGATTCGCTGATGACGACACCTCCGAAGCTGCGGGACGTACGATAACTCCGTTCCGGGTGACCGTATTGCCCCAAGTTGCAGATCCGGCAGGCGCCTGGCAGGCTTCGGTGCGACATTCTACGAAGTTCTTCGTTGACAACTACGAGTTGCTTCGTACATCATGCGCCAACGAAGGAGACCCAACGATGAAAACAGCACTCTTGATCATCCTCGCCGCCGCCATTTGCTTCGCCGTCTATGCCGCGGGCGATTCCCGCGACGGCGTCTGGACCGCCGAGGTGAACACGGATGGGACGGCACTGCGGATGACGCTTTTTCGCGGAAACCGCGATGCGCACACCGGCACGGGCCGCCACGGAATGAACAACAACGTCATGGGTTTCGAGCTCTCGCTGGCGTCGCTGACGGGTCTCACCACGTCGGAGATCAAATCGACCGCCGCCAACGTGCAGTTCGCGCTGTCGCGGCCGGCAGGCATCATCAGCTGCGAAGGGCGCTTCTCGAATGGAAACGGCGCCGGCAACTTCAAGTTCGCGCCCAGCGAGCCGTTCGTTCGCGACATGGCCTCGCTCGGGTATACCGAGTTCAAGGATGACGACCTGCTCATGTTCGCGACGACCGAGTTTTCGCCGCGGACCGTGCGCGACCTTCGGGCTCTCGGGTACCAGCCGGACCAGAAGGAGATCAAGGAGGTGGCCATCTTCCGGATCGACGCCAACGCGATCAAGGAGTACGCCAGCCTCGGCTATCCTAGTCTGTCATTGCACGAGCTCCTGAACTTCCGGGTCGGCAACATCGACGCGGCGTATATCAAGGGGATGCGCCAGCTTGGCTATACCGACGTCCCCGCGCAGAAGCTGGCGAACCTGGCCATTCTCGGGGTGACGCCGGCGTACGTGCGCGAGCTGCAGGCCGCGGGCCTGACGAACCTCACCCCGAAAGAGACGGAGCAACTTCGCATCGGCAACATCACCGTGACGAAGATCAACGAATACAAACGGCTCGGCTACTCGCTGTCGGCGCGCGAGCTGAGCGACTTCGGCATCCACGGCGTGACGCCGAAGACGATCGAGGAGCTGCGCGCGATGGGTTACACGAACCTGGCTGCCCACCAGCTCATCGAGATGCGCATCTTCGGCGTGACGCCGGACTACATCCGCAAGGTCGAAGCAAGCGGATACAAGGCAGTGCCGGTGGACAAGCTGATCAAGCTGCGGATGAGCGGCGCGGACGAGCTGATGACGGGGCGGAAAGAGAACTGAGCTCCGACATTCAACGCGCCGCCGTTTCGCGCGTACCAAATGTGGGAGATTTCTGAACATGAACAAGAACCGATTGTTGTGCCTGGCCGCAGCCGCCTGTTTCGTCTTCGCGTTCGCCGCGATGGGACAGGAACGGGGCAACCAGGGAAGACCCAACCAGACCTTCACGGAGCGCTACGGCCAGCAGCTCAGTCTGACGGACGCCCAGAAGACGAAGATCGACGAGATGGACGCGAAGTTCCAGAAGGAGCACGCCCCCTTCCTCGAGTCGTTCCAGAAGACGATGGCTGATTACCGGGCAGCGCGCCAGGCGAACGACAGCGCGAAGCTCCAGGAGCTTCAGCCGAAGTTCGACTCGCAGCGGCTGGAGATGACGAAGCTGCGCACTGCTCACGAGGAGAAGATCGCCGCCACGTTCACGGACGACCAGAAGGCGCAGTGGAAGAAGATCCAGGAAGAGCGGGAAGCTCGCATGAAGGAACGCGGGCAGCGTCAGTAAACTGGGCAGCCGGGGCCCTCACCCCATCGTTTCCTCAATCTGCGTCCGCTGCTCCGCCAGCGGGCGCAGCGTTGCAGCAAGCGCCGCTTCCCCAATCGCTGTGCCGGCCTGCAGCCCTGCAGGGGCCGGCGCGATCGGAATCACTTCGTCGGCATCGCTCGCATGAAGCCAGAGGGCGATCAGGTAGAGCGACGGGATGCGAAGCAGCCGTAGCTCGAAGTCGTGCGGATCGTTCGCGAGACGATCCGCGGCCGCGGCGATTGCGTCGACGGTTCCGGCAACGAACGGACCCTCGTTGATGTGCGCCAGCTCCATCGCTCCGCCGTCGCGTGAGATCACCTCCACCGCCGCCACTGCCTCGTCTCCGTTGCTGAAGACGAGGTAGCGCCAGGAGTCTTCTTTCGCCGAAGAAAGGATCGAGCCGGCCAGGACGTCCGCCGCGGTCGCCGTGTAGACGCGATGCGGCTGCGAAAGGCTCAGATTCCCCGCCGTCGCCGCCAGCGACATGGCCTGCAGTTGTCCCTGGCCCTCGGCGTGCGGCGAGGAAAGGATCAGCGAGAGTTGACCGCGTGCCACATGGGAGGCTTGGTCCGGTGCGTCTGGCAGATGGATCGGCATCATCGTTCTCCGGTCAGGGTTCTCCTGTCAGGGCTTGGTCGTGTACGAATTGGTCCACGAGCCGTTGCCCTGGTACGCGGAGAGGAATGTCGTCAGCGTTACATGCGAGGTCCCGTAGATCGGATCGCGGACCGTGACCATCGGCACAGGCGTTGTCACGTCATAACCGTCGATGCAGACGAAATGACCGCCGCCGCCAGCCCAGGTGATCCGGCAGCCGAGCGGATGGTGATTGTCGATCTCGCCGCGGATCCCGTCGATCGGCAGGGCGGCGGGGATGTTCGCCTGCAGATTGCCGAGCCCTGCCAGCGCCCGTTCCAGGTACCACGGCCGGTTGCACGACAGCGACGTCGGATCGTCGCAACAGGGCCACGACATCTGCAGCGCCGCCTGCTGGCATTGCGTAATCGCGTTGGCGGGATCGTAGAAACGTTTCACGCTGACCGACACCGCCGACCAGCACCAGTTGTCCTGCTCCTGCATCTGCATGACCAGCGCGAGCGTATTCGTCAGCGGCACGACGACCGGAAGGACGGCGCGGCGGCGGCCGGGCGCCGCGACGGCGACGTTCATGGCATTCGTGGTGACGATCTTCGGCAGCGGCATATCAACGATCCATCATCGGAATGTCCACGCCACGCTCCTTCGCCGCTTCGATGGCAATCTCATACCCCGCATCCGCGTGACGCATGACCCCCGTGCCGGGGTCCGTCGTCAGCACTCGCTGCAGCCGCTCGGCCGCGGCGTCCGTGCCGTCGGCGACGACGACCATCCCGGCGTGCAGCGAATAGCCGATGCCGACGCCTCCGCCGTGATGGTAGGACACCCAGGTCGCGCCGGCGGCGGTATTGAGCAGGGCGTTGAGGATCGGCCAGTCGGCGATGGCGTCCGACCCGTCTTTCATCCCCTCCGTCTCCCGATTCGGCGAGGCCACCGACCCGGCGTCGAGGTGATCGCGCCCGATGACGATCGGCGCCTTCACCTTGCCTGTACGCACGAGATCATTGAAGGCCAGCCCCGCCTTGTCGCGCTCGCCGTAACCCAGCCAGCAGATGCGGGCCGGCAGCCCCTGAAACTCCACCCGCTTCTGGGCCATACGGATCCAGCGGTGCAGCGCCGCATCGTGCGGGAAAAGCGCGAGGATGGCCTCGTCGGTCACGAGGATATCGTTCGGGTCGCCCGACAATGCCGCCCAGCGGAACGGCCCGCGCCCTTCGCAGAAAAGCGGCCGGATGAAGAGGGGGACGAAGCCGCCGACGTCAAACGCGTCGTACACGCCGGCCTTCAGGGCCTGACCGCGGAGGTTGTTGCCGTAGTCGAACGTGATCGCCCCTCGGCGCTGCAACTCCAGCATGGCCTCCATATGCCGAACCATCGTGTCGAACGACAGCTCGATGTAGGCGTCCGGGCTGCTGTCGCGCATGGCCAGGGCCGCGTCGTACGAAAGGCCCGCCGGGACGTAACCGTTCAGCTCATCGTGCGCCGAGGTCTGATCGGTCAGGATGTCCGGGACGATGTTGTGCTCGATCAACGCTTCGAGCAGATCGACCGCATTGGCCACCACGCCGATCGACACTGCCTCGCCGCGGTCGCGCGCCTCGATGGCGCGGGCGATGGCCGCCTTGAGCGACGGCGCCTGCTCGTCGAGATACCGTTTGTCGAGGCGGCGCTGGATGCGGCTCGGGTCAACCTCGGCGATGAGCGCTGTGGCCTCGTTCATCGTCGCCGCCAGCGGCTGCGCCCCTCCCATCCCGCCCAGCCCGGCGGTGACGACGAGCTTCCCGCGTAGCGAATTGTCGAAGCGCGTCTTGGCCACGGAGGCAAAGCACTCGAACGTCCCCTGAAGGATGCCCTGCGTGCCGATGTAGATCCACGACCCGGCCGTCATCTGGCCGTACATCGTCAAACCGAGCGCGTCGAGGCGGCGGAACTCATCCCAGGTGGCCCAGTGGGGAACGAGATTGGAGTTCGCGATCAGCACCCGCGGCGCGTTCTCATGCGTGCGGAAGACGCCGACGGGCTTGCCCGACTGCACGAGCAGCGTCTCGTCGTTCTTCAGACGCTTGAGCGTGGCCACGATGGCGTCGAAGCACTCCCAGTTGCGCGCCGCCTTGCCGATGCCGCCGTAGACGATGAGCTGCTCCGGCCTCTCGGCCACCTCGGGGTCGAGGTTGTTCATCAGCATCCGCATCGCCGCTTCCTGCTGCCAGCCGAGGCAGGAAAGCTCCGTGCCGCGCGGGGAACGGATGACGCGTGCTGCTTCGATGGTGGTCGCCATGGCCTGATTCTAAGTCTCCGTGTCCTCCCTGTCTCTGTGGTTGAATGGTTTTCCCATGGCCACCAAGAAACAGGAGCGCGCCAACGACATCGTCGTCCGCCTCAAGCAGATGTATCCGAAGGCCAAGTGCTCGCTCGATTTCACGAACGCCTTCGAGCTCCTCATCGCCACCATGCTCTCCGCCCAGTCGACCGACCTCCGGGTCAACATCGTCACCAAATCGCTCTTCCGCAAGTACCCCGATCCGCAATCGTTCGCGAGCGCCAGCCAGGTGGAGATGGAGCGCGACGTCAAGCAGACCGGCTTCTTCCGCAACAAAGCGAAGGCGGTCATCGCCGCCTCCAGGGCCATCGTCGACCAACACAACGGCGAAGTTCCTAAGACCATGGACGAGCTGACGGCCCTCCCCGGCGTCGGCCGCAAGACCGCCAACGTCGTCCTCTCCAACGCCTTCAAGATCGCCGTCGGCATCGTGGTGGACACCCACGTAACCCGCGTCTCCGCCCGCCTCGGCCTGACCACGAGCGACGACGCGGTGAAGATCGAGCAGGACCTGATGAAGCTGATCCCGCAGAAGGAATGGACGAACTTCTCGCACCGCCTCATCGCCCACGGCCGCACGATCTGCATCGCCCGCAAGCCAAAGTGCGCACAGTGCGCGCTGAACGAGTTGTGCCCGAGCGCGGAGGAGCCGCCGGAGTAGGGTTCGACCGAGTCGTCTCCGCGTGCGCGTAGCGCGGGCGGCCTCGCCGGCTGGACCGCCGCCAGCTCGGCGGCGATACCTCGAAAACCGCCAGCGGGCCGCTGGCGGTCCAGCCGGCGAGCCGCCAGCGCTACTCCTACTCCAGGTCTACGCCGCGTGCTTGAGGGCGAACCCCTCTTTCATCCGCCGCTCGACCGAATCCCAATCGACATTCGCCAGGAAGGCCTCGATGTACTTCGGGCGGTCGGCCGGCTTGAAGTCGAGAAGGTAGGCGTGCTCCCAGACGTCCATCACCAGCAGCGGGATGAAGCCGGCCACGTTGCCGTTCTCGTGCAGCTCGATCCAGTGATTCGAGACCCGGCCGTTGGTGGGATCGAGGTAGGCGATGGCCCAGCCGACCCCGCGCATCTTGCCGACGCTGACGAAGTCGGTCTTCCAGATGTCGAAGCTTGGGAAGCCGCGCTCGACGGCCGCGCGGAAGCTGGCATTCTTCGCCGGCTCCCCGCCTCCGCCGCGCTTCATGTTGCCGAAATAGTGCTCGTGCAGGACCATCCCGTTGTACTCGAAGCCGAGGCGCCGCGTCAGCTCGGAGTAGGCCGGCACCTCCTCCTTGTCCACCTTGCCATCGGCAAGGATCTCCGAGATTTTTTCGGTTAGGAGATTGGTGTTGGTGACGTATCCCTCGTAGAGCTTGAAGTGCATCTCCAGGGTCCGATCGGAGATACCGTTGAGTCCGGAAAGGTCGAAGGTTTTGGGTTTGTAGGTGTCGTTTTCCATGCCAGCGATGGGTGCAGGAATCGTGCGCGGTAGGAGTGTGGTGGCCTTCTTCCGTTCCGGACCTGTTCGGTTAGGGTTTGCGTGGAACTAATGGAAGGTTGACACCGTGGAAGACCCTATCGTTGAAGAGACTCGGGAAGCGCGACGACAGCTCGACGCTGAGTTCGGCGGAGATCTGGACTTGCTGTATGCATATCTGCGCGAGATCGAGCAGGAGAACGCAGACAGGGTGGTAAAGCTCGAACCGAAACCTGTTTCGGTTGGGCACAGAAAGATTTCGTAAACTACGGCCGGCCTTTAACTTTCGTGGCGCGGATGTCCTCTTCGGACAGGTTCTCCGGCGCGGGCGGTTGGCTCGCGGGTGAACGATCGCCGCACTCGCCCAGCGCGCGAGGATGCCCAGTACTTCGGCATTGTCGAGAACGGCGGAAAACGTGACCACCCTCAGCACCATTCTGAAGGTGTGCGAGGTGCTCGGGGCCGTTGCGGGGGAGATGATCCGCGAGGAGACGGCGGCGCGGCGGCTGCCGAAGGACACGGGGACGTAGAGCCGCGGCTGGGAACAAATCGACTGAGTATCTTCCATTAAAAGACGGTCGAAACTCTCGAATGCACCAGAAATGGTGAATCTCGTGCACTCAGACGGTACGTGAACAGACTCCGCGAGTCTGTTAATAGACTCCGCGAGTCTGTTAATAGACTCTGGGAGTCTGTCAATAGACTCTGGGAGTCTGTTAATAGACTCTGGGAGTCTGTTAATAGACTCTGCGAGTCTGTTAATAGACTCTGCGAGTCTGTCAATAGACTCTGCGAGTCTGTTAATAGACTCCGCGAGTCCGTGAATAGACCCTGGGAGTCCGTGAACAGAACTCCGCGAGCACGTTTTCAAACTGCGAGATTGCGAAATTGCACTTCGATTACTGCCGCGCGGATCGGAATGGAGAGTCCGACCTACGTTTTCGCGCTTCGCGCGTTTGCGGCCGGAGCGCTGGCGTCTGCGCCGAGCGAAGACGAAGGGTCCTCGCTGGCTGGCCCGGCGTGCGCCTGCCCTGAGGGAGCCGAAGGGTCCTTGCCACAGTGTTACGAGCGAATGTTCGGAGTCTTGCCGGGTCGGCGGCGGGGCGCCACCGAGCCAGCCGCCGAGACGGCAGCGCTCCGCGCCCTAATCCCGCGCGCACCGGAACGTGGCATAAACGTATGGATAGTTCGGCCGGAACCAGTTGCGGAAGCTGCGGCGGATGAGCTCGGGGGAGGTGGCGGGGGAGGCACCCTTCATCACGTAGTGCTTGCCGTCGAAGAAATCGGCGGAGTAGAGAGGATAGGACGGGAGCGGCGTGAAGCCGGGAAAGCCGTCGAATACCGTCGACGTCCACTCCAGCCGTTGCCGACGAGAT
>Ga0210394_10001496_pt1 | contig 37083 bp, 33 predicted proteins | sample IncBWC12MmetaG_FD_160121 | JGI IMG/M metagenome (GOLD analysis project Ga0210394, IMG submission 160121) | Forest soil microbial communities from Barre Woods Harvard Forest LTER site, Petersham, Massachusetts, United States - Inc-BW-C-12-M | ecosystem: Environmental > Terrestrial > Soil >... | reverse complement strand
TGCGGATCTGAAGGTTGGGCAACACATCACCTTGTGGGTCCCGGAGAGCCGCATGGAGGTGAAGGCGCTGCCTCTGCCGACCGAGGAGTCCTGGCGGGTAATCCAACCGGCGCAGAAATAGCGCGCGATCTGACGCTGGCAACCGATCGACCATTTCGGCGCGTCACTCCGCACTGCTGAGGACGCTCGTGGATGCCCGCGGACGGTACAGAAAGTTACGCCAAAGTTACGCACGAACTTGCTGGGGTATGCTGAACTCTCGTAAGACACTGATTATATTGGCGTCCCCAAGGGGATTCGAACCCCTGTTACCGCCGTGAAAGTGTGCCCAGGCGTCCACCAACATCCACGCGTGTGTGCACGAAACGCCTATTTTTATAGGACTCCGGACACACCTGCCCATTTTCGTATATCGTCGTCCAGAGCGGAAAGTTACCCCCGATTACCCCCGATTTCTCAGGCTCTCCCAGAACCGCGGAGCACACCGATTCCTCGCCAACATCGTAGCGCCCGCCTCCAGACGCGTGAAGCACGATCGAAGCTCGCCCCGCGTCACGAACCGTATTGGTACGAGCTGGAACGCGGTCGCGCCCTTGGCTATCACCGGGCCGCCCGAGGCGGCTCCTGGCGGATGCGAGAACGTGTCGGAGAGGTCTACCGAAAAGGCTACCTCGGCCGCACGGACGATCTGAATGAGGCCGACGGACGTAAGATCCTGAGCTTCAGTGATGCGGTACGCCGCATCCTCGCCGACGGAACCCCGCGGGGCTTGGCCAGAACCGATCTCACGGTGGACCAGGCGATCGATGAGTACCTCGACGCAAAGAAAGTCCGCTCATCCTCCCAAGACGTGCTCAAGGAGCGCATCGCCGCCGACACCTTGATCGTTCCCGTGCTGGGCCCGCGCCGCCTGAACCAGTTAAGCGAGCAGGAACTGCACCGACTGAAGCACTCGCTGCACGGCAAGCGCGTCGGTGAACTAACCCCGGCAGACCTGCGTCGGTGGCGTGATTCCCGTGTCCCGACAACCGATGACCGGGAAAAACGCCGGCGAGCCCAGAACACCGCTAATCGCGTGTGGTCCATTCTTCGGGCCGCACTCAACCTCGCCTTCCAAAACGAGCGCACGCCGACCGATCAGGCGTGGCGCCGGATCAAACCGTTCAAGAATGTTGATCGTCCGCAAACGCGATTCCTCTTGGCCGAGGAGTGCCGGCGTCTTATCCAGGCCGCGGAACCGGATTTCGCGCGGCTGATCCGAGCCTGCCTGCTCACCGGTATGCGCTTGGGCGAGCTGGTGGCGTTGAAAGTGGGCGACGTGGGCCCGGACTACGTCACGGTGCGTCACAGCAAGACCGGCCTTCCCCGTCGGGTTCCCCTCAACAGCGAAGGCGCGCGGTTCTTTGAGGAGCTAGTCGCAGAACGAGACCCAGAAGCCCCCGCGCTGACTCAGGCCGATGGCGCGTCTTGTACGCCTATGCGGGTGTCGCGTGGGCTTCGCTTGGCGTGCCAGGACGCGAAGATTACCCCGCCGATTCAATTTCGGCAGTTGCGAACCACCTACGGCTCGTTACTGCTGAATGCCGACGCGCCGCTGAGCACAATTTCCGAACTCTTGGGCCACAAGGACACGCGGATGACGCGTCGTCACTACGCGCATCTTCTATCTGAAAAGCTCAAGGAGACGGTTGACGAAAAGCTCCCGAGCTTTGGCTAGCCTCTTTCCGTCTGCGTATTCCCTGGGTTGAGCAATTGATGAGGGAGTGTTGGCGGGCCTCTGCCCGGCATAGTCCCGACGCGGTGTCTGCCTGGTCGGCGGATTTATCATTCCTTGGCCCGGTAGTAACCTGGAACCCTCAAGCCGCTAGGACCTCAGAGTATTTACGCAAACGCGGTACAAATCGGGCTTCCACAAAGGCCCCGCTCGCCCGCATGCTTGTCGGCGTGGAAGAGTAAAGATGAGATCCTGATAGTCGTTCGGATGCGTGTCGAGTGCGCCAAGTGCGCACACGTCGAGGACGACACGCACGAGTTCGAGGTGTCGGTCGCCGAAGAAGCGCCGCCAAGGAAGGAACGGGTGCCAGGCAAGTGCCCCGCCTTTGAGTACCTGACTGCACCGAATTTGCGCCGAAGGACCAGCGGATTTTTTGTTCGTTTGGTGAGATCGCCTCATTGCATTTTCGTTCAATGCTGCCCCGCCACTTTTCTCGGAGCCTGATTGCTTGGCGCACGGCGGGGCAACAAGCCGGCAGATAGTCAGTTTGTGACTGCTCTTGCCCTTTATTGTGTGCTACGACGCGGAGTCCTACGAACGTGCGGTTGTGTCTAGGCGCCCAGGAGGCAGTTGATGAAGCGGCCCCTGGGTGCCGCTTCTCGACCCTATTTTGTCCCCGTGAGCGTGCTCAGGCCTAAGTGGAGCGTATCCAGTTCTGAGTTTCCACTTGTACTGCATGGATTCGGCGCGCCGGCGGCGCGACGATGCGCGCCATGCCGCTGGATCTTACTGACACTGGCTCGCCTGTCGGCGGTAGGATGTAAGGATGCCGCTGAAGCGACCCTTGCACTTGAAGACGCCAAGGCGTTCGCTGCGCGGCTGCTACGCACAACTCCGAATTGCTTGTGTGCGGCGGCTGCGTATTTCTCAACGGTCTGTCTCAACAAGCAGTACAGGGGGTTGTTATGAACTCCAAAACTCTCACGTCTTGTGCTGCGATAGTCCTGTTCGCTGGGGCGGCGTTTGCACAGATGGGTCTTCCGGAGCAGCCGATCCCGGCTCCAATCTTAAAGCCGTTTGCAGATAATCGAGATTGGGCTCTTACTGAAGATGTCGTTTATCACGTCGGGTCCTCCGACGTAACGATAGCGGTTCCGGAGGGATTCGTAACCGACTTTGCGAGTATCCCTCAGATATTTTGGTCGGCGGGATTGTCCCCTGACGGACGCTACAGCAAGGCTGCCATCGTTCACGACTACCTTTACTGGACCCAGCTCTGCACACGGAAACAGGCGGACAACATCCTTCTCATCGCGATGGAAGAATCCGAGGTTGGTTCCATCACCCGCACCTTGGTCTACGAAGGCGTGAGATTGGGTGGGTCGCGCGCTTGGACGGCAAATGCGCGAGAGAAAGCACAAGGGTTGCCGAAGGTCATTCCGGACGACGCTCTCGATTTTGGTCCGCAAGTCCTATGGAGGGACTATCGACTGAAACTAAAGGCGGATGGCGTCAAAGACCCAAAGCCTTCTCCGGGGACATATTGCGCGGTGGGCGACAAGACTGACGTTCCGGGCGATAAATGAAGTCGGCGCCAGCTACCCAGTCGTGAGCGTCCACCGGCACTGCATGGACGCGCGCGCCCCACCTGCCATGCTGCTCGAACTCACTCACGCCGAACTCAGGCTAGGGCCATAATGGGGCCGGTACCGCTACCGGGCCCGGTGTCTTCTTTCTACTACGCCAACAGCTTGCAGGCGTCGTCGCCGTCGCGCCGCGCCACGAGGTTGTCGTTACACTTGCCATCGGCGCGCGTGCGCAGACAGGAACGTTTCCCGATTTCGCGAACGACACCGTCAATCCGCTCTACCAGCCTGCGGGACAGCAAATGCCGGTACCGGATGGCAGGGGTCGGCTGCATTTATCGCTGCCGAGGTTGGGGCGACGTTGATTCCTCTGTCCGGGATATGACGATCTCCGGTAGGCGATGTGGCGAAGGTGTAGGTCCGCCCCAGGCCAATAGCCTTCTTGTCGGTGCTGCAGCTACCGACTTCGCCAAGAAGACACGCTGGCACAGGCATCGGCAAACGCACAGGTGCGCCACCCGTAGAGGGCATCAAATGCTGAAGGCAGAGCGTCCCCGCCTCCGGGATTTTAAGTCGCAGCCATACGGCGTAGTCCGCCATCAGATAGCCGAGGTTAATGAGTTCCGCCCGCTCCTCCGGGCTTGGGGGCACAAGCCTTGTCTGGGTAAGGGCGACAGCCAGTGCCCTTAGTGGTCGATCTACATAGACCCTTGCCGGCTCGGGGAGCGAGTCGCGATATTCAGAGTACTCCGCAAGATCCGCTACGTCCGCAAGGTTGACGTACAAAGGCCTTGGGCTGAGTAGTCCGGCATTCGTATTCCGCAAACTGGTATGCGCAATCTCCTTGACGGAAAACATCAGGTCTATCACGTGCAGCGCTTCTGCCGCCCATGATCGCCGCACGGGGCCCACGGAGTCCGGCAGCCCGGCGTTGACGGAAAACGTGAGCCCTATTCCTGAGCACCACTCGGTACCTTGATTATTGAGGACGCCTCCGTCGATCAAGCTCAAGTGACTCGCCGCGTCCCGCCACTGGGCAATCGCCGCGTCAAGATCTCTTGAGGTCGCGAGGTCCGTCTCGAGCGGCGAACGCCTAATTCGATCCGAAATCACAGCTGCCGATGGCACTAACTGTGAGATATCGAGGTGGAGAGGCCCGAGAACCGGGGGGTAGGCAGATGATGCTGCGACTGCGATTGCCAACGGGAGTTCGCGGTCGTCGCCGATCCATCCATTTGAGCCGCTCGCGAGCCACGCCCCTGACGTGATGCCGTCCTGTCCGAACGTCCAAAGAGTTCCATCGTCCAGGCGAGTCGCGTTGATCACCAACCGGGGTTTCGAGGGAAGATCACGGAGCGTTTCGTGCTTTTTGAAGAGACTGTGTTCGTAGGCGCCAGCCACCTCCATTGCGATCGAGTGCCTACCCCATAGCCCCCGGAGAAGCTTCCACGACTCCACCTTCGTCGAAGTGAACTCGGAAACTGGCTTGGTGACCACGCCGTCAAAATCTGGTTTCGACTTCAGTGCGCCGTCGCCGTAGAGATCGCTCCAATGCAGAACCAAGTAGGCAGCTAGGATGGAGCCGCCCGAGACCGATGAAACGTGATCTATGGACTTGAGAAGACTCAATTCATCCAATCGCTTGGTTGCCCCGAGTTCGAACAGGACCGCTCGATAGCCACCCCCGCTCAGGCAAAGTGCCAACGTATCAGCAGTTCGAAAACCAGGCAGGGCATCGACCGGCGCTCTATCGCGGGCCCTGTCCGGGTGAACGACATAAGGATTAGGCGGGATACAAACCGCGATCAAGAGAACACAGCAGCAGCCTGCCAGCACATACAGCGCCAGGCGTAAAATTAATGGACTCTTCGCCATCTTAGACGACCCTAGGATTCTTCGCGACGGCGACCTGACTACAATTTTCGGATCTTCCAATCGCTTCACGGTAAGCGACTAGCGGCAGAGCGTCTCCCAACTGGCATTGCCGTCCGGGCACAACCGTTGGCAGAACGTCACACTTGAGCTGCCGCTCAGACACTGAGGAGCGGCGATTGGAAGGTTTGTCGGCGCTGGCCCGTAACATCCACATGGCATTGAAAGTCCGCCCGGATTACCCCCGCCCGGTCCGAACTGGCTCACCACAAAGCCGGGAGGTGCGCCCGGTGGCGGCCGCGTATCGGTCGGCTCGAACCCATCAGGTGCCGGAACATCGACCAGCTGTCCTTGGCCGTCGATCCACGCATTGAATTTCCTCTGCGTATCGTAGGCCGGATTCTCGAGATCTGCGTAATTGGCGGCGTACTCCACTGCGAAATTTGTAACGTTCTTTGCCCTATATTGTTGGACGTGCACCAACTCGTGCGCCCAGGTCCCATAGTCTCCAGCCGCCTCTGGACTGTGAAACACAATCACGTCAATCAACGTAATCGCGTCGACGTCACCGATGGCGTTCACGACGCGACCGAGGTTGGCGACACCATTGTCGCCGACCTTGAAGCGCGTCAGATTCAGAATGTCTTCAGGCACGCCCCAGTCTTGCAACACTTCCCGAACATCTGGCGGCACGGGTTGTGAGCTGGCATACGCACTGTTGCGCGACTCCTGAATCCACGCGGCGAGCACGGGGCCCGTCACCAGCGAAGCCGGAGCGGTTACAACCACTCGACCGTTCGGCACGCAGTACCTGCTGACAACATGGTGCGCAATCGAGATTGTCTTCTGGTAATACCCTGTACCGCAGTCGGCCCAGCTAAGCGTAGTAGCCGTGGCCAACAAGAGCAGACCTGTTCCCAGCGCAAATCGCGGAGTCATTGTTGTCTCCCCTTCACAGCGAGCCCAAAGGCGCCCTCGATTCGCGGATTTTTTCTTTGCTCTTCTGGAAGCGTGGGCATCCTACTCTGCAGTCCCGAACGGTTGCCATACATCTCGATGGTGCAACGCAACCGAGCACCCAACGCGTTGTGCGTCACGCTCACACCGCGCTCGGCCATCATGGTGGCGCGTCGCGCGGAGCAGCGGTTGGCCTTCAAACCTTTCTACGGTGAGGCCCAGATTCTAGATCCTGACCTTAATGCCCCAGAGCCCGAAGTTGCCTCAGTTTCGCGCAGCAGCGCGATACGAATTGATCCTTTCTATGAAGAAGGAACAGCGGATCTTCAGTCCGTCCTGATTTACATGCTTTCGCATTCCTTTAGCAGGCGCGCCAATGGTCCGGGTTACCCTTGTCCGTATGGCGCACGCGCGCGCACAGCGGATGGTGCCCCATCTTCTTGGCATAGGCGGCGGCGTCGGCTTGCGTCTTGAACGGCGATCCTAAGGTTTGGCCGCCGGCGAATTCCAGGACGTAGTCCGCAATGGGCGTTCCCTCGGGGCGACCCTTCGGCCGGGGTTCTACGTAGACGTTTGGCATCAGGTCTCCTCCTGCTTACACTCTGTTTCCGCAGCGTAATGGCTCTCACTAAGGCGCCGCTCTCCTTTTTTGGACCTGCTGCAATGCGGCGTGCCGTGAATAAGAGATCAGTTTCGCCTCGAGCACGGCGCGATTAGGTGGTCCGCGACATGGGATTGCGCTTAAGCTGACGACAGAACGTAGACGGGAATAATAAATAAAGCCGGCGTTAAGTGGTGGGGATCCGTCGCTCTGCAACGTCGGCGGGAACCCGCAAACAAGAAGCCGGGAACCGGTGCATTGCACGGCATTGACAGTCCGGTCACCTAGGAAGCGGTCGAACCAAGCAACAAAAGTACGCCAGTCCCCGGGAGGTCTTATGACTCGCGCCCTCGTCTTTCTCTTAAGCGCCCTCTTGGAACTCACGGCCTGCAGCCCCTGGCGAGACACCTACACGCTTTCGCCGGCGGTCAAGGAAAGCGCGCGCCGCTACAGCGACGTGATGGACGACTTTGCCGATCAGGCGCTGCTCGCCAACGTGCTGCGCGCCAAAGACTACGCACCTCTCAATTTCAACGATCTTTCCGCGATCACGGGTTCCTTGTCCCTCTCGGGCACGCTCGCATTGACGCTTCCCTATGGAGGATTGACCGGAACGCCCACCGCCTCGACAACGTACCGGAACACTGCGAGTCCGACCCTCATGGGCTCTACGTCTCCGGTCATCACGCTCGGCACTCTGAACACACAGGGCTTCATGATGACGATGATTCAACCGGTGTCCACGACGTATGTTCTGAGCAAGTGGAATACCGCTCCGCACGAGCTGCTTCTGTATCTTTTCGTGAAATCCATTCGGTTCCCGAACGAGAGAACGGTCTACCGCAACGACCCCGACAACGAGCCCGATTTCAGTGCATTTCAATCTCTCGTCAACGAGATGGTGGAAACAGGCTCCGCCGGTGGCGATGTCGACATGAAGTCGCTCATGATCTTGGACCCGCTGGGTAATCCCCTGCCCGCCGGCCAGTCGCTCGTTGCCACAACGTCGCCCGGAAAGCCGGGACAGAGTCTCACGGCCGGCACCACCATTGCAGTCAGCAGCGACTACAATCTGTATCAAACTATCAACGGCCTCGCTGATGGGCAGCTCCACGTCGGCAATGCGGGCTGTCCCGACTACGCTCTAGAGGATATGTGTCCGCCCGGTTCTCCGTCGCCCTTCGTCCAGTTTTATAAAGAGTATCCGGCGCAAGTCGTGTTGTGTGTCAGAACCGATCCTTTGACGGGAAAGTTCTTTGGCCATCGGATTGCACCCATATCGTCCGACGAGTCTCAGGCCGTGGCGTCAAACAACGCATCTGCCGCGTCTGCCGCAAGAGTCCAAGGCGACAAGAAAAATCTGGCCGCCTACGGACCGTTCTTCAGCTTCATGGGCAGCAAGCCCTCGGGTAACGGTAATTCGCAGTCCGGTAATTCCCCGAGCGCGACTTCGGGAGCCCCGAGCGGCGGCGGTGGGGGCGGCGGAGGGGGCGGTGGTGGTGGCAACGGCGCGATGCCCCAAGTGACGCTCGCGCTCCAGCCGAGTCGCATCAGTGCGGTGCTCCATAGCGAAACCTGCGATACGGATCAGATTGTCTTACCGCCAAGCACGGAAGAGGACTTCCACGATACGAGCCGGCAATTTACGCACGTTGAGTGGCGCTCCATCGCCGAAGTGATTCAGTACGTCGGGTCGGTTGCGCGCTATCAAGATCGCCATCCGGCGAGCCCGCTGCCCCAGTGGACTGGGGTCGCCGGCGGCGGGATTACATCGCATCGCCTCTTCACCTACCAGAAGGGGGGCAGCGGGCGAATCTACGTGCACTATGCGGGTGATGATTTCACGGTCCCGATGAACCACAAGAGCTCGGATTCCGTCGTCGACGATCACTCACTGCAGACGCTCGCGTTGCTCAACGAGCTCATCGGCATTGCAAAGATCTCGGGGAGCCTGCCGGTATCGCAACCGGTGCAGGTGCTGCCGTGAAGCCAAGCCCGTTCGATCGGCCGCCGTCAGCCGAGTCAACGGGACCCGCTAATCACCCCGGGGACCGATCCCGGCGTCGACTCATTGGAAGCACGGCCATCACTCTGGCGGCGTGCGTCGGCGCTCTATCGCGGGCCCAGGTTACAGCTCCCGCCTCTCCAGCTGCGTCGAAGGCCGACGTCGTGCGCCAGCTTCCAGACGCCATGCCCGCCGCTATCTTGAGCCAAATGATTTCCGGCAGAAAACTTGTCGGTATGCCCGGGTTGACCTGGAACCGCAAGGTTCTCACCGTGGCCTTTGATGGCGGCTCGGATGTCTTGTACGAATTGCTCGAACAAACGGCGCAGGAGTGGACTTCACACGGGGGCGCGATGAAGTTCTCGTTCCGCGTAAAGAACGGACAGTTTCGACACTGGAGTCCACAGGACACGGCACCCGCGGCCGCCGTCAGAGTGAGCTTCCGGACTGATGAGGGTCACAACGGCTACTGGTCTGCCGTCGGAAGGATGGCCGAGAACGTTGATGCCAATCAACCAACCATGAACCTTGACGGGTTCCCGGAAAAGCTGCTTCGGTACTTCAACGGACGCAATCCAACGGCTTGGCGGTCAAGCTACGAACACTCCGTGGTGCTCCATGAGTTTGGTCACGCACTCGGCCTAGCTCACGAACATTTCCACCCGGAGTGTCAGGCCGATCTTCGCTTGGCGAAGGCCATGGCATGGCTCATGAAATCGCCCAACAATTGGACCTACGACGTGGCGCGGTTCAACATGGATGCGCCCTTCTATTTCAGCGTGACCGCCGATATCGCGAAGACGCTCAACAGCCACCCGGTCTTCAGCACTCACATTGACCAAGGGTCCGTGATGCTCTATAGCTTCTTGGATGAATTCTATAAGTCGGGTGCGAAATCCCCGTGTAAACCCGCCGTTCCCTTGGGTTATGCGACTTCGCTTTCGAAGAGTGACATCCAGTTTTATCTAGACAAATACACTCACATCCAGTCGCCTTTCTAGAACCTATCTCAAAATCGCTAGCAGGATGCATAAGGCTGCAAGTTGAACGAATCCGAGGAAATTGATCGGGTAGTACTCCCAGCGAACCAGGAGGCGCCGTTTCCATTGCATCCACGCAAAGAAGCGCTCAACGATCCAGCGTCGCTCGTAGCGACGCAGCCGGCGCCCATCTTGTGTCTTGCGCTTGACTCGGTTGGACTTGTGAGGAGCGATCATCTCAACGCCCTGTTCGCGCAGCTTCTCATCGAGCGGATCGCTGTCGTAGGCGCGATCGCCGATCAGGTTTTCCGGCTTCGCTTCGATCATGTAGAAGTCGAAAGTCAGCTGCACGAGCGTCACTTCGTGATGGTTCGCGGCATGCGTCGTAACCGCGAGCGGCAATCCGTGGAGATCCACAATCGCCATGATTTTCACGCCTTTTCCGCGTCGGGTCGGACCAATCTGCTCCCCGCCGCCCTTGGCCGATGCAAACGTGGCATCGATGTAACACTCCGATTCGTCCACCTCGCCTTGCTCGCGCAAAGTGTTGACAAGATCCGTGAGCGCTGCTCGAATCACTTCACTCTGGCACCATTGCTGAAAGCGCCGGTGCACCGTCTTGTAGTTCGGATAGGACTGCGGAAGCATGTGCCGTTGAGCGCCGGTGTTGAGAATCCACAGCGCCGCCTCGAGCACCCTGCGTGCTGGAATCGGCTTGCGGCCCGGACGATAGTCGGGGTAGTGCTCCTCCGGAAAATGCTTCCGGATCAGTTCCCACTGCGCATCGGTTATGCGTAGCACGCATAGATTTTACCTATGAATCACCACGTCTACGCAGTTTTGAGATAGGTTCTAGTTGCATCCAAAAAAAGATGGTTGATCTGATGTGCGCCCCCATTCAGCGTTTAGCGACTTCCACGCTCACATTTATTTTAGCATTGGCTAGCACGCCGAGCCCCGGGCATGACTGCCCAGATCAGATCCATTACCTTTCTGACACCGATAACGCTTACCGCTATCTGGAGGGTCGCCAGCGCGCCATTTATGAGGCGAACCCCGACATCGCGGATCCCTATTCCAGGCAAGAGATGAACAAGCCTGGGGCGATGAATACTTTCACCGATTTGACCAATACGTTGTCTCATCAGGGATGTGATGCGCGAGGCAAGAATTGTGTAGGTGACGCTGAACTATCCAAGATGATTCTAGAGAAGCTCAGATGTTCAAGTTTACCCACTCGCTTCGAATCTCCCGTGTTCATCGTCCTCATCAACATATATTCGCAGGCGATCGAGCCCTTCATACGGCAGGATTACCCTAAGAGCGAATCCATCCGGCTGGGATCCCTACCCACTGGAACCATCGACGCACAGGCCCTAAAGCCTCCGCACATCGATTCGCCGATCGTCATTCTGAATCGCGATCTTTTCTTCTTCACCGGCGTGTTCTCCAAAGCCGTTGCGGATGCGATTCCGATCCGGACCGTCAACGGAACCGTAGAAATCAGTTCCGATCCAAAGGCCCTCGCAGAGCGGCACCGCCAACGACCCGACATTGCGGCCAACTTCGCCGACGCCATGTCGCGAATGGTCCAGAAGGGCAGCACGAGCGGCGCGCGGGAGGTGCTCCTAGATGCCGATCACAACCGATTGCATGCGCGGCTCGTGGCGTCCATGGATATGTTCATCATGTTGCATGAAGATTCACACGTGATATTGGGTCACGTGGCAGCGGGCTCGATGTCCTACAATTTCAAAGGCGAGAAGACGGCGGTGTTGCCCGAGGGGATCGCTGCGGCGCCTGAGTCCACCCTCACGCTCTTGAAGCGAAGCCGATCTGACGAACTTGCAGCCGACGCACTCGGATTCAAACTGTTACTGAAGGTGAGGAGCGGAACCGCCGATACTGCCAATCCCGTCGATCTCATGGTCGCGGCCGCGGCACCGGACGTGGTCTTCGGGATCATTGATGCCGCGGACCGTTACAATCGACAAAGCACCGGTGCGAGCTTTAGTGACGCAGCTCATCCAAGTGCGAGCGATCGAAGAAAATCTCTGGAGGCCGTCTACAAAGAGCTCGCCTCTCCGGGCGGCCCGCTGGCCGGGGTGCCCGATTTTCGGGGGGCGATCGACGCCGCCCTGGACGCGCTCCTCGTTGAATCTGACCCGATTATCCGGAAGAACCTGGGCCTGTGACCGCCCGACCGAATCGGGGTCCGAATCGCGCTGCCGTCGGATGCACGCTCAGCATCATCGCAACCGTTGTCGCGGCAATCTACCCACCCTGCGCAATCAGGCCTTGCTTGGACCGGAGTTTCAACGCGCGGCCCAACGCGGTCATCCGATACTTCGAGCTCGCAAACGTACGCGCCGAGGAGCCCCTCCCCAAGGCTATTGATCTGCCGGGACGTTGAACCCCAACACCGCCCCTCTGCGTGGTCTTGCGCTTGACCGGTTCTGGTCCTCAGGTCATCGCTTACTGGGAACCCTGAGACCGGAAGATCACCTTGAGAACGCCGTCGTTGCCCGCGTGGCCCGTGTGGGCGTTCATGGGATTGGCAAAAAGTCTCAAGAAACTCCATTCATTGCGATCGTATACATTGACGACCCAGGCGATATCGCTGCCGTTCTTGTCTTTAAGCTTAGGCACCGGGAATGTGAGCAGATCACTCGGATCGCTGAAGGCGATCACTTGCTTGAGCCTCGGAGCGACGCCGAACTTTCCGCCGGGAGAAACCGCGTGGCCTGTTTGTGCCCACCGAAGCAGAAGATCGACCGGTGAGTCGCCCGGAATCGGCGCTCCGAGCTTGCCGCCAGGCCCCTCATGTGTGAGCCCATCGATGCGACCCAGCTGCAACAGCGAGTACTGATTGGCAAGGAAATACAGGTCCGCGGTGCGCGCCCCGACCCTCTGTGCCGCGGTGGAGTCGAGATTTCCGAAGGCATCCAGCACCACAAAGCTTCCCAGGCTTTCGGAGATCACGACAAATTCCTGGGCGTCGAGGTCCTTACCCTCAAACTGCGTGGCGTAGTCGAAGGCCAGATTCAGTGCCTGCCGGAAGTATTGCCGCAAGGGTCCCAGGACGAGCGCGGCATCCGTGAGTCCCCAGTTCATGATTTGCTGCTTCGCGACCGCATTCGCCCAGGCGCCGCCGCCGGACACCGGGTGGTGGCTTAGCGCGGTATCCCGCTCGGTGGGCGTCAGCCAGGGGTAATACGGCGCGTCGCCGCGTGCACAGAGCTCGATATGCTTCTCGTCGATTCCAGACAGATCGATCTCCGGGTACACGATGAAGCGGCATTTGGCCGGGAACAGCAGCGGCCACCAATTAACCTCGTCCACCACGATCGGTGCGGCGTTTGCTCGGCGGTAGGTATAACGGTAGACGAACGGCGTGCTCGCCTGCCACTCATCCCCGCTTCGCCAGATGGGCTGATTGAGGTATGTTGCAGCTGGCACTGCACCGAGGGGCAGCGGCCGCGTTTCCTTCTCGGGCGCAGAGCCCTTGGGACAAAGTCCAGAGACATACCGGCACATCCCCTTACGGAACTCGTCCGAGGCTCCGGTGCCGTCGGCCCGCATCCCGTGGACATAGACGATGTGAACCGTGCGTTGCGGGTCTGCTGCAATTAGCTCACCCAGAGATACTGTCTTCTTGAGAGTATCCGGGTCATCCGGGCGGACACCGGAGGACTGGGCCACACCATGAGCCATGGCTAGGATTGCGATGCCCCAGGGAAGTCCGAATCGTCGGACTCGCACGCTCATGGAGGTGCTACCGCCGGGTCACCGAGGGAACTATCGGTCACGAGACCATCGACTTCTAAGGTATCTGCCACCGCCTTTACCCCCTCTGACCATCTCTCCCGGATACGTGCGCACTCTCAGTCTCACATCGCCCCAGCATCAGTAAGTCTACCTTTACACCTCAAGCACGGAGTTGCGACGCCGAATCGCGAATCTGGGTTTTCCGATTTCGGTAACACACGCTGCCGACGAATTTGGCATCGGTGTCGCTGATATCATAAGTGTTTAAATTGGGGCGTGACGGAATCGAAAGTGCGCTAGTAACGTGTTGATTGACCGAGCATTACGCGGAGAGCCATTAGGCAGTTACCCGCAAACTTACCCACACCACCTCTGTTATGCAGTGATATCAGTTGAGTTCCGATTCTGACGCGTATCGCGGTCTCGTTGCCGTGCACGCACGATAACCGTTGTGCGAGCCGAATATTAAGATCCCCGCGCGGAACCTGTGCTCTCAGCCTTCGGCCGTTGTGTCGACACCTGCTCGCCCTGCCTTCTCCGATGCCCCCTCGGTAAGCCCGAGTCGCTTTATTAACCCTGGATGCACCTTGATGACGTCCGTGTCGACAAAAGCCTGATTCGGATAGAAGCATCTATAACGCCACTGCTTGGACTCTCCTACAGTGATCCCGATAATCGAATTCTCAAACAGAAAACGTACAACATTCCGAAAATCTGCACGATCTTCCGTCAGCCGCTTAGCGCTAAGGGCCTCTTCCAATTCAGCGGTGGTTATGGCGGCGTACCGTAGGTTCTCCAAAGTTCGGAGATAATCGTGAAACTTTGGATTCTGATTCCGCCACTCATCGCTCAGCTCCTCGAATAGGTATTCGCTGTATCCTGGTTCAGCAGCGTATACGGCACGCGTTAAGATCTTGTTGCCGTCAGGACTAAGCAGCCCTTCATCGCGAGCCGTCCGAAATGTTCTACCGAGGAAAGCGACCATGTCCCTTGGCCGACCCATAGTGCGGTTATAAATATGTTTCACAGGAGTGGTGCGGCTCCTCATCTCTTTTTCGAAGAATACGTCTTGAAGAGACGATAAGGGACGTTGACGCGCGACCTGCGCATAGAAATTAATACGTTCTAAGGCCAGTCTCTCGATAGCATCCTGGGACCATCGTAGCGATTCACTGCAATCCTCGCGCAGTTTGTTGCGATCATTAATGTCCAGCGTAGAAAAGATATCATCACGCAAGAAAACGAGCGGTCGAACCTGCCCGCCGAACTTCTGAAGTACGTGCTCGGACGCGTGTAGCAGCCCCGAGATGATTGATTTCGACTCAGAAATGAAGTCAGGAACCCATGCTTCGTCAAGACGGTCGAAAACGAGAAATATTCGGACTCGTTCAGGCAATGTCTCCAGACACGCCTCGAACCAATTCGTTAGATTCTCGATATTCCGATTCAACTGATTCTTCAGCGTCGGATTGTCCTTCAACTGCTCGAAGGATAGCTCTCCACCTTCGACGCTCAGGCCATCGTCTGTCGCGCCTAGGGCAGGAAGCTTTGCCTTTGCGAGCGAAAACAGCTTGGATCCGAGCAGTTCGGTCCATGATGGAATTGGCTTCGCAAACAACTTTTCCAGTAGTCGAGCAGCGTGCGCTATCTTTTCAGGAACTTCCGTCCTGTCACGCAATGCCGCGCCTACCGCGGCTTTGATGGCCTCGATAGACAGCACGAATCGCCACGAGTCCCGATGCTGAAAGCCCCCCGAGCGCTGTTCGTTACCGAGTAGGCTGTGGGCCCTCCAGTGATAGCTCTGCAGGGAAAGTCCCACGACCGTGTCGGTGGGACGAAACACAGACTGCGGCTTGGCGACCAGGTGCAGAAAGACGGCAGTCTTTCCGGCTCCCTTGCGTCCGAGCAGTAAATACTGTTTCGGGTTTGCGACTAGACTTTTTGATACGCCAGCGTCATAAAAGTATTTCTGAAGATTCGGGTCACGCTCAGCCGAAACCTCGCCAACATCAATCCACTCGGTAATTACCACCTGAATGCTCTCCTAAAACTGAAAGTCGCATTGCGCCTCCACCCTGCCATCTTAAACTGACGCTTTGCTTCTCCGCCTGCCCTCTCAAGGCTGTAACACGGGTTCGAATCCCGTAGGGAGCGCCATAAAATCAGGTACTTGCCGACAGATCATCCTCACCGTACGGCCAGCCCTTGATCGCTGAAGATGCGCGTGCACTCTCGGGGCCTTCCTGGCCCGCCACCAGACTACGTGTGGTGTAGGTGCCATTCCCTTATCAGCTGGTCCATGGCGTGGGGGCCAGTTGGGCTGTTGGCGTCTCCCGTTTACAGCCTCGGGTTTCTGGCTAGCTGCACTGCGTGGATTGCAGCAGCGATTCAATCTCCTGACCCCGCACTCCTCTGTTCTCTCGTAGCCACCTCGGGTCAAATTGATCAAATCCCCAATGATGAAGGCCTATGAGCCGGCCGTCGGACGTCATCACAGGAGACCCCGAGCTGCCACTCTTGGTATCGCAGGAATGACCGAAATCTGTCGTCTCACTGGGATTCACGCCCGGCGCGTTGGCTGTCGAGACCGAGCAACCGTCTACTGCGACTTGTTCGATCTCGTCGATGCCCGGATACTGAACGATGAACAACCCAAGATGTTGGGTCGGCACCTGCGGATCAAAAGTCAAGTGGCCGTAGTGCTGCGAGTCGCCCGCCGCCGCGGTCAGCTGGATCAGTGCAAAATCCAGTGGTGCGCTCACACATCGCAGTCGGGTGCAATGAAATACGTTGGGCGCATTGTCGTCTAGCGATTTCGGTGTCCAATCAAATACCGCAATCATGCTTTCGCACACTGAGCTATCCGGCACGCAATGTTGGTTCGTTAGTAAAGCGGTAGCTGAAATCATGAACCCCGTGCACACCTCCGCGGTGCTTCGCCCGACGTAACGCAATTTCGCCACCGTGCGCGCGACGCGCTGCACGTTCGGGTCTGCCTGATAGAGCGATACAGGTCGTAGTTTCGGATTGGCTTCATCGGCCACACTTTCCAGAACACCACCCGGGGACTCATAAACCACTCGATCGACGGAAAATCGCAGTCCTTGAGGAGGACTCCCCTTGTACACAACGGCTACGCGAGCGTATCCGCCGGCTAGCGTTGGACTCCAAAAGCGACTGCGTAGGGTGAACTCCTCCTTCGAATAGGTAACGGCTCGAGTGAGGTCGCGGTGGTAGATGATCACTTGGTAGTCGGATTTACTCTGGTCTACGATCGAAGCAAAGCGTATATGCAGCCAGGCTGCACCGGGCTGTTCGATCTCCGCAACCCACGCGGTTGAGCTGTGTCCCTCCGTCGCCGGACGCGGTAGCCGATAGGTCGCCTCGAGCAAACGCCCTTCGCGAGCTGGCGAATCGACAGTGCTTTTTGACGTCGCGGAGACGACATTCCAAGCCATGAACGCCAGTACGCAAGCACAGCGAAAGACGCGAACTTCCATCGGAGGATCCTCGTAGCGAAAGATATCACTTACCTTTGGAACTGCCCCCCGTGCTGGATTGTGATTTCCCCCCCAGCGCCTGTGACAGTGCGTCGTTAAACGACTTAGAGTTGTCGCTGATCTCCTTGCCCAGGGTTCCAAACGCATCGCCGCCCGATCCCGTTTCCGTTACCGAGGCTGTAATGGTGATTGATGAAACCCCGTTGCATCCCGCACCGAGCGCCTCACACTGGTCGATTTCCTTTTGGCTGCGCGGAACCGCCGGGAACCAACTCGATTCTACGTTCATGTCTTTGGCGACTACCCTGCCGTCCGCCGTTGCGTCAATCTTCAATCCGGGAAACTTCAGCGTCTTGTCGGCCACCGTCGTGGTAGCGGTTTCGCCCTTGTCATTCAACGCCGTCACCTCCATCTTCAGCTCAACACTCACGTCGACCTTTCCTGAGTCTTTGGAGGTTCGAGCAGCGGCCCAGCGGAGTGCGACTGCCTCCGTTTTCAGCTTCCAAGCGCTTCCGGAAGCGTTGGGAACCATCCTGCCTGTCCACACGAAAGCAGGTTCTGTCTTCTGACCGGTCGAATCTTTATTCTGAATCGAGCGCGTCAGGTTCAGACAGTGGAACGCGACGGTCGTGTATGCATGTTTGTCATCTTTCTTCGTTTGAATGTAATAGGGATCCACATTGCTCTGTGCGGTGTAGCTGGCGGTAAATTCCTTTTGCTTCGCCGCCAGATAAGAAGCCATTTCGCTTTCTGCGATACTGGCCACAATTCCCACGGCAGCGGCGACGGCAGCCGCGGCTTCGGACGATTGTGCGCAATCGTCCGCGTCGAACACCTTGAGGGTTGAACTTTGGGTCTCTTGCTTGTAGCTACGGTCATGGGACCGAAACGTGGCAGCACGCCACAAGCTGCAGCCGACCAGTAGAACGCACGCCACGGCAGCAGCGAAAGCCATTAACGCCTTGCGCACGACAGTTCTCCCTTTTATTTCATCAACTCGTTGATCGGGGCTATGTAATCGTCTAGATCCGTTACGTCGAACTTCAAAGCGTGCTTGTCCTGACTCAGTTTGCCGTTCTCGTCCGTCAGGTCGTAAGAGATCATTCCCGGCCCGCTTTCAACCGTGACGACGCGGCGCCGCAAGGGACTCGACTCATCATTTGGGGATTGATCGTGGTAAATAATGACGTAGTAGTCAGATGGAAGGCGCGTCATGCGCTTGAGAGCTGCAAGCGACACCCGGAACGGACTGTACGTGGCAGATCCCGGTTCGGCGAACTTGATCATCAGGGTCGGATTGTGGATAAACCCCATCTCCACCACTGAGGCTTGTTTGAGGCGCAGCGAAGCGTGCTTATATGAAAGGGCACGCAACACGTTTAGACGACCACCGTAGACATCTAAGGACTCGCACTGATCGCCCGTGTAGATCAAACGGTTGGCTGCTGTGCGGGCCCGCATCGAAACGTCCTGTCCCATCAGCAATGACAGGGCCCCCGTGACCAGTGGTGCGGCTTGGGAGGACCCGCTCAGCATGCCGGTACGATCCCCGGCAATCGAGCTAACTACGTTTTCTCCTGGCGCGGCCAGATCGATACCTGAACCATGATTCGCGTTCGGTAACAGCGAGGGGCAACTCGGACGCTCGATGAGATTCGTCGGTGCTACCGTGATGACATTCGGAAGGTCGATACAAACGGGCCTCACGGTGCAAGACCTCGGCCTGCCAATCGCGGTTCCGAGTTTTTCACTCCCTGCCGCAACGAATATTCGGTTTGGATTGTCGCGTATGAAGTCTGCAAATAGGTCCACCGATGCACCGGAGCGAGCCGTCGTGTCGACCCGCGGCTGGTACGAGAAGCTGAGGTTGAAGATCCGTGGTGAGCCGTCCTCTATAAGCAAATGGGATAGCTTTTCAACAACTTTCGACACATACAGTGGATCCACAAATGAGTCCGGATCAATCTGTATCGTCTTGATGAAGGCCTGCGGATCCACACCTGGCCCGGTGGGAGCGTCCCTTCTTGCTCCTACGATGCCCACCATATGGGTGCCGTGATCGCGCACGATATCCGCCTCTGCCCGCTGACCGCATGGCACGTGAGCCACTGGTAGTAATGAACTATCCGGGTCCGCGCTATTCAGAACCTTTAAGTGCGCGGCGTCAAAGAGGCAGTGCTTAGCGAATACCCATTCGTCGATGAACGCGACGTCGACTGACGTCGTGCTGCCCAATGGGGCCTTTACAGCAAAAGGATGATTAATCAAACGGAGGATGGTTGTTCTATCGCCTTCGGCTTTGGTAGGTGTTGGTGCTTCCGGGAGTGATTCGGCGTGCCAAGCAGCAATTGCACTGATCTGCTTCGTTGGCAACACAATCGCGTTGGGAGGTAAATCAGCCCAGACGACTGAATCGGTCACAGGCGCGGCCGCCCTATTTGGTTGCGCTTCCCAAAGGCTACTGGAGCTCATCGGTTCTGTGCTCTGTGATTTAGCCGCCCAATTTGAGTCGAATCTGTGACCCGCAGGACGGTCCGCCGCAACAATCGGCCCTTTGTCCCGTTGGAACCTGTCGGGATCAACTGCGTCGTGCTCGGACACGCCGGTTGACTCAATCACTTCCGACTGCCTGACTATGGAACTGTCGCGAGAGTCCGGCTTGGCTGTAATGCGGCGCGACTTTGCGCCCTTTGGCCTAAATTTCGGGACAGTGATGGGAATCGTGGCTCGGAATGAGGTCGTTGGTACCTCCAACCAGCCTTGATATCGGTCTGAAATGTGCGGAATTCCCGGATTTAAGTTTTGGAGCGCTTTCTTGCAGGAAGCGTCAACGCGTCGGCAAACCGTTGAGTTCTCTGCGAGTAGTTTCTCGAGTGGCACGTCAGCGGGCTTACGTACCCGCTGCGTGTGAAGGATGCGTTCAAAGTCAATATCCGGAAGAACGATTGGATCGTTCTCCTTGATGGCCCACACGGCCTGATTACCGCTGGCAGAACAGACTCGCTCGTTCAGCCGGCACAGAAATAGACTCGCCGACGGGCGAAATCCCTCGCCATAGTACAGGTCATGTTTTCTCATGATTCGCTCGGGCGAATCGTTATTCGCCGCGGTGACGACTCGGGTGGGAAATGTCGCCCCGTGCTGCATCACGCTGTAAAGACCCCGGTACAAGGCGTCGAATTGGCGTGCGAGCTGAGTGGGTTCGGAGTCCGTGGACTGCCAGAAGACGACTCGTGTGTCCGTATCCTCGGAGGCTGCAAACGCCTGCAGAGGGTAGGCAGAAATCAGTGCAACCAGGCAAAGCGCGACTGACCGGATGGTCGATCTATTTGATGCAAATTGTTGCGGCACCCGCCGATGTGGCGGACTTAAGGCCGCGCCACTCGAACTTGGGACAGATCGGTCAGGAGGGGTTGGAGTGATCGCGAAGGCTACATGTGATGATGGCAAGGAAAATCGGCTTGTGTAGAACAGGTCAAGGTCCGGGGCTGGCCGGTCGGCTGACTACCCGCCGGCGCCGGCTACCGCGACCCCTGAGGGCCCGCCTGTAGACTGTAGCGAAGGACGGATTTATCTCAAGCTGGAAAAGAGCCCAGTCCGTTGCCACAGTGCCACGCAGCTAGATTCCTCTTGGAACCGAGGTCACTACGCGCGGGTCGATCCTACCCCTGGGGCGTGGTGCGAACACGGGTTCGAATCCCGTAGGCAGCGCCGATAAATCAAACACTTACGTCACGATCAGCGTCAGGGAAACACCGCCGGGCATTTCGGGGTAAGTTCCACATGCATCTACAGCCTGCTGTTCGTCCGAGCACGTCAGGACTGGCGGTTTTCATCTTGCCGATGGTTTGGTCCTAGGGCCGTCCAATCTCAAAATCCAGGTGGCTGGATCACGCGGCGAAGTCGCTCCGGGCGGGATCTCGCGAAGTGGATATTGTCGGGCGGCGCATGCAAACGGAGCGTCGGTTGCTAAGGAGCGCCTTCACACGGCAGGGGCCACTGGTTCGATCCCAGTACCGCCCACCATAAATCAATTAGTTACGATCTAGTACGTCAAAAAGTACGGCATAAGTACGGCATAAGTCCACGCGGAAAACCGTGGGCGACCATGGACGCGACTGGACTCGTGTGTAGCACACGCAGGACTCCCCGTTGTGAGACGTCGGCGCCGGTGCTGTGTGTCGGCGCTCTGCTGTGGTTGCGCATCGATGCACGGCAGACGGTGCTCGTACGGCAGGCGCCGCAGTGATCACTGCTCGGCCATAGTCCAAAGCGCTGCTCACCGAGCAGACGTGTGCGCGATAGCTCCGATCGTCGGCTCGAGATAGAAGGCGTACTGGGCCACGCAGCTCCGCAGGAAGCTTCGCAGGTTGTATCCGGCACGATGCAACACCGCGCGGTGCGTCAACCATACGACGCCCGCGGCCCCCGTGATGAAAGTCCGGTGCGCCAGCCGCATGAGCGCCCGCACCGGGGCAGGCCGGGACGCCCGCAGCGCCAGCAGCAGCTGGGACTCGAACCCGACATGCGCGAGCTCCTCGCAGACGAGAATCCGGCAAAGCACCTTTAGGCGCTGGCAACCGGTGGCGGCTTCGAGCGCACGGTAGTAGACCTTGCCGATCAGCTCGGCGCAGATGAGCACATGCAGGTAGAGCTCAAGACCTGCAAGTCGGCGTGCGCGGCGAAATACCCAATCGGTCCAATGGCCGCTCTTGAGCGCAATCCGGTGATCCTCCATGAAGCGCCGCAACAGCGCCGCGTGACGTTTTTCCTCGCCAACGAACAACTCCACGATACGCACCAACGGGGGTAAATGGTGTGTGCGCGCGAAGCGCTGCGCCGCCCGCTGCAGCGTGGCGCCCTCCGACTGCTCACCCAGCTGAAAGGTTGCAATCGAGCTGGCGATGAGCCGCTGCTCCTCATCGGTCAGATGATCGGGAAGACCGGACGGAACGCGCCGGGGACGCTCGGCGTGATATTCGAAGTGATTCAGCCAGATCCGCAGATCGTCGGAAATCATAGCGCCGCCCTCCTGATCCTTGCGCAGGAGTGTGCGAGCGTATTCAGGTCGCCAGGTGACGCGATTCGGGCGAAATCGGGCAGCACGATCAGCAAGGCAACCGACACGCGGCCAGCGGCTATCATGTGGGCCGTGAGCAAAGACACTAGATCGTAACGCCGATGCCAGAGCCATCGCCGGCCGCCCCGCAGAAGGCAGGCACAAAGGGCTGATCTGGTGGAAAGGGAGGGATTCGAACGCTCGACCCCGACATTATGAGTGCTCAAGGAGAACAAGTGAGATCCTCGCAGGGGTGCGAAGTTCGACCGCCAGCTGGACCCTGACCAGCGGCGTGGCAAGCATGAGAACGCGCACCGCCGAAGCAGCGTGTCGGGCACGTCTTTCGCGACACGAGGAGGAACGAGCGCGGCGCCGGCGTTGACCCCCGGGGCGGTCCTGCCGGACCGTCCAGTGCCCCTCGCTTTGTTGCGTGCCCGGGCCCGCGCGCGTACAGTCTCGTGCGTCTGAGGTGTCCCGGGGAGTTTTGCAACCCCCCGGGGTGAAACGGGAAGCCGGTGCGCGTTCTTCAACGAATGCAATGCCGGCGCTGCCCACGCAACGGTAAGCGAGCCCCGAGACCCCGATAAACCACTGTGCCTCTCGGCACGGGAAGGTGCGGTCTCAAGAATGAAGATTCACTCGCGAGCCCGGAGACCGGCCTGGACACGGACTGAGCGGCTCGCGCTGGGCGATGCCAGACCGCTTGCGGTGCCTTGAGGCTCCGCAACCTTCTGACACTCCTCCTTCCCGGTCGCTCCGCATCAACCTCATCGCGCGTGGAGCGCGTGCAGGAGTCGACCGGTGAACCTTTCTGCCGTTGCGGCGCTGCTGCTTGCCAGCTTGCCGTCTGCTGTCATGGCCCAGGAAGACATTTCCGATCTCGCCCAGGTAATCGTCACCGCCTCGCGGAAAGCGGAGCCGGTCGCGGACGCGATCGCCTCGGTGACCGTCATCACGCGTGCGGACATCGAGCGGTTGCAGCCGCAGTCGCTCAGCGACCTCCTGACGGGCCTCGCGGGCATTTCGATTGCGAGCAACGGTGACCTGGGCAAGGCCACCTCGGTGTACGTGCGGGGCACCAATGCCGACCACGTGCTGGTGCTGATCGACGGCATCAAGATCGGCTCGGCGACGCTCGGCAGTGCTGCCTGGGAGCAGCTGCCGGTGGAACAGATCGATCACATCGAGATCGTGCGCGGTCCGCTCTCGAGTCTCTACGGCTCGGAAGCGATCGGCGGCGTGGTGCAGATCTTCACGCGCCACGGAGCCCCGGGCGCGCCGAACGTGCCGTCGCTCATGATGAGTGGCGGAAGTCACGGCACCTATCAGGCCGAGGCGGGCGAGTCCGGGAGCGTAGGTCGCGGCTGGTACAACGCGAGCGCGAGCGGGCTCTACACCGACGGCATCCCGATCTGCGTCGCCAACGCCCCGCTGACGGCCGCCTGCTATACGACCACGCCGCAGCAGGGCTACTGGAGCGGCGCCGCCGCCGTGAGCGGCGGCTATCGCTGGGGGGCGGCGACGGCCACCGTCGATTTCCTGCAGTCGGAGGGCGATGAGCACTACAACGGGAACATCTTCGCCGGCGATGAATCGCGGGTCGGGCAGCAGGTGCTGGGCGCGACGCTCGCGTTCATGCCGCTGTCGGCCTGGAACCTGACGCTCGCGGCCGGTCAGAGCAAGGACCTGAGTCAGATCTACTTTGCCGACGCGCCCGACGGCTTCTTCGATACGCGGCGCGACACTGCCTCCTGGCTCAATCAGCTCGCGCTCACCCCGGCGCAGAAACTGCTGCTCGGCGCGGATTTCGAGCAGGACGTCGTCGCGAGTGATGCCGGCTACCCGGTCGAATCGCGCAACGACGTCGGCGTGTTCGGCCTGTACGAGTGGCTCGGCCCCCATGCGGAGCTGCAGCTCTCGGCGCGGCGCGACCATAACCAGCAGTTCGGCGATCACGACACGGGCGCGGCGCAATCGGCCTACCGCTTCAGCGATGCGCTGCGCGTGACCGCCACCTACGGCACGGCTTTCAAGGCACCGACCTTCAACGACCTCTATTACCCCTTCTACGGCGATCCGAACCTGCAGCCGGAGACCTCGCACAGCGTCGAGGTGGGCTTGGGCGGCCACGCCAGCGCGCTCGAGTGGTCGGTGAACGCCTACCAGACTCAGATTAACGACCTGATCGAATACAACCCGGTGACCTTCGGCGCCGCGAACATCGACCGCGCGCGCATCCGCGGGCTCGAGACCCAGCTCGGCACGCGGGTCGCCGGGTGGCACGTGCAGCTGCAACTGACCCTGCTCGATCCGCGCGACACGGGGGTCGACTACGGCGAGCTGCTGCCGCGCATCGCGCACTACACGGGGCGCCTCGATCTCGATCGCGATATCGCGGCGTTCAGCGCCGGGGCGACGCTCTTGGCCAACGGTCCCCGGTTCGAGGATCCGGCCAACACCGAGCCGCTCGGGGGGTACACGACCCTCGATATCCGCACCGCCTGGCGCTTTGCACCGCACTGGGAAGTGCAGGCGGTTCTCAAGAACGCACTCGACCGAAGCTACGAGACCGCGCTCTATTACAACCAGCTCGGACGGAGCGCGTATCTCACGCTGCGCTACGTTTCCTCGACATCGTGACCATCGAGAGGAGTCATCTCATGTCCATGCAGACCTCAAGGCGATACGGCGTGCTGGCCCTGCTGGCACTTGTCATGGCCGCTACGCGCTTCAGCCACACCGGTATCGGCTGGCTGCCGCCGGACGCCTCCTGGGCGGTGTTCTTCGTCGGCGGCTTTTATCTCGCGCGCGAGTGGCGCTGGGCGCTCGGGGTGCTGCTCGTCGAAGCCGTGGCCGTCGACTATGCGGCCATCCGCTACTTCGGTGTCAGCAACTACTGCGTGACGGTCGCGTACTGGTTCATCGCGCCCGCGTACTCGGTGCTGTGGCTCGGTGGCGCGTGGCTGCGGCACCACTACCGGCAGGCCACGGTCGATCTCGTCCGGCTCGTCGCGAGTCTCCTGATCTCGGTGACGGTCTGCTTCCTCCTCACCCAGGGCGGCTTCTACTGGCTCGGAGGCCGGATCGCGTACCCGGATCTTGCGGGCTGGTGGTCCAACTTCACCCGCTGGTACGGCCACTTCCTCACCGTGCCGTGCGCCTACGTTGCGCTGGCGGCCTTCATCGAGATCGTGTTCGGCTCGCACTCGCCGGCCGCCACTGCGCTCAGGTCGCAGGGGTCGCGGCCCGCCTGACTGTGGAGGGCGCAAATCATGTCCACCGGCGACCCAGAAGACCCCCGCCCGGGTGAGGATCCCGCGGCGCGCCACCGTGCGCGCATGCAGCGGCGTAAGGCGGCGGTCGATGCCCGCATTGCGGCGGCGACCGAGCAGCGCGGCGTGCTGCTGGTCCTCACCGGCAACGGCAAGGGCAAGAGCTCATCCGCCTTCGGGATGGTCGCACGCGCGCTCGGGCACGGCATGCGCGTCGGCGTCGTGCAGTTCATCAAGGGCAAGTACGCGACCGGCGAGAAGGCCTTCTTCCGGCGCTTCCCCGAGGTGAGCTTTCATGTCATGGGCGAGGGCTTCACGTGGGAGACGCAGGATCGGGAGCGCGACGTGCGCGCCGCCGCGGCCGCCTGGGAGGTCGCGGTCGGCATGCTGCGCGAGAGCGCATTCGCGCTGGTCGTGCTCGATGAGCTCAACATCGCGCTGCGCTACCGCTACCTGTCACTCGAGACAGTAGTCGAGGCGCTGCGCTCGCGCCCCGCCGCGCAGCACGTCGTCGTGACCGGGCGCGGCGCACCGCCGGAGCTGATCGAGATCGCCGATACGGTCACCGACATGCACGGCGTCAAGCACGCCCTCGAGGCCGGCGTGCGCGCGCAGCGCGGCATCGAGCTGTGAGGTGGTGCCTGTGACTGCTGGCGCATCGACCGCGGCGCTCCTCGCGGCAGCTCCTGCCTGGTGCGTCGCGGTGTTGGCGCTCGCCCTCGATTGGGCGCTCGGTGAGCCGCGTCGCTGGCATCCGCTCGTCGGCTTCGGCAACTGCGCCCAGGCGCTCGAGCACTGGCTGCGTGTGCCCGCGGGAGCCGACGGTCCGCAGTCAGCCGCCTCGGGGAGCCTGCGGGGCGTAGCGGCCGCATCGCTTGCGGTGGCGCCGCCCGTCGCACTGTGCGCCCTGCTCTGCCGCGTGCCGTTTCTCGGTCCGGCGCTCAGCGTGGCCGTGCTGTACGCCGTCGTCGGTCACCGGAGCCTGTGCGACCACGCGCGCGCGGTTCGCGAGGCTCTCGATCGCGGCGATCTCACCGAGGGCCGCCGGCGCGTCGGTCTCATGGTGAGCCGCGACACCGCCGACATGAGCGCGGCGCGGGTCGCGGGTGCCGCGGCCGAGTCGGTGCTCGAGAACGGCAACGACGCGCTGTTCGGCGCGCTGTTCTGGTTTTTCGTCGCCGGGGCACCGGGGGCTCTTCTCTACCGGCTCGTCAACACGCTCGATGCCATGTGGGGCTATCGCACGCCGTGCTATCTGTACTTCGGCTGGGCCGCGGCGCGGCTGGACGATCTCCTCAACCTCATTCCCGCGCGTCTTACGGCGGCGAGCTACGCGCTCACCGGGAGCCTGCGCACGGCGCTGCGGTGCTGGCGCGCGCAGGGCGTTCGCTGGGAAAGCCCGAACGCCGGCCCCGTGATGGCCGCGGGTGCTGGCGCGCTCGGCCTCAAGCTCGGAGGCGGCGCCTTCTACCATGGCGCATGGCGCGAGCGCCCCGCGCTCGGTGAAGGACGGGAGCCCGCGGCCATCGACATCACGCGGGCGGTGCGCCTCGTGCAGCGCTCGCTCCTCGTCTGGATCGCCGTCGCCGGCGTCGGAGCGTTGCTCGATGCCTGAGCATGGCGGCCAGCTGCGCCTTGCGGCGCAGCGCTATAGGCGGCCGCTCGGAGAGTGGCTGGATCTCTCGACCGGCGTGAGTCCCTTCCCCTGGATCGGGAACCCGACTCCCTCATCCGCCTGGGCGCGACTGCCGGAGGATCACGATGGACTCGAAGAGGCCGCCCGCAGCTACTACGACGCTCCTAGCGTGCTGCCGCTTCCGGGCTCGCAAGCGGCCATCATGAACCTGCCGCGCCTGCGCGAATCCTGCCGCGTCGGCGTGCTAACGCCTGCGTATTTCGAACACGCGCTACGGTGGCGTCAGGCCGGACACGACGTCGTGCCGCTCACGCCCGCGCAGTGCGCCGAGGCGGCCGGACGGCTTGATGTCCTGGTGCTCGTCAATCCCAACAACCCGACCGGCCATCGCTTCACGCGCAGCGAGCTCCTCGAGTGGCATGCGCGGCTCGTGGCGCGCGGCGGCTGGCTCGTGGTCGACGAGGCGTTCGCCGACACGAGCGGCGGGGACAGCCTCGCCGCGGTGAGCGACCGCCAGGGGCTCATCGTACTGCGCTCGCTCGGGAAGTTCTTCGGCCTTCCCGGGGCGCGCGTGGGATTTGCACTCGCTGCGCCCGCGCTGCTCGCAGCGCTCGCCGAACGCTTAGGTCCCTGGACCGTGAGCGGCCCCTCGCGTCTCATCGCGGCCCGCGCCCTCGAGGATCGCCCCTGGCAGGAGGCGGCACGCGCTCGATTGCGCGCCACGGGCGAGCGGCTCGCGCGGCTCCTCGCCGAGTGCGGACAACCGCCCGCCGGCGGCTGCGAGCTCTTTCAATGGCGGCTCTCGCAGCAGTCGCAGGGGATTCACGAGGCGCTCGCGCGCACCGGCGTCCTGACGCGACTCTTCGAGTCGCCGGCGAGCGTGCGCTTCGGTCTCCCGGGACCGGAACCCGAGTGGCAGCGTCTCGAGACGGCGCTCCACGCCCTGCCCGGCGAGACGCGCGCATGAGGACGCAGACGCTCATGATTCAGGGGACGACTTCGGACGCCGGCAAGAGCACGCTGGTCGCGGGCCTCTGCCGCGTGATGCGCCGCCGCGGCGTGCGCGTGGCGCCCTTCAAGCCGCAGAACATGTCGCTCAACAGCGCGGTCGGCGCCGACGGTGGCGAGCTTGGGCGCGCCCAGGCGCTGCAGGCGCAGGCAGCTGGCATCGCCCCGACGAGCGACATGAACCCGGTATTGCTCAAGCCCCAGAGCGACACAGGCGCGCAGGTCATCGTCCACGGACGCCCGGTCGGCACGCTCAGCGCCGTCGAGTTTCACGACTACAAGCGCCTCGCGCGCGAAGCCGTGCTCGCCTCCTACTGGCGCCTCGCCGCAGCCTACGAGCTCATCCTCGTCGAGGGCGCGGGCTCGCCCGCGGAGATCAATCTCCGCGGGGGCGACATCGCCAACATGGGGTTCGCCGAGGCGATCGATTGCCCGGTGGCACTGATCGCGGATATCGATCGCGGCGGCGTGTTCGCGCATCTTGTCGGCACGCTGGCCCTCCTCGGCGAGTCCGAACGTGCGCGCGTCACGGGCTTCGTGATCAATCGCTTCAGGGGCGATCCGGCGCTCCTCAAGCCCGGCCTCGATTGGCTCGAGGCACACACCGGGAAGCCGGTGTTCGGCGTCCTGCCATATCTTCACGACCTGCATCTCGACGCCGAGGATGCCATCGCCCGGCTGCCCGAGCGGGCGATGCCCGCCGCGGCTCTCAGGGTCCGCGTGCCCGTGCTGCCGCGCATCGCCAATCACACCGACTTTGATCCGCTGCGGGCGCATCCGCAGATCGACTTTCGCTACCTCGAGGACAGTGCGGACCTCGCGGGCGCCGACCTCGTCATCCTGCCGGGCTCCAAGTCGGTGCGCGCTGATCTCGCGTGGCTCTCCGAGCGCGGCTGGCCGGAGCGCCTCGCGCGTCACCTGCGCTACGGCGGCAAGCTGATCGGAATCTGCGGCGGCCTGCAGATGCTCGGCACGCGGATCGCCGATCCGCACGGCATCGAGGGCGCGCGCGGCGAGAGCGCGGGCCTCGGCTGGCTCGACCTCGAGACCGAGCTGCATCCGGTCAAGCAGCTGCGTAACGTGAGCGGGCGCCTCGCGCTCAAGGGAGCGCGCGTGCGTGGCTACGAGATTCACATGGGGCAGAGCAGCGGCGCGGCGCTCGCCCGCCCGAGCGTCGTGCTGGACGAGGGGCGTGCGGATGGCGCGTTGTCCGCCGACGGGCAGATCCTCGGCACCTACCTGCATGGGCTTTTCGAGGAGCCCGCCGCCTGCACAGCGCTGCTCAAGTGGGCGGGCCTCGAGGCACCGCTCACGCTCGATCACGCGCAGCGGCGCGAGGAGGCGCTCGAGCGTCTCGCCGATGCGGTGGAGCAGTCGCTCGATGTTGCGCGACTGCTGCCGCACTTCCCCGCGGCCGCGGATGGCGGCCGCGTGCTGACACGAGCGGCGCGATGAAGGAGCTGATCCTGGGAGGCGTGCGCTCGGGCAAGAGCCGGCTCGGCGAGCAGCGCGCGTGCGCGAGCGGCCTCGAAGTCATTTACATCGCAACCGCCGTCGCTGCGGGTGATGCCGAGCTCGAGGCGCGGATCGCCAAGCATCGCCTCCATCGCCCGGCGGAATGGAGCGTGATCGAGGAGCCGTTCGCGCTCGGCGCCGCGCTGCGCGACCAGGCGACCCCCGGGCGGTGCCTCATCGTCGAGTGCCTGACACTCTGGCTCGCGAACCTTGTCTGCCGGGCAGCGGATCGCCTCGAGGCGGAGCGCAAGAGCCTCCTCGAGGCGCTGCCCACCGCCCCCGGCTATGTCATCCTGGTGAGCAACGAGACCAGCCTCGGTGTGCACCCACTCGGGGAGATCTCGCGCCGCTTCGTCGATGCGAGCGGGGAGCTGCATCAGCACCTCGCGACACTCTGTGATCGCGTGACGCTCACCGTCGCTGGTCTTCCTCACCTTCTGAAAGGGCCTCCCCCATGAATCCAACACCGAAGTGGCTCGACGAGGCACCTAAGGCGCTCGATGAGCAAGCCGCGGCCGGTGCGCGTGAGCGCCAGGGACTGCTCACCAAGCCCCCTGGTGCGCTCGGGGATCTGGAGGCGCTCGCCATCACGCTCGCCGGCTGGCAGGGCCGCGTCCAGCCTAGCCTCGAGCGGGTGCACATCAGCGTGTTCGCGGCCGACCACGGCGTCACCGAGGAGGGTGTGTCGGCTTTCCCGGCCGCGGTCACTGCCGAGATGATCAAGAACTTCGTGCGTGGCGGGGCGGCGATCAGCGTGCTGGCGCGCGCGCTGGATGCGAGCCTCGAGGTCGTGAACCTCGGCACCGTGAGCGAAGCGGTGATCCCCGGAGCCCGGCATCTGCCGCTCGGGCCGGGCAGCGCCAACTTCGTGAAGGGACCTGCCATGACCCAGGCGCAGCTCGAGCAAGCGCTCGAGGCGGGGCGCGAGAGCGTCGAGCGAGCGAGCGCCGAGCGCGCGCAGCTCTACATCGGCGGTGACATGGGCATCGGCAACACTACCGCCGCCGCCGCGCTCGCCTGCGCGCTGCTGTCGGCGAAGCCCGAAACGCTCGCCGGGCCCGGGACGGGACTCGATGAGCGGGGCGTCGCGCACAAGGTGCAGGTGATCCGCCGTGCGCTCGAGCACCACGCCGGACGCCTGAAAAGCGCGCGCGATGCGCTGCAGCGACTCGGCGGTTTCGAGATCGCGGCGCTCACCGGGGCGTACCTGCGCTGCGCGCAGCTCGGGCTGCCTGCACTCATCGACGGCTTCATCTCGGGCGCCGCGGCGCTCGCCGCAAGCCGGATGCTCCCGGGCGCGCAACGCTGGTGGCTGTTCGGCCACCGCTCGAAGGAGCCGGGTCACGCCACGATTCTCGGCGCGCTCGAGGCGCGGCCGCTCCTCGACCTCGGCATGCGCTTAGGGGAAGGCAGCGGCGCCGCCACAGCGGTGCCGATCCTCAAGCTCGCGTGCGCACTGCACTCGGGCATGGCGACCTTCGCCGAGGCCGGAGTCTCGGGGAAGCTCTAGATATATGCGGGTGCACTTGTTGCGTCACGGTGAGACCGAGGGCGGTGCGCGCTACTGGGGCGGTATCGATGTCGCGCTCAGCTGGAAGGGCTGGCGGCAGATGCGCGTAGCCGTCGCCGGACAATCCTGGGATCTCATCGTCAGCTCCCCACTGCGGCGCTGCGCGGCCTTTGCCGAAGCGTTGGCGCGGCAACTCGGAGTGCGCTGCCGCTACGAAGTGGACCTGCGCGAGATGAGTTTCGGTGAATGGGAGGGGCGCTCGGCGGTCGAGCTCCTCGAGACCGACGGCGAGCGCCTGCGCTATTTTTGGGTGGACCCCAAAGCGCATCCACCCCCGGGTGGAGAGTCGCTCGTACAGCTGCACGCGCGCGTTATGGCCGCGTGGCAGCGGGTCGTCGACGATCCCGACTCCGGCCGAGTGCTCATCGTGACGCACGGCGGACCCATCCGTGTGCTGCGCGCGATGCAGTCGGGGCTCGCCCTGTCGGCGCTTCTCAGCATTGACGTGCCGCATGCGGCCTTGGTGAGCATCGAGAGCCCGCCCGATCGGGTTGGCACACCGGAGCCGCCGCCGAAGTCTTCTCCGTGCGCGGAGCGAGAGACGCCCGCGTGATCCTGCGGCCGGCGCTCATCGCGGTGCAGTTCCTGACCTGCATTCCGGTGCGGCTGACGCCGTCGCCGCAGGGGCGTGAAGTCGGACTCTCGCTCCTGTGGTACCCGGCCGTCGGTGTGCTCTTAGGTCTCCTCCTCTGGGCAACAGCGCTCGTCACGAGCCGCCTCGCCACCCCACTCGCCGCGGCCCTCGTGCTCACAGTCTGGGTGGCAGCGACCGGAGCCTTGCATCTGGATGGGCTCGCCGACTCTGCGGACGGCTGGGTCGGCGGCCACGGCGACCGCGAGCGCACGCTCGCGATCATGAAGGACCCGAACGCGGGCCCGATCGCAGTAGCCGCCGTGGTGTGCCTGCTGCTCCTCAAGTTCGGGGCGCTGTCGGCGCTGCTGGATGAGGCACGTCCCGCGTCCCCCGGCGATCTGCGTCTCGCCTTCGGCTGCATCGTGCCGCCGCTGCTCGGACGGGCCGCGATGCCGGCGCTGATGGCCCACACAACCTACGTACGTGCCGGGGGCCTGGGAGCCGAGCTCACGCAACACCAGTCGCGCGCGGGCGGCCGCTGGGTCGCGGCCGCTACCGTGCTCGCCGTCGTGCTCGCCAGCGGGCGTCGCGGGCTCGCAGCGGTGGCGCTCGCCGCAGCGGTCTCTCTCCTCATGCGACGGGCGTTCGTCAAACGTCTCGGCGGCGTGACGGGCGACTGCATCGGGGCGATGGTGGAGGTCGTCGAGACATCAGCGCTCGTCGCGATCGTGGCCTCCTGACTGTGAGGACGGTCCGTGGATTCAGGCCGTGAACCGTCCCTTCATCAGCTCCTAGCTGTGCCATTTTTGGATCAAACGAGGCCAAGTACATTGGTGTCCCGACAGTGTCACGGAGCAACCGTCCCGTCCTCCACGCTCGAGAAGCTGTTCTAGGACATACCGTCACCCTTGGACGGGCCCGGGCGCGCTCACCTCGATTTCCGCGCGGTCGGCGGCGCTTAGCGTGATCCCACCCGCCGCCGCGTTTTGCACAACTTGCTCGGCGCTTGTCGCGCCGGCGATCACGCTACCGACAATCGGATTTCCGGTAAGCCAGGCGATAGCCAGCTGCGCCAGCTTGATCCCGCGCCCGTCGGCGATAGCCTGCAGGCGGTCGATAGCCTCCAGATTTTTTGGTAAGAAACCCTTGATGAACTGCATCCGGTCCAAGCGCGAGCCCGTCGGAATTGCACCGCCGCGATATTTCCCGCTCAGCAGGCCGCTGGCGAGGGGGAAATAGGGCAGCAAGCGCATCTTGTGATCGCGCAGCGCGGGAATGATCGTCTTCTCGGCGTCACGCACCAGGATGCTGTAATTGGCCTCCATGGTGGCAAAGGGCGTCAGGCCACTAGCGGCGGCAATGGCTTGAGAGGTGTTCAAGTCGTCTGCGGTGGCGAAGGTCGCTGCCTCGCCGAGCGCGCGCACCTTGCCTTGGCGCACCAGATCGTCGAGTGCGCGCAAGGTTTCTTCGCGCGGCGTTTCGGGATCGGCGACATGCACCTGATACAGATCGATATAGTCGGTCTTCAGACGCGTCAGGCTTTCCTCGACGGCCTGCATGATCCAGCGCCGGGAAGCGCCTTGGCGAGCTTTGTCCTCGCTGAAGACGGGGTAGCCATCCTTAAGTGCGAGCAGTTCGGCTTGTCCGAATTTCGAGGCGATGATCACGTCCTTGCGTCGCGGGCCCAGCGCTTCGGCGACGAGGCTTTCCTCCAGTCCGCCGCCATGTTCGGCCGCCATGTCGAGGAAATTGATTCCGACATCGAGCGCCTTGCGAACGACGGCCACAGCCTGCGCAGCGTTCTGATAAAAACCAAAGTTGTTGCAGCCCAACCCGACGACCGACGCCCGTATTCCGGTGCCCCCAAATTCTCGCATTTCCATACTAAGACTCCTTACTCTTCACTTCGCTGCAGATCCTCGCTTCCAACCCCCTTCGGAATGGGTGCGGCTCATGACGCCACGCCTGTCCTTACGAATCAGCGCTTTTGCGCGGCGATGAATTCGTCCGTCGCGGCGACCCAGGCCTGCACGGGAAAGACCTTTTCGGTCAAAACGCGGTGAACCTCCTGATCGGAATCGAAGCAGGCGACCTTGAGAACGACACTGCGGAAATCCAGGTCAAAGGCGCGTCTCAGCGTGGAGAGAACAATCCCGCTCGTCGCGATGCCGAAAACAACGAGGTGCTCGACCCGGCGGGACCGAAGGACCAGCTCAAGATGATTGTCCGAAAACGCCCCCACTCTCTGCTTGTAGATTACGAGGTCGTCCGGATGAAAAATATCGCCGTGAAATTCCGCGGAGGGAGTGCCCTTGACGAAAAGATTGTTTTGTTTGAGCCGCAAAAACGGAGATTCAAAATCCGGAATCTCCGGGTGGCCCTCGGAAAACGCAATACCCACATGAATGATGCGGAATTGATTCTGCCGCGCAAACGCGACCGCTTTCGCGGCCATGGTCATCACGCGTTCGGAACCTGGCACAAGATCGAAGACTCCTTTTTGAAGATCCAACGTCAGCAGCGCCGTTTTTTGGGGATTGAGTTTTATGCGTTATTCCTTTCTGTATTTGGGCGGCAAGCTGTCATGACCTCTCCGCCATGCGCTTGAAGAGTTCACCGGCCTTGAAAAGCGTTATCTGTTCCTGCCTGCCGAGTTCCGCGATGGCCCGCGAGAGCCAGGCTTGCGTCGCCTCCTTGGAGTTCCTGCGCAGGGTGATGCCCCGGGCCGTCAGTTTGATGTTGATCTGGCGTCCGTCCGTGGGGTGAGCCTTGCGCTCGACCAGTCCTTTTTTCTCGAGCAACCCCAGGGCCGTGCTCATGGATTGCGGCCTGACGCCCTCGGCGCGCGCCAGGTCCGCGCTGGTAGCCGGTCCGTTCTTTTCCAGGCGGACCAGGACCGCGTTTTGTGTCCAGGAGAATTCTTGCAATTCCGGCGGCGTGCGGGCGCGAATGCGGCGCACGAGCAAACGCAACGCCATGTAAAAATCTTCGACCGCGACTTCGTTGCTTTTTTGATCGAGCACATGTAAACAGTATAACTGAGCAGTTTATCTGTCAAGTTGGAAGCCATCATTGGTGCAAATGACGTGGAGCGCTCTTGCAGCGCACCTAGCGCGTTCGCAACCTACACGTAATGTCTGGATAGAACGCGTCGCTCGCGTCCCCCTCGGCGAGGTGCGCGTGCCGCGCGGAACACCGCGGGGGGAACAGACTGGGAATTGAGAGTGAGCGGACGGATTTTCAGTCCGTATCCGTCTGGTGGGGCGACAAGTAAATCAACCACTTGGTTGCGGCTCGCTCAAGTGGGCGAGCCAGCCGACATCGCGGTAGTGGCGCCTCTCGCCGACGGTCGACTATCGGACCTCGCAGAAGCGTTGACGGCTCGTGAGCAGGAGGTTTTGGCGCTGCTGGCCGAAGGGGCGTCCAACAAGACCATCGCTCGGCGCCTAGGCTTCTCCGTGCACACCGCCAAATTCCATGTCGGCCAGCTTCTCGACAAGCTCGACGCGACCGGCCGCACCGACGCCGTAGCTCACGCCCTGCGCCGGGGCGTGATTCATCTTTGAAACGAAATGTTCGACAGCGACGCAGCGTGGATGTGCCAGTCCCGCCGCGAGGCTATTGGGCCCGCCAGGGCGCTGGGCGACACCACCAAACCAGTGTCTCATTCACCCGACCTGACCCGGGCGAATAGTCCCACTTGGGCTTGGAGTCCGCGCCTGTTCAGTATGTGCTAGGTTGTTGCGGTGGCATGGGCAGTGCCGGAGAGCATCCAAATGGCAACGATCAAGGTGATTCAGAATGGACCCTATCTCGTCCAAGGTGATGATGTGACGGCGGTTGATTGGAACGGCGCCACCTACGCGATTCCCAAGCGTCCGTTTGCGCTGTGCCGCTGCGGCGGCTCGACTACCAAGCCTTTCTGCGACGGAACCCACTCTCGAACTGGCTTCAAAGCGGCGGAAGCAGCAGTCCCGAACAGCCAAGACAAACCGGCCACCAAACCATAGCTTGGACTTGCCCGCTTCAGTGGACGGGCTTGTTGTGAGTCCCGTTTCAGGTCCGTCGGGCTCATGCCAGGAGGAACCGAAGTTCGGTATCCTCCAACGCGATGGATCGCTCTTTCAGTCAGTTTCCTGCAGTGGTGCTCCGCGGGGCACGCGCACTCGTTCAGGAAAACTGATCGTCCAGGGATTGAACTCTGAGTGGAGTTGCTTGATCAGCGTGACCGAATTGCACCATTGAACCGTCAACCAGTGGATTAAAAGTCGTGCACCCTACTCCAATCCGCTGGTCATTTCGTGCAAACTCAGTGCGTCCTACTTTCATCCATGCTGCGGCGGCATGGTTATCCGATACGTCACGATCAATTCTGAAGGTGACGAAGTCGCCCAGAGCGAAGAGATTCCAGGCACGAGGGAGACGGGGCTCGAACCTGCGCGCAACTATGGAGCATTTACGTCGACCGACCGTCATAAAGGCTACTCCCGACGAGACAAAAGCACATGGCCAGACTTCCAGTTGCAACGCGGCTGCTGATGAGACTGGATGTATGGGCGGTGCGCTGGACCGGTGGTTCGTTCTTTATGTGGCTCTTTGCAAGACGCGCGGGCCTAATGAAGGATCCGCAATTAGGGAGTCGTAAGGCGGAAGCGCTTGTGCTGGTGACCAGGGGCCGCAGGACCGGGCGCCCACGTTCCGTCGTACTCCCCTACTTTACGTTCAACGATAAGACGTTCGTCGTAGGCTCGAAGGGCGGAGCACATGATGATCCCGACTGGGTGCTTAATCTGCGTGTGAGACCCTCGGCAACCGTCTATATCAGGCGTCAAGCAAAGTCTGCAAACATGCGGTTTGCAACAACAGAAGAGCGCGCGGCACTTTGGCCAAAGCTAATCGCATTTGCCCCGACGTACGCGGGCTATCAGCGTGGGACCGGCCGCGAGATTCCCCTGGTGATCGTGGAATGAACACATTCCCATCCCTCTCAGCCTGTAACACGGGTTCGAATCCCGTAAGGAGGCAGCCGCGGACGCCGCTAACAGGGCGTTTTTACTACTGTCTCGAGTTGCGGTTCTATTTCACCTCCACACCGCAAAGATTATGTGCCAGCCCGCATTGAGATTTCTTGACGATACCGTCCACCAGTTCGACTTACTATTTGTGACAGTCACGGACGACCGTCCTAACCGGCCACCGTGATCAGGCGCACACGGCTGGTCCGCAGCCGTGGGCGCCGCTACAGCCGGCGGATCAATGGGCTTCAGGGGCGGCATCCTCGAAACCGATCTGTCAGTTGATCAGCGGCAGACGCTGCTCGCACGACAGGCGCCGCAGTGATCACTGCTAGGCCATAGGCCAGAGCGCTGCTCACCGAGCAGACGTGTGCGCGATAGCTCCGATCGTCGGCTCGAGATAGAAGGCGTACTGGGCCACGCAGCTCCGCAGGAAGCTTCGCAGGTTGTA
>Ga0210394_10001493_pt1 | contig 37142 bp, 32 predicted proteins | sample IncBWC12MmetaG_FD_160121 | JGI IMG/M metagenome (GOLD analysis project Ga0210394, IMG submission 160121) | Forest soil microbial communities from Barre Woods Harvard Forest LTER site, Petersham, Massachusetts, United States - Inc-BW-C-12-M | ecosystem: Environmental > Terrestrial > Soil >... | reverse complement strand
GAGGTAAGTGCGGCGGCGACGCCCACCTCCTTGTCGAGGCGTACGTGGAACAGCCGCATGCCGCGCGTGTAGCGCCCGGCGCACAGCCGCAGGAACGCGATGCGGTCGCGGTGTGCCGGATCCATGTTGGCCTGAATCTTGAACACGAATCCGGCGAGCGCGTCCTCCTCCGGCAGCACGCTGCGCTCGCGCGCGCTGCGCGGCAGCGGCCCCGGGGCGTAAGCGGTGAACGCCGCCAGCAGTTCCTCGACGCCGAAGTTGTTGATGGCGGAGCCGAAGAACACCGGCGTCTGGTGGCCGGCGCGGTAGGCCTCGGGGTCGAAGCGCCCGCTGGCGCCGCGCACCAGCTCGATCTCCTCGAGAAGAGCGCGCCCCTGCGCGCCGAGAAACTCGCGCGCCGCCTCGCTGGCGAGGCCTGCGATGGTGCGGTTCTCGCCCCGCCGGCCGCGCTCGCCCTGCGTGTACAGGTAGATGCGATCCTCCGGCAGGTGGTAGATGCCGCGCAGCTCGCGCCCCATGCCGATCGGCCAGGTGACCGGGGCGGTGCGGATGCGCAGCACCCGCTCGATCTCGTCGAGCAGCTCGAGCGCCGGACGCCCGTCGCGATCGAGCTTGTTGATGAAGGTCATGATGGGCGTATCGCGCATCCGGCACACCTCCATCAGCTTGATGGTCCGCTCCTCCACGCCCTTGGCGCAGTCGATCACCATCAGCGCCGAGTCCACCGCGGTGAGGGTGCGGTAGGTGTCCTCGGAGAAGTCCTCGTGCCCGGGGGTATCGAGCAGGTTGACGACGCAGCCGCCATACGGGAACTGCATCACCGAGGAGGTGACCGAGATGCCGCGCTGCTGCTCGAGGCGCATCCAGTCGGAGGTGGCGTGGCGCGCGGCCTTGCGCCCCTTGACGGCGCCTGCCATCTGGATGGCGCCGCCGAACAGCAGCAGCTTCTCGGTGAGCGTCGTCTTGCCGGCGTCAGGGTGCGAGATGATCGCGAAGGTCCGCCGCCGCCGGGTCTCGGCAGCCACATCGTTCATGGCGAGCGCGCTCAGGTGGAAGAGGCGTCCGCAGCGCGCAGCACGCGCTTGAGCACGGCCGCATCCTCGCGGCCGCCGACCGCCTGGTAGTAGCCGCGGCGCATGCCGACCTGCTCGAAGCCGAGCGCCAGGTACAAGCGGATGGCCGCGGTGTTGGACGGCCGCACCTCGAGAAAGGCCTCCGCCATGGCGGCGGCCTCGGCGCGTTCCACCAGCACGCCCAGCAGCCGCTTACCCACACCGCGACAGCGATACGCCTCGCTCACGCACAGGTTGAGGATGTGCGCCTCGCCGGCACCGAAACTCATCACCCCGTAGGCGATCACCTGGCGGCTCGCGGTGACCGCCCGGCACACGTAGCCGACGCGCAGGCAGTCGCGGAAGATCCCCTCGCTCCAGGGGAACTGGTACGAGGCGCGCTCGATCGCCACCACATCGGCGACGTCGGTGGCGCGCATCGGCCGGATCACTACCTCCGGCAGCAGCAGTTCAGCCGCGGTGGCCATCGCTCGCCGGGCTCCCTGTCAGTTGCTGATACACGTTGCGCGCAAACTTCAGGTCCTCCCACGCCTTGCGCTTATCGGCCGGCGTGCGCAGCAGATACGCCGGATGGTAGGTCACCACCAGCGGCGTGCGGTACTCGCCGAAATGATGTACCTGGCCGCGCAGCCGCCCCAGGGACGCGTCGGTGGCCAGCAGGTTCTGCGCCGCGATGCGCCCGACCGCCAGCATGATCCGCGGGCGCAGCAGGGCGATCTGCCGCACCAGGTACGGCAGGCAGGCCTCGACCTCCTCCGGTCGCGGATCGCGGTTGTTCGGCGGGCGGCTCTTCAGCACGTTGGCGATGTAGACGTTGCGCGTGCGATCGAGCCCGATGGCGCGCAGCATGGCATCGAGCAGTTGTCCGGCCGCGCCCACGAACGGCTCGCCGCGCCGATCCTCCTCCGCTCCCGGCGCCTCGCCGATCACCAGCCAGTCGGCCCGCTTCGGTCCCACCCCCAACACGCCCTGGGTGCGCGTGGCGTGCAACGGACAGCGGGTGCAGGTGCGCACCTCGCGCAGCAGCGTCTCCCACTGCGCCGCGGCGTCCGGCGCGAGCGCCGCGACCGGGGTCGGCACGGCGGCCGAGGCCGGCACCGCGGACGGCGCGGGCGCGGTGGCGGGCGCGGTGGCCGAGGCGGGCTGCGCGGCCGCCAGGGCAGCGGCAGCGGCGCGCGGCACCCATAGATCGATGCCGATCGCCTCGAGGTACTGCCGGCGGCGCTGCGTATCCATGCTCAGCCGCCCGCCGTCGGCACGCCACGCACCAGCCGCCGCAGGCGCCGTCCCACCCACAACAGCGGCGCCGACAGTGCGTAGGTGCCGAATATCGACAGCAGCATGGTGGGTGGATCGACGCCGATCAGGATGAATGCGACCGGCACCAGCAGCAGGTAGACGAAGCGGATGCGTCGGTCGAGATCGAACTGCTTGAAGCTCGGATAGCCGAAGCGGCTCACCATCAGCGCCCCGGCGCTGGCGGTGACCACGAAAGCGGCGATCAGCCCGGTGAGACCCGGCTCATGCCAGTCGCTGACGAACCACACGAATGCCGCCACGATCGCGGCGGCGGACGGACTCGGCAGACCTTCGAAGTAGCGCTTGTCGGCGACCGCGGCGCGCGCGTTGAAGCGCGCCAGGCGCAAGCCCGCGGCCGCCACGTAGAAGAAGCACGCCAGCCAGCCGAAGCGGTCCCAGTGGTGACCATACTCGGCGATGCGCACCACGCCCCACTGGTACGCAACGATCGCCGGCGCCACGCCGAAGGACAGCATGTCGGCAAGACTGTCGTACTCCTTGCCGAAGGCGCTCTCGGTGCGGGTGAGGCGCGCGATGCGCCCGTCGAGCGTATCGAAGATCATCGCCGCGAATACGCCCATGCCGGCATGAGCGAAGTGCTTGTCGATCGCCGCGACCACCGCGTAGAAGCCCGAGAACAGGCAGGCCGTGGTCAGCAGGTTCGGCAGCAGGTAAATGCCTTTGCCGCGAGGGCGCGGATAGTCCTGGGAGTCGGTGGCCACGGCGGCAATCTTAGCAGGCACCTCCTGCTAAGATGCCTCACCTCACCCCTGCACGGCCAGCGAACCCTCGATGAGGCTCTCCCGGTATCCCATCAACACCATGAAGGAGACCCCCGCGGAGGCGGAGGTCCTCAGTCACCAGCTGATGTTGCGCGCCGGCCTCATCCGCCGCCTGGCGGCCGGTCTTTACAGCTGGCTGCCGCTCGGGCTGCGCGTGCTGCAGAAGGTCGAGCGCATCGTGCGCGAGGAGATGAACCGCGCCGGGGCGCTCGAGCTGGTGATGCCGGTGGTGCAGCCGGCGGAGCTGTGGCAGGAGTCGGGCCGCTGGAGCGAGTACGGCCCGGAGCTGCTGCGCTTCAAGGACCGGCACGAGCGCGACTTCGTGCTGGGCCCGACGCACGAGGAAGTGGTCACCGACATCGTGCGCCGCGAGCTGCAGAGTTACCGCCAGCTGCCGGTCAACTTCTACCAGATCCAGACCAAGTTCCGTGACGAGGTGCGGCCGCGATTCGGCGTGATGCGCGCGCGCGAGTTCATCATGAAGGACGCCTACTCCTTTCATCTCGACGCGGCCTCGCTGCAAGCCGGCTACCGCGCCATGTACGACGCCTACACGCGCATCTTCACCCGCACCGGCCTCACCTTCCGCGCGGTGCGGGCCGACTCCGGCGCCATCGGCGGGGACGTGTCGCAGGAGTTTCACGTGCTGGCGGACTCCGGCGAGGATGCGATCGTGTTCTCCGACGCCGATGACTACGCCGCCAATCTCGAGGTCGCGGTCGCACTGCCGCCCTCGCAGCCGCGGCCGGCTGCGCGCGAGCCTCTGCGCAAGGTCGCCACGCCCGGCGCACGCACCATCGCCGAGCTCGCGCGGCAACTGCAGGTCGAGCCGGCGCGTTGTGTGAAGACGCTGATCGTCGACGGCGGCGACGGCGAGGTGGTGGCGCTGGTGGTGCGCGGCGATCACGAGCTGAACGCGCTCAAGGCACAGAAGCTCCCCGGGGTAGCCGCTCCGCTGACGCTGGCGAGCGCCGCGCAGGTGCAGCAGGCGACCGGGACCGAGCCGGGGTACGTCGGTCTGGTGGGCCTGAAGTGCCGCATTTATGCCGATCACAGCGCGCTCGCCCTGGCGGACTTCGTCTGCGGCGCCAACGAGAAGGATCAGCACCTCACCGGCGTCAACTGGGAGCGCGACGTGCAGGGCGCGACCGCCGCCGACCTGCGCAAGGTGGTCGAGGGCGACCCCAGCCCGTCGGGCAAAGGCGTCCTCAAGATCGCCCGCGGCATCGAAGTGGGTCACATCTTCCAGCTCGGCGACAAGTACAGCCGCCCCATGAAGGCCGCGGTGCTCGACGAGGCGGGCCGCGAGGTGACGCTGCTCATGGGCTGCTATGGAATAGGTGTGACGCGCATCGTGGCCGCCGCCATCGAGCAGAACCACGATGAGCGCGGCATCATCTGGCCGCAGCCCATTGCGCCGTTTCAGGTGATACTGGTACCCCTGAACCTGCACAAGTCCGCCCGTGTCCGCGAAGTCAGCGAACGCCTGTACGAGGAGCTCACCGCCGCCGGCATCGAAGTGCTGTACGACGATCGCGATGCGCGCCCGGGAGTCAAGTTCGCGGACGCCGAGCTGCTCGGCGTTCCTCATCGCCTGGTGGTGGGCGAACGCTCGCTGGAAGCGGGCAAGCTCGAGTACCGTCATCGGCGCGACAGCGCCAGTATCGAGTTCCCCGCTGCCGACGCCCGCGACTTCCTGCGCCAGCGGCTTGCCGGCTGAGCGCGCGCCGCGGCCGATGCGCCGCAGGCCTCTGCCCGGCACCGCCCTCGCGGCGCTGCTGGCGCTCGCCGGATCCGCACTGCACCCGGGCGCCGCCGATCAGCAGCGCGATCCGGAGCTCAAAACGGTGGTCGCCAGGGCGATCGCCCAGGCGCAATGCTTCACTGACCAGTACGACTCGGCCGTGTGGTACACGCTCATGGAGCCGCGGCTGCGCCCGCTGGTGAAGGAAAAGGACGAGCGGGTCGACATCCTCAAGCAGGTGTACTGCGAGACCCATCGCCGCGGCGAAGCCCGCCTGCCGCCCGGCCTGGTAATGGCGGTCATCGCCGTGGAGAGCCGCTTCGATCGCTGGGCGGTGTCGTCCGCGGGCGCGGTGGGACTCATGCAGGTCATGCCGTTCTGGCCCGAGCGGCTCGGCATGCGCCGCTACGAGCTGGTGCACGTGGCAGCCAACATCCGCATGGGCTGCGCGATCCTGCGCTACTACCTCGGTTACGAACACAACGACGTGCGCCGGGCGCTGGCGCGCTACAACGGCGCCGTCGGGCGCCGCGGCTACCCGGACCTCGTCCTCACGCAGTGGACGCGCTGGGCCGGGGCGGACGATCTGGGATTCCCCAAGGCGGCGGGCACGCGCTGACCGCTAAAGCCTCAGCCCCCGGCCACAGCGTGCTTCGGCGCCTTCTGCGGCAGCGGCAGCGGCAGCGGCAGCGCGCGCGCCACGCCCTCGCGGCGCGAGTCGGCCGCGCCCTCGTAGGTGCCGTCGGCGCGCCGCACCACGCCATGCAGGCCGGAGTTCTCGGCGTGACCGGTCTTCAGCTCGATGCCGCGCTCGCGCAGGCCGACGACCACGGCCGGCGGGAACTTCGCGATCTCGCCGCTGAAGGTGTCGCCGCGCGCGATCAGGTTGGGCAGCTCGATGGCCTGCTTGAGCGGCATCTTCCAGGCGAGCAGTGCGACCAGCGTCTTGGCGTTGTACTCGAGAATCGCCGAGCCGCCGGGGGAGCCGAGCGCCGCCACGAACTCGCCGCCGTGATCGAGCACGATGACCGGCGCCATCGAGGAGCGCGGGCGCTTGCCGCCGCGTAGCGCATTGGCCACCGGCCGGCCTTCCTCCGCGGGCACGAACGAGAAGTCGGTGAGCTGATTGTTGAGGACGAAGCCACCGACGGTACGGCCGGAGCCGAAGACCGACTCGACGCTGGTCGTCATGGAGACGACATCGCCGTCGGCGTCCACCACCACAAAATGACTGGTGCCGGGCGACTCCGCGCTGGCGTCGCGGCCGCGCGGCAACGGAATTTCGCCGGGGAGCGGAGGTGGGCCGGCATGCTCGCCGATCAGCTGCGCCCGCAGCCGCACGTAGCCCGGATCGAGCATGCGCTCCACCGGTACCGGCACGAAATGCGGATCCGCCACGTAGCGGTCGCGGTCCGCGTACATCAGACGGCTCGCCTGCGCGAACAGGAACCAGGCCTGCGGATCCTGCGGTCCGCGCGCGGCAATGTCGGTGTGGTCGAGGATCGACAGCATCTGCAGCAGCGCTACGCCGCTCGAAGGCGGCGGCGGTACGCACACCGAATAGCCGCGGTAGGGGCGGCACAGCGGATCGCTCGACTCCGCGCGGTAGCTGCTCAGGTCCTTGAGCGTCATCGTCCCGGGCAGCGGCGGCTGGTGTGTCACCCGCACGATCTCCGCCGCGATCGGACCTTCGAGCAGCGCCCGCGGACCGTCCTGCGCGATGGCCTGCAGCGTATGCGCGTACTCGGTGTTGCGGAACAGGTCGCCCTCCTCCAGGGTCTCGCCGTCCGCTCGCGCGAACAGGTTGCGCACTTCGCTGGTCGGCGGAAACGGCGAGCCCTCGCCGAGGAACATCGCCAGCCGCGCCGAGACGGCGAAACCCTCGCTGGCGCTGCGGATCGCTGGCTCGAACAGCTCCTTCCAGCGCAGCGCACCCAGGCTGCGGTGCGCGGCATATAACATGGCGATGGCGCCGGGGACGCCGCTGGAGCGGCCGCTGCGCACCGCCATGACGAAGGGCAGCGGCTTGCCGTGCTCGTCGAGGAACATGTCGGGAGTTACGCCGGCGGGCGCCTTCTCGCGGCCCTCCCAGGCGGTCACGTGGCCGGTGTGCGCGTCGTAGTAGAGGAGGAAGGCGCCGCCGCCGACACCGGAGCTCTGCGGCTCGACCAGACCGAGCATCGCCTGCACGGCGACCGCCGCGTCCACGGCCTTGCCACCGCGCGCGAGAATCTGCAGTCCGGCGTCCACCGCCATCGGGTTGGCCGCAGCCACCCACGCCTGCTGGCCGCGGTGCCGGTGGCGGTGGAACCACGACAGCCGCGTGGGCGGGCTCGCCACGGCGGGCGCCGGGGCCTCGTGCGGTGCGGGCGGGACTTCTGCCGGCGCCGGTGCCGCGCCCGGCGGCGGCTCACGGGACTCGGCCGGCGATGACGACGCCTCGGGCGCGGCCTGCGGTTGCAGGGCGAACGCCGCCGGCAACCCCAGACACAGGGCGGCGAGGAGCGCGCTGCGCCAGGGAGCCCTGCGGGTGTGCGTCGGCAGCCGACTCATCAGGCGGTATGAAACCCGCTGCGCACGGCGGTCGGATCGTGGGGAGCGTCGCTCACTTCGACCGAAGTGACCTTGGAGGCGGACGAGCCTATCCATAGCCAGTTGACGAACGCATTCACCACCTTCTCCTCACCGCACGCCAGCACTTCGACGCGGCCGTCGGCCAGGTTGCGCGCGTAGCCGTGCAGGCCCAGCTCCTGGGCACGGCGTGCCGCGGTCGCGCGGTAGAACACTCCCTGCACACGCCCGCCGATGAGACACCTCTTGCACGTCATGCCGCTGACTTCGCACCGGAATCTTCGCGGAAACGCGAATACTACTAGAGACGCTGCAGGGTGGGCGTGCGGATGATGCCGCCCGGTTTTTGTGGCAACTTAGCCGCACATGACGGAAATCCTGGTGCTGTATTACTCGCGCAGCGGCGCCACCGCGGAGCTGGCACGCCAGGTGTGCCGGGGCGTGGAGAGCGCCGCCGGTGCGAGCGCCCGGCTGCGCACCGTGCCGCCGGTAGCCGCACAGAGCGAGGGTCCGGCGCAGCCGGTGCCGCCGAGCGGCGCGCCGTATGCAACTCTCGAGGACCTGCGCGACACGCACGGTCTGGTACTCGGCAGCCCGACGCGCTTCGGCAACATGGCGGCCCCTCTGAAGCACTTCCTCGATTCCACGGCGAGCCTGTGGCTGTCGGGGGCGCTGGCCGGACGGCCGGCGGGGGTGTTTACCTCCACCCAGACCCTGCACGGCGGGCAGGAAACCACGCTGCTGTCGATGATGCTGCCGCTGCTGCACCATGGCATGTTCCTGGTCGGACTGCCGTACACCGAGCGAGCACTGAGCGATACCCGCAGCGGCGGCACTCCCTACGGCGCCTCGCACGTCAGTGGCGCGGGCACGGCGCCGCTGCTCACCGAGGCGGAGAAATCCCTGGCCCAGGCGCTCGGCCGGCGCGTGGCGATGCTCGCGGTGCAGCTGTCCCGCCCCTGAAGCGCGCCCGGCGAGAAGGCGCCGTCAGTCCTCGCCCGGCAGCGCTGCGGCGCGCAATACCTCGCGGATGAACGGCACGGTCAACCGCCGCTGCGCCGCGAGCGACGCCTCATCGAGGGTATCGAGCAGCTCGTAGAGCGTGCGCATGTCGCGCGGCACGCGCCGCTGCAGCCACTGCCAGGTCTCAGGCGGCAGCTCCAGTCCGCGCAACCGCGCCCGCAGTTGCAGGGCGGCGTGCTGCTCCTCTTCGTCCAACGCGCGCAGCTGGAACACCGCGCCCGCGGCGCAGCGTGAGCCGAGATCGGCAAGCGCCCAGCCGAGCAGCGCCGGCGGCACCGGCGCCGCCACGATCAGCCGCGCGTGCGCCTCCTGCAGCTCGTGCAGCAGCGCGAACAGAGCGTGCTCCCACTCGAGCCGGCCGGCGATACCCTGCAGATCGTCCAGGCACAGGCACTGCAGTTGCGGCAGGCCCTCCAGCACTCCCGGGCCGAGCTGCGCCACCTGCGCGAGCGGCACGTAGCCCGCTCGCATGCGCTCCCCCGCCTGGGTACACACCGCCTGCAGCAGATGGCTCTTGCCGCAGCCGGCCGGCCCGCACAACCAGGTGAGGCCGCCCTCCTCCTCGCCCGCGGCCAGCCGCCGCAGGTGCTCGACCGCCTGCGCGTTGCGCGCCGGCAGGAAGCTGGCAAACACCGCGCGATCGGGCAGGCGCACGCCCAGCGGGATCTGCTGCACGTGCGAGCCCTACGCGGTACGCGCCGGCAGGGTCCAGGCGCGCCGTGTGAACGTCAGGATGTAGTACACCCCGGAGAGCACCGTGGTGGTGAAAGTGAGCCACGTGAAGGCATCGAGAACCTCGGGTGGCGGTACGCCGGCAGCGCCATGCAGCAGCAGCAGCATGACATACAGCAGCTGCGCCGCGGTGTTGACCTTGCTGATCACCGTCGGCCGCCCGCGCAGCGGCCCGAACCACAGCCGGAAGATCAGCGCCCCAAGCCCGATCAGCACATCGCGCGCCACCACCGCCGCGGTCAACCACCAGGGCACCAGTCCCAGCCAGGCGCACTCGACGAACACCGTCATCAGCAGCAGCTTGTCGGCAAGAGGATCGAGGAACTTGCCGAGCTCGGAAGTCCAGCCGAAGCGCTTGGCTAGATAGCCGTCGACCCCGTCCGACACCGCGGCGGCGATGAACAGCATGAGCGCCGCAAGCTCGGCGCCCGCGTGCAGCGCGCGCACGATCGGCCAGATCAGCAGCAGGCGGACCAGGCAGATGAGATTGGGGAGGTGACGCACGAGCGCGCTGCTGCGTCGGGCGCTCAGCCCTGCGGCTGATAGCGATACACCAGCCGCGTGCCGCCGCCGGGGCTGCGCAGCAGGTGCGTCGAGCCTGCCAGTCCCTGCTCGAGTCCCGCCGCGCCGCCGCGCACCGTGAGCGCGAAGGTGGCGTTGCCGGCCTCGGCCGCGACGATGTTGGCGCGCCGCACTCCCGGGATACTCTGCAGCAGCTGGCCGACGGCCGCGTAGGCTGCCAGTGAGCCGACGCCCTCGATCTGCACCAGCGCCTCGGCATCGGCATCCGCGAGCGAGCCGGGCTGCTGCGGCACCAGCAGGTCCACCGTGTGATCGATTCCGGCCGCGAGCGGCCCGGTCCAGCTGGCGCTCAGCGCCGGGCTGTACAGCGTCCATTGCAGGGTGCTGTCGGATTCCGCCCCGCGTCCGACCAGCAGCTGGTCGCCACCGTAGCGTTGTCCCGCCTGCAGCAGCGCATCCGCGCCCAACGCATTGCCGCCGGCATCGGCGAGCGCGAGCGGGATCAGGCTGATCGGCAGGCCGCGCTCGGCCGCGACACGCTCGAGCTCGGCGCGGGCCGCGTCGGCATCCGCGCGGCTGCGCGGCGGATCGAGCACCACCAGCGTGAACGGCCGCTCACGCTGCCAGAGGCTGCGGCCCGCGGCGGCGATCGCGCGCTCGATCGCAGCGCCGTCGAACACCACCTGCGACTCGCCGCGCGCTCCGGTCGCATAGCTTCTGACATAGCGGGCGGCATCGGCGATCAGCGCAGCGAACGCCGGATCGTCGGCGGCTTCGCGCCGGCCGGTCGCCCGCACCAGCGCCTGGCGCATCGCGTCCTGCACCGCGGGCAGCGACTGGCTGTCGACGTCGACTTCGTAGGCGCGCACCGGCCGTCCTGCCGTGCACGGCGTCGACAACGCACAGCACGCGACAGCGAGGACCGTCAGCAGTGCGCGCACCTGCCGTGTTGCCGTGGTTGATTTGAGGCCCGCTCGGGACATTGTCTGGATCGCGCGCACCGGAGGGCGGCGCCGGCTACAATACCATACGCGCTGCGCTGTCCACGGCCGCTGAACCACCATGAGCGAAGGCTCCGGCATCACCTACCGCGACGCCGGCGTTGACATCGACGCCGGCGACGAGCTCGTCGAGCGCATCAAGCCACTGGTGCGCCGCGCGCAGCGCCGTGAGGTGCTCGCCGGCATCGGCGGCTTCGGTGCGCTGGTGGAACTGCCGCCCGGCTACCGGCGACCGGTGCTGGTGGCGGGCACCGACGGCGTGGGCACCAAGCTGCGGCTGGCGATCGACAACGGCCGTCACGACACCATCGGCATCGATCTGGTCGCGATGTGCGCCAACGACGTGGTGGTACAGGGCGCGGAGCCGCTGTTCTTCCTCGATTACTACGCGACCGGCAAGTTGCAGGTCGCGGTGGCCGAGGCGGTGGTGCGCGGCATCGTCGAGGGCTGCGTGCAGGCGGGCGCGGCGCTGGTGGGCGGTGAGACCGCCGAGATGCCCGGTATGTACCAGGACGCCGACTACGATCTCGCCGGTTTCTGCGTCGGCGTGGTGGAGAAGGATGCCATCATCGACGGCAGCGCGGTCGTTGCCGGCGATGCCATCGTCGGGCTCAGCTCCTCCGGCCCGCATGCCAACGGCTATTCGCTGATCCGCAAGCTCATCGCCGTGGCCGGCGCCACGCCGGCCACGGTGCTCGAGGGACGCCCGCTGTTCGAGCGGTTGCTGGCACCCACGCGCATCTACGTGAAGCCGCTGCTGGCGTTGCTCAAGGCCATGCCGGTGCATGCGCTCGCGCACATCACCGGCGGCGGTCTGAGCGACAACATCCCGCGGGTATTGCCCGCGGGCCTCGAGGCGCTGCTCGAGCGCCGCAGCTGGCCGCAGGATCCGGTGTTCAGCTGGTTGCAGCGCACCGCGCGCATCGATGCTGCGCAGATGGATCGCACCTTCAACTGCGGCATCGGCATGGTGGTGATCGTGCCGGCGGCGCACGCGCCCGCGGCGGTGGAGTTCCTGCAGGCGCGCGGCGAGAGCGCGCAGGTCATCGGCGAGGTGCGCGCCGGCGCGCGCGGCGTGTTCATCCGCGAATGAGCGTCACGCGGCCGCTGCGGCTGGCGGTGCTGATTTCCGGACGCGGCTCCAACATGAGCGCCATCGTGCGCGCCTGCCTTGCCGGCGCAATCGCCGCGCGTCCCGTGATGGTGATCTCCGACCGTCCGCAGGCCGCAGGACTGGCCAGCGCGGCGAGCCTCGGCGTGCCCGCAGTCACCGTGGCGGCAACAGCCGGCGCAGCTTTCGAGCGGCAGCTGGGCGAGACCCTCGACGCCGCCCAGCCGCAGCTGATCGCGCTCGCCGGCTTCATGCGCATCCTGTCCGCGGCGTTCGTCGCGCGTTACCTGGGGCGCATGCTCAACATCCACCCCTCGTTGCTGCCCGCCTACCCCGGCCTGCACACCCATCGGCGTGTACTGGCCGCCGGCGACCGCGAGCACGGCGCCAGCGTGCATTTCGTGACCGCCGCGCTCGACGACGGTCCGGTCGTGCTGCAGTCGAAGGTCGCGGTGCGCAGCGGGGATAGCGAAGCCGCCCTGGCCGCGCGCGTGCAGGCCACCGAGCACATCATCTATCCGCGGGCGCTCGGCTGGTTCGCGCTCGGTCGCCTCGCATGGCACGATAACGCTGCCTGGCTGGACGGCCGGCGACTCGACACGCCGGTGGTGGAGGATTTTCGTGCGGCAGTGCCCGGTTGATTGCAGCTCGCGGCGCAGCGGACGGCTGCGGCGCGTGCTCACCGCCGCGCTGGGGAGCGCGCTGCTCGCCGCCGCTGTCGCCGGCGCCGACGAGCTGAAGCCCTTCGAGGCCACCTATTCCTGGATCTGGAACGGCACGACGGTCGCAGTGACGACCCTCAAGCTGGCGAAGAGCGGCGCTGATACCTGGACCTATACCTCGCGCAGCGAGCCGCGCGGCATCGGCAAGCTGATGTCGCAGCGCCCCAGGACCGGGAGCGTGCTGCGGGTCACCGCGGCCGGCGTGCAGGCGTTGAGCTACCAGGGCGACGACGGCACCAGCTCCAACAAGCGCAGCATCGACCTCAAGTACGATTGGGACAAGCATCGCGTGACCGGCGTGTACGAGCAGACCCCGGTCGACCTGCCGCTCACCCCGCAGGTCCAGGACGACTCGTCGATACAGGTGGCGCTGATGGTCGCGCTGCTGCGCGGGCAGACACCGGATCGCTTCGAGCTGATCGACAAGAACTCGGTGCGTGAATACCGCTATGCGCGCGCCGGCCAGGAGACTCTGCAGACGCCGCTCGGTGCCGTGCCCACGGTCATCTATACCAGCAGCAAGGCGAATTCACCGCGCATCAACAGTTACTGGTGCGCACCCGATCACGGCTACATCCCGGTGCGCGTGCAGCAGAAGCGCGCTAACGACGTCGAGTGGACCATGGAGATCCAGAGCCTCAAGCGCGAGTGAGCGGGTAGCGCCGCGGCCAGCGCCTGCCGCTTCAGGTCTTGGGCAGAGTCACGCCGCGCTGACCCTGATACTTGCCGCCACGATCGCGGTAGGACACCGAGCAGACCTCGTCCGATTCGAAGAACAGCATCTGCGCCACCCCTTCGTTGGCGTAGATCTTCGCCGGCAGCGGCGTGGTGTTGGAAAACTCCAGCGTGACGTGGCCTTCCCACTCGGGTTCCAAAGGCGTTACGTTGACGATGCACCCGCAGCGCGCATATGTGCTTTTTCCTAAAGTTACGACCAACACGTTACGCGGGATACGGAAGTATTCCACCGTGCGCGCCAGCGCGAACGAGTTCGGCGGGATAATGCACACATCGCCGGCGAAATCGACGAAGCTCTTCTCGTCGAAGTTCTTCGGATCGACGATGGTGGAGTTGATGTTGGTGAAGATCTTGAACTCGCTGGCGCAGCGCACGTCGTAGCCGTAGCTGGAGGTGCCGTAGGAGACGATCTTGTGACCGTTGGACTCGCGCACCTGACCGGCCTCGAACGGCTCGATCATGCCGTGCTCGCGTGCCATGCGGCGGATCCAGTTATCGGACTTGATGCTCATCTTGCTCCCCGCCTCGCGTGAGCGACGTCGCTGCAACCGGGGCGCGACGCGCAAAGATTACCGCAACCACGGCGACACCGTGCCGCGCACAGCGTGCGCCGCGGGTCGCGGGCGCGAGACTTCAGGTTTCTTCGACCACGATTTTCGGAAACACGCTGCTGCGGTCGCGCGCGCGCATCGCCAGCGCTGCGGCGGTACGGCGCGCCATCTCGAAGTACGGCCGCGCCCGCGGGGCGTCGGGCGCCGCGACGACCGTGGGCCGGCCGCTGTCGGCCTCCTCGCGGATGAGCGCATCGAGCGGCAGCTCGCCGAGCAGCCGCACGCCGTACTCACGCGCCATGCGCTCGCCGCCGCCGGCGCCGAAAATGTGGTCGATGTGCCCGCAGTTCGAGCACACGTGGACGCTCATGTTCTCGACGATGCCGAGCACCGGTACCGAGACCTTCTCGAACATCTTCAGGCCCTTGCGGGCGTCGGCGAGCGCGATGTCCTGCGGCGTGGTCACGATCACCGCGCCCGCCACCGGTACGCGCTGCGCGAGAGTCAGCTGGATGTCACCCGTACCGGGCGGCATGTCCACCACCAGGTAATCGAGAGCGCCCCATTGCGTTTCCCCGAGCAGCTGCGCGAGCGCCTGCGTCACCATCGGCCCGCGCCACACCATCGGCTGCTCGGCGTCCACCAGGAAGCCGATGGACATGGCGCCCACGCCGTGACTGACCAGCGGCCGCAGGTGCTTGCCGTCCGGGGAGGACGGGCGCTGGCCGGCAAGTCCGAGCATCAGCGGTTGGCTCGGTCCGTAGATGTCCGCGTCGAGGATGCCCACCCGCGCGCCCTGCGCCGCCCAGGCGAGCGCCAGATTCACCGCTACCGTCGATTTGCCGACACCGCCCTTGCCCGAAGCCACCGCCACGACGTTGCTGATTTCCCCGAGGGGCTTGAGGTTGCGCTGCACGGCGTGCGAGCGGATCTGCGCGCGCAGCTCGATGGTGAGCGGCGCGGCCACGCCTGCGCCGGCGAGCTGCCGGTCGAGCGCGGCAGCAAGCTCCCCCTGGTACCCCCCGACCGGAAAGCCGAGCACGATGCGCGCCGTGAAGCCCGTGCCCGCGGCGACGACCTCCTCCACGGCCTGCGCCGCGCCGAGCGTTTCGCCGAGATATGGGTCAACGTACGCCTCGAGCGCTGCGCGCACGCGGTTCACGGACTCTGCGGGACTGTTCACGGACGCTTCCGGACTCGTGTTGACGAGGCATTGTAGTGCGTCCGCCCGGCTACCGCGCAGCGCCCGACCGAGGCTGGCCGGGCTCAAGGCTATGGCATAATCGCTGGCAATTGCGAAAGTGGACTCCCTTACCAGACAGCGGCGGCAACCACCGCGGCGCCGGGCGCGGACGGCTCCCTGCCACCTTGCGCGTCCTGCCGCCCGGCAAAGACGCGGCGGACACCCCTGCGGAGTTATTGCTGCGGACAGGCTGAATGAGCTTTTTCTCGAACCTGCGCGCCGACCGGCTGATCACCGAGATCCGGTCCTCCACCGACCCCGCGAGCCCTGCCACGCAGAAGGCAGTCGCGCGGTTGAAGGACGTCGGCCCGAGCGCCATCGAGGCGGTATTCGCCGCGCTGCCCGAGGCCGACCGGGCCTCCACCATGGCGCTGGTCGACGTGCTGGCGAGCCTCGTCAGCCCGAAGACGTTCCCGCAGTTCGTCCGCGGACTGGTCGAAGGCAGCCCGCGCGTGGTATCGGGCATCTCCTGGGCACTCACCAGCAGCCGCAATTACCCGCCACAGCTGCTGCTCGAGGCGCTCGCCACCACGGGTATCTCCAAGCCGACGATCCTGGAGGTGATCGCAGCGCAAAAATCACGCTTCACGGTGCGGGAGCTGCTCAATGCCGCCTACAGCCAGGAGCCCAACGAGAAGGCGGCGTTGTTTCGCGTCATCGCCGACATCGCCGACCGGCAATCGCTCCCTGAGCTCATCGGTCGGGTGCAGGGTAAGGACCCGATCGCGCGCGTGCACATCATCAATACCCTGGCGCGGTTCAACACACCGGAAGTGCAGAACGCCCTGCAGGGGCTGCTGAAAGACCCCAACAAGCTGATCCGCGGGGCGACCCTCGCGGCGCTGCAGCGCATGGACGGCCCCATCGATATCGAGCGCGTGGCGCCGCTGCTGCGCGATCCGGAGATCGACGTGCTCAACCGCGCGATCGACGTGGTCATCAAGGCCAATCACCCGGACACCATGAAGTACCTCATCGAGGTGCTCAAGGACGAGAACGAGAATGCGCGCCGTGCGGCCGTCGAGGTGTTGAACGAGATCGGCAACGCCAACTCGGTGAAGTACCTGCTCGGCTCGCTGAAGGACAGCGACTGGTGGGTGCGCAGCCGCGCCGCCGACGCCCTCGGCAAGATCGGCGGACCCAAGGTGATCGACGCGGTGCTGCAACTGGTGCGCGACAAGGACGAGGACATCCGCCGCGCCGCCATCGAGATCCTCAACCAGACCAAGGACGAGCGCGCGGTGGATTCGCTCATCCAGGCGACGCGCGACACCGACTGGTGGGTGAGCGAGCGCGCGGTCGACGCGCTCGCCGAGATCGGCAGCAAGCGTGCGGTCCCGCGCCTGATGGAGATGCTGCACAGCCCGGCCAGCGGCAAGGCCGCACCCATCGTGGTGCGTGCGCTCGGCAAGCTCGGCGACAGCAAGCTGGTGGACGCGCTGCTGCCGCTCATCGCGCGCCCCGAGCGCGAGATCCGCATCGAGGCGATCCAGGCGTTGTCGCGGGTCGCGGACGAAGCCCGTGCCGAGCAGGTGCGCAACGAGCTGCAGGCGCAGGTCGCTTCCCCCGACCAGACGATCTCGCGCATGGCCGCGGCCGCCGTGACCGAGCTCGATAACCGCATTGCCGGCATCACCGCTCTCGGCGTCGGCACGACCCCGCTGCCGCCCGCGGCCGCCGCGGCCGCGGCGCAGGCGGCGGGGGTGCGTCCGCCGCAGCCGACGACCGCGGAAGCCGCCAAGACGGTGCTGATCTCGGACCAGGCGGTCGCGCAGGCCGCCAAGCAGGCGGAGGCTGCGCGGCTCGACATTCAGACGCTCAAAGCCGGCGACATTATCGAGGGCCGCTACAAGTACATCGACCGCATCGGGCGCGGCGCCTTTGGCACCGTGCTGCTGATGGAGGATACGGTCGTCGACGAGCGGCTGATCCTCAAGTTCCTGAATCCCAACGTCTCGCAGGACGAGGAGGTCATGAAGCGCTTCGTGCACGAGCTGCGTTACTCGCGCAAGATCACGCACAAGAACGTCATCCGCATCTACGACTTCCTGTACATCCAGGGCTTGTACGCGATCTCCATGGAGTACTTCCCCTCGCATACGCTCGGCGCCGAGGTCGTGAACGAGAAGCCGGTCGAGCTCAAGCGCGCGGTGCAGTTTGGCATCGACATCTGCACCGGCATGACGGTCGCCCACCAGGTGGGCATCGTGCACCGCGACCTGAAGCCGGCCAACGTGCTCATCAACCAGGAAGGGCTGCTGAAGATCGTGGACTTCGGGGTCGCCGCCGCGCAGCGCGAGGGCGATACCCAGCTCACCAAGACCGGTTACGTCATCGGCTCGCCGAAATACATGGCGCCCGAGCAGATTCTCGGCAAGAAAGTCGATCAGCGTGCCGACATTTACGCCCTCGGCGTCATTCTGTACGAGGTCCTGACCGGGGTGCCGCCCTACACCCGCGGCGACCACATGTCGGTCATGTACCAGCACGTGCAGGGCAAGGCGCGCGTCGCCAGGGACGTCAATCCCGCCCTGCCCCAGGAATTGTCCGATATCGTGATGCGCGCCATGGCCGTGGACAAAACCAAGCGCTTCCAGACTATGCCTGAGCTCAGCGCCGCGCTCGAGCGCTACGTAACCTGATCTTTCGAACCGTGTCGGGAACGGGCTGCGGCCGGGGTATAGCGGCAACGTTCGCAGCCTGCGGTTGCCAAAGTTCGTGCGTTAGGTCAAATTTCCAAGTTCAAGTTGTTGATCTCAAAGCCATAACCGGCTAAACCAGCTGCCGGGAAAACTCCTTCAGGAGCAACCGCTTGGCGCGCATCGATGCCTTTTTGAAGCTCGGCACCCAGCAGGGGTGCTCGGACGTGCACCTGGCGGTGGGGGTTCCCCCGATGCTGCGGCTGTATGGCGACCTGCTGCCGATCAAGTTTCGCGAGCTGCGGGCGGTGGAGCTCGAGGGCTACATCGCCGAGATCCTCACGAAATCGCAGAACGACCACTTCTCCCGCGGCCACGACCTCGACTTTTCCTACGTGTCGGCGGAGGGCGGACGCTTCCGCGTCAACGTGTTCCGCAAGGACACCGGCATCGGGGCCACCTTCCGCGCCATTCCCTCGGTGGTGCCGACGCTGGAAAAGCTGGCGCTGCCGCCGATAGTGACCAAGCTGTGCGACTTCCACCAGGGCATGGTGCTGGTCACCGGCTCCACCGGCACCGGCAAGTCGACCACGCTCGCCGCCATGATCGATCATCTGAACCAGACGCGCCGCCTCAACATCATCAGCCTCGAAGATCCGATCGAGTTCGTTCACGGCAGCAAGAACAGCCAGGTGATCCAGCGCGAGCTGGGGACCCACATCCCGAGTTTCGCGGAAGGCGTGCGTGCCGCGATGCGTGAGGATCCGGATGTCATCCTGGTCGGCGAGTTGCGCGATGCGGAGACCATTTCCATGGCCATGACGGCCGCCGAGACCGGCCACCTGGTGCTCGGCACGCTGCACACCACCAGCTCCGTGAAGACCATCGACCGCGTCATCGATGCGCTGCCGGTGGAGGAGCGCGAGCAGACCAAGAGCTTCCTGGCGCAGAGCCTGCTGGCGGTGGTCACGCAGGTGCTGGTAAAGACCGCCGACGGCCACGGGCGCAAGGCGATCTGCGAAGTGCTGATGATGACCAAGGCGATCGCCAAACTCATCCAGACCGAGCAGACGCACCAGATACCGACGCAGTTGCAGATGGGGCGCGACCTCGGCATGCAGCTGCTGGACCAGGCGCTGCTCGCCGCCATCGCCGCGCGCACCATCGACCCTGATGACGCCTACACCTACGCCTCGGAAAAGCGCGCCTTCCAGAAGTACGTTACCGATACCAGCATGCTGCCGAAGATCGACATGACTGGCGCGGCGCCGACCCCGGCGGCCAACTCCGCCGCCTGAAGCAGCGGGACACACGTGGCACAGATCGACGCGCTGCTGATCGAGGTGCTGGAGAAGCGCGGCTCGGACCTGCACTTCATCGCCGGCGATCCGCCGCGCATCCGCCTGTACGGCGACCTGTCGCCGCTCAAGTCCGACAAGCTCGTTGCCGCGTCGGTCAAACAGGCGCTTTACGAGATCATGCCGAAGCTGGCCCTGGAGCGCTTCGAGGCCAAGGACGGCGCGGACTTCGCCTACACGCTGCCCGAGCGCGGCCGCTTCCGCGTCAACGTCATGCGCCACCTGAACGGCATGGGCGCGGTGTTCCGCGCCATCCCCTCCAAGGCGCTGTCGCTCGATGAGCTGAAGATGCCCGAGGCGGTGCGGCAGATGTGCCGCGCCAACAACGGCCTGATCCTGGTGACCGGCAAGACCGGCTCGGGCAAGTCCACCACGCTCGCCGCCATGATCGACGACATCAACCGGCGCGTGAAGGGGCACATCCTCACCGTCGAGGACCCGATCGAGTTCGTGCACGAGCGCAAGAACTGCCTCATCAGCCAGCGCGAGATCGGGGTGCATAGCGCGAGCTTCGCATCCGCCGTGCACTCAGCGCTGCGCGAGGACCCGGACGTCATCCTGGTGGGCGAGTTGCGCGACCTCGAGACCATGAGCATCGCCGTGACTGCGGCCGAAATGGGCATTCTCGTCATGGGGACGCTGCACACCAACGGCGCGGCGCCGACCGTGGACCGCATGGTGAACGTATTCCCCTCGGACAAGCAGTCGCACGTACGCACCATGCTGTCCACCTCGCTGCGCGGGGTGGTATCGCAGCAGCTGCTGCAGCGTACCGACAAGCAGGGCCGGGTCGCGGCGCTCGAGATCCTGGTCAATACGCCCGCCGCGTCCAACCTCATCCGCCAGGGCAAGCTCGATCAGCTCGAGAACACCATGCAGGCGGGCGGCCAGTTCGGCATGCGCACCATGGACACCGCGATCCAACAGCTGCTCGATCAGCGCCAGATCAGCGGCAAGGAAGCCTACAAGAAGGCCATCAACAAGGCGAAGTTCGAGGAGCTGAAGGACGCCGGCTGACGCAGCGCGCGTCGCGCGCGCCCGCCCCCGGGCACCACCGGCGGCGCGCGGCAGCCCGGGCGTCGAGCCTGTAGACTAGCGGGAATGGCCCGCAGCCTGTTTGTCACCAGCGCGCTTCCCTACGCCAACGGCCCGTTTCACATTGGCCACATCATGGAGTACATCCAGGCGGACATCTGGGTGCGCTTCCAGAGAATGCAGGGGCACGCGGTGCACTTCGTGTGCGCCGACGATGCGCACGGGGCGCCGATCATGCTCAAGGCGCAAAGCGAAGGCATCACGCCGCAGCAGCTCGTCGCCCGCATCGCCGCGGACCGCCCGCGCTACCTGCAGGGCTTTCACCTCAGCTTCGATCACTGGCATTCGACCGACTCGCCCGAGAACACCGAGCTCTCGCAGGACATCTACACCCGTCTCAAGGCGGCCGGACTGATCTACGCCAAAGCGGTCGAGCAGTTCTATGACCCGGTGAAGGGCATGTTCCTGCCGGACCGCTACATCAAGGGCGAATGCCCGAACTGCCATACCAAGGATCAGTATGCGGACGCCTGCGAGGTGTGCAGTATCGTCAACACGCCGACGCAGCTCATCAACCCGTACTCGACCCTCTCGGGGGCCAAGCCGGTATTGAAGACCTCCGAGCACTTCTTCTTCCGGCTTTCCGACCCGAAATGCGTCGCCTTCCTCGAGGAGTGGCTGGCGGCGCCCGGCAGGCTGCAGCCGCAGGTCGCCAACAAGGCGCGCGAGTGGCTGTCGGGTCGTGGCGAGCAGACGCTCGATGACTGGGACATCTCGCGCGACGCCCCCTACTTCGGCATCCCGATTCCGGATGCGCCCGGCAAGTACTTCTACGTGTGGCTCGACGCGCCGATCGGCTATCTGGCGGCGCTGAAGAGCTACTTCGACCTGGGCAAGGCAAAGGCGAACGGTGAGTCACGCAGCTTCGAGCAGTTCCTGGCGGCGCCCGGTACCGAGCAGATCCACTTCATCGGCAAGGACATCATCTACTTCCACACACTGTTCTGGCCGGCGATGCTCAGATTCGCCGGCCCCCCCTACAGAGTGCCCGACCACGTCTACGTCCACGGCTTTATCACCGTCTCGGGCGAAAAGATGTCCAAGTCGCGCGGCACCGGCATCAGCCCGCTGCGCTATCTGGACATCGGCATGAACGCGGAGTGGCTGCGCTACTACATCGCCGCCAAGCTCAACGCGAGCGTCGAGGATATCGATTTCAACGCCGACGACTTCGTCGCGCGCGTCAACAGCGATCTGATCGGCAAGTACGTGAACATCGCCAGTCGCGCGGCGAATTTCATCACCCGGCACTTTGGCGGCGAGCTGCGCTACAGCGGTGACAGCGAGCGGCTCTCCGCCCTGGCGCAGGCGCAGGCGTTGCAGGTAAAGGAGAGCTACCAGCAGCGCGAGTTCGGCAAGGCCATGCGCGACATCATGGCGCTCGCCGATCGCATCAACCAGGAGTTCGACGCACAGCAGCCGTGGCTGCTGGCGCGCGACCCGGCCAAGACGGCGCAACTGCAGGACGTGTGCTCACGCGCGCTGCATGGTTTCAAGCTGCTGTCGGTGCTGCTCGCGCCGGTATTGCCCGAGGTCGCGGCCCGCGTCGCGCAGCAGCTGTTCGGATTGCCGCGGCCGTTCCGCTGGAGCGATGCCGCGGTGCTGCCCGAGCGGATCAATCCCTATCGCCACCTGATGACACGGGTCGATCCGAAACAGCTCGATGCGCTGTTCGCGACCGAGACGGCGGCGGGCGGCGCCGCGCCGGACGGCGGTGCCGGGCCGATCGGCGCGGTGGATGCGGCTGCGAGCCTTTCCATCGAGGAATTCCGCAAAGTGGATCTGCGCGTTGCGCGCATCGTCGACGCCCAGACAGTGGCCGGCGCCGATAAGCTTGTGAAGCTCACGCTGGATCTCGGCGTGGAAACCCGCACGGTGTTCGCCGGCATCAAGTCCGCGTACGCCCCGGAAGCGCTCAAGGGCCGCCTCACCGTGGTGGTTGCGAATCTTGCGCCGCGCAAGATGAAGTTCGGCGTTTCCGAGGGCATGGTGCTGGCGGCGAGCGCCGAGCACGAAGGGCCGTACCTGCTGTCGCCCGACTCCGGGGCGACGCCGGGCATGAAGATCACCTGAGATTCAGCAAGGCCGCAAAGCGCATGCTTGCCGAAGACGACATCGACGGGCTGCTGCCGCAGACGCAATGCACCCGCTGCGGCTTCAGCGGCTGCCGGCCGTATGCCCAGGCCATCGCGGCCGGCAGCGCCGACATCAACCAGTGCCCGCCGGGAGGCGCGGCGACCATCGCGGCGCTCGCGCGGCTGCTCGGCCGCGCGCCGCTGCCCTTGAATCCCGCCAACGGCACCGAGGCGCCGCCGCTCGTGGCGCAGATCGAAGAGGATGTCTGCATCGGCTGCGCGCGCTGCCTGCCGCCGTGCCCGGTGGACGCCATCGTCGGGGCACATCGGCAAATGCACACCGTACTGGTCGAGCTGTGCACCGGCTGCGAGCTATGCGTCGCGCCGTGCCCGGTCGACTGCATCGTCATGGTGCCGCGTGCACAGCTGCGCGCAGCGGCGCGTGCTCCCAGTGCCGCGGAAAATCGCACGCGCTTCCACGCGCACGGCCAACGTCTCGCGGCACAGGCCGCCGAGCGGGCGGCACTGCTCAGCGACCGCAAGCGCTCGGCGCGCACGGCGGATTGAGGCCAGGGTGCACCCCGCCACGCGTCGCGCCATCTTCCGCCGCCTGCAGGCGGCCAACCCGACCCCGACCACGGAGCTGCTGTACAGCTCGCCGTTCGAGCTGCTGGTGGCGGTGATGCTGTCGGCCCACACCACCGACCGCAGCGTCAACGCCGCGACGCGCCAGCTGTTCCCCGTCGCCAACACGCCCGCCGCGATCGCCGCGCTCGGCGTGGAGGGCGTGAAGCCATACATCCGCCCCGTCGGCCTGTACAACACCAAATCGAAGAATCTCGTGGCCCTCGCCCGGCAGCTGCTCGAGCTGCACGGCGGCGAGGTGCCCGCCGAGCGCGCCGCGCTCGAAGCGCTCCCGGGTGTCGGCCGCAAGACCGCCAGCATCATCCTCAACATGGTGTTCGGCGAAACGGAGATCGCCGTCGACACGCATATCTTCCGGGTCGCAAACCGCAGCGGACTGGCGCCGGGCCGCACCCCGCGCGAGGTGGAGGAGGCGCTGCGCGCCGCGGTGCCGCCCGAGTTCCGCAAGGACGCGCACCACTGGCTCATCCTGCACGGGCGTTACGTGTGCAGGGCGCGCGCCCCGGCGTGTCCGCAGTGCATCATCCGCGATCTGTGCGAGTACCCTCACAAGACACCCGCGCCCGCCCCGCGGCCCTCGGCTGCGCGCCGGGCGCGCGGCCGGCACACGCGGCGCCCCCGCGGTGCCCGGTAGCTCAGTAAGGCCCCCCGTACAACAGCCCGAACGGGCGCTGGTTGCTGAGGTAGAGCTCTTCCACGGTGGCGGGATCGCCGCACGTGAAGGTGCGCTCGGCGATGCGCGTGCCGGTCGGTGGATCGCGGTCGATCAGACAGTAATAGCGCTGCGAGTCGTGCATGACGGGCACGTAGCCCCACTTGACGAATCGCCGGTCCGCCCAGGGGGCGTTCCTCTGCACGTACCACGGCGAACGATCGCTGTACTGCCAGACCGCATAGCGGTCGTGGAGCCGGTAGAAGCCCCGCAGGTAAACGGGCGACGGCTCATCGTTCTGCAAAGCAGCAAGCGGAACCGACACGATCGCGGCGAGCGCGGCAAACAATCCCAATGTGGTGCGCATACGTGCTCCGTAATCCGGCGGAACGAGCCGCGGTACGATCCTACTTCTTAGGCAGATACAGGTCGGTCAGAGTTCCTTCGAAGGCCTCGGCGGCGCCGGCCACCGTCTCGGAGAGCGTCGGGTGCGGATGGATGGTGAGGCCGATGTCGGCAGCGTCGCAGCCGGTCTCGATCGCCAGCGCCACCTCGCTGATCAGCTCGCCAGCGTTGGTGCCGACGATGCCGCCTCCCAGCACGCGGTGGTTGTCGGGATCGAACAGCAGCTTGGTGAAGCCGTCCTCACGGCCGAGCGACAGCGAGCGCCCGTTCGCCACCCAGGGGAACGCGCCCTTCTTTACGGCGGTGCCGGCGGCGCGTGCCTCGGTCTCGGTGAGGCCGACCCAGGCGATCTCCGGATCGGTGTAGGCCACCGACGGAATCACTCGCCAGTCGGCGGCCCGCTTGTGACCGGCGGCGACTTCGGCGGCGACCTTGCCTTCGTGCATCGCCTTGTGCGCCAGCATCGGCGGCGCCGCGATGTCGCCGATCGCGAAAATGTGCGGCACGTTGGTGCGCATCTGACGGTCGACGGGAATGAAGCCGCGCTCGGAGATTTTCACGCCGGCAAGCTCCGCTCCGATGGTCTTGCCGTTCGGCACGCGCCCGACCGCCACCAGCACGCGCTCGAACTGCTGCGGCGGCGGCGCCTTGTCGCCGGCGAAGCTCACGCGCAGCCCCGCGGCCTGCCCCTCGACGGACGCCACGCGGGTGCCGAGGAGAATCTGCTGATAGCGCGCGCGGATTCTCTTCTCCAGCGGACGAACCAGGTCCGGATCGCACCCGGGCATCAGTTGCGGTGTGAGCTCCACCACACTCACGCGGCTGCCGAGCGCGTCGAACACGCAGGCCATCTCCAGTCCGATGATCCCGCCGCCGACCACCAACAGGCCGCCGGCAGTTTCCGGCAGCTCGAGCGCGTCGCTCGAGTCGAGGATGCGCGGATCCTGCGGCAGTCCTGGCAGGCGGGCCGGCTCGGAGCCCGCGGCGATGATGCACTGCTCGAAGCGTATGCGCTCCGGACCGGATGCGCCCACCACCTCGAGTACGTTCGGGCTCACGAAGCGCCCGGCGCCGCGTACCACTTCGACCTTGCGCTGCTTCGCCAGCACTTTCAGCCCGCCGGTCAACTTCGCGACCACGCCGGCCTTCCAGCTGCGCAGCCGGCCGCGATCGATCTGCGGGCGGCCGAAGGCGAGGCCGCGTTCGGACATCTCGGCGGCATCCTCGATGACCTTGGCCGCGTGCAACAGCGCCTTCGAGGGAATGCAGCCGACGTTCAGACAGACTCCGCCCAACTCCTGCCAGCGCTCGACGAGGGTGACTTTCAGCCCGAGGTCCGCGGCGCGGAAGGCGGCCGTGTAGCCCCCGGGACCTGCGCCCAGCACCAGCAGCTGGGCGTTGCGGCCGGCCTGCGGCGAGGGCATGCGCACCGTGTCGCCCGCGCCCTCGGCCGGCGGGGCCGTCGCGCCCGGGCGGGCCGGCGCGGCTTGGGCGGCGGGTTGCGCGGCGGGTCGCGCTGCGGGTTGCGCGGCGGCCTGCGCGGCGGGTTGCGCGGCGGCCTGCGGTGCTGCGGCAGGCGCAGCGCCGACGGAGCCGGGCGCGGCAGCGCCGGGCTCGAGCCGGGCGATCAGCGAGCCCTTGGAGACCTTGTCGCCGCGCTTGAGCAGCACCTCCACGACCTTGCCCGCGGCGCTCGCCGGCACGTCCATCGATGCCTTATCGGTCTCGAGCGTGACGAGCGGTGCATCGACTTCGATGAGGTCGCCGGCCTTCACCAGCACGTCAACCACTTCCACGTCGGCGAAGTTGCCGATGTCCGGGATCGTGAGATCCACGCTCACGGCACGGCCTCGAGCAGGCCGCGCGCCTCCGCCAGCGCCTGGGCGAGCCAGGTAGTGAAGCGCGCCGCCATCGCGCCGTCGATCACCCGGTGATCGTAGGAGAGCGACAGCGGCAGCAGCAGGCGCGGTACGAACGCGCCATCGCGCCATACCGGGCGCATCGCCGCGCGTGACACGCCGAGGATCGCTACCTCGGGAGCGTTGATGATGGGTGTGAAGGCGGTGCCGCCGATGCCACCGAGGCTCGAAATGGTGAAGCAGCCGCCCTGCATGTCGGGCGGCGGCAGCTTGCCGGCGCGCGCCTTCTCCGACAGCGCTCCGAGGCTGCGCGCGAGCTGGTACAGGTCCTTGCGGTCGGCCTCGCGCACCACCGGCACCATCAGCCCGTTCGGCGTGTCGGCGGCAAAGCCGATATTGATGTACTTGCGCACAATGAGGTTCGCGCCGTCCGCATCGAGCGAGGAGTTGAAGCGCGGGAACTCCTGCAGCGCCTTTACGCAGGCGCGCATGATGAAGGCGAGCGGTGTCAGCTTGACGCCCACCGCCTGGGCACGATCCTTGAGGCCGGCGCGCAGCTGCTCGAGCTCGGTGATGTCCGCCTCGTCGAACTGCGTGACGTGCGGGATGTTCACCCAGCTGGCGTGCAGGCGCGGACCGGAGATGCGCTGGATGCGCGACAGCGGCTCGACCGCGGTGGGGCCGAACTGGGTGAAATCGACAGCCGGCACCGCCGGCAGGGCCGGCTTCGCCGCCGCCGCGGGCGGGGCCGCGAGCGCGTTCTTGACGAACGCCTTGACGTCCTCGTGGGTGATGCGTCCCTTGAAGCCGTGGCCGGTCACCTGCGCGAGGTTCACGCCCAGCTCGCGCGCGAACTGGCGTACCGAGGGGCTGGCATGCGCGCGCGAGAATCCCGGCTCGTCGATCGGCGGCAGATCGTCCCGATAAGAGGTCGGCACACCCAGCCGCGAGCGCGGAGTCAGCACCGCACCGGGCTGAGCTGCCGCCGCTGCGGCCGCGGGAGCCCTGGCGGCGGGCGCGGGTGCCGGCGGCGCTTTTGCAGCCGGCGGCGTGGCCGACGGCGGCGCTGCGGCCGGGGGTGCTGCGGGTGCCGCAGCGGCAGGCGCGGTGGCCGCGGCAGGTGCCGCGGGGGCGGGCGGCTCGGCCTCGCGCGCGGGCTGCGCGGCGGCCGCTCTCACCGTGGCGATGAGGTCGCCGCTGTTGACCTTGCCGCCCTTGCTGGTGTGCAGCTTCTCGACCACGCCCTCGGCCGTGGAAGGGACATCCATGGTCGCCTTCTCGGACTCGAGAGTGACCAGCGGCGTGTCGACCGCAATGCTCTCGCCGGGCTTGACCAGCACGTCGATCACGGCGACGTCCTTGAAGTTGCCCATGTCGGGCACACGCACTTCCGTGAGGCCGACGGCCGCATTCATGTCGGGTCCGCTCCCTTCAGCTCTTCCAGGGTACCGGCTTGTCGGGATCGACCCCGAGCGCGTCGATGGCCTTGCCGACCGTCGCCTGGTCGACGCGTGCGTCGTCGGCGAGTGCCTTGAGAGCGGCCACGACGATGTAGTTGCGGTCCACCTCGAAGTGCCGGCGCAGCTCGGCGCGTGAGTCGGAGCGCCCGAAGCCGTCGGTGCCGAGCGTCACGTAGCGTCCGCTCACCCACTGCCGGATCTGGTCGGGCACGATGCGCATGTAGTCGGTCGCCGCCACCACCGGACCGTCGCGCCCGTGCAGCATCTGCCGCACGTAGGGAACGCGCGCCGGCTCCTGCGGGTGCAGCAGGCTCCAGCGCTCGCACTCGAGCGCCTCGCGCCGCAACTCGCTGAAACTCGTGATCGACAGTACGTCCGCCGGGATGCCGTAGTCGTCCTCGAGGAGCTTAGCCGCCGCCAGGCACTCGCGCAGGATGGTGCCCGAGCCGAGCAGGGTCGCCCGCACCTTGCCGCGGCCGCCGATCTGCAGCAGGTAGCCGCCGCTCAGGATGCCGGCCTCCACGCCCGGCGGGATCGCCGGCTGCACGTAGTTCTCGTTCATCAGGGTGATGTAATAGAAGATGCTTTCCTGCTCGGCGTACATGCGGCGCATCCCGTCGTGGATGATCACTGCCAGCTCGTAAGCGAACGCCGGATCGTAGGCCACGCAGTTGGGGACGGTGCTCGCGACCAGCTGGCTGTGGCCGTCCTGGTGCTGCAGTCCCTCGCCGGCGAGCGTGGTGCGGCCCGCGGTGGCGCCGAGCAGGAAGCCGCGCGCCTGGATGTCGCCGGAGGCCCAGATGAAATCCCCGACGCGCTGGAAGCCGAACATCGAGTAGAAAATGTAGAACGGCACCATGTTGATGCCGTGATTGCTGTAAGCGGTGCCGGCGGCCATCCACGAGCACAGTGAGCCGGCTTCGTTGATGCCCTCCTCGATCATCTGTCCCTTCTTGTCCTCGCGGTAGGACATCAGGGTCTCGGCGTCCTGCGGCGTATACAGCTGCCCGACCGAGGAGTAGATGCCGATCTGGCGGAACAGCCCTTCCATGCCGAAGGTGCGCGCCTCGTCCGGCACGATCGGCACGATGTTGCGGCCGATGTTCTTGTCCTTGAGCAGCATGCTGAGCAGGCGCACGAACGCCATGGTGGTCGAGATCTCGCGCTCGCCGCTGCCTTCGAGCAGCGAAGCGAACGCCTCGAGCGGCGGCACTACCAGCGGCGGCGCGGTGCGCCGGCGCTGCGGCAGGAAGCCGCCGAGCGTGCTGCGCTTGGCGCTCAGATAGCGGGCCTCCTCGGAAGTGCCCTCGGGCTTACGGAACGGCAGGCCGGCGAGATCCTGGTCCGTGACCGGGATATGGAAGCGGTCGCGGAAGACGCGCAGATCCTCCTCGGAGAGCTTTTTCTGCTGATGCGCCACCATCTGCCCCTCGCCGCCCTTGCCGAGGCCGAAGCCCTTCACCGTCTTGGCGAGAATGACGGTCGGCTGCCCGCGATGGCCCATGGCGGCGGCGTAGGCGGCGTACACCTTGCGCGGGTCGTGGCCGCCGCGATTCAGGCGCCAGATCTCCTCGTCGGACATGTTGGCGACCATCGCCTTGAGCTCGGGATACTTGCCGAAGAAGTGCTCACGCGTGTACGCCCCGCCCTTCGCCTTGAAGTTCTGGTACTCGCCGTCGACGCACTCCTCCATCACCCGGCGCAGCAGCCCCTGGTGGTCGCGCGCCAGCAGCGGATCCCAGCGCGAGCCCCACAGCACCTTGATGACATTCCAGCCGGCGCCGAGAAACGCCGCTTCGAGCTCCTGGATGATCTTGCCGTTGCCGCGCACCGGCCCATCGAGCCGCTGCAGGTTGCAGTTGATGACGAAAATGAGATTGTCGAGCCCTTCGCGCACCGGCATGGTGAGCGCGCCCATCGACTCCGGCTCGTCCATCTCGCCGTCGCCGAGGAACGCCCACACTTTCTGATCGGAGGGCTTCACCAGGCCGCGGTGCTCGAGGTAGCGCGTGAAGCGCGCCTGGAAGATCGCCATCATGGCACCGAGGCCCATGGAGACGGTGGGGAACTGCCAGAAGTCGGGCATCAGCCACGGGTGCGGGTACGAGGAGAGTCCGATGCCGGGGCGGCGCGCTTCCTGGCGGAAGTAGCGCAGCTGCTCCTCGCTCAGGCGCCCTTCGAGGTAGGCGCGCGCGTAGATGCCGGGCGAGGAGTGTCCCTGGATGAACACCATGTCGCCGGGGTGCTGCTCGGAGGGCGCGCGCCACACGTGATTGAAGCCCACCTCGTAGAGCGTCGCCGACGAGGCGTAACTGGCGAGGTGTCCGCCGTACTCGGAGGACGCGCGATTGGCGGCCAGCACCATCGCCAGCGCGTTCCAGCGGATGTAGGCCTCGATGCGGCGCTCGAGCGCGCGGTTGCCCGGATATTCCGGCTCGCGCCCGGTGGGGATGGTGTTGACGTAGGCGGTGTTGGGCTTGAACGGCAGGTACGCGCCGCTGCGGCGCGTGTAGTCGATGAGCCGCTCGAGCAGGAAGTGCGCGCGCTCCGGCCCGTGGGTCTGCAACACCGAATCGATCGATTCGAGCCACTCCCGCGTCTCCACGGGATCGAGATCTTCAAGCTTCGGCGGTTCGGTCATGCGCTGTGCTCGCGATGCGCGCGATGCGGACAATGTGGCGGCGCGGTCGCGGGCTCACGGTCGCGCGCGTGTTGGGCCGTGTCGCGTTAGAATGAGTAATGATGGCGAGCAGCGGTAGGTAAAGCAAGTGAGGTCGCCCGGCGTACGCACGCGCGGCGGCCTGCTGCCGCCGAGCGCGCACGCTCCCGCCATCGTCCGCGCTGGCAAGCGCGGCGCCGCCGCGCTCGATGCCGTGCTCGCGATCGTGCCGCACCCGCCGACTGCCGCGGCTTTCCGCCACCTGCCCGAGAGTGCGCGCTGGCGCGAGCTCGATGCGCGTAACCCGGCGCGCGCCGGCGCGGTGCGCAGCAGCGTGCTCGGCAATCAGCGCCAGACGCTCGCGGTGCTCGGCTATCTGCCGGCCGACGCCGGCACCTTCGAGCGTCTCGCCCTCGCCGGGCGCATGCTCAAGGAGACCGCGGAACGGCAACCGCAGACGCTGGGACTCGCCGCCGCCGGCACGCCCGCGGCGGTGGGCGCGGCGCTCGAGGCTCTGCTGGCGGCCGCGCTGGCGCAGGCCTTCGCGCTGCCGAGCTGGCGGGCACCAACGCGCGGCGAGCGGCCCATCCGCCGCCTGGTACTGCTGGGCGATGGGCGGATCGACACGCACTACGCCGCCGCGAGCGCGCGCGGCACCAACCTGGCGCGCTGGCTGACCGCGCTGCCGCCCAACGTGCTCGATGCGCGCGGCTACCGGCGGGCGATCACGCAGCTGGCGCGCACGCACGGACTGGCGCTGCGCTGGCTTGATGAGGGCGCGCTGCGCCGCGCCGGCGCCAATGCCTTCCTCGCGGTAGCGGCCGGCAACGACGCCGGCGGCGCGGGCATCGCGCACCTGCGCTACCGCCCGGCGCGCCACCGCCGCGCCGCACATCCCGACGTGGCGCTGATCGGCAAGGGCATCCTGTTCGACACCGGCGGTGTCAATCTCAAGGCGCATCGCTCGATGCTCGAGATGCACACCGACATGGCCGGCAGCGCCGTGGCGCTGGCGACGCTGGTGGCGCTCGCGGAGCTGCGCGCCCCGTGCAGCGCCGATGCGTGGCTGGCGATCACCGAGAACCGCATCGGTCCGCACGCCTACAAGCCGCAGGAGGTGGTGCGTGCGGCCAACGGCGTCACCATCCAGGTCATCCACACCGATGCCGAAGGGCGCATGGTGCTCGCCGACACGCTGGCACTCGCCGCCCGCACCCGGCCGCGCCTGATGATCGACTTCGCGACGCTCACCGGTGCCTGCGTGTACGCGCTCACCGAACGCATGAGCGGCGTTTTCAGCAACCGCCCCGCGCTCGCCACGCAGCTGGTGGAAGCCGGACGCTCGAGCGGCGAGCGCGTCTGGCACTTCCCCAGCGAAGCGGACTACGATGCCGAGCTGGAAAGCCGGGTGGCCGACATCGTGCAGTGTGCGCTCGAGGGCAAGGGCGATCACATCCTCGCCACGCGCTTCCTGACGCGTTTCGTGCCGGCGGACATTCCGTGGGCGCACGTGGATCTGTCCTCCGCCACCCGTAGCGGCGGGCTGGCGCACGTGAACACCGACGTCACCGGCTTCGGCGTGCGCTTTGCGCTCGAGCTGCTGCTGCGGCGGAACGTGCTGCAGTCGCTGGCGAGTCACTGAAGTGGGCAGCGCCCTCGTCATCCGCCGCCCCGACGACTGGCACCTGCACCTGCGCGATGGCGCGGAGCTGCGCGCGGTGCTGCCGTTCAGCGTGGCGCGCTTCGCGCGCGCCATCGTGATGCCCAACCTGCGGCCGCCGGTCACGACCACCGCGGCGGCCCTCGCCTATCGCGCGCGCATCCTGGCGGCGCTGCCCGCCGCAACGCAGTTCGAGCCGCTGATGACGCTCTACCTCACCGACCACACCCCGGTGGAGGAAATTGCGCGCGCCCGCGCCGCCGGCGGCATCCTCGGCTGCAAGCTCTATCCGGCCGGCGCCACCACGCATGCGGCGGAGGGCGTCAGCGACGTGCGGCACATCGACGCGGTCCTCGCGCGCATGGCGGAAGCGGGGCTGGTGCTCGAGGTGCACGGCGAGGTCACCGACCCGGACGTCGACGCGTTCGACCGCGAGGCACGCTTCATCGATAGCGTGCTGGCCCCGCTCAGCGAGCGCCACCCGCAGCTGCGCATCGTGCTCGAGCACATCAGCACGCGCGCCGCGCTCGAGTTCGTGCTCTCTGCGCGCGACGGCATCGCCGCCACCGTCACGCCGCAGCACCTGCTGCTGAACCGTAACGCGCTGTTCGCCGGAGGCCTGCGGCCGCATCACTACTGCCTGCCGCTGCTCAAGGCGGAGGCCGACCGGGCCGCACTGCTCGCGGCGGTGGCCCGCGGCAGCCCGCGACTGTTCCTTGGCACCGACAGCGCGCCGCACGCGCGCGCGGACAAGGAGAGCGGCTGTGGGTGCGCCGGGATCTTCTCCGCACACGCCGGCATCGAGCTGTACGCGGAGGCGTTTGCGCTGGCCGGCGCGCTCGAGCGGCTCGAGGCGTTCGCCTCCTTCCACGGACCCGACTTCTACGGTCTGCCGCGCAACCGCGACACCCTTACACTGCTGCCGGAGGCCTGGGAGGTACCGGCGCACTACGCCTTCGGTGCCGGCGAGCTGGTGCCGCTGCGGGCCGGCGAGCGTATCGGCTGGCGTCTCGCTTAGATGAGCGCTTTGTTTAGAATCGTCGCATGAGCGAACCGCTGCCCGTCGCTGCGCCGGCCGAGCCGGCGGCCGTGCCCGCCCCGGCTGCCGGGCTGATGGCGCGGCGTTTTCGCGGCTACCTGCCGGTGGCGATCGATGTGGAGTGCGGCGGCTTCCACGCCGCGACCGACGCGCTGCTCGAGATCGCGGCGGTGCTCATCGACATGGACACCGACGGCACGCTGCGCCGGGGTGCCACCCACAACTACCACGTGCAGCCGTTCGCCGGTGCGCGCCTCGATCCGGCGGCGCTGTCGATCACCGGCATCGATCCGTACCATCCGCTGCGGCCGGCGCTGCCGGAACGCGACGCGCTGCAGAGGGTCTTCCGCGAGATCCGCCACGCGGTGCGCACCTACCAGTGCCGGCGCGCCATACTCGTCGGACACAATGCCGCGTTCGACCTCGGCTTCCTCAACGCCGCGGTCGCCCGCGCCGAGGTGAAGCGCAATCCCTTCCATCCGTTTTCCTGCTTCGACACGGCGACGCTCGCCGGCGCAGCCCTCGGGCAGACGGTGCTCGCCAAGGCCGTGAAGGTGGCGGGACTCAACTGGGATGCCGAGAGTGCCCACAACGCCCGCTACGACGCCGAGCGCAGCGCGGACATCTTCTGCCTGGTGTGCAACCGCCTGCGCGACAGCTATGCCGCGGCCGCCGAGTGCGCCCGGGAATTCGGCTGGCTCGGCAGCAGCACCGAACCCGGCGGCGACGAGCCCCCGGAGACGGAGATCCCGCCGCTGTAGCGACGCAGCGGGCGGCTACCTGGTGGCGCCCACTTCGGCGAGCAGCTTGCGCAGCTCACCGCTCTTGTACATCTCGAGGGCGATGTCGCAGCCGCCGACCAGCTCGCCCTTCACGTACAGCTGCGGATAGGTCGGCCAGTTGGAGAAGCGCTTGAGCGCCTCGCGCAGCTCCGGCTCCTCGAAAATGTTGACGTGTTTGAACTCGGCCCCGAGCGCACGCAGCGCCGCGACCGTCTGGGCGGAAAATCCGCACTGCGGAAAGTCCGGCGTGCCCTTCATGAACAGCACCACCGGGCTCGAGCCCAGCTCTGCCTTGATTCTCTCCACCACTTCCATCGCAAGCACCTCGTAGGTTTTCCGTCGTTCGGCGAGCTCGGCCAACAGCCGCCATTGCTCCTGGGCGCTCATCGTCGTCCAGCGGCCGATCTCCTCGCCGCTGCGCAGACAGCCGATGCACAACCCCTGCGCGCCGAGGCGGCAGACATTGATGCACGGGGACGGCGGACGATCGGCGGGCATGTAGCCCTTAGGCCTGCGGCACGCATTGAATTATGGGGGTGCCTCGCCTATTCTTCAAACGCCCGCAGGTCACGGGATCCCATAGAAACAATAACTTGGAGATCTAACGCCATGAATCCCCTGAACAACCACCGGCAATCGCTGATCCTGGGCATCGTGGTCGCGCTGGTGTTGGCGGTGCTGATCGGCGGCACTCATTTCTACGAGCTCGGGCTGGCGCGCTGGTTCCACATCGTCTCCGGGGTGTTCTGGATCGGCCTGCTGTACTACTTCAACGTCGCCCAGACCCCGGCGCTCGCCGACGCGGCAGCCGACAAGGGCGGTCCGGGCGGCGCGGGCATCACCAAGTACGTGGCGCCGCGAGCGCTGTTCTGGTTCCGCTGGTCGGCGCTCGCCACCTGGCTCGGCGGCGCGTGGCTGCTGGGGCGCGGCGGGAACTTCCTCGGCGCCTTCACGCTCGGCGCGCTGCCGGGTGCCTCGCCGCCCGGCTACCTGCTGACCATCGGCATCGGCGCCTGGCTCGGCACCATCATGCTGTTCAACGTGTGGGGACTCATCTGGCCTAACCAGAAGAAGATCCTCGGCATCGTCGCCGCCACCGACGAGCAGAAGGCGAAAGCGCGCAAGATCGCCGGCACCGCCTCGCGCGTGAACTTCGTGCTCTCGATCCCCATGCTCATGTGCATGGCCGGTGCCACCCACGGACTGCCGTTCATCGGCCGCTAGCCTGAGCAGGGCCGCCGTGCCCGAGCTTCCCGCCGATCTGGGCAGCCAGGTGGAGGCGGCGCTGCGCGAAGACATCGGCGGCGGCGACGTGACGGCGGTGCTGGTGCCGGCGGCGCAGCAGGTGCGCGGCGCAACCGTCACGCGCGAGGGCGGAGTTCTCTGTGGCCGCGCCTGGGCGGACGAAACCTTCCGGCGGCTCGATAGCCGCGTGCGCCTCGACTGGCGCGCGGACGACGGCGCACGGCTCGAGCCCGCGCAGGTCATCTTCGACATCAGCGGCCCGGCGCGCGCCGTGCTCAGCGGGGAGCGCACCGCGCTCAATTTCCTGCAGCTGCTGTCGGCCACCGCGACCGTTACCCGCAGCTTCGTCGACGCCGTGGCCGGCACCGGCTGCCGCATCCTCGACACCCGCAAGACGCTGCCCGGGCTGCGCAGCGCCCAGAAGTACGCAGTGCGCTGCGGCGGCGGCGACAATCACCGCATGGGTCTCTACGATCGCGTCCTCATCAAGGAGAATCACATCGCGGCCGCCGGCTCGATCACCGCGGCGATCGCGGCCGCGCGCAGCAGCGCTCCGGGCATCACCGTGGAGGTCGAGGTCGAATCGCTCACCGAGCTCGAGGAGGCGCTGAGCGCCAAGCCGGACGTGGTCATGCTGGATGAGTTCAGCCTGCGGGACCTGCAGGCAGCGGTAACGCTCAACCGCGCCCGCGGCGGCCACGCGAAGCTCGAGGCGTCCGGCAGCGTCACGCTCGAGAGCGTGCGCGCGGTCGCTGCGACCGGGGTCGACTACGTCTCGGTCGGCAGTCTCACTAAGCACGTGCACGCACTGGATCTGTCGATGCGCCTGAGCTTCGGCGGCGGTTGAGGCCGCGCCCGTCGCCGTGGCGCGCCGCTGCGCCACCGCGTTTCAGTGTGCTGCGATGAAGGATCTCGCAGCCGCGACGCAGAAGGGTGCCACCAGCGTCACGTGGTAGGCCTCGAAAACCGCAGCGGCGCCGCCATCGGTCGCCCCATTCGCAACAGCCTGCGCCGCAACGGCCGCCTTGGCGAGCCGGAAGCCCTGCTTGAGGGAGGCATAAGGATCGTCGGCGGTGGGCGCGGACTCGAGATCGAGGACGCTGACGGGGGCAGAGGGCGGCGACTGCGACGTCCAGTAGTTCTGCATGAGCTCGGTATTCAGCCAGAAGACGACCGGATCGAGGTCGCCGCCGCACAGCAGCGCCGGGGCGGTCGGGCTGAAGGAGCGCAGGTCATTACGTTGCAGCGCCTGCCGCCACGGCAGGCCCGGAGCCGCGGCGGGCAGACCCGTTGTCAGTGTGGGGAAACCGCCATCGGGGTGTGCCTGCGCGTCGAGCAGATAGCTGAGCCGATAGCTGTTCAGGATCAGGTTGTCCGCACCGAACCCCAGCGCGAAAACCGGGGCGAGATCTGCCGGCGTCGTTGGCGGGGTGATGTCGGCGAACTGCGGCGTCGGCGGTGTCGAGCTGAACAGGGCGTACTGCGGCAGCTTGCCGCTCGCGTAGAGCTGACTTCGCAACAGCGTGCTCGGCAGCAGCGAGTCGATTCCGCTCGCATACTGCGGCTCGAACACGTCCGTGGCGCTCGCGTAGATGTTGCCGTAGGCGTGCTGGTACGCGGTCGCGAGAAACGTGGTCGATACCGGGGCATCACCATTGACCTCTCCATAAAACACCGCATCGGCGAACGCGGCCAGCGCGTAGGGGCCCGACATCGGCACGGTGGCGTCGACCCGCATGCCGGCTGCCTGCATGGCGCGCAGCGTGGCCATGGCAACATAGCCTCCCTCGGAGTAACCGATGAGGAACAGCTGCCCGCTATCCTGTACCGTCGTCAGCGACGCAAGCGGCAGCGCCGCGCGCGCTGCCGTCAGCGCGTCGATCATGTCCTTGGATTGCTGATCGCCAATCAGGTATGGATGGTAGGGGAGCGTCGAGGTGTCGTAGCCGGCGTAGTTCGGCGCGACGACGATGTAGCCCTGCGTGGCAAAGAGCGCTGCGAGCAGCAGCGTCTCTGCATTATGCATGTCGGCCATGTTGAAGGTGCGCTCGGTGCTCGTACCGTGCGCATACTCGACGATCGGCCGCGAGCCGGTGCAGCTCGCCCCGGCGCCTATCGGCACCATGAGCGCTGCCGATGCGGTGGTGGGCTCGTCGGCGCCTCCCACCGTCTCGTACTCGATGTGGTACATCAGGATGTCGCACACCGGCGGACCGCTGAGCGACAGCACCTGCTGGTTCGCGGCGGCAGCGTTCAGCTCGGCCAGCAGCGCAGAGGTCGTAACTGTCGATAACAGCTGCGGTGGCGTCTGCAACAGCGCGCCGCGCTGCGGCGGCCCGCCGTTCGAGCCCGGCTGCATCCCGTTGCCGCCCCCACCGCAGCCGGCCAGCAGCAGCGCCAGATGCCAGTTCCCGAGCAGGCGCATGGTTTTTCGGATCTTCTGAATTGCCCACCGGG
>Ga0210394_10001491_pt1 | contig 37179 bp, 35 predicted proteins | sample IncBWC12MmetaG_FD_160121 | JGI IMG/M metagenome (GOLD analysis project Ga0210394, IMG submission 160121) | Forest soil microbial communities from Barre Woods Harvard Forest LTER site, Petersham, Massachusetts, United States - Inc-BW-C-12-M | ecosystem: Environmental > Terrestrial > Soil >... | reverse complement strand
GGGCTCGGCGGCTTCTCGACTCACGACCGCAGCATCGGCTTTTTCGACTCGCCGGCGATCGAGCTGACACTGGTCGCGCTGATGCTCATCGCCTCGCTCAACTTCGCGCGGCACTTCATCGCGTTGAAGCGCCTGAGCCTCGACACCTACCAGGTCGACCCCGAGGCCCGTGCGATCTTCTTCATCCTGTCGGCGAGCGTGGTCGGGATCGCCGCGCTCCTCACCTGGCACGGCGTCTACCCGGGGTTCCTGACGGCGCTGCGGCATGCGGCGTTCAACGTGGTCTCGCAGGCGACCACCAGCGGCCTCACCAGCCAGGACTACCAGCGCTGGCCGGTGTTCGCGCCCTACTGGATGCTGTTCCTGTCGTGCATCGTCTGCAGCACCGGCTCGACCGGCGGGGGCATCAAGATGTTCCGCACGCTGCTGCTCGCGCGGCAGGCGGGGCGGGAGCTGAAGCTGCTGGTGCACCCGGCCGCCATGGCGCCGGTGCGCATCGGCGGGCGCGCCATCCCGGACTCGGTCGGCCACGCGGTGCTGGCCTTCATTTTCCTCTACTTCATGACGGTGGTGTTCTTCACCTTCGCGATGCTGCTCACCGGGCTCGACTTCGACGCGGCGCTGGCCGCGAGCGTCGCCTCGATCAACAACACCGCGCACGGCTTCGGCCCGCCGGGCGGGGTGCAGAACTTCGCCGGGCTCACGGCGCTGCAGATCTGGCTGTGCACGGCGGCGATGCTGCTCGGGCGGCTGGAGATCTTCAGCGTCATCGTGCTGTGCACGCCGGCGTACTGGCGCAAGTAGCCGTGGCCGCGCACGGCACGGCGGCGCCGCGCGCCGCAGGCCTGCCGGCGGTGCGTCAGCTGTGGATGTAGCTCTCGAGCTGCTCGATCTGCGCTTTCTGCTCGGCAATGACCGCCTTCACGAGATCGCCGATCGAGATCATGCCGATCACCCGCGCCCCGTCGACGACCGGCAGGTGGCGTACGTGGCGGTCGGTCATGAGCTGCATGCAGGCCTGTATCGAAGTGTCGAGCGACACCGTGAGGACCGGAGCGCTCATGATGTCGCGCACCGGGGTGTCGGCCGAGGAGCGGCCGCGCAGGATCACTTTGCGGGCGTAGTCGCGCTCGGACACGATCCCCTCGAGCGCGGTGCCGCGCATCACCACGAGCGCTCCCACGTGGTGCTCGGCCATGAGGCGGACCGCATCGAGCACGGCCGCCTGCGGCTCCACCGAATAGATCGCCCGCCCCTTGCCTTCGAGGAGCGTCCGTACCGTGGTCATGCCCTCACCCCCTAACCGTCAGTGCGCCGCGGGTCCGACCTCCACCAGGAGTACGACCTGGGCGCTCACATCGAGTGTCCCCGACTCCACCGGCGTCGGCGCCTCGGCGGCCCCGCCCGCCATCGCACGCGCCGCAGCCTTGAACATCCGCACGGGAACGATCTGCGGACTCGTCTCCTCCACGGTGAGCACGCGCACGATCTTGAGGTTCAGCGCGCCGGCGAGCACCTCGGCCTCGGCACGCGCACGTTGTGCCGCCTGGCGCAGCGCCTCGGCGCGCACCGCGTCCTGATCGCGCAACGTGAACTGGATACCCTGCACCCGATTGGCGCCGGCGCGGGTTGCGGCGTCGATCACATCGCCCATGCGGCCGAGATCATCGAGCGTCGCCTCGACGACGTTCACCGCGGTATAGCCGGTAATCGTCGGCTCGCCGCCATTCGGGTGGTACTGGTAGTTGGGACTGAGCGAATAGCTCACCGTGCGCAGCTGTCCGGTGGGACCGGCGGCGCTGCGCACCGCGGCGAGCACCGCATCGAGCGCCCGGGCGTTGCCGGCGGCGGCCGCCTGCGACTGCACCGCCACCGTCTGCACGCCGAGATCGATCTGCACCCGGTCGGGCTTGGCGCTGACGCGCGCATCCCCGCTGACGCGGATCGACGACAGGGGCGCGGGAGCGGCCGCGGCCGCGGCGGGATCCGCGCCGAGTGGCGCGGCGGCGGCGGCGCACAGCGCCAGCAGCGCTAAACACTGCAATCTCATGACGCGCGCCACGGCGGAACGCATTCGCACATTCTACTCGCACGCCGTGCGGCAGTTCATACTTTGGCCAGCGGATTGCACGCCGCCAGTGGCAAGGACGTATACACACCGCATATGGAAAGGCGCGCAGACAACCACCCGGAGATCCACGTCGCACCGGACCGTTTCGAGGTCACGACGGAGGATGCGATTCTCACCACGGAGCTGCGCTCCGCGGTCGCGGTGTGCGTGTACGACGCGGCCGAGGAGGCCGGCGCGCTGCTGCATCTGCGCTGTATCGTGAAGACCTCCAAGCCCGCCGACGTCACCGACACGACGCTCGCGACCGAGCTGCTGCTGCTCGACCGCTGCCTCGAGGCGCTGCGGGAGCTCGCCCCCGCCGCGCGCCATCTGCAGGCGCGCATCGTCGCGCACCTCGCCGAGGGCGAGCACGCCAAGCCCGTCTGCGACACCATCCTGACTCTGGTGCGGCACTACCTGAGCGACGCCGGGGTGCAGGTGCTGCCCGAGGACGTCGCCGCAGGTCCCGCGCGCACGCTGCGCTTCCGCCCCGGCATGGGGTGGGTCCATACCCGCGCCTGAGGGCGCATGAGAGCCGCGCGCCAGGCGTCTGCGCCGCCGGCCGTCCGGGCCGCGCTCGAGCAGCTCTTCGGTGAGAGCATCGCCCAGGTGCGGGTGATCGAGCATTCCTGGCGCGTGCGGCTGCATGGGCGGGCCGTGGCCACCACGCGCCGCGACCGGATCTACCTGCGCGGCAGCGCCGCGCACTTCTTCGCCGACCCGCACCTGATGCTGCACGAGTACTGGCACGTCCTTGGGCAGTGGCGGCCGGGGAGCCTCACGGTGCCGCGCTATCTCGCCGAGTGCCTGCGGCGCGGCTACTGGAACAACCGCTTCGAGGTCGAGGCGCGCGCCTTCGCCGACCGCCACGCGGCGGCGCTCCGTGCGCTCATCGATTGCCCCTTGTCGCCGCGCTAGCCCGACCTACAATACCCGACCCTTTCTCAGACGGCGGGACTCGCATCGCCATGACGCACGCGCAGCAGCACGCCTTCGACGTCATCGTCGTCGGCGGCGGCCATGCCGGCACCGAGGCGGCGCTCGCCGCCGCGCGCATGGGCGCGCGCACGCTCCTGCTCACGCAGAGCCTCGAGACGCTCGGGGCGATGAGCTGCAACCCCGCGATCGGCGGCATCGGCAAGGGCCACCTGGTGCGCGAGATCGACGCACTCGGCGGCGCCATGGCGCGCGCCGCCGACCGCGCCGGCATCCAGTTCCGCACCCTGAATGCGAGCAAGGGACCGGCGGTGCGCGCGACCCGCGCCCAGGCCGACCGGCAGCTCTACCGCCGCGCGATCCGCGCACTCCTCGAAGGCGAGCCGAATCTCGCGCTGTTCCAGCAGGAAGCCGCCGACCTGGTCGTCGAGGGCGGGTGCGTGCGCGGCGTGCGCACGGTGAGCGGCGTCACGCTCACTGCGCGCGCCGTGGTGCTCACCGTCGGGACTTTCCTCGGCGGGCGCATCCACGTCGGGCTCGAGCAGTCCGCCGGCGGGCGCGCCGGCGATCCGCCCTCGCTCCGTCTCGCGGCGCGCCTCAGGGATTTGGGCTTACGCGTCGGACGCCTGAAGACCGGCACGCCCCCGCGTATCGACGGACGCACGCTCGACTGGTCGGTCATGACCCGCCAGCCGGGTGATGTGCCGGTTCCCGTGTTTTCGTTCCTTGGGAGATCCGAAGAGCATCCCAGGCAGGTTGATTGTTTCATTACGAGTACGAACGAGCAGACGCACGCCATCATTCGCGGCGCCACGGACCGGTCGCCGCTCTTCACCGGGGTCATTGAGGGCGTGGGTCCGCGCTACTGCCCCTCGGTCGAGGACAAGGTGGTGCGCTTCGCGGACAAGACCTCGCACCAGATTTTCGTCGAGCCCGAAGGCCTCGATACGCACGAGATTTATCCCAACGGCATCTCGACGAGTCTGCCGTTCGAAGTGCAGTGCGAGTTCGTGCGCACCATCCGCGGCTTCGAGCACGCGCACCTGACGCGCCCCGGTTACGCGATCGAGTACGACTACTTCGATCCGCGCGATCTCAACGGCTCGCTCGAGACCAGGGCGCTGTCGGGGCTCTACTTCGCCGGGCAGATCAACGGCACCACCGGCTACGAGGAGGCGGCCGCCCAGGGGCTCGTCGCCGGCATCAACGCCGCGCTCGCCGTGCGCGAGGTGCCCCCCTGGGTCCCGAAGCGCAGCGATGCCTATCTCGGCGTGCTCATCGACGATCTCATCACGCGCGGCACGCGCGAGCCCTATCGCATGTTCACGAGCCGCGCCGAGCACCGCCTGCTGCTGCGCGAGGACAACGCCGATGAGCGCCTGACGCCGATCGGACGTGAGCTCGGACTCGTCGACGAGGAGCGCTGGCGGCTGCACCAGGTGAAGCAGTACCTCACCGATCTCGAGATCGAGCGCCTCGGCGCGCACCGGGTGAAGCCGGCGCAGCTGCCCGCGGGCTGGGCCGCGCGCGTGCTCGGCGCGCCGCTCGGCCAGAACGCGAGCGCGCTCGAGCTGCTGCGCCGTCCCGAGGTGAGCTATGAGGCGCTGCTCGAGGTCGCGGGGAGTCCGGAGTGGCTGGCAGCCCCGAGCGAGCACCTGACGTCGCCCGGCGTGCCGCTGCCGATCGACGCGCGTCTCCCGGCGCAGATTCGCGCGCAGGTCGAGGTGCGCGCCCGCTACGCCGGCTACCTCGAGCGCCAGCGCGCGGAGATCGAGCGCGCTCGGAGCCACGAGGCAACCGAGCTGCCCGCGGACCTCGACTACCGCGAGCTCGCCGGGCTGTCGCACGAAGTGCGCCAGCGCCTGAGTGAAGCGCGCCCGGCGACCGTCGGCCAGGCGGGGCGCCTGCCGGGAGTGACGCCGGCGGCCGTCTCGATCCTGCTGGTGCACCTGAAGAAGCGCGGTGCACGCGCCGCCCACCGGGTCGCATGAGCGGCTTCGTCCGAGCGCTCGCGCACGCCTGGGAGAAGAACGACTCGCTCCTGTGCGTGGGGCTCGATCCGGAGATCGAGCGCTTCCCGCCGCACATCGCGGCCGCCGCCTCGCCGATCTTCCAGTTCAACAAGGCGGTGATCGACGCCACCCACGACCTGGTGTGCGCCTACAAGCCGCAGTTCGCGCACTACGCCGCCTACGAGGCCGAGGATCAGCTCGAGCGGACCATCGATTACGTGCACCGCACCTACCCCGCGATCCCGGTGATCCTCGACGGCAAGCGGGGCGACGTCGGCAACACCGCCGAGCGCTACGCCATCGAGGCTTTCGAGCGCTACGCGGCGGACGCGGTCACCGTGAATCCCTACCTCGGCGGCGACTCGCTCGAGCCCTTCCTCAGGCACGCCGACAAGGGCGTGATCATTCTGTGCCGCACCTCCAATCCCGGCGCACGTGACCTCCAGGATCTCGAGGTCGGCGGGCGGCGGCTCTATCACGTCGTGGCGGAGCTCGCCGCGACGCGCTGGAACACGCGCGGCAACTGCGCCCTGGTCGTGGGCGCCACCTATCCGCGCGAGCTCGCCGAGGTGCGCCGCCTGGTCGGCGACATGCCACTGCTCCTCCCCGGAGTGGGCGCCCAGGGAGGCGATGTCGCACAGGCGGTACAAAACGGCCAGGATGGTCGGGGCACTGGGTTGCTGGTGAGCTCATCGCGGGCAATTCTCTATGGCGGCCCGGGTGCCGGGGGGGCGGATTTCGCCGCCGCGGCGCGCACGGCCGCGCTCACTCTCCGCGATCAGATCAACGCGAGCCGCGCCGGGCGGCGCCCCGCATGACCGCGTACCCGGCCCCCGTGACCGCCTGCCGCGTGCTGCTCGCGACGACCCTCGCGAGCGTCGTGCTCGCGGGCTGTGGACACGCCGGGAGCGGCGCCGAGACGTCAGGCGGGGCGATCGCCGGGCCGGTGCTGGTGCGCGGCGGGGGCCCGGATCCCGACTCCCTCGACCCGCAGAAGGTTCGGGGCGCGGAGGCGCAGGGGATTGTCCGGGACCTGTGCGAGGGGCTGACGACACTCGACCACAGCGCCGCGCCGGCCCCCGGGGTCGCCAGAGGCTGGAGCGTCAGCGCGGACGGCAAGGTCTACACCTTCACGCTGCGTCCCGAGGCGCGCTGGTCGAACGGCGATCGGGTGGTGGCGGCGGACTTTGTGGCGGCGCTGCGCCGCCTGGTCGATCCGAAGACTGCCTCGGACTATGCCCAGTACGCCGACGTCATCGCCAACACCGACGACATCGTCGCCGGCAGGAAGCCGCCGGAGACCCTCGGCATCGCCGCGCCCGACGATGCGACCGTCGTCATCACGCTCGCCGCGCCGGCGGCCTATCTGCCCGCGCTGCTGTCGCACCCGAGCACCTGCCCGGTACACCGCCCCACGCTCGCCGCGCACCCCGAGAGCTACGCGCGCGCCGGCGCCATGGTCAGCGACGGCGCCTTCGTGCTCAGGGAATGGGTGCAGGGCTCGTACGTGCTCGCGGTGCGCAACCACGCCTACTGGAACGACGCGGCCACGCGACTCGGGGCGGTGAAGTACCTCGTCATTCCCGACGAGAACGCCGAGCTCGCGCGCTACCGCAGCGGCGAGCTGCACATCACCAACGTGGTGCCCCGCGGCCAGTTCGACTGGATCCGTGAGCACCTGGGAAGCGAGCTGCACGTCTCGCCGCAGCTCAACACCTACTACTACGGTTTCAACCTGCGGCGCGCACCCTTCAGCAAGGAGCCGGGGCTGCGCCGGGCGCTCTCGGAGGTCATCGACCGCGAGAAGCTCGCGAGCCTCGTGCTGCGCGTCGGAGAGCTGCCCGCCTACGGCTGGGTGCCGCCAGGGACCAACGATTACACGCCGCAGTCGTTCGACTACCGTGGCAAGCCCATGGAGGCACGCATCGCCGAGGCGCAGCGCCTGTACCGCGAGGCGGGCTACTCGCGCACCAAGCCGCTGTCCTTCGAGCTGCGCTACAACGCCGGCGAGGTGCACACCAAGCTCGCGTTAGCCACCGCCTCGATGTGGAAAGAGGCGCTCGGCGTCGAGGTGCGCCTCACCCAGGTCGAGTTCAAGACGCTGCTCGCCGACATCGACCGCGGCGACGTCGAGGTGTACCGCTCGAGCTGGGTCGGCGACTACAACGACGCCTATACATTCGCGCAGTACCTGAAGAGCGACTTTGGTTTGAACCTGCCGCACTACCAAAGCGCCGCTTATGACGCGCTGCTGGCGCGCGCCGCCGCCGAGGCCAACTTAAGCGCACGCCGCGCGCTGCTCGAGGAGGCCGAGCGCGTGATGCTCGCCGACACGGCGCTGATGCCGCTCTACTTCTACGTCAACAAGCACCTGGTGAAGCCGGCGGTGCTCGGCTGGTACGACAACGTCATGAACGTCACCTACAGCAAGGACCTCGGCCTCGCGGCTGCTGCGCCCTGAAGGTCCCACGTGTGATGAACTGGCATCTGTTCGCGGGATTTCTCGCCATCACCATGCTGCTGCTGCTGGCCCCAGGTCCCATCGTGACGCTGGTGATCTCGACCTCGGCCACCCGCGGCCTGCGGGCGGGCCTGATCACCGTGGCGGGCACCTCGACCGGCAACGCCGTGCTGATCGCGGCGATCGCCGGCGGGCTCTCCTGGGTGCTCGCCCACGCGGTGTACCTCTTCGAGGCGCTGCGCTGGCTCGGCGCGCTCTATCTGGTGTGGCTCGGCGTCCAGGCCTGGCTCCGTGCCGGACGGCCGCCGGCCGCCGCGCCCGCCGGTCACGTGCACTTCCGCCGCGGCTTCGTGGTGGCGCTCACCAACCCGAAGACCATCGCATTCTTCTCGGCGTTCCTGCCGCAGTTCGTCGACCCGCGTCTGCCGGCGGCGCCGCAGCTCACCGTCATGTGCCTCGTCACGGTGCTGCTCGCGGCGGTGAGCGACTCCTGCTGGGCGATCGCCTCGGGGCTCGGCCGTGCCTACTTTCTGGCGCCCGCGCGCGCCAGGCTCCTCGGGCGCGTCTCGGGGCTGACGCTCATCGGCGGCGGGATCTGGCTGTCGCTGGCGCGCCGGCCGGCCTAACTCACTTCCCGATACAGAAGCTCCCGAAAATCCGCCCGAGCAGATCATCCGAGGTGAACTCGCCGGTGATCTCGCCGAGCGCCTGCTGCGCGGCGCGCAGCTCCTCCGCCACCAGTTCCCCGGCGCGCCGCTCGGTGAGCTGCCGCTGCGCCTCCTCGGTGTGGGCGCGCGCCCGCGCGAGCGACTCGAGGTGCCGCTGCCGGGCGCTCACCGCGCCGCTGTCGACGCTCTGGAAGCCCATGCAGCCGATGAGATGCGCCCGCAGCTCGACGAGCCCCGCACCGGTGAGCGCCGACACGTAGAGGCGCGGCGGAACCGGCTCAGGGGAGAAGTCGCCGCTGGCGACCCGGGCTTCAGCCAGATCGCACTTGTTCAGCACCAGCGTCACCGGCACCTCCGCGGGCAGCCGCGCGCGCTCCGCGCGGAAGGCCTCGGCGGCGGGATCGGCCGCGGCGTCGATGACGAACAGCACGCGGTCGGCGCGCGCGATCTCGCCGCGCGCGCGGCGCATGCCCTCGGCCTCGATCGCATCGCCACCGATGCGCAGCCCCGCGGTGTCGAGCAGGTGCAGCGGCAGCCCCTCGATCTCGATGCGCTCGCGCAGCACGTCGCGGGTGGTGCCGGGGACGGGCGCGACGATCGCCGCGTCGAAGCCCGCGAGGCGGTTCATGAGACTCGACTTGCCGGCATTGGGGGGACCGGCGATGACCACCGTCATCCCGTCGCGCAGCAGCCGTCCCTGCTGTGCGCTCGCGAGCACGCCGGCGAAATGCTCGCGCAGGGCCGCGAAGCGCTGCTCGAGCTCGCGGTCGGCGAGAAAATCGATCTCCTCCTCGGGAAAGTCGATCGCCGCCTCGACGTAGGTGCGCACGTCGATCAGCGCCTCGGTGAGCCCGCGCACCATGGCGGAGAACTCCCCCTGGAGCGAGCGCATCGCGGCGCGCACCGCGGCGCGCGAGCCGGCATCGATGAGATCGGCGATCGCCTCCGCCTGCGCGAGATCGAGCTTGTCGTTGAGGAAGGCGCGCTGCGTGAACTCCCCCGGCTGGGCGCGCCGCGCGCCGAGCTCGAGCGCGCGCGCCACGAGCGCCTCCATCACCAGCGGGCCGCCGTGGCCGTGGAGCTCGAGGACGTGCTCGCCGGTGTAGGAAGCGGGCGCCGGGAAAAACAGCGCGAGACCGGCATCGATCGGCTGCTGCGCGCCGTCGAGGAACCGGCCGAAAGTCGCGCGCCGCGGCGGCGGCAGCTCCCCGAGCATCACGGCGGCGATCTCCGGCACCTTGGGGCCGGAGAGCCGCACGATCCCCACACCGCCTCTTCCCGGAGGCGTGGCGGCGGCCACGATGGTTTCGGTACGCGTCATGTGCGCCCTCGCGGCGAAGGCTACCGTAGTGTTCCCCGCGGTGTCGCCCCGTCCGGCGCCTTGGGTATCCTGTGTGCCTGGCCCCCGAAGGAGGCAGTATGTCGGCCTACGAGCTCGCGCAGCTGAACATTGGCGTCATCCGCGGACCGATGGACTCCCCCATCATGGCGGAATTCGCCGCCAACCTCGCGCGCATCAACGCACTCGCCGAGAGCTCGCCCGGCTTCGTGTGGCGGCTGCAGACCGAGGCGGGCGATGCGACCGCGCTGCGCCCCTTCGACAACCCCAATCAGCTGCTCAACATGTCGGTGTGGAGCGATACGGATGCGCTCAGACGCTTCGTCTACCGCAGCGCGCACGCCGATATCCTCAAGCGCCGCCGCGAATGGTTCGAGCCGATTAGCGCGGCGATCATGGTGCTCTGGTGGGTGCCGCGCGGTCACCGCCCGAGCATCGAGGAGGCGATCGAGAGGCTCGGGCGGCTGCGCGCGGGCGGCCCGACTGCGGACGCCTTCACCTTCCGCCAGACCTTCCCGCCGCCGGACGCGCCCGCCACCGAACAACCCGGCGGCTTCGAGGACACCTGCCCGGCTGCCTGAGGCGCAAACCGCTCGCCGCTCAGGTCTTCTTCGCCGCCGCCAGCGCGCCGATGCGCCGGTTGATGTTCCACTGCTGGGCGATCGAAAGAATGGTGTTGGTCACCCAGTACAGCACCAGTCCCGCGGGGAAGAACGCGAAAGTCACCGACATCACGAGCGGCATGATCATGAACACCTTGGCCTGTACCGGGTCGGGGGGCGCGGGGTTCAGCTTGTACTGCACGAACATCGCCACCGCCATGATCGCCGGCAGGATGTAGAACGGATCGCGCGAGGACAGGTCGTGGATCCAGAAGGCGAACGGCGCCTGGCGCATCTCGACGCTCTCGAGCAGCACCCAGTAGTAGGCGATGAACACCGGGATCTGGATCAGGGTCGGGAGACACCCGGCAACGGGATTCACCTTCTCGCGCTTGTAGAGCTCCATCATTGCGCGGCCGAGCTTCTCGCGGTCGTCGGCGTAGGTCTCCTGCAGGTTCTTGATGCGCGGCTGCAGGGTCTTCATCTTGGCCATCGAGCGGCCGCTCGCCTCCGACAGCGGGTAGAAGAGCAGCTTGAGGAGGCAGGTGACCAGGATGATCGCCGCACCCCAGTTGCCCGTGAGCCCGTGCATCCAGCTCAGGGCCTTGAAAAGCGGCTGCGCGAAGAACCATAGCCGGCCGTAATCGGCAACGTAGTCGAGCCCGGGCGCGGTGGCATCGAGCGCGCGCTGGAGCTTGGGCCCGATGTACAGCGTCTCGGCGAAGACCCCATCCGCACCCGGCGCGATCATCCGCGGCGGTCCTTCGGCGGCCAGCAGGTACTGGTCTCCCGCCACCTTCAGCGTGAAGTGGTAGGTGGCATCGCGCGGCGGTACCACTGCGCTCACGAAGTAGTGCTGGAGCGCGGCGATCCAGCCGCCGCCCACGTCGAGCGACAGCTGCTTCTCTTTCTCGTCCTTCACATCGAGACGGCGGAACTTGCCGTCCCAGATCGCCGGGCCGTGGTTGGCGTAGCTGTCGGTGTTGAAATACGAGCGCTTGGTAGGCGGGTCGTTGCGCAGGATCTGCGCGTAGGAGCGCGCCTCCCAGGCGTGCGCCCCGCCGTTGTGCACCTGGTAGTCGAGATCGATGCGGTAGCTGCCGCGGTGGAACACGTACGTCTTGGTGACGGCGACCCCGTCGTCGCTGCGCCAGGTGAGCGGCACGCGCAGGTCCGCAGCGCGATCGAGCGAGTAGTTGTCCTGCGTGCTCGTGAAGGTGGCGAGGTGCGTCGGGTACGTTCCTTCCGCCGAGCCCGCGAGTCCCGACTGCAGCGCGTAGAGCGTCTCCGGGCTGTCGTGATTCTCCAGGCGTACCGGCGCCGTCTCGCCCTTCACCTTCGGATAGACGATCAGGTCGGCCTGCGCGATCGTGCCGCCGCGAGTGCTGATCAGGACATCGAGCACGTCCGTGCGCACGTGCACCACCGGCGCACCCGAGGCGGCCTGCGCCTCCGTGGCGTCCGCGCCCGTGCCGACGCCGGCCGCAGCGGCAGGCGCCGTGGCCAGCGGGGTGGTGGGCGTGATGGCTGACGAGGCCGCAGCGCCCGCGGTCCCCGCGGCCGGCGGGGCCTCCGGCACGTGACTGCCCAGGTCGGGTGCGGGAGCTGCGCTGCCGCCCGGGTGCTGAGCGCTCGCCGCGCTGGTGGGCGCGGACAGCTGCGGCGCGTAGTCGCGCATCCACGCGTCGTAGTCGGCGTACAGGATCAGCGCGAGCGCGCCCCAGAGGAAGATGCGGGGATTATTGATCGTGGGCATGGTGGACACAGACGTGAGGCGGCGGCACCGGGTCGTAGCCGCCGGGATGCCAGGGATGGCAGCGGCCGAGACGCCGCGCCGCGAGATAAGCGCCGCGCAGCACACCGAAGCGCTCGACGGCTTCGAGCGCGTACTGCGAGCACGTGGGATAGAAACGGCACGCGGGCCCGACCAGCGGACTCACCGCGAGCTGATAGAAGCGCAGCGCGCCGCGCACCAGGGCGCGCATCAGGCGGCGCCTTCCGCGACCTTGCCCCACAGCGCCGCGAGGCTCGCGCGCAGCACGGGAGCAGGCGCCGCGCGCGCGCTCGGGCGGCAGCCGACGACCAGATCGAGCGCCGGGATGGTGTGCTGATGGAGGCGGAACGACTCGCGGATGAGGCGGCGCAGGCGATTGCGCGCGACCGCGCCGCCGGCGGCGCGCACCGCCACCGCCAGGCCTAAGCGCGGGGCGCCCAATTCGTTCGCTCTCGCAATCACCGTGAAATACCCGTCACCCAGACGCCGGCCGCGCGCATAGGCGGCGTCAAAATCGCTCTTGCGCCGCAGCCGAAGTTGCGCCGGCAGAGTGAGCCGTCCGATGAGACGCGCCCGCGCGGGACGGGGTTCCTGCGTGGAGCGCAGCGCCGTCCGCCTTAGGGTATCAGCTTGTGGCGGCCCTTGGCGCGGCGGCGGGCCAGCACCTTGCGGCCGTTCTTGGTGGCCATGCGCGCGCGGAACCCGTGGGTGCGCTTGCGGCGCACTTTGCTCGGCTGGTAGGTACGCTTGGTTGCCATGGCCGCGGGCTCCGTCGACGGGCTGAGAAAAAAGGGCGGCAAGGCTAAGCCGTTGAGCCTCAAGGTGTCAATACATCGAGAGCCGCTCCGCGGGCGCGCCACGATGGGACTCAAGCCTTCAGCGCGGTAGCCGATCGGTATAGACTTCGCGGCCTTTTCCTCACGATCCCTTCAGATCAAGACGCGGAGGCAATCGCGCGTGGAAGCGTCGCTTTGGACTCGCTGCATGGGCGCGTTGGAGGCGGAGCTTCCGGAGCAGCAATTCAATACCTGGGTGCGGCCGCTGCAGGCGACGGAAGGCAACGGTGCGCTGAAGCTGTTCGCGCCGAATCGCTTCGTGGTCGACTGGATCAACGCCAATCTCCTGCCGCGCATCGGCGAGCTGCTGCGCGACGAGTCTTCGGGAGATGCACCCATCATCACCGTCGAAGTGGGCTCGCGCAGCACCCCGCTGCGCGGTGCGCCGCCGGGAGCGACCCCGCCGCGGCCCCGGCCGTCCGATGGCCTGGTGGTGGGTGCGCGGCTTAATCCCGATTTCAGCTTCGGCAGCTTCGTCGAGGGCAAGAGCAACCAGCTCGCCAAGGCGGCATCGCTGCAGGTCGCGGAAAATCCCGGGCGCGCCTACAACCCGCTGTTCATCTACGGCGGCGTCGGGCTCGGCAAGACGCACCTGATGCACTCGATCGCGCACCTCATCAAGGAAAACGACCCCGAGGCGCGCATCGCCTACGTGCATTCCGAGCGCTTCGTCAGCGACATGGTGCGGGCGCTGCAGCACAACGCGATGAACGAATTCAAGATGGCGTACCGCTCGCTGAATGCGCTGCTGATCGATGACATCCAGTTCTTCGCCGGCAAGGAGCGCTCGCAGGAAGAGTTTTTTCACACCTTCAACGAGCTCCTCGAGGGCCAGCACCAGGTGATCCTCACCTGCGACCGTTACCCGAAGGAGGTCGAGGGTCTCGAGGAGCGGCTCAAATCGCGCTTCGGCTGGGGTCTCACGGTCGCGATCGAGCCACCCGAGCTCGAGACCTGCGTGGCGATCCTCATGACCAAGGCGGGCGCCGCCGGCGTGCGGCTGCCCGAGGAAGTCGCGTTCTTCATCGCCAAGCGCATCCGCTCCAACGTGCGCGAGCTCGAGGGGGCGCTGCGGCGGGTGATGGCGAACTCGCGCTTCACCGGGCGGCCGATCACGCTCGAGTTCACCAAGGAGGCACTCAAGGATCTGCTGTCGCTGCAGGCGAAGCTGGTCACCATCGAGAACATCCAGAAAACCGTCGCCGATTACTTCAAGGTGCGCATGGCGGATCTGCTTTCCAAGCGGCGCAGCCGTTCGGTGGCGCGGCCGCGGCAGGTGGCAATGGCGCTCGCGAAGGAACTCACCAATCACAGCCTGCCGGAGATCGGCGATGCCTTCGGCGGCCGCGATCACACGACGGTGTTGCACGCCTGCAAGCGCATCAAGGAACTGCGCGACAGCGAGCAGCGCATGAAGGAAGATTATTCGAACCTGTTGAGAACCCTGGCCGGGTGAGTGGACGAACGCGTGGATTTGCTGTGCACGAAGTTGGGGATAAAGTTATGCACAGGGGATACAGAGCTCGCGGGCGGTTCTGCGCGGTGTTCCTGCGGCTTCTTTGGCTCTTAATGCTCTGATATTCCAAAGAGTTTTGAGTTATCACCGGGACTCACAGGCTCTATAGTCTCTACAACAAAGACTTCTGATCAGATTCAGATTGAAGAGAGTGAAGATATGAAGCTCACCGCGACACGCGAAGATTTTCTCGCTCCCCTGCAAAGCGTCATCGGCGTCGTGGAGCGGCGGCAGACCATGCCGGTGCTCGCGAACGTGCTGCTCGCAGGGCGCGACAACCGCTTGAGCGTCACAGGGACAGACCTCGAAGTCGAGCTCGTGGCGACGAGCCAGGTGAGCGTGCAGCAGAGCGGCGATATCACCGTACCGGGCAGGAAGCTGCTCGACATCTTTCGCTCGCTGCCCGAGAAAACCAGTGTCGTGCTCAGTACCGAAGGTGAGCGCGTGTCGATTCGTGCGGGCCGCAGCCGCTTCACGCTCTCGAGCCTGCCGGCGTCTGAATTTCCCGTGGTCGATGAGATCAACGCGCAGCAGACACTCACTGTCGCGCAAGGCGAGTTCCGCCGCCTCATCGATAAGACGCATTTCTCCATGGCGCAGCAGGACGTGCGCTATTACCTCAACGGGCTGTTGATCGAGACCGATGGCAAGACGCTGCGCGCGGTGGCGACCGACGGGCATCGCCTGGCGCTGTGCGAAACCGAACTCTCCGGCAAGGCGAAGACCAATCAGCAGGTGATCGTGCCGCGCAAGGGCGTGCTCGAGCTGCAGCGGATCCTCGGCACCGACGGCAATATCGAGCTCGCGGTTGGAACGAATCACGTTCGAGCCCAGATCGGCGACATTCGCTTCACTTCGAAGCTGATCGACGGTAGATTCCCGGAGTACGGCCGCGTCATACCGGCGAGCCCCTCCCGAATCGTCGAAGCCGAGCGCGAGGCGCTGAAGCTGGCGCTGCACCGCACCGCCATTCTTTCCAACGAGAAATACCGGGGAATTCGCCTGACGGCGCGTCCTGGGCTTCTGGTCATCCAGGCCCACAACCCCGAGCAGGAAGAGGCCGAGGATCAGGTCGAAGTGAACTACTCGGGCGAAGAAGTCGAGATTGGCTTCAACGTGAATTACCTGCTCGACGCGCTGAGTGCGATCGAGAGCGACAAGGTCGAGCTCGGGCTGACGGATTCGAACAGCAGCTGCCTGGTTCATGCCCCCGGCACGACGCACACCAAGTACGTCGTCATGCCGATGCGGCTGTAAGGGCTGCCGCCGCACACGCTCGGCGAATGCCGGTTCGCCCCGCCGACGGGCCGATCGGCTGCCTCGGACCTCCGGGGATCGGGCCGAGCGCGCGGGACAGGCAGCGGCACTGACCCTCTTGCCCAGGATTCAGCGCGTGCGTTTTGCTCCAGGTTCTCGCCGGCCGATGCAGGTTCCACGTGAAACATCCCGCCAGAGCCACAGCGAATCCGGCGCCCGCCCGATTTCCGGGGCGGCGGTCGCTCATCAGAGCACGCAGCGCCGGCAGCACAACGAGCGCTCAGGGTGACGCTTACACCGGTGAAACCGAGGCATCCGGCGGGTCGCGTCTGCGCCCAATGATCTTCGTCCGGCATTGTTTCCGGCAGGGCTCGGAGGCGCAGGCAGCCCGACCTCCCGCCGCACCGGCCAGGGCTGCGCCGGCCAGGCCCGTACCAGCCAGCGCTGTACCAGACAAGGCTGCCCCGACCGCGGGCGGCGCGGGCGGCGCGGGCGGGCGCGGGGTCTCGGACGGCTCGATCCAGCGGAGGGAGTCTGGCTCGTTCCACGTGGAACACGAGGGGCCCGATCAACCCTCGCCTTGGACACGGCGCGCAGAACCCAGGTCGGGCGCGAGGGTGCCAGCGAGCCGCGCCGCGAGCAGGACATTCGCGAGCGCCGGCATGGTCTGCCGCCGCGCTGGCGCCCGCATGCGGCGGCCGGGTATTCCCGGTCACCGTGCTCGCCCGCCGGCGTGGGAAGCCCGCCACGCCCTAAGTCTCAGGCCATGAGCCTCGGCCAGCTCACCATCGCCAACCTGCGCTCCATCGAGGAGGCCGAGCTCGTGTTGCCCGCCGGACTGTCGCTCGTCTTCGGCGGCAATGGGTCCGGTAAGACCTCGCTCCTCGAGGCCATTTTCCTGCTCGGACGGGGTCGATCGTTTCGCACAAGAAACACTGAGCGCCTCATTCGCCGTGGACAGGATCACTTAAGAGTCATTGGACGGGTCAATCGAGGCGCGGGCGTCAGTACCGTTGTCGGCGTCGAGCTCGCGGGTGAGGGGGTTACCGCCCGGATCGGCGGCCGGCCTGCAGCCTCCCTGTCGGAGCTGTCCCAGGCATTCCCGGTGCAGGTGATCGAGCCTGGCGTGCACCGCCTGGTGGAGGAAGGTGGCTATGGCCGCCGGCGCTGGATGGACTGGGCGGTGTTCCACGTGGAACCCGCGTTCGTCGAGACCTGGACGCGCTATACCCGGACCGTCAAGCAGCGCAACGCCGCACTCAAGACGGACCCGGCCCAGGCGCCGATATGGGACGCCGAGCTGGTGCGCCTTGGGGAGGCGATCGCCGAATCACGCCGGCGGATGCTCGAGCAGCTCGCTCCCTACTGGCAGGAGACGGTCGCCGCCCTCAGTGGTCTGCCGGTTGAGCTGCACTACCTGCGCGGCTGGAGCCAGGAGCTTTCCCTCAAGGACGCGCTGGTCGCCTCGCGTGCCCGCGATGAAGCCCGGCACCTGACGCATTCGGGTCCGCACCGGGCCGACGTGGCCGTCAGGCTCCACGGGCGGCCCGCTCGGGAGGTGCTCTCACGGGGTCAGCAGAAACTCGTCGCCGTGGCGATGACGCTGGCGCAGCTCAAGTTCCTCAAAGCCACCACGGACCTCACTCCGACCCTGCTGCTCGACGATCCGGCGGCCGAGCTCGATGGCGCCCACCTCGAGCGATTCATCGCGCAGGTGTCGCAGCTCCGGTGCCAGCTCGTGGTGACATCTTTGGTGGCCGAATCGCGTCTTTTCGGCTCACCTGACGCCACGTTCCAAATGGATCAGGGGAGGGCCCAGCCGGTATAATGTCGTGTCACAAAATCGAGCGAATTCATGGCCTCAGACGAAGTCTACGATTCCAGTAAAATCAAAGTCTTAAAGGGTCTTGATGCGGTGCGGAAACGCCCCGGAATGTACATCGGGGACACCGATGACGGCTCAGGGCTCCACCACATGGTTTTCGAGGTCGTCGATAACTCCATCGACGAGTCCCTGGCAGGCCACTGCGATCGCATCGTCGTCACCATTCACGCCGATGAATCCGTCACCGTGTCCGACAACGGACGCGGCATCCCTGTGGATATCCACCCCGAGGAGGGCCGCTCGGCAGCCGAGGTCATCATGACCGTGCTGCACTCGGGGGGTAAGTTCGATGACAGCTCCTACAAGGTCTCCGGGGGCCTGCACGGCGTCGGCGTCTCGGTCGTCAATGCGCTCTCGGACTACCTGCTGCTCACCGTCTCCCGCGACGGCAAGCTCTATCGCCAGGAATATCACCTGGGCGAACCCGTGGCGGCGCTCGCCGAGGTGAGCGACACGCGCGAGCGTGGCACGGTGATCCGCTTTCGCCCGAGCTCGAAGATCTTCACCAACATCCAGTTCGACTACGACGTGCTGGCGAAGCGGCTGCGCGAGCTCTCGTTCCTCAATTCCGGCGTGCGCATCGAGCTGCACGACGAGCGCGAGAACAAGTCCGACGTATTCGCACACGCCGGCGGACTCGAAGCGTTCGTGAAGTATCTGAACCGCACCAAGACGGCGATCCACCAGTCGGTGTTCTGGTTTCGCACCCAGGACGGACCGGTATCGGTGGAAGTGGCGCTGCAGTGGAACGATTCCTACCAGGAATCGATGTTCACCTACACCAACAACATCCCGCAGAAGGACGGCGGCACGCATCTCGCCGGCTTTCGCAGCGCGCTGACGCGCACGCTGAACGATTACGTCGAGAAGGAATTATCGGGGAAAAAGGACAAGATCCCGATGACCGGCGACGACGCGCGCGAAGGGCTCACCGCGATCCTGTCGGTGAAACTGCCGGACCCCAAGTTCTCCTCGCAGACCAAGGACAAGCTGGTGTCCTCCGAGGTGAAGGGGATCGTCGAGAACGCGGTCGGCACGAAACTGCAGGAGTTCCTGCTCGAGCATCCGCAGGAGGCGCGCCTCATCGTCGCCAAGATGGTGGAGGCGGCGCGCGCGCGCGAGGCGGCGCGCAAGGCGCGTGAGATGACCCGCAGGAAGGGCGCGCTCGACATCGCGGGCCTCCCCGGCAAGCTCGCCGACTGTCAGGAGAAGGATCCCGCGCTCTCGGAGATCTTCATCGTCGAGGGCGACTCCGCCGGCGGCTCGGCCAAGCAGGGGCGCGACCGCCGCACGCAGGCGATCCTGCCGCTCAAGGGCAAGATCCTGAACGTCGAGCGCGCGCGCTTCGACAAGATGCTGTCCTCGGCCGAGGTCGGCACGCTGATCACCGCGCTCGGCACCGGCATCGGCCGCGATGATTTCGATATCACCAAGCTGCGCTATCACCGCATCTGTCTCATGACGGACGCCGACGTCGACGGCAGCCACATCAGGACGCTGCTCCTCACGTTCTTCTACCGCCAGATGCCCGAGCTCATCGAGCGCGGCCACATCTACATCGCGCAGCCGCCGCTCTACAAGATCAAGCGTGGCAAGCAGGAGTCCTACGTCAAGGACGACAGCGAGTTGAATCAGCTGCTGCTCAACACCGCGCTCGAGAGCGCGGGGCTGCACGTCAACTCGGGCGCGCCGCCGCTGTCGGGCTCGGCGCTCGAGCTGCTGGCGCGCAAGTACATGGAGGTGCAGGCCATCATCAAGCGCTGGTCGCGCCGCTACGACGATCGCCTGCTCGAGCAGCTCATCTACATGCCGGAAGTTGCGCCCGCCGACTTCGACCGGCCGGACTGGCTGCGCGACTGGGCGCATGAGCTGAATGCCAGGCTCAATGCGCTCGCCGACGGCCTTCGCACCTACCGCCTGGAAGTGCGTGCCGCCGCGGCCGGCCAGGGCGCGCGCGTCACCGTCCACAAGACCGAGCACGGCTCGGAGAGCCACAAGTACCTGCCGCGCGAGTTCTTCGAGTCCGCCGAGTACCAGCGCATCGCCGAGCTCGCCCGCACGCTCGCGGGCCTGATCGGCGAGGGTGCCTTCATCACCCGCGGGAGCGAGCGTGCCGAGATCGGCTCCTTCAAGGAGGCGATGAAGTGGCTGTTCGATCAGGCCAAGAAAGGCCAGAGCATCCAGCGCTACAAGGGCCTGGGCGAGATGAATCCGGAGCAGCTCTGGGAGACCACCATCAACCCCGAGACGCGCCGTCTGCTGCAGGTGAAGATCGAGGACGCGGTGGCCGCGGACGACATCTTCACGACCCTCATGGGGGATCAGGTCGAGCCGCGCCGCGAGTTCATCGAGAAGAACGCGCTGTCGGTCAACAACCTCGACGTCTGAGGGATTTGGGCCGATTTGCCCGAAATCTCGTCTGATCCTCGCGCGGTGATCGCTTATTGACTCACTATAGAGTCAATAGAGCCCGTGAGGCCCGGGCCCAGGTTCCACAAACTAATGGTAATATTCCCTTATGGAATCGGGAGTATTACCGGATGTTGGTTCACCGCCCGGCGGCGGCGGCGCCAGCTTCGCGCAGCGCCGCAACGAGGTGGACGCGCGGCTCCTCAAGGTGTTCGATGACCCGGGGATCCTTCGCACGCTCACCGGGCGGCAGAAGCTCGATCTTCCGGATCTCGCCGAGCGTGTCGCGGACGCGCTCGAGGGCGGCCGGCGCGCGGCCCCGGTCGATGCGCTCGCGGTGCACCGGCGGCTGGTGAAGGGGCTGCCCGGGGTGGCGCTGTTCGTCGCCTCAGCGCTCGCCTTCGACTCACTCAGCGAGGCGCTGCCGTTCTTCGACGTCACCGCCAAGACCGCGCGAGCCAAACTCGAGTCGGCGCTGTCGCCGGCCGAGGGCGACCAGGCGCTGCGACTCGCGCGCGCGGCGGCGCTCGCTTCCGAGCTGCTGGGGTCGACCGAGGAAGGCCGCCGTTACCTGCATACGCCGAACTTCGCGCTCGGCGGCGCGACACCGCTCGAGCTGCTGAAGACCGGCTACGGCGAGCCGCTGGTGCTCGGGGAGCTGCAGGCGCAGGCGGCCGGCGGACCGGTGTGAGGCTGTACCGCGCGCGCGCCGTGCGCGGCGCCGGCGGCGGCTTCGACCCGCTCGATGCTTCGGGCTCGGTCGCCGGTCCCCTCGGCTGGCGCTTCAACGATCCGCTGACGCCCATCCTCTACACCGCCGAGCGCGAGGCGCTCGCGGTGCTCGAGGTCGCGGTGCGCCCGGGATGGGAGAGCGTGCGCGAGGTGCTGATCGCACCGATCGAGGTGCCGGAGGACTCGGTCGTGGATCTGGCCGACCTCGGGATCGAGCTGCCGCAGGACTGGAGCGCGCGCCCCGCGGCGCCCGCGGCGCGGCGCATTGCGGGGCGCTTTCTCGAGCGGGCCGCGGCGCGCAGCCCGCGCCCGCTCGGCGTGCGCGTGCCCTCGGTCCTGAGTGCGTCCGACTACAACGTGCTGCTCGATCCGGGGCAGCTGGGCGCCGCGCGCGCCGGTGCCATTCATCGTCTGGCGTTCAAGGCGCTGCTCGCGACGCGCTCCTGAGGCGCCCGTGCACCTGCGCGCCGCGGGCTTGGCGCTAATCCGGCGCGAGCTCCTTCACCCGTGCCTCGACCCAGCGCTGCATCTCCTCGTTGAGCGCGCGCGCCTCACGCCCGGCGGCGCTGAACGGCGCGCCGATGACGACCCGCACCGTGCCCGGCCTCTTCAGCAGTCCGCGCCGCGGCCAGTAATACCCGGCGTTGTGGGCGACCGGGACGATGAGTGCGCCGGTGGCAGCGGCGAGCAGCGTGCCGCTCACCCCGTAGCGGCGCGTCTCGCCGGCGGGCATGCGCGTGCCCTCGGGGAAGATCATCACCCAGTCGCCTTCGGCGAGCCGGTCCTTACCCTGCTCGATGACCTGCGAGACGGCGGAGTGGCCGGCCTTGCGATCGATGGCGATGGCGTGCATCTGCTGCACGGCGATGCCGACCACCGGGATCCACAGGAGCTCGCGCTTGAGCACCCACACCTGGCGCGGGAACAGCACCATCATCGCGAGGGTTTCCCAGGATGAGGAGTGCTTCCAGAAGGCGATGTGGGAGCCGGTCGGGAGCGCGGCGCCCTCCACGCGGTAGTCGAGCCCGCAGGTCCACTTCAGTACCCACAGGAGCGTCAAGGCCCAGAAGCGCGCCAGCGGGAAGCGCCTGCGGAACGGCAACACCGCGCAGGCGAGCACGAAGGGGATCGCGTAGAGGAAGGTCCACGCGAAGAGGAACCCCGTGAAAAAGAGCGAGCCGAGGAGCTGCAGCAGTGCCGGCCGCGAGCGCTCGCCCGGAGAAGCTCCTGACACGGGTGCGCTCAGCCGGGCAGCCGCGACAGGTCCGCGACCCCGGAGAACAGTGCCTGCAGCTCCCCGAGGAGCGCCAGGCGATTGGCGCGCAGAGTCGGGTCCTCGTCCATCACCATCACCGCATCGAAGAACGCATCCACCTGCGGCCGCAGCTGCGCCAGATGCCCGAGAGCCGCGGTGTACTCGCGGCGCGCGGTGGCCTCGGCGACCGCATCGCGCAGCGCGCGCACCGCATCGTAGAGGCGTATCTCGGCGCTCTCGCGCAGCCGCTCGACGTCGACTTGCGCGCTCGCGCCTGCCGGCGCCTTGCGCAGGATGTTCTGGATGCGCTTGTTGGCTGCGGCGAGGCTCGCCGCTTCGGGAAGCTCGAGGAAGGCGGCGAGGGCCTTCAGGCGCGCATCGAAGTCGAGCGGCGAGGCGGGACGCGTGGCGAGCACCGCATCGAACATCTCCCCCGACACCGGCGCGGTGCCGGGGGCGGCCGGCCGCTCGAGGTAATAGGCGCGCAGCCGCTCCATAAGGAAGTCATAGACCTCCTCGACCGCCGCGCGCTCGGCTTCGGGCTTGAGTCCCGCGGCGTCCTGTTTCGTGGTGCTCGCCGCCGCCTGGATCCGCACCAGATCGGCGCGCACCAGGGCGCGTGCCGCTGCAATCCGTTCTCTCAGATCGAGCTCCAGACCCTTCTCGATGATGATGCGCTGGATGCCGAGCGCCGCGCGCCTGAGCGCAAACGGGTCCTTCGCGCCCGTCGGCTTGCCGCCGATCGCGAAGATCCCGGCCAGTGTGTCGAGCTTGTCGGCGATCGCGAGCGCGAGCCCGGGCGCCGTCGCCGGCAGCGCATCGCCCGCCGAGCGCGGCAGGTAGTGCTCGCCGATTGCCGCGGCGACCTCGGCGGGCTCGCCATCGGCGCGCGCGTAGTAGGTGCCCATGACGCCCTGCAGCTCCGGGAACTCACCGACCAGCGCCGTGAGCAGATCGCATTTGCAAAGCTCGGCGGCCCGCTCGGCGAGCGAGCGGTCCGCCCCGGCACGGGCGGCGATCTCGCCGGCGAGCGTGCGCACCCGGCGCATCTTGTCGCCGAGCGAACCCAGGCGCGCCTGGTAGGTGACGCGATCGAGCGCCGCCACGCGCGCGGCGAGCGGCTCGCGCCGGTCCTGCTCCCAGAAGAACGCCGCGTCCGCGAGGCGCGGGCGCACCACCCGCTCATTTCCGGCGCGTACCCGCTCGGGCTCGCGGCTCTTCAAGTTCGCGACCGCGATGAACGCCGGCAGCAGCCGCCCGCGCGCGTCCTCCACGGGGAAATAGCGCTGGTGGTCCTCGAGCGTCGCGGTCAGCACCTCGCGCGGCAGCGCGAGGAAGCGCTCCTCGAACGTGCCGGCGAGCGCGACCGGCCACTCGGTGAGCGCCGTCACCTCATCGAGCAGTGCTGCGCGGATGAGCGCGCGGCCGCCGACGCGGTCCGCGAGCGCGGTGACTTCGCCGCGAATGCGTGCGCGCCGCGCCGCGAAGTCGGCGATGACGTAGCCGCGCTCGCGCAGCGTCGCCTCGTAGCGCTCCGGGGACGCGACGGTCAGCGGCTGCGGGGCGAGGAAGCGGTGGCCGCGCGTCTCGCGGCCGCTCACGGTCTCGAGCAGCGTCGCGGGCACGACCTCGCTCCCGTACAGCATGACGAGCCAGTGCACCGGGCGCACGAAGAGCGCAGTGCCGGAGCCCCAGTGCATGCGCCGCGGGATCGGCAGCGCATCGAGCGCGCTCTGCACGAGCGCGGGCAGCAGCTCCACCGCACGCGCGCCGGCGCGCTTGCCGGTGAAGAAGAGGAAGGCGCCCTTACCTTCGTCGAGGCGCTCGAGCTTGCCGACCTCGGTGCCGCAGCTCTCGGCGAACGCGAGCGCCGCACGGGTCGCCCGGCCTTGCGTGTCGAACGCGGCGCTCACCGGCGGGCCCTTGCGCTTGAGCTGCTGCTCGGGCTGCGCGGCGGCGAGGCGCTTCACCCACACCGCGAGCCGCCGCGGCGTGGCGAAGCCGACGAGCTCACCGTGGGCGAGACCGGCCTTGTCGAGACCGGCGCCGATGGAGCTGACGAGCGCTTCGCCGAGCGCGCTCAACGCCTTCGGCGGCAGCTCCTCGGTGCCGATCTCGAAGAGAAAGTCGCGCGGCGATTTCGCCGATTGGAGCGCGGGCTTGCGCCGCGCCGCTTTGGCGCCCGCCTTCATGCCGCGGCCCCCGCGGCGCGCTTCACCAGCGGGAAGCCGAGCTTCTCGCGGCTCTCGAGGTAGGCCCTGGCGACGCCGCTCGCGAGCGTGCGCACGCGCAGGATGTAGCGCTGCCGCTCGGTCACCGAGATGGCGCGCCGTGCATCGAGCAGGTTGAAGGTGTGCGAGGCCTTCAGCACCTGCTCGTAGGCCGGCAGCGGCAGCTGCGCCGCGAGGAGTTTCTGACACTCGCGCTCGTGATCCTCGAAGTGCCGCAGCAGTGCCGCGACGTCCGCGTGCTCGAAGTTATAGGCCGACTGCTCGGCCTCGTTCTGCAGGAACACGTCGCCATAGGTGAGGCTCCCAAGCGGGCCGTCGGTGACGACGATGTCGAAGATGCTCTCGACGCCCTGCAGGTACATCGCGAGCCGCTCGAGTCCGTAGGTGATCTCGCCCGTCACCGGGCGGCAGTCGAGGCCGCCGACCTGCTGGAAGTAGGTGAACTGGGTGATCTCCATGCCGTTCAGCCACACCTCCCAGCCGAGCCCCCAGGCGCCGAGCGTGGGCGACTCCCAGTTGTCCTCGACGAAGCGCACGTCGTGCACCAGGGGATCCAGACCGAGCGCGGTCAGGCTGCCGAGGTAGAGATCGAGGATCTCCAGCGGCGAGGGTTTGATCACCACCTGGTACTGGTAGTAGTGCTGCAGGCGGAAGGGATTCTCGCCATAGCGGCCGTCGGTCGGACGGCGCGACGGTTGCACGTAGGCCGCGCTCCAGGGCTCGGGCCCCACCGCGCGCAGGAACGTCGCGGTGTGGAACGTTCCGGCGCCGACTTCCATGTCGTAGGGCTGCAGGATGACGCAGCCGCGCGCGGACCAGTACGCCTGCAGCGCAAAGATCAGCTCCTGAAAGGTGCGCGGTGCGCGAGCCGTCTTTTTCCCCGAGCGAGCCCTGGCCATGGAATGGATCCGACACCCAAAGAGCGCGCGAGTATAAGACGCCCGGCGTGCGACACGCTTCCTGAGCGCCGGCGCGCCCCAAACCCTGCACCAATAGCGTGCAACGTTCAGGTACGGTCCGGAGACTGCGGGAACACCCCTGTTGCGCGCACCTCCGGGGTGCAATAATGCCCTGGACACGCACCTAAATGGTGCGAATGGCTTGCAATTTGGCAGCTAACCGATTGATTTTGCGCGCCTGCGCCCATGGCACAGGCCCTGCAATGGCTCGAGGACTCAAGCGGCGGCCGAGCCGCCCGACCCCTTTTTCCCGGAGGCGATATGACACCGAGTGATGTGATCAAGCTCATCAAAGAAAAACAGGTGAAGTTCGCGGACCTGCGCTTCACGGACACGCGCGGCAAGGAACAGCACGTGACGATCCCGGCGCGGCTCGTCGATGAGGATTTCTTCCGCGACGGCAAGATGTTCGACGGCTCGAGCATCGGCGGCTGGAAGGGCATCAACGAGTCGGACATGATCCTCATGCCCGAAGCCAGCACCGCGATCCTCGATCCGTTCTTCGAGGAGACCACCGTCGACATCCGCTGCGACGTGATCGAGCCGGCGACCATGCAGGGCTATGAGCGCGATCCGCGCTCGCTCGCCAAGCGCGCCGAGGCATACCTCAAGTCCACCGGCATCGCCGACTACGCACTCTTCGGCCCCGAGAACGAATTCTTCATCTTCGACAGCGTCCGTTACGGCAACGAGATGCACGGCTCGTTCTACGCCATCGACTCGGTGCAGGGCGCGTGGAACTCCCAGCGCGACTACCAGGAAGGCAACAAGGGCCACCGCCCCGGCATCAAGGGCGGCTACTTCCCGGTGCCGCCGGTGGACGCGTTCCAGGACATCCGCTCGGCGATGTGTCTGGCGCTGGAGGAGATGGGACTGAAGGTCGAGGTGCATCACCACGAGGTGGCGACCGGCGGCCAGTCGGAGATCGGCGTCGGCGCGGGCACGCTGGTGAAGAAGGGCGACGAGGTGCAGATCCTCAAATACTGCGTGCACAACGTCGCCCACGGCTACGGCAAGACCGCCACCTTCATGCCCAAGCCGCTGGTCGGCGACAACGGCAGCGGCATGCACGTGCACCAGTCGCTGCAGAAGGAAGGGCGGGCGCTGTTCGCAGGCGACAAGTACGGCGGGCTCTCGGATCTGGCGCTCTATTACATCGGCGGCATCATCAAGCACGCCAAGGCGCTCAACGCCTTCACCAACCCCGGCACCAACAGCTACAAGCGCCTGGTGCCGGGCTTCGAGGCGCCGGTGATGCTCGCCTACTCGGCACGCAACCGCTCCGCTTCGATCCGCATCCCGTGGGTGTCGAACCCGAAGGCACGGCGCATCGAAGTGCGCTTCCCGGACTCGAGCGCCAATCCCTACTTCGCGTTCGCCGCGATGATGCTGGCGGGACTCGATGGCATCCAGAACAAGATCCACCCGGGCGACCCCGCCGACAAGGATCTCTATGACCTGGAGCCCGAGGAGGCCAAGCACATCCCGACCGTGTGCCATTCGCTCGACATGGCGCTCGAGCATCTGGACAAGGATCGCGAGTTCCTCACCCGCGGCGGGGTGTTCACCAACGACGTGATCGATGCGTACATGGGCCTGAAGCTCCAGGAGATCACCCGGTTCCGCATGTCCACGCACCCGGTGGAGCTGGAGCTGTACTACAGCTGCTGACCCATGCAATGAGGCCACCGCAACTCCCGCCTCGCGCAAGCGCGCCATCCGGACCGTCCCGGGGCGCCGGGACGGGCGTTGCGGGGCCGCACGGCCTGCCGGCGGCCGGCCGGGAGGGAGCGGCACCGCACAAACTGCGCGGATCGCTTTGGTCTCACCCCCGCGCTCGGGATATGCTCGTCGGCGATGCGGCGCCTCCTCTTTACCTTAATGTCGCTCGCCTGCACGGCGGCGTTCGCGACCACCATCTACAAGTGGGTGGACGAGAACGGCGTGATCCATTACAGCGACCAGCCGCACGAGAACGCCCAGAAGCTGCAGATCACGGGCGCGCAGACCTTCTCCTCGAGCGCCGCCTCGGTGCCGGGGCCGAACCTGGGGTCGGCCGACGACTCGAACGCCCAGGCCAATCCGTACCGCGGCTGCGTGATCGCCTCGCCGCAGAACCAGCAGAGCCTGCCCAATGCGCAGTCGGTGTTCATCCGCGTGCAGAGCGATCCCCAACCGCGCCCCAGCGACCGGGTGTTCATCACCATGGACGGGCAGGGCCTCAACAGCGGCGCGGCGACCGGCCTCTCCTTCAACGTGACACCGATCGAGCGCGGCGCACACTCGGTGCAGGCGCAGATCCGCGGTCCCGGCGATGCGGTGCTGTGCCAGACGCCGACCATCACCTTCTACGTGCAGCAGCCGAACCTCTTCAGCCCCGCCAACAACGGCCAGCCGCCCGGCGCCAATCCGCGTCCGCACTAAGGACGCACTCCTCTAAGGCCCGCGCGGGGGCGTCGCACCATGGCTGCTGAGTACCGCAGCCCCTCGGTGCTTTCGCACTTCGACCCGGCGGAGCTCCTGGATGCGCTCTCGACAGGGATCCTGATGCTCGACGCGCAGCTGTGCCCGATCTACGCCAACGTCGCGGCCCAGGACCTGCTCGCGTTCAGCCTCAATATGAGCCGTGGGCGCCCCTTCGGCGATTACCTGCACGACGCGGGCGCGCTGCACACGCTCCTCAGGCGCGCGCTCGAGACCGGCGAATGTCTCGCCGACCGCGAGGTGACGCTCAAGCCCGCCAACTCGCCGCGCGAGCCGCGCACGCTCGATGTCACGGTGAGCCCGCTCCTGGGGCTCACCGGCACGCACCTGCTCATCGAGCTCGCCGACACCACGCAGCGCCAGCGCATCTCGCGTGACAACGACCTGCTGGCACGCCTCGACGGCAGCCGCCTGATGATTCGCCAGCTCGCCCACGAGATCAAAAACCCGCTCGGCGGACTGCGCGGCGCCGCGCAGCTGCTCGAGCGCGAGCTCCCGGCGCCCTCGCTCCGTGAATACACCCAGGTGATCATCGGCGAGGCCGACCGGCTGACCGCATTGGTCGACTCGATCGCCGGTCCCAGCCGGCCGCCGTCGAAGACGTACATGAACGTGCACGAGATCTGCGAGCACGTCTATCACCTCATGCGCGCCGAGGCGCGCACCGGCGTGCTGGTCGAGCGCGACTACGATCCGAGCCTGCCGAACGCCATGCTCGACCGCCACCAGCTGATCCAGGCGCTGCTCAACGTCGGGCGCAACGCGCTGCAAGCGCTGCAGGCGCAGGGCGACACCGGCCACGTGGTGCTGCGCACCCGTGCGCGCAGCAACGTCAGCATCGGCCCGGTGCGCCACCGCCTGGTGGCGGCGGTGCAGGTCGAGGACTCAGGGGCGGGCGTGCCCGAGCACCTGCGTTCCTCCATCTTCTATCCGCTCGTGACCGGGCGTACCAACGGCACCGGCTTAGGGTTGGCAGTCGCGCAGGAGCTCGTCACCCGCAACGGCGGCATCATCGAGTTCGAGAGCGAGCCGCGGCGCACGGTGTTCACACTGCTGCTGCCGCTCGGAGAGGAATCATGAACGGCGAAGCACTGCGTGTGTGGCTGGTCGACGACGACGCTTCGATCCGCTGGGTGCTCGAGCGGGCGCTGAAGCACGGCGGCATGAGCGCGCGCGTGTTCGATGCGGCGGAGCCGGCGCTCGAAGCACTGCGGCGCGAAGCGCCCGACGTGCTGATCACCGACATCCGCATGCCGGGTGCCTCGGGGCTGGACCTGCTGCGCCGCATCCGCGACACGCGCCCGACGCTGCCGGTCATCGTCATGACGGCGCACTCGGACTTAGGCAGCGCCGTGTCGGCCTACGAAGGCGGCGCCTTCGAGTATCTGCCTAAGCCCTTCGACATCGACCAGGCGGTGGCGCTCGCGCGGCGCGCGGCCAATGCCGGCATGCAAAGTGGGAGCGAGGCGGGCGGCACGCCGCGCATCCCCGAGCTCTTAGGGCGTGCCCCGGCCATGCAGCAGGTGTTCCGCGCCATCGGCCGCCTGGCGCGCTCCTCGATGACCGTGCTGGTGACGGGCGAGTCCGGCACCGGCAAGGAGCTCGTGGCGCGCGCGCTCCACGATCACAGCCCGCGCACTCCTAAGCCCTTCATCGCGCTCAACACCTCGGCAATCCCCGCCGACCTCCTCGAGTCCGAGCTCTTCGGCCACGAGCGCGGCGCGTTCACCGGCGCCGACTCGCTCAGGCGCGGGCGCTTCGAGCAGGCCGACGGCGGCACGCTGTTTCTGGACGAGATCGGCGACATGTCGATGCCGCTGCAGACCCGGCTGCTGCGGGTGCTCGCCGAGGGCGAGTTCTACCGGGTGGGCGGGCAAACCGCGGTGCGGGTCGACGTGCGGGTGATCGCCGCCACGCACCAGGATCTGCGCGAGCGCGTGGCGCGCAGCCTCTTCCGCGAGGATCTCTACCACCGCCTGAACGTGATCCGCATCGAGCTGCCGCCGCTGCGCGCGCGCGCCGGCGACATCCCCGATCTCCTCGCCCACTACATGCAGGGCGCGGCGCATGAGCTCGGGGTTGAGCCCAAGGCACTCGCCGCGGATGCCCGCGCGCTGCTCGCCGCCTACGACTGGCCCGGCAACGTGCGCGAGCTGGTCAATCTCTGCCGCCGCCTCTCGGTGCTCGCCCCGGGGCGCGAGGTACGGGTCGAAGATCTCCCGGCGGAGCTCGTGAGCGCCGCCTCCCAGGGTCCGAAGGATGCGGACTGGGCGGCGGCGCTCGCGGGTTGGGCCGAGCGCGCCGCCTTGAGCGCCACGCAACCGCTGCTCGATGCGGCGCTGCCGCAGTTCGAGCGCGTGCTGATCCGCGCCGCGTTGAAGCGCACCCACGGTCATCGCCAGGAGGCGGCCAAGCTCCTCGGCTGGGGCCGCAACACCTTGACCCGGAAACTGAAAGAGCTCGGCATGAACGGCGCCGACGCCGGGGACGCGGCGGCGGAGGCGGCGGATGAGACCGACGAGGGCGCGGAGCCGGCGGCCGAGGCGACCGCAGGTCTCGCGACGCCCGCGGCAGCGGAATAGTCGCGCGGCGCGCGAGCCGCTAAGGTTGGCCGCGGCGGCGCGCACACCGCTCGAGGGGGAGTTGGGGAATGGCGCTCTGGCACGCGTTGGGGCAGATCGAGTACTTCGGTAATTCGCTCGCCGACTGGATCCTGGCGCTCGCGATTTTCCTCGTCACCTTCACGCTCCTGCCGCTCGCCAAGGGGCTGATCGCCGCGCAGCAGCGGCGCCTCTCGGCGCTCGGCCCGCTGCAGATTCACTTCGCCGTCGATCTCGCGGCACTGCTGGCGCGGCGCACGCAGCGGCTGTTCCTGTGGGGCGCGGCGCTGTGGCTCGCCTCGCGGGACCTGACCTTCCCGCCGCGCATCGAGCGCGTCCTGACCGTGATCCTGGTGCTGCTCCTGTGGATGCAGATCGCGCGCTGGGCGATCGCCGCGGTGCGCTTCGCGGTGGACCTGCGCCGCCAGCGCTCGACCGGCCCCGACACGCTCCTCAAGAGCTCGATGGAGGTCATTCTCTTTCCAGCGGCGCTCGCCATCTGGGCGGTCGCGATCCTGCTGGCGCTCGACAATCTCGGCGTCGAGATCCGCCCGCTGCTCGCCGGACTTGGCATCGGCGGCATCGCGCTCGCGCTCGCGGTGCAGGCGGTGCTCGCCGACATTCTCGCGGCGCTCGCGATCGCGCTCGACAAGCCCTTCGGCCTCGGCGACTTCCTCACCGTGGACGATTGCCAGGGGAGCGTCGAGCACATCGGCGTGAAGAGCACGCGGCTGCGCAGCATCAACGGCGAGCAGATCATCATCTCGAACGCCGAGCTCCTGAAGGCGCGGGTGCGCAACTTCGGGCGCCTGCGCGAGCGGCGCTCGCTGTTCGTGCTCCAGGTTCACTACGAGACGCCGGTGGAGAGGCTCGCGGCGGTGCCGCGCGCGGTGCGCGAGATCATCGAGGCGACCCCCGCCGTGCGCTTCGACCGCTGTCACCTGCTGCGCTGCACCGACACGGCGCTCGAGTTCGAGGCGGTGTTCTTCGTCACGCAGCCCGAGTACCAGGCCTACGCGGACGCGCAGCAGAGCATCAACCTGAGGATCCTCGAGCGCTTCCGTGCGATGGAGGTGAGCTTCATCGCGACCGCCCCGCGCGCCGTGCGGCTGCATCCACCGCTCACGCCGGCGGCCGACAGCGGCGGCCAGCAGCGGCTGCTGTAAGCGCGCCGCGCGCGGCGCCGACCGGCCGCGCTGCGCTTGCAGCCGCGCTCAGTGCGCGGCGAGCAGCTCGTTCAGGAGCCCCGCGAATTCCTCGTACGGCAGTGCGCCCTCGACGCGCAGCCCATCGAGCACGGCTGCGCTCGCACGCCCGACGATGAAGCCCGGCGTGCCGTCGATGCCGGCGGCGTCGGCCTCGCGGGCGTGGGCCGCGATGAGCTCGGCATATTTCCGGCGCGCCACGCACTCGCCGAAGCGCGCCGTGTCGAGCTTGAGGGCAACGGCACGGCGCTCGATGCCGCCGCTCGCGAAGTCCATCTCGCCGGCGAGGAGCGCGGCGTGCATGTCCCAGAACCTGCCCTGCTCGCCGGCGCAGTGCGCCGCCTCAGCGGCCGGCGCCGCCGCGGAATGAAACTCGAGCGGCAGGTCGCGCGCGAGGTAGCGGAGCTTGCCGGTATCGATGTAGTTGCGCTTCAACTTCGGCCACACCTCGGCCTGGAAGCGCCGGCAGTAGGGACACTGGTAGTCGGTGAACTCGACCATGGTGAGCGGGGCGTCGCTGCGCCCCAGGGAGAGCTCCCCCGGCTCGAGCCTGAGGCGCACGACATCGGAGTCGGAGCCGCTGCCCTGCGAGCGCGCCGCGCCAACGAGCAGCGCACTCGCGGCGAGCGCGCCCACCAGTGCCGCGCCCGCGAGACGCCGCGAGCGGCGCCTCATCCGTGCGGCTCGCCCTTCTTTTCGTCTTTCTGCGGCTGCGGATGCTGCGGGTGCCAGGCGGGACCTTCCTGCTTGGCCGCGGTCGCGCCCGGCTCACGCAGCGCGCCCGCATGCGGCGTCGCCGCGATCGGCGGACGGCCCTCGTTGCGCGCCGCGTTGAGCGTCGGCTCGCTGCGCGCCTCGACGTGGTGCTGCACCTGCGCCGGGGTCGCCTGGTAGTGCGGCTCGCGCGCCGCGGCCGTCTCGGAGACGGTCTGCTGGACGCGCGCGTTGCCGCCGCCGCTGCCCACGTAGCTCGCGCGGGTGTTATTGACGGTGACGTTGTTGACGACCGTCTCGTTGTAGGTGTTGTGGACGTTCACCACGTTCACGTTGGTGACCGAGGTGTTGTACTGGAAGCGGTTCCCCACCCAGCGTCCACCGTGGAAGCCGTCACCGGTGTAGCCCGCGCCGTAGTTGATGCCGCCGTAGTAGCCGACGTGCGATCCCCAGTGTCCGGCATGGAACACGTACACCGCACCCGCCAGCCCCCAGTAGCCCGGCGTCCACAGGAGCCCCGGCTGCGGCGGCGCCACCCAGGTGCCCGGCACCCAGAAGTAGCCCTCCGGTCCCCAGCGCCACAGCCCCGGCGTCCAGATGTAGCCCTCGACGGGGCACGGCGGCTGCTCGTACACCGGCAGCGGCGGCGGCGGCTCGTTGGCCTGCTCCGCGCCCTCGTCGGACACGGCGGCGGCCGGCGCCGTCTGGTAATCGGGCGTCACCACACAACCGCCGAGCGCGGCGGCGAGGAGCCAAGCGAGCGCGGGAAGCCAGAGTGCTCGTTTCATCGTCGTCTCTCCTGATTTCATTCGTGTGCCGGCGCGCGCTTCGTGCCGGCGTGCGGCTCTCAGCCGGAGACCGCGCAGTCCTCGATCTCGCGCCCGGTGCGCAGCGTCCCGACGAGCTGCGTCACGTTGGCGAGCCGCTGCGCACGCAGGTACTCGATGAGGCCTTCGTTGATCTTCTTCACCGCCATCGGGTCATAGAAGAGTGCGGTGCCGATCCCGACCGCGCTCGCGCCGGCGATCAGGAACTCGAGCGCATCGGTCGCGCTCACGATGCCGCCCTGGCCGATGATCGGGATCCTGTGGGGACCGGCTACCTCGTACACCTGGTGGACCTTGAGGAGCGCGATCGGCTTGATCGCCGGACCCGAGAGGCCCCCCTGCACGTTGCCGATCACCGGGCGGCGCGTCGCCACGTCGATCGCCATGCCCATCACGGTGTTGATCACCGCGAGCGCATCCGTCCCCGCCTCGATGCAGCGGCGTGCGTTCTCACGGATGTCGGTCTGGTTGGGCGAGAGCTTGGTGATGAGGGGCTTTTTGGTCACGCGGCGGCAGGCGGCTACCACCTGCGCGGACATCTCCGGGTAGTTGCCGAAGGCGACGCCGCCTTCCCTGACGTTCGGGCAGGAGATGTTGATCTCCATGGCATCGATCGGCGACTGATCGAAGCGCCGCGTCACCTCGACGTATTCCTCCAGCGTCGAGCCGCACACGTTGGCGATGAAGCGCGTCTCGCTGAAGTCGAGCTGCGGCAGGATCTCGCTCACGACCCGCTCGACGCCGGGGTTCTGCAGTCCGATGGCGTTCAGCATGCCGGCCGGCGTTTCGTAGACACGGTGCGGCGGGTTGCCGAGGCGCGCTTTGCCGGTGGTGCCCTTGAGCACGATCGCGCCGGCGTCGCGGTTGGAGAAACCCTCGATGCGGGTGTATTCCTCGCCGAAGCCGACGCAGCCCGAGAGCAGCACGACCGGGGAGGCGAACTTGAGTCCGCAGAAATCCAGGCGCAGCGCCGGATCGCCGGGCGGTGCGTCGGGCCCACCCGGGACGGCGGCTGGTTTCGCACTCGGCATGGCGCGCATTATCGCACACAGCCCGACTGACGTTCCTGCGAAAGCTGCGCGTGTTCCACGTCGTACTGTTCCAGCCCGAGATCCCGCCCAACACCGGGAACGTGATCCGCCTGTGCGCCAACAGCGGCACGACGCTGCACCTGGTGCGACCGCTCGGGTTCGAGCTGACCGGTAAGGCGGTGCGGCGGGCGGGACTCGACTACGAGGAGCTCGCCGACGTGCGCGTGCACGCCGGGCTCCCTCAGTGCCTCGAGGCCTTGAATGGCGCGCGGCTCTTCAGCATCGAGACCGGCGGCGCGCGCCCCTACTGCGAGGCCGGCTTCGCCGCCGGCGATGCGCTGCTCTTCGGTCCCGAGACCCGCGGTCTCCCGCCGCGCGTGCTCGCGGGCATCGCGCGCGAGCGGCAGCTCGCGATCCCGATGCGCGCCCACAACCGCAGTCTCAATCTCTCCAACGCCGTGGCGCTGGTGGTGTACGAGGCGTGGCGGCAGACGGGCTTCCAGGGTGCGAAACCGCCCGCTCCCACGCCGCGCTCTACTTAGGGCTCGCCGGGGACGCCGCACCCGAGCGGTCGAGCGGGCTCATCACGCCGCGTGCGCCCTTCGCCATGACGTGCGTGTAGATCATGGTGGTCTTCAAGTCCGAGTGCCCGAGCAGCTCCTGCACGGTGCGCACGTCGTAACCGTCCTCGAGCAGGTGCGTCGCGAAGCAGTGCCGCAGCGTGTGGCAGCTCGCCGGCTGGGCGAGTCCGGCGCGCAGCACCGCGCCGCGCACCGCGCGCTGGATCCCCTTCTCGTACAGGTGGTGTCGCACCGGCTGACCCGTATACGGATCGCGGCACAGCGTCGGGGCGGGGAACAGGTACTGCCAGCCCCACTGCGTACCCGCCTCCGGGTACTTGCGCGCGAGCGCGTGGGGGAGCGAGACGCCCGGTTGGGCCCGGCGCCGTTCCTCTTCGAACCATTCCCGCAGCCTCGAGAGGTGCGCGCGTAACGGCGTGTCGAGCGAGGCGGGGACCATGGTGACCCGGTCCTTGCCGCCCTTGCCTTCGCGCACGATGAGCTCGCCGCGCTCGAGCGCCAGATCCTTCACCCGCAACCGCAGCCCCTCCATGAGCCGCAGGCCGCTTCCGTAGAGCAGGCTCGCGATCAGCCACGACGAGCCGTGGAGCCCGGCCAGGAGCGACCGCACCTCGGCGCGCGTCAGCACGACCGGCAGCGCCTTGACGGCCGAGGCGCGGGTGACGTTATCGAGCCACGGCAACGTGACCCCGAGCACCTGACGGTAGAGGAACAGCAACGCCTGCAGCGCCTGGTTCTGCGTCGCCGCCCCGACGCGACCCTCGACCGCCAGATGCGTCAGGAAACGCTCGACATGCTCCGGCCCGAGCTCCCCGGGCGAGCGGCCGCCGTGAAAGGCGGCGTAGCGGCGCATCCACTGCAGGTACGCCTGCTCGGTACGCAGCGACAGGTGGCGCGCGCGCATGCGCTCGCGGGCCGCGGCCAGGATTTTCGGCAGCGGCGCTTCGGGGACGACCGGCTCGCGTGAGGGCATGTGCACTTCCCTTTCGTTATGGAAGCAGAGGCCGCGCGCAGCCGCGAGCGGCACAAAGGCGCGTGTTTGCCGCATTAAAGACATGCAAGCCGTATAATTTGCCACGAGCGGCGCGCACCGCGCCCAAGGTAAGGGGCCGAGATGACCTGGTGGGGCTGGACGATCGCCGGCGCAATCCTCCTCGGCGCGGAGCTGCTGTTCGTCAACGCGCAGTTCTACCTGGTGTTGATCGGCAGCGCTGCGATCCTGGTCGGTCTCGCGAGCGTGGGACTGCCGCTCGCCGACTGGCTGCAGTGGGCGTTGTTCGCCGTGCTGGCAATCGTCTCCATGCTGACCTTCCGCAGCCGCATCTACCGCCGCTTCCACGGAGCGCTGCCCAAGGTCGAGAGCGGGCCGCAGGGCGGGATCATCACGCTGCCAGCGGCGCTCGCGCCCGGCGACAGCAGCCAGGCGGAATACGGCGGCACCTTCTGGACCGTGCGCAACGTCAGCAGCGCACCGCTCCCCGCGGGCAGCCGCGCCCGCATCGTCAGCGTCGAGAATCTGACGCTGCTCGTGCGGCCCGTTTCATAGCCGCTAAGCCTAAGTACAACAAAGAAGGCAGCCATGTACACCTCCTACGTCTTCATCGCGCTCGCGCTGATCGCCGTGATCGTGGTGTTCCGCACCGCGACCGTCGTGCCGCAGCAGAGCGCCTACGTGGTCGAGAACCTCGGCAAGTACAGCCGCACGCTGCAGGCGGGCTTTCACATCCTGATTCCGTTCGTCGAGCGCGTCGCCTACAAGCACAGCCTCAAGGAGCAGGCGCTCGATGTGCCCGAGCAGATCTGCATCACCAAGGACAACGTGCAGGTGGCGGTGGACGCGGTGCTCTACATGCAGGTACTCGATCCGCACCTCGCCTCCTACGGCATCACCAACTACGGCTTTGCCATCGGGCAGCTCGCACAGACGACGCTGCGCAGCGAGATCGGCAAGATCGAGCTCGACCGGACCTTCGAAGCCCGCGGCGTCATCAACGCCAACGTGGTCGCGGAGCTCGACAAGGCCTCGGTGGCGTGGGGCGTCAAGGTCATGCGCTACGAGATCAAGAACATCACCCCGCCCAAGGACGTGCTGTCGGCGATGGAGAAGCAGATGCGCGCCGAGCGCGAGAAGCGCGCCGTCGTGCTGACCTCGGAAGGCGAGCGCGACGCGAAGATCAATCAGGCCGAGGGCGACAAGCAGCGCGTCATCAAGGCCTCCGAAGCCAACAAGCAGCAGCAGATCAACGAGGCCGATGGCCAGGCCGCGGCCATCCTCGCCGTTGCCACGGCCACCGCCGAGGGCCTGCGGCAGGTCGGAGCCGCGCTCTCCGGGCAGGGCGGGATCGAAGCGATGCAGCTGCGTATCGGCGAGGAGTACGTCCGCCAGTTCGGCAAACTCGCCAAGGAGAGCACCACGCTCGTCGTGCCCGGTGAGCTCTCCGACCTCGCATCGGTCATCGCGATGGCAACCAGCATCGTCCGCAAGCCGCCGGCTCAGCCGTCCGCGCCCCCGCCGTCGCGTCCACCCATGCCTCCCGGGGCTCCGCCGGCGCTGAGCCGCTGAGAAAACCACCGTCCACCAGAGGGCGGCGCGCCTTAACCATGTCGAGTGCGTCAAATGCGGTTGCAAGGGCTCGCAAGGAGAGACGCAGGGCGAGGCTGGAAGCTCATCTCTTATACGACCCAAGTGTCCTTGGAACGCTTAGGTCCTCTAGATTGAGTTAGACGGCGATATGTACGTCACCATCGCGTCGGC
>Ga0210394_10001490_pt1 | contig 37199 bp, 34 predicted proteins | sample IncBWC12MmetaG_FD_160121 | JGI IMG/M metagenome (GOLD analysis project Ga0210394, IMG submission 160121) | Forest soil microbial communities from Barre Woods Harvard Forest LTER site, Petersham, Massachusetts, United States - Inc-BW-C-12-M | ecosystem: Environmental > Terrestrial > Soil >... | reverse complement strand
CGATCCGCCGCGTAAATGTCCTCTGCGCCGGGAGTCTTTGCGGCGGCCTTAAGTCCCTCATTCAATGGCAGAGAGCCTTCCTGGATTTTTCTCGTTACGGAGGAAATCAGCAACGCAGGATGCGCAAACAAGAGCGCGGCCATCACGAAAAGCAACGTGATGAATAGCAGGCGAATTAGGCCGGACCGTAACACGACTGGGAATTGTAGTTCAGAAATTTTGCGTCTGCGCAGCCGAATTGCGCGCTTGTAACCCCAGAATAAACCCACCCCGCGAAGCCTTCAAGTCGGTTTGGAGACGCGCACGCTCCGCTTGCCCATCTCGCCATAGGCCGGAAAGAATCGCAAATTCAAAAGCGAAAGTTCGTCTCGACGTAACCGAGCTGAGCGCTCGTACCGGCGGGATAAATGGTAGCGATCACGCCCTTGCCCCACGCGTGCGCATAGTAAAGCGTCACGCTGAACCCGTACCGCAGCGGAAAATCCAAGCTCATATCCCAGACGTTCGCCAGGCTGCGGGCGCCTCCGCTGGTCCGGCCTGAATAGCCGAAGCTGGACGGCTGAAATGCGCCTCCGCCCGAATACCATAGGTCCTGCGCCGCGGCTAGGCGCAGTGCATGCACTTCGCTGCGGGCAATCACAGAACGCGGAAGGCGAAACTCCGCCGTGCCGTAGAAGTCTTCGTTGTTCTCCATGTTGTAGAACGGGAAGCGCGCGTACAGCCGAGGCGTCGGCAGCAGTTGAAAGAACGTGCCGTGCCGGCCATCCGCCGGATTCGCATCGCCGCTGCCGAAAGAATACCCAGCGCTGAACCACGGCTTCGCGGTCTGGACGGGTGGCTGCCAGCCGAATTCGCCCACAAAGGCCCCTGCGCGCTGTGTCAGCAATCCCCAACTGCCATTTTGCCAGGCTCCCCACAACAGAAAATCGAACTGGCCGCTTCCGCTGGTGTGCAAAACTTGGGCGTAGTCGGCGCCATAGGTGCCGAGACGAATTTGATTCGTATCGGCCACACGCGCCGCGATCGGTCGGTTGTCCGTCTTCACCACCCCGGCTCTTTGGTCGATGTAACCCAGGGCGAAAACGCGCAGTTCGCCCGATCCGCTGTGAACTGCGGTCGGGAGCGTGTACGCGCCATAAAAAAGATCCACGTTGAGCTCGCCCATCGCGTCGACTTGAAACGCGCCCTCCGTGGGCCTCACTGCAACCAACGTGAAATTGCTCTTGCCCGCATCGACGCTCAAGTGGACGCCATCGAAACTGCGCATCACAGCTGAATAGTTAAACTCGCCGATCAGCCGCTGGGCTATCCGCGTATTCACTATTTCCGCGAGCATCGGGTCGGCCGGTATCACTTCCACTCCGTCAGAAAAACCAAACCGGCCCAGCGTCAGTTTCTCATTCCGCGGAAAATGGATCCCCAGATAGCCCTGCTTTAGAAAGCCGCTCGCTATATTTCGCCTATTTCCATTCGCGACGTAATAGGTCCCGCCAAGCCCCAGTTGGCCTTGGTTCCCCGGCGCGATTGCATTGCCAGGCAGACCAAGGATAGCGTCTTGCGCCCCTTCGATCAGCCAGTCGAAGCTCTCGCGTTTTTGCCCGATCCCCGCTCGCAAAAGCGAATGCGCGAAAACATAGTTGTTCCTGCCGGAACCCGCCTGAAACCAATCCCACGCCTCCGCTCGGAAGCGCCAACTGCCAAATACATTCAATGAGGATCGCTTCGGAGGGTCGTCGTCGGGTGCTTTCTCCGCTTCCTGACGGCCGTTCTGCGCAGCTACAGCGGTACTCGGTCTGGAGTTGGTGCTTGGGTTTGCCTGCGATTGGTCCGAGTCCGAAGGAAACGCGCCGGTCGCATCGGTCTGCGGCTGCGCGAATAAGGTGTTAGTCGTCGCTAGGAGAAGCAAAAAAGCGAAGCATATAGCCCGCAAACTTCCTCAACCTTTCGTCAACTCATCTCAACTCAGCTTGACGACCTTCATCTCCCGCTTACCAAGCCGCCGCGCGCCGTTCTCCGTAACCACGATAGAATCCCCAAATTGCGCCGTGCCGCCACTCTTCAGCCGGAACGCCGGCTTCACGTCGAAGACCATGCCCGTCTGCAGCACAATCTGCCCCGTAGCGCCGGCCGAACCGCCGCGCGGCAGCGTGCCCAGTCCGCCGGAATGGATCACCAGCGCGCCAGGCTTATCGCCTCGCGCCACCAGCCGTTTGTCGTAAGGCGCACAGATTTCTTTCACCATTTTCCCCGGAGCGATGGCCGCAGCCATCTCTCCGAACGTATCCAGGCTATCTTTCGCCGCGGCGTCCCAATCCGCCGGAGCCGGGGAACCGACCACCACGGAATGATTCACCTGCGAACCATACCCGAGCACGCATCCCGAGCACTCCTGGCTTAGCACCTGGCTCGCGCGCATCACTTCCTCGAGCGGCCGGTTGAGGGCGCTATTGCCCGGCCCATCTGCGCGCACCGAAACTCGGAAGGGCCGCTCGCCGGAAGCATTAACCATGGCGTTGAACATCGCCAGCCACACCACCCGCTGCGGCACGCCCGGCCTCGCCGACTCGAACATCGCCTGCAAACCCAGCTCGCCGATTTGCGTCGTTTTCTCCAGAACGGCAATCTCCTCCGGACTGTGCAGCGCTGCCACACCATCGATCAGGTAGCTCGCCGCCTGGAATTTTGCCTGCGGAAACGCCTTCAGCACGCGGTCATACGTCGTATAGGTCACTTCGCCTTCCGGTTGCCGCGAAGCATCTGCTAGATCGGTCACGCCCACGCGCCCCTGCCCCACGTTTGCTTCCTTCATCGCATCGATGATTCCCTCGGACCAAACATCGATCACACGCACATCGATTCCGCGCTCCTGCGATAGCTTTTCCTCGCGCGCGCCTTTGATCTGGTTGGTGGAAAGCGCGGTTACTTTGCCTTCAAGCGGCAAAATCACCCACTTGTATGGTAGCGAAATTCCCGTCAAGTACTCGATATCCGCGTCGCCGTCCTGCCGCTCGGAGATCATCTCCCCCGGATGGTGCTGGCACACCAGGAGGCAATCGAGCTGCGCGTCCTTCATCTTTTGGCGAACTGCCGCCCAGCGGCGATGAATCTCGTCTGCCGACCACGCCTTCGGCAGCGAATCAGGCGTAATCGCGCCCGGCTTTGGCGCTGCGCCCGAACCGCGTTCCGTTTGCGCCCCTCGCGCCCAACCCGGACCCGCAGACGTCACCAGCGAAGCTGCAATCCCTGCGGATGCTCCCTGCAGCAGCTTTCTGCGCGAAAATGACCCCTTCCCGTCTTCGCGTGAGGACGTTTTCACCTTTCACCTCCGGAACGCGCCGTTCGAACTACCCGTAGGCCTTCTATAGCAACTCCCCGCCTGCGTCAAGCCGCCTTCCGCCGCGTCGTCTTAGGGCTTGCGGGCTGAGCCTCCCTTCATCCAACTGCGGTACAATGCCACCAAGGTGCGCATCAACGATAGGGACTTCGCAAAGAAAGGCCTGCCATGAAACGAACATCCCGAAAACGAACTCTCTTCCTGTTTCTTACGGTTGCAGCGCTTGGCACCGGAATTTCCGTCGCGCTCGCTTGGCCACCGGCTGACGAGCCCGTAACCACGTTGACTGGCTCGGCGGCGTTCGCCACCGTGGCTACGGAAAAGCCCGGCACGTTCCGCAAGATTACAGCGGACGATTTGCCGGCTCCTTTTTCCACGCCGTCCGTTGCGAACCAAAGCCACATCGTTCAGCGCCCGGCAAACGCCTCGCTTCAGGTGCCGCCCGGATTCCAGATCGCGCTTTTTGCCACTGGCTTCGATCAGCCCCGCGAACTGCGCACGGCCCCCAATGGCGACATTTTTCTCGCCGATAGCGGTGCGGGCGAAATTAAAGTGCTGCACGGAATGAAAGACGGCAAAGCCGAAAGCACCACGGTTTTTGCGAGCGGCTTTACTCGGCCTTTCGGGATGGCCTTCTATCCGCCCGGATCGGACCCGCAATACATTTATGTCGGCAACACCAACTCCGTCGTTCGCCTGCCATATCGCAATGGCGATTTAAAGGCGCGCGGCCCCGCCGAGGTAATCGTCAAAACTCTGCCCAGCGGCAATGCGTCCGACCCCTATGGCGGCGGCCACTGGACGCGCGATGTCGTCTTCTCGCCTGACGGTAAAAAGATGTTCGTTGCCGTGGGCTCTCGCTCCAACGTCGACGACGCAGACAATAATCCCGCTGAGGTTCACCGCGCCAATGTGCTGGAGTTCAGTCCCGACGGCACCGATCTCCGCGTTTACGCCTCCGGCGTCCGCAATTGCGTCGGCGAAGCCATCCAGCCCGAAACCGGCGACCTGTGGTGTTCCACCAACGAACGCGACCTCTTGGGCGATAACTTGCCGCCCGATTACATCACGCACGTCCAAGAGGGCGGCTTTTACGGCTGGCCCTGGTATTACACCGGCAGCCATCAGGACCCGCGCCATGCCGGCAAACATCCCGAGCTGAAAGATAAAGTGATCGTTCCGGACGTGCTCCTGCAGCCGCACAACGCATCGCTCGAAATCGCGTTTTACGAAGGCAAGCAGTTTCCGCCCGAATATAAAGGGCAGATTTTCGCCGCCGAACACGGTTCCTGGAATCGCGCGAACCGCACGGGATACGAAGTAATCCGCGTGCCAATCGAACACGGCAAAGCCACCGGCGCGTATGAAGACTTCGTCACCGGCTTTGCTACGCCCGATGGCCAGGTGTGGGGACGGCCAGTCGGCGTCACCGTTGCGAGCGATGGCTCGCTTTTGGTCAGCGACGATGGTTCGAAATCCGTCTGGCGCGTCAGCTACTCCGGCCACCCCGGCAGCAACTAGAAGCTGTTCATGTAGAGCGGAGCATTCTTAAGAGCTGTCATTCCGAGCGCGGTGTGGAATTTGCTTGAAGAGGAATCTGCTTTTGCACCTAAACGTCGAGTCACCAATGCACGAGCGGCTTAGCCGCCGCTCGCTCCCTTTTGTTCTCGCCTTCTTGCTGGCGCTTGCCTTCGCTGCCGCGGCCCCCGCCCAGGCGCCCGCGTCGGCTCCCACCCTCGGCAAAGCCGACGCCGTCCGGTACCTTGACACCATCAAAACGCTCGCTTCTCCCGAAATGGAAGGCCGCGGCGCCGGTACCAAAGGCATCGAACGCGCCGCGCATTTGCTCGAGCAGCGCTACCAGAGCCTCGGCCTCGATCCCGCTGGAACGCAAGGCTTCTTCCAGCCGTTTACCGTCACCACCGGCGCGAAATTAGTCTCGGGCAACGATCTGCAGGAAGAAGTCGCCGGCAAAAAGAAAATCCTGAAGCTCAATGACGACTTCGTCCCGTTCAGCTTCTCCTCCTCCGGCCAAGCTGCCGCCCCCGTCGTCTTCGCCGGCTACGGCGCCTCTGCCGCCGAATTTGGCTATGACGACTACGCCGGCCTCGACGTGCAGGGCAAGATCGTCGTCCTGCTGCGTTACGAACCCACCGGCTTCGCTGCCAAGGGCGGTCACCAGGGGCTCACCCAGCACGCCTCCTTGATCACGAAAGCAATCAACGCGCGCAATCACGGCGCGAAAGCCGTCGTCGTGATCAACGGCAAGCTCGGGGACGGTGAAGCAGATCTGCTCACGCGCTTCGGCACGGTTAGCGGGCCGGAAAACGCCGGCGTCCTACTGGTCCAGGTCAAAAACAAAATCGCGGACGACTGGTTCTCCGCGGCGGGCAAATCGCTCGCCGCCATGCAGGACCAGATCAACTCCAGCACCAAGCCCGCGTCCTTCGCCTTTCCTGCCACGCTGCACCTGAGCGTCGACGTTCATATCGATACGCTCCACGCCACCGTCAACAACGTCCTCGCCTATCTCCCCGGCAAAACCGACGAATATGTCATCGTCGGCGCGCATTACGACCATCTGGGATACGGTAACGCGGATTCGCTCGCGCCATCGCAGATCGGGCAGATTCATCCCGGCGCGGATGACAATGCTTCCGGCACATCTGGCGTGCTCGAACTGGCACGCCTTTTCGCGCCGCTCAAAGGTCAGCTGCCGCGCGGAATTCTCTTCATGTCATTCGCCGGGGAAGAGCTCGGCCTGCTCGGCTCCGCCCATTGGACGCAGCAGCCCACCCATCCGCTCGACAAAGCCGTCGCCATGATCAATATGGACATGATCGGCCGCATTAAAGACCAAAAGGTTTACGTCGGCGGCGTCGGTACCGGCTCCACGTTCCAGGCCATTCTCACGGCCACGCAGAAAAATTCGCCCTTTCACTTCGAATACTCCCCGGGCGGCTATGCGGCCAGCGACCACACTTCTTTTGTCGCACGCAAAATTCCTGTGCTTTTCTTTTTCTCCGGATTGCATTCCGATTATCACAAGCCGTCTGACACCTGGGACAAAATCAACGCGCCGGACGCGGCGCGGCTGCTCGATTTCATCGCCGGCGTCATTTCGCAAGTCGACACCGCCCCCGAGCGCCCCAAATTCATCACTGTAGCCGCTGACGATCCGCACAGCGGCGTCACCGGCACGGGCGGAGGCGGCGGCTATGGCCCCTGGTTCGGCTCTATACCCGATTTTGGCGAGTCGGAAAAAGGCGTGCGTTTCAGCGATGTCCAGCCGGGTTCACCCGCCGCAAAAGCGGGCCTGAAAGCCGGCGACGTCCTCACCGACTTCGCGGGCAAGCCCATCCGCAATCTCTACGACTTCACAGACGCGCTGCGCCGCAGCAAAGTCGGCGACGTCGTCGCCGTCACCGTCCTCCGCGACGGCAAGCCTTTGAAAGCCTCCGTTACCCTCGCCCAGCGCCGCTAAAATCTTCGCTGCACACGACCTGTCATTCCGAGCGCACTGCGGCGCGCGCAGTTGCGCGCCGCTCTTTTCCTCAGTGCGAGAGGAATCCTTCCTTTCTTTTGCTCCACTGACGTTGCCGCGCAAAACTGCACTCGCCATCGCAAACAATCCCTCAGCATTTCCTGCTAGGATTGGGAAACCGAACGCAATCCAGGGAGACTTCTAAATGCTCATTGATCTGAATGTGCTCCTCGAATACACCGATTGGGAGCGCCAGAAGTGGCGCGAATCGCTCCGCCAGCACGGGGATAGGATTCTGCTCACCACCACCGGCGCGAATAGCGATGCTCGTTTCGAAACCGTCGGCGATTTGATCAGACACATCTTTTCGGCGGAAAAGCGTTACGTGGAGCGGCTCTCAGACAAGCCGCTAACCGACACCGCCTCGCTTCCAACCGAGAATATCGAAGTGCTTTTCAAGTTCGGCCAGGAAAGCCGCAAAGCGCTGCGCGAATTTATCGACACGCTTGCCGCTCAGGAATGGGATAAGCCCAGGGACTACACGATGGGCACTCATCCTTTACGAGCGACTCCAAAGAAATTCATCATCCACGTACTGCTGCACGAAATCCGTCACTGGGCTCAGATCTCAACTCTGCTTCGCCACAACGGTATCAAGGGCGACTTTCATGACTTTCTCTTCAGCCCGGCCTTGGGCGGCGACGCCCGCCTCGCGCAAACCAAGGTCTGAGCGCGGTCGTGTAGCTGAAGCAGCGCCGCCCGTGAAAGCTGTCATTCCGAACGAAGCGTAGCGCAGTGAGGAATCTGCTTTTTACTCGTGGAGCTGTAGCTCAGGTCGCGGCTGCGATTTGTGCAGGCGAGACCTGAGGCCTTTCCGATCTGCCAGGTTCCGGCAGTGGGCTAATTTGAATTTTGGGCTACGACGCTCAGCAGCCCTCGGATCAAGATTCTCTCAAGGCGAGCGACATGAAGACGCTATTTGGGTCGAGTACATAGTTGGCAAACGGCGGGCAGTCTACGAAGCCGTGGCTTCTATAGAGTGCCTGCGCAGGCCGAAAATATTCCGACGCGCCGGTTTCGAGGCTGAGGCGCGAAATCCCACTCGCTCGTGCTATCGCAATAATGTGGCGCAGCATCGCCCTTCCCACTCCCTTCTGCGAGCGGCCTGAGCGGTATGCATCGACTTGATCTCACCATGATCGGCAGAGAGCCGCTTCAGCGCACCGACCCCCAAGAGCGCCTCGTCCTCCCAGATCGTCCAAAAGCTGATGTCGGGCGATTGCAACCCCTTGAGGTCCAAAGCATGCGCGCTACCCGGAGCCGTTTGCGACCTGGCGCTGGTCAGGTGGATGTGAAGAAGTTCGACCACGCGCGGGTCGCTAAAGTCGCCTTGGATGATTCGCATCATTGCGGCCGTCTCCTTGCCGAAATTCAACCTGACCCACCCGGGTTCCGCAGGTCTTTACTCGTGGAGTAAAATAGATCAGGCTCGAAATTTGTCCAGCTGAACTGAACGTGCCATTTCGAATTGCACCGAAATTGGTGACGGTTGAAGCATGATCGGCGCTTTCGATCTCGGCCCCTGGAGCGGCCGGTCAGGCTCACGTGTCCTGGACAACGGCCAAAGCGCTTTTTTGCTAAACGCAGCAGAATCAGCACTTGCAGAAAAATCTTGGGGGATGGGCCAGATCGGGGATTCATCCCCGAAGGAAAAATCGATGCGCAAAGTTAACCTCTCGCTGATCGGCCCATCGCTGCTATTGGGGATAGCTCTGCTTTTTGCTTTGGCTCTTCGCAGCGGAGCCCGCCAGACAACGCAAAGCAAAAAATCTGCCGACGCAGCCTCACACGGCCTGCAGTTCTCAGGCGAAAGGCATCTCGCCAATACTCGCCAACTCACTTTCGGCGGACAAAGCGCCGAGGCCTACTTCTCCGCCGATGACAAATATCTGACCTTCCAGCATCAGGGCCAATTTTTCGATCCCCGCACACATAGCCCGGTGGGACCCAACATTCCCTGCGACCAGATTTTCACGATCCCCGTCGACTCTCCTGACGGTAAGCCCGCCACTCCAAAGATGCTCAGCAACAGCAAAGGCCGCACCACCTGCAGCTATTTCTTTCCTTCGGGCGACCGCATGCTTTATTCCTCCACTTTCGCTGCGAATCCTGCGTGCCCGCCGCCGCCCGACTATTCGCTCGGGTATGTTTGGCCGATTTACGACACCTACTCGATCTACACGGCAAAGCCCGATGGCAGCGACCTTCGACCGCTTACCACGGCGCACGGTTATAACGCTGAATCCACCATCACGCGCGACGGCAAGCACGTCGTCTTCACCTCCACGCGTAACGGCGACCTTGATGTCTTCACCATGGATGCCGACGGCGCCAACGTGAAGCAACTCACGCACGAACTGGGTTACGACGGCGGCCCGTTCTGGTCTTATGACGGCAAAAAGATTGTCTACCGCGCGGAGCATCCGCAAACGCCAGAACAGATTGCCGACTACAAAAATCTCTACGCGCGCGGCCTGATTCGTCCCGGCAATCTCGAGATTTGGGTCATGAACGCAGACGGCTCCGGCAAACATCAAGTCACTCACAATGGCGCTGCGAATTTCGCACCGTATTGGTTGCCGGACGGCAAGCGCATCGTTTTCGCCTCGAACATGACGAACACAAAAGACCCCGCCGGTTTCGATCTTTACATCGTCAATGAAGATGGCTCCGGGCTCGAACGAATCACCTACTATCCCGGATTCGACGCCTTCCCGATGTTTTCCTCGGACGGCAAGCGGCTCGTTTGGGCCTCGAATCGGAACGGCACCGTCGAGCATGAGACGAATATCTTCATCGCCGACTGGGTCGAATAAAGGTCCGTTTTCAATGGCATTCTTGGCTGTGCGCCAGGGGCCAGGCGTAGTATTGACGGTTGAATGCGGGGAGTGCTAGTCTCCCCATCAGATAGCGGCCAAGTACCACTAGCTAGGGAAGATCAATCTATGTCTAAAATTGCGCTGTTTTTCGCTCTGCTGCTGGGCTTGTTGGGCCAGATTCCCGCGCGCGCACAGGCCGGCAAACCCGGCTCGCTCGACTACGACTACTTCAAGGCTAAAGTGCAGCCAATTTTTGTGGCCAAGCGCACGGGCCGTGCCCGGTGCATCTCCTGTCATGTGACTCCCACTGGCGCCGTTTTCCAGTTACAGAAGCTCGCGCCGGGAGAAACGAGCTGGAATGAAGAACAAACCCGCAAGAACTTCGAGGCCGTGACCCAGGTTGTCGCATTGCCGGGGAATCCGAAGAGCCCTCTGCTGATCCATCCACTGGCGGAAGATGCGGGTGGCGATTTCTTTCACAGCGGCGGCAAGCAGTTTCCATCACAAAATGACCCGGAATGGAAAACCATGAAAGCTTGGATCATGGGTGAAACGGGCAGCAAAACCCAGGCGCGCAATTAGGTAAAGGTTCCTCTTAGGATTCTCTTTTTGTGGAGGCGACGATGAACACGAAGCGGCTGTTTCTCCTGTGTGCCATGGTCTTTGGGGTTGTCGTTATTTCTGGCTTGACGTGGAGCGCGGCGGGCAAGCCGAATCCGGGCACCCGAGTGGCCCGCATCATTCAGACCAATAGCGCTGGAGACAGCGTTGACGTCATCGATCCCGCCACAAATAAAGTCGTCGGACTGATCGAGGGTATCGAAGTGAACCATGGCGCTGCCGTGGCGCCCGACGGCACCCGCATCTACGTCAGCGATGAGGCGCAAAGCACGCTGGACGTGGTCGACGCCAAAACTTTGAAAGTCACCAAGCGTATTCCTCTGACCGGCCATCCCAATAACGTTGCTGTTGCCACTGACGGAAAGCGGGTCTACGTCGCAATCGCCGAGGCTCCTGGCGGTGTGGACGTGATTGACACCACTTCTCTCACGGATATCAAAACCCTGCAGACGAAGGGTCCCATTCACAACCCCTACGTCACGCCGGACGGCAAGTATGTGGTGGCTGGCTCGATCAGGGGCAAATCGGTCAACGTCATTGACACGCAAACTGATCAGACCGCATGGACGCTCATGATGGATCTGGGTGTCCGGCCGATGGCCTTCGCGAGAAATCCTGACGGCTCGACTAAGTGGATCTTCGTTCAATTGTCCGACTTCAACGGATTCGCAGTGGTTGATTTTGAGACGCACAAAGAGATCAATCGCATTCATAACCCCGATCTCCTTCCCGGAAAATCAAAGGTTACCGCCGGCGCCGATCCTTCTCACGGCATGGCCGTCACGCCGGACCAGAAAACGCTGGTCGTCTGCAGCCGGGAGAACAACGAACTGTTCGCATACTCTCTGCCGGATTTGAAAGTGATCGGGCGCTCCTATTTGGGTGGGAAGGGCGCTGCCTGGGTCACACTGACGCCGGACGGCAAGACCGCCTATGTGGCCATGGCGGTCACGAACGACGTCTCAGCCGTAGACGTCAAGTCCATGAAAGAAATCGCGCGCATCCCCGTCGGCTACGTCCCCAAGCGAAATACCACGGGAATGCTGCCGGCGCAGACCGCGGATTAGAATTTCGATCGCAGGCCAACCGAAAATTCCGCCGCGAATATCCGGAAACTTCAGGTTTCCTGAGGAGATCCCATGTCCCGCATGAGGGTACTGTTTTACCTGTTCGCCTTTGCCTGTCCGCTCCTGGCATCTGCTTGGACCTGGAATCTCGACGGTCAGCCTCCCCAGTCAAATACCACGGTCTTTGAAGGGGCTCGCCTGATCAAAGGCGACGGCAGCGCGCCGATCGAGAACTCTGCGTTCCTTGTGGTCGGCGACAAACTCACGCAGGTCGGCCGGCGAGGGGATCTCCGGGTACCTGCAGGCGCTGCGCACGTTGATCTCACCGGCAAGACCGTTATGCCGGCACTGATAGACCTCCACGGCCACATCGGATTTCAGAACATCGTCGAAGGCACGATGTCCAAATCCACCTACACTCGCGAGAATCTGATCGACCACCTTGAGCGCCTCGCATACAACGGCGTCGGCGCCACAGTGAGCATCGGCGACCTCGAGGACCGTTCCGATATGCATGGCGGAAGAACGCATTGGGGCGACGTTCCTTTGCAGGTGCGAAAAGAGGCTATTCCCAACGCCGCGCTATTTCGTACGGCCGGAACCGGCATCGCCTGGCCGGGATCGGGTCCCCAAGGCGATCCGTCCAGAGTTGATGTGCCTTACGCAATCACTACGCCCGAAGAGGCGCGCAAAGCCGTTGACGATTACGTGAAGATGAAACCCGAATTCGTCAAGATCTGGGTGGACGATAGAGAAGGAACCAAGAAGACGCTCACGCCTCCGTTGTATCGGGCAGTCATCGAGGAGTCGCACAAACACAATGTTCCCGTAGGCGTCCACAACGTCAAGTTGGCCGATGCCAAGGAACTCATGCGTGCGGGAGTGGACGGATGGCTTCACGTGCCGGTTCGCGGCGGTGAGGCCGTTGATGACGATCTGATCGGCATTGTGAAACAACGCATAGCCCAGAACAATCGCCCGACGATGTGGATGACGCCGGCCCTGATCACGGCGTGGATGGACACTCAGGGAGGCACAAGGCCGGCCTGGCTCGATGATCCGATGCTTCGCGATCTCTACTCTTCCGATCAGATCGAAGAATACTGGGGACGGCCTCTGGCCAAGAGGACGCCCGACGAAGTTAAACGAGCGCGACAGGATTTTGAGCTACAGGGAAGCAATGCGATGAAACTGAGAGCGGCGGGCATGCGCATCGTGAGTGGAACCGACACCGGCCAGACTCGATTCTTTATCGGATATTTCAATCATTTGGATATGGAGAGTATGGTCGCCATGGGCTTGACGCCTTCCGAGGCTATTGTCGCGGCCACCCGCGACGTAGCAGACATCGCGCATTTCAATGCGGGCCTGATGGCGGCAGGCAAGAGCGCCGATTTCATCGTCCTCGATGCGAATCCGCTGGAGAAGATCGAAAATGCCCGGCGCATCAACCAAGTCTATTTGCGCGGGCAAAAAGTCGATCGCGCCGCGCTCAAGGCCAAATGGCTTGCCGAGCGAAACCGCAAAACTACTTCATCGCTGAAATAATCTCGACACATTACGCCGCAAAAAAGAAACAGCCGCCAAGCGCATCGCTTGGCGGCTGATTGTTTGGATCGATGCTGATGGCGCTGTGAGGCGCTATGGTTATGACTTCGGAGCGACGGAAGTTACCATCATCGTGTCGCCGTCAAGACTTCCTTTTACGGTGACGTTCTCGGCCGCGTATTTATCGAGGTCTTCCTCATGGCCTTTCAGCTTGTAAACCTTGTCTCCGACGACGAGTGCGTAACCAGCCTTCTTGGCGCAAGCACGGGCACAATCTGCCGCGCTCATGTTCTTCATCTTGTGCTCGGCGCCGCAAGCGACGTCGCTGACCTTGCCGGTCAAAGTGGTTTGCTTGCCCTGAGGAGCGGCAGTAGTGAACGCAATCAATGTGAAAGCAGCGGTTACCATCGCGGACCTGAGAATTTTGTTCAACTTCATTTCGCGTCTCCTTTGAGGCTGGGGAAACCTCTATCAGCTTACACCCGATTCAACTTCGCAGTCACGGCCAAGTGGCGGGCGAGGATGGCGGCGTCAGGATCTGTTTCAGCAGAGATTTCTCGCGAGCCAGCATGGCCGCTTCCCGTTGCTTGATTTCCGTATCGCCAAGCCATTCGGGCTGGTGGCCCGTGATCACAACGGCATCGATCGGCGCGCCAACGCCCTTTACATATTGGGCGGCCTTGGAGATGAGATAGATGCCTAAATTCTTTGCAGCTTCGAGAGTTATGGAAGGCGAATAAAGATTTTCGGCCAGATAACGAATCAGAGAGGACTCACTCGCGCCGACGCACGTTATGCCCGCGGCCCGGTGCATTGCTCCTTGATCGAAAACGAACAGTTCCGGAGAGTTGAACACACCGCCGACGCCGATCAGCATCTGCAGGTTCGACGGCCGGCCCATGCCCGTGAACACTTCATCCGCGGTATCGTAGATTTGCTGTGGAATCACGCAGACGTCGCCTTCCTCTTCGGGGCCCTGGAGTTCCAAGAGCCTGCGCGAGATTTTCTCTACGGCTTCTTTCCACAGATCGGACGAGCCGCCATAACTCGAGACCAAAGCGGAACCAAACAGGTCTACGCAGGAGATTCGTTCTTCGTAATACTTGTCTCCGCCTCGGGCCGACACCTCCTGGTCTGCGCAGATCAGCAAGCCCTCGCGCGAAGGCAAACCCAGTGCGATGGTCATTCGGCCTAAACCTCTGCGCGCTCCCGTGTCAGGAGGTGGGATGCTTCAGATTCGGCGGGTTGCCAACTAGAGCTTCGCCAACCGGTGATTCCGGTTGCAATGAGTCCGCAGACCGCCGCCGCACACAGCCAAAGCGCGGGAACCGCCTGATTGCCGGTGACGTGAATCAGGTAAGTGCTGATCGCCGGCGTGAAGCCGCCAAAGATCGCGGTGGCCAGGCTGAATGCCAGCGAAAAGCCGGAAGTGCGCACATCCATAGGCATGATCTCGACAAGGAACGGTATCATTGCCCCGTTGTAGCAGCCGAAAATGCAGGAGAACCACAGTTCGACGAGCAGCAAGCGGGTTGTCGAAGGATTGCCGACCAGCCACGACATCGCGGGATAAGCCGTAAGCAATGTCGCCACAGTGAAGAAGTAAAGCAGTCGCCGGCGTCCAACCTTGTCCGAAATGGCGCCACCGATCGGCAGCCAGATGAAGTTGGAGAGGCCCACGAAGAAGGTTACGAGCAAACTCTGGCGGGTGCTCAAAAGCAGGACCTTCTCTCCGAACGTGGGCGTGTACGCCGTGATGAAGTAGAAGCAGACGGTGGTCATTGTGGAGAGCAGCATACCGACGATGATGATTTTCCAATTGGCCGCGAGCGAAGCAAAAATCGCGGACATGGTGGGGCGAGTCTTACGGGCTTTAAAGACTTTTGTTTCTTCCATCGAGCGCTGCAACCAAAACAGCAGCGGAATGATGAGACAACCGATCACGAAAGGTATTCGCCAGCCCCAAACAGCCATCGTTTCCGGCGGCAGAATCAAACTAAGTACCACGCCGAGCAAAGCAGCGGTCATCACCGACACTTGCTGGCTTGCCGATTGCCAGGCGCAGTAGAAACCTTTGTGTCCCGGCGTGGCGATCTCCGCCAGATATACGGAGACTCCGCCCAACTCCACGCCCGCGGAAAACCCCTGGAGTAACCGGCCTATGACAACGATCAGCGGAGCGATGATCCCGATCGTCCGGTAGCCGGGCGTGCAAGCGATAGTGAAGGTGCCAACAGCCATGAGAAGCAACGCGAGTATGAGACCCGCGCGACGCCCATGCCGGTCCATGTATGCACCCAGAATTACGGCGCCAAGCGGGCGCATGAGATAGCCAACGCCGAAGGTTCCCAGGGTCAGCATCAGCGAAGCGAAGTGATTGTTCGAGGGGAAAATAGCGTTGGCGATGTACGACGCGTAGTAGGCGTACACCATGAGGTCGTACATCTCGAGGAAATTGCCGCTGGCTACGCGTACAACGGAACCTATCGTTGCTTCGGTTTTCGAATTGGTCAGATCGCTAATCATTGCTACTTATTGCTACTTATTGCTACTCACGTTCATTTAAGTACCGCCACGAATTTTCAAGCACCAGCGCCTGCGGTGGTCGGTCCGCTACGACGTGCGCGACGCGGGCGCTCGACCGCGTATCGCAACAATGCGGCAGCCCGATAGATTCCATGGACGAATTTGCAATAGGGCAACATCAGGAAGAGCGACACGATAACGCCCAAATGTATCGCCAGCAGAGCGCCCATTGCGGCGGTGCTCCGCAGGGCAAGCAGCAAAAGGCCGGTCGCCGCTGCTACGAACAATAACACCAGGAAGCAGTAATCGATATCTATTAAAAGCCTGGAGGCGGGCGTCCGGTCGGCCGTGAGTTTGATTTGCACCAAACCGGCGATACCGATCAGCATCGCGACGCCCCCTAGCGTGCCTAGCAAAACGGGAAGACTAAAGAAGGGATATGGCGCGACCCATCCGAAGATGTGCTCGTAGATCGCGGCGGTACAGGTGGAAGCAAAACAAAAAAGGAATCCGTAGAACAGGGCATGATGAAAATAGCGGCGGGATTGGGAGAAGGATTCGTCCTTATTATTGCATCCGTCGCCGCCACCGCCGAGGTTTCGCAGAGTGAGAACGTCCGTGAGCGCCGCTAAAAACGATCGAGCATCAAGAGACGAAGGGCTACTTGTGTCGCGCCAGAAACGAATCGCGCCTATAGCCAGCGCCAGCATTGCAAAAAGAAATGCGGCACCGGTGGCAATCATTATGCCTTCGGGTATGACGGCATAAAAGGCTCCCGCGCCTTGTTGCGCCGCTGCAGGCGACGATGGTCTAGCCAGCCAGACGAAAAACACACAGCAGAGTAAAGCCAAAACAGATGCCGCCAAACCGTTGCGCCGAAATAATGCGGCGAGACGCCGCGGCCAGGCATAGCGCTCATATGTTTCGAGGCGAAGATCGGCAAAAGCTTTCGGCAAATTCAGGGCGAATTCGTGCGGCGGCGCATATTGGCACGAGTAATAGCAGCCGCGGCAGTCGTGGCAAAGGTTCGCGAGATAACTTAGATCGCCGGAGGTGAATTGCCGCCGCAATTCGATGGCGGGGAAGACGGCGCAATATCCCTCGCAGTATCTGCACGCGTTGCAGATCTCGACGAAACGCCGCGATCGTTCCTCAAGTTCAGCCGAGAGCAACTTTGGCCGCCTCTCTTCCGGCAATCCGGCCGAAAACGGCGCCGATAGCCATACCTATTCCGGCGATATAGCCTTCGCCGAGGATGTTGCCAGCCATGATTTCGCCCGCGGCAAACAGATTGGCAGAAGGCTGCTCGTCTTGCATCATGACGCGCGCCTTCTGATCCACTTTCAGGCCCAGATACGTGAAAGTGATGCCGGGACGCAGCGGGTAGCCGATGAACGGCGGCACATCAATCAGCCGCGCCCAATGCGTTTTCGGCGGAGCAATTCCTTCTGTCCGGCAATCATCGAGGATGCCGGGATCGAATTTGTCGGGACGCACAGCCCGATTGAATTCACGTATCGTCGTTTCCAAGCCCGCGGCATCGACGCCAAGCTTCCGGGCTAATTCGCCCATGCTTTCGGCGCGTATGGGAGGAAAGGCGGAGGGCATGAAGAGCTTCTCCGACTTGGCATCGGTGATCGCGTAAGCGATTTGCTCCGGACACTGAGCCACCAGGCGTCCCCAAATCGCATAGCGCTTGGGCCAGATGTCTTCGCCTTCATCATAAAAGCGGTGTCCTGCGCGATCGACCACGATGCTGAAAGGTACGCAGTCCAGACGAGAGACGATTCCGCCGTCAAATTTGGGCGCGCGGGCGTCCACAGCGACAGCATGGCATTGCGTCGGATCACCGACCGGCGCAGCACCCTGATCGAGAAGGTTCTTTAGAACCACGCCCTGCGCATAGGGCGTGCCTCGCACGATGAAGTTGCGAGCCGCATCTCCCCAATACTCACGCAGCCAATCGATATTGGCCTGAAATCCTCCCGAGGATACGACGACGGTTTTGGGCCGCACGATGCCGGATACGCCATTTTTCGCGGTCGATACTTCCCGCACCGCGCCGTTGACGAGACAAAGCGATCGCACTTCCGTGTCGTAGGCGACGCTTATTCCCAGGCGTTCGGCGGCGCCGTAGTACGCGTTCATGAGAGCCTTGCCGCCGCCCAGAAAAAAAGCGTTGGTGCGGGAGAGACTTAAAGTGCCTTCCAATGCCGGCTGGAAGCGCGCGCCGTGCGCGTGCATCCACGGCAATAATTCGGAGGTCGCGTCGATGGTCATGCGAGCCAGACGCTCGTCTGTTTTGCCGTGGGTTACGCTCAGCAGGTCGCGCCAGTAATCGGAACTCGAATAGCTGCCGGTGAGGGTCGCGGTAGGGGACTGATGCATGAGCCTCAGGTTTCGGGTGTGGCGGCTGTTGCCGCCGCGGAAGGCCCTGGGCGCATGCTCGAGGACCATGACCGACGCTCCCGCCTCGCGGGCGGCGATCGCCGCGGAGAGGCCCGCATTTCCGCCACCCACGACGAGAACGTCGCAAGACTCCATCACGTGCGCTGCAAAAGCGGGCGCAGTTCGCGAATGTCCTTCACGCTCTCGAGCGTGAGGACTCTGTTGATGAGATTTGTGGTGGTGGTCCCGCCAAGTGTGGGAACCATCAAGTCGCGCGCTTTTGCCACGACCTCGTCCCGGCCCATGGGGTTTTGTGCGGTGCCGCGCACGGCATCGACGCGCTCGCTGAGGCGAGTTCCGTCAGTGAACGTGATTTCCACGATGGACACGCGCTTGGGCAGCAGTTTTTCGAGTTCCGCATCGGGTACGAGCTGAATCTTGGCGCGCTCGCGAACGACGGCGGGGTCCTGCATGCGGGCTTTTTCATGCGCGGCGCGGAAGGACGCTGTTTTGTCGATGATCATCACAGCCAGCATGTATTGCAGGCAAATGTCGGGAATATCGCGGTTATTTACCACGCTGGCCTCATCGGTAGCGATGCGCACGGTGACCTGCTTTACCTGGTCCGGCTCGAACGCTCGCTTTTTGCGAATGCTTTCGAGCGCGTCAAGAGGCGCCTGAATCGGCGAGCCGACGGTCCACTTCTTTATATTGGTACGGATGACTTCGTAGCGCTCGCCCAGTTTATCGACGAGCCCTGCGGGATCGGCCTTGGGCAAGCTGGCAACGAGGAAATTATCGGCTCCGGAGAAGGCGTCGTTGACGCCGGACCAGCCAGATTGAACCAGGAGCGCTGCAGTGACGCCGTCGCGCGCCGTCATGCCTCCAAAGACAAAAGCCTTTTCCATATGTTCGGAGTCGCGCATCCAGAAAGCGATGCCGGAGGATTGCTGCGCGGCATAATCGAGCAGCCAGCGCATCTGCTGCTCATTGAGATTCGCCGCACAGCCCGCGGCTGCGGCCGCGCCGAAGCCTTCCGAAAGGCTATGGGTATCGCGGTGTGTCTCGTCCATGAAATTTTGCCCGCCCAAGGTCATGGAGACGCGCGTGCCAACGTCATATCCCAGAGCAATTGCGCGCAAGAATTGCGCGCCGTCGGTGGGGAAGCGTTCTCCCGCTGCCAATACAGCGGGTACAACGGCGCAGCCCGGATGCGAAAGCGATGGAGCGTGTGAATCATCGGTTTCGTCCGCCTGCGCGAGAACTCCATTAGCGAGCGCGGCCTCAATCGGGCCGCAGAGCACATTGGAAGCAACTACGGTGGCAACTTTCTCGCCGCCATATGCGCGGGCGAATTGAATGGCGGCTTGGCCGGGAGGAAGTTCGGAACCCGAAACCATGGAAGCGATGGTGTCCAGCAGGTGATGCTTCGTTTTCTCGATGACTTCTTCCGGCAGCGCACGAGTGCGCGCCTGGGCCATGTAAGCGCTGAGCTTGGACATGGCGGGACTGACCTGGTCCGCCGCCAGCGCCCGCCAGGGCCTGCATGCAGCGGCGATCATCGCCCAGCCCGCCTGCCTCAAAATGCGACGGCGGCTTAGATCAGCGCGGCGATCGCGCGCCTCGGTCGTTTGCACTTCATGTGGCATATGCATCCGCCTTTCCGATATCTATTCATCAGGTTTATTAATACCACGAAAAATCGGCGTGAATGCAATCCAAGGAACCCGGATTAAGGCTGGCTTCAGCTTCACATGATTATGTAGGTCCAGGATTGTAGATATGCGTCGGGGAAATCAAAAAAGTTTAAAGCAAAATGTGACCGCGCCAGCATGGTAAGCTGGTCTATATGGGGATGACTAAATGAATCCGGCAGCATTTGTCGCGGAAGCGATAGCCGACTTCGGCACAGTAGGCGCGATCGCGCCCAGTTCGCGGTATCTGACGCAGGCCATGCTGCGGCCGCTGCCGCTCGAAAATGCAAAGGTGGTGGTCGAATTGGGGCCGGGCACCGGCGTCATGACGCGCGCGATGCTGGACGTCATGCCTTCTGACGCGACTTTGCTGACGTTTGAGATCAATCCACGGTTTGCTCGACACCTGAGATCGACGATCAAGGACCCTCGCCTCGTGGTCATCCACGCGCGGGCGGAAGAGCTGCTCGAAGAACTGAGCCGGCGCGGGTACCGGCACGTCGATGCAATGCTTTCGTCACTGGCGATGGGCTTGATGTCCGATCGCGAAAGGCACGCGTTACTGAGCGAAATCGGTCTCAGCCTCAGGAAGAAAGGCACGTTCACGCAGTATCAATACCTGCATGGTCTGCAATTCAGGGACCGGCAACTGAGCAAATTCGATATGTTCGGGCTTCTGGTGCGCTATTTTCGCTCTGTGCAACGAACGATTACCTGGCGCAACCTGCCGCCCGCCTTCGTTTTCACCTGCCGAGGAGCCCGGCTCAGCGTCCCGCATGACTCAATCGAAGCACCCGCATTCATGAAAAAGTAAGCCGGCCGTCGCCGTCGCGTCTTGATAGTGGGCGCCGGTTGAATCTACTTTGGCCGGCCCGAAAGCTGCCTCGCTTCCTGATCGGCTTGCGTCACGTCATCCAGCCTGCCCAGATCACGCCATTGATACTCATCGGAGCGAAACGCGATGATTTTTTCGCCCTGTGCGGCAAGGCGCAGGTAAGGCGCGATGATGGAAAACACGCCTTCTTCCGTCATCAGCGAGAAGAAGCGCGGAGAAATGACGTGAATGCCGGAGAAAGCCAGCGCCTTGGGATCCGATGAGCTGCGAACCAGTTCGGCCTGGCCGTCCTTTCCCGATTTCCGGCCGCAAAGCTGGAGTTGTTCGTCGAAAAGCAGATAGCGGCTGGTGGGGCGATCCTGCACTGCAAGCGTCGCCAGAGCGTGATTTTCGGCATGAAATTGCGCCATGCGGCGCAGATCGATCGTGCTGATGACGTCGACGTTGTGGAGAATGAACGCCTCTTCGGGAGACTGCGAATTCTGCAAGAAGAAGTGGGCGGCCTTTTTCAGGCCGCCGCCGGTGTCGAGCAAAACGTCGTCCTCGCGGGAAATTTCGATGCCCATGCCGAAATTTTTGTTTGCGTTCAGGTAATCGACGATCATATCGGCGAAGTGATGAACGTTGATGATGACTTCGCGAATGCCGAAGGAGCTCAGGCGCGCGAGCGCGATTTCCAGCAGCGTGCGGCCGCCGACTTCCACCAGAGCCTTGGGGCGATGATCCGTGATCGGCCGCAGACGCGTACCCAGGCCGGCGGCCAAAACCATGGCCCTCATTTGCCCTGCTTCTCGAGTTCGATGTGGCGGACGACTACGTTGATGCCGTTGCGGGCGCGCAGGTGTTTTGCCAATTGCTCCGCTAGATAGACCGAGCGGTGCTGGCCTCCGGTGCAGCCAAACGAGACCATCAGATTCTTGAAGCCGCGGCTCTGATAGTTGCTCAAGCTGGTGTCCACAAGCGAAGAGGCGCCGGCTAAAAACCGATGCACGCTTTCTTGTCGGTTGAGATAGTCGATCACCGGCGCGTCTTTGCCGGTGAGAGGCTTGAAGCGCTCTTCGCGTCCGGGATTTGGAAGGCTGCGGGCGTCAAAAACGAATCCGCCGCCGTTTCCGCTCTCATCTTTGGGAGAGCCTCGGTGAAAAGAAAAGCTGAAAACGCGTACGGTGAGATTTTTTGTCTCGGCGGCCGATTCCGACTCAGCCGACAATGTCAGCAATTTCTCGGAATTCAGCATGCCTCTGAACGCGGCCAGCAACGTGGGCAGCGCGATGGGCAAGTCAACGTGTTCCAGCAGCCAGCGCAGGCTTTTCAGCGCGTAGGGGACGCTTTGCAAAAAATGGGTCCTTTGTTCGTAAAAACCGCGAAAGCCGTACGCGCCTAACGCCTGCATGAGGCGGATGTAAACGTAGGCGTAGTAGTGGCGCATGAACGTATTGCGATCGAGGTCGATAAAAGCCGAGAGCCGGTCAAGATAATTGTCGAGCAACTGCTGGCGGAGTTCGGGCGGCAGGTCGGCCTTAGAGTCAAACAAAAGCGAGGCGATGTCGTATTGCAATGCGCCTTTGCGGCCGCCTTGATAGTCGATGAACCAGGGACAGGCGTCGCGCAACATGACGTTGCGTGACTGAAAATCGCGGTAGAGGAAGTAATCGCCGTCGGCCTGCAGCAGGAAGTCGGCGAGGCGGACGAAATCGTCTTCGAGCGCCTGCTCGTTGAAGGAAACGCCCGCCAACCTGAGAAAATAATATTTGAAATAATTCAAGTCCCAGGCGATGGACTGGCGATCGAAGCTGGAACGCGGATAGCAGACGTTGTAGTTCAAACCGCGGCCGGCTTCGACCTGAAAGCGCGGCAATGCGGCAATGACCTTGCGATAGGCTTCGATTGCGGGTTCCGCAATTTTCTGACCGGCGCGATTTGCGGATAGAAACTCAAACAGCGTGGTGTCTCCGAGGTCTTCTTCGAGATAGGCGCCCTGGTCCAGATCATACGCATAGATTTCGGGAACCGGCAGCCCATGGCGGCGGAAAAATTTGGAGAATTCTATGAACGCGGCGTTTTCTTCGCGAACGTTGTATAGAACTCCGATCGCTTTGACTTTCCCGTTTGTGAGGCGCACGAGCTTGCGTCCCGAACCGCCCAGGCGGTCATCGACGGGCTCCACCCGATTTGGCAATGAGTGGAAGCGCTCTTCGAACAGTTTGTTTAGCACGTCCATGGAATGTTTTCGGGCGATCGTGTTTTTCGGGTTACCGGGTCCTTACAGCTGCCCGCCACAGCATTTTTACGCCGATTAGTTCTTCGATTTTGCGGGTGTGTCGTTCTCCAAAGGAGTTGCATCGTTGCCGGGCAAAAACTCGTATTTTTCAATTGCCGCAGCCATGCCGGATTTCGCGCCCGGCGTCGATTCGCAGCGCAGAATGCGTCCTAGGCAACGCACGCGTACAGGCCCGGCCAAGGTGATTTGGTTCGGCAGAGTCATCTCCACCTCGACTGGCGTGCCGTCCTTGATGCCCTCGGGCAAAACGAAATAGATGCCATTGGAACTTAGATCCTCGGAAACGGTCAGGGCTTCCCGCATGTCTGTGCCATCTTTCCAACGAACGACCAGAGGCGACTGGAGTTCAAAACGATGAGCACGGCGACGTTCGATAAATGACACGACCGATCCTCCCAAACAGCCTAGCAGGGCCGAAAAGCCTATCAGGACGAGATTACAGCGTCGAACGAGCTGCGATTTAGCTTAGCACCGCGCATAGCGAAATCCCGAGACCGGGAATCTTCTGGGTCTGCAAATCCGGTCATAAATTTCGTTGGCTGGCTAAGGACCCCACCGTTCGCGACCGATCGGATTGCCTTCCGCCGCGCCGGTCAACCCATATCAGCAGCACAAGGGCCGGCAGGGAAGCCACCGTGGTGAGCACAAAGAAGAGCACCCAGCCCGTTGCTTCTGAGATCACGCCGCTCGTTGACCCCACGACAGTGCGTCCCAACAGTGCGAGCGAAGCCAGCAGCGCGTACTGAGTGGCCGTAAACTCGGGCGAACACAAACTAGAGATATAGCTGACGAGGGCAGTGCCTGCCATGCCCGTGGTTATATTTTGCGCGGTGACGCAGAACGCGAGGTACCCAATTTTATGGCCGCCCACGGCTTGGAGCACGTAAGTCAAGTTTCCGAGCGCCTGTATGATTCCGCAGAAAATTAAGGAGCGGACAAGCCCAAAACGCACCGTAACGACTCCGCCCAGGAGCGCCCCTAAAATGACGGTGAAAGGACCGATGAGCTTTGAGATTACGGCGATCTCGTTCAGCGTGAAACCGACGGCAATATAAAGCGGCGTCGACATTACAGCGGCCATGCCCTCGCCCAGCTTGTAATCGAGAATTACGAGCATGATCACAAGCCAGTAGGGTCGGCGCATAAAGTCCGAGAACGGGCCGATTACGGCCGTCGAGAACCATTCTTCGACGGCCTTCCACCGATTGGTCTGTCTCTGACGTTGACGATCAGAAACTGCTGCTGGTATCGCAGGCTCGGGTCCGAGCAAGAACGTCAGCATACTGACTGCAAGCAGGACGGCCATGGTGGCGTAGGCTGCAAACCAGCCAAAGCGCGCTGCGATGGCCAGGGCACCCGCGCCGGAAGCCAGCATGCCCATGTAGTAGCCGGTCTGGATCATCGCGGCGCCCGGTCCTTGAAGGTTGACCGGGAGGATTTCGATTCGCCAAGCGTCTATGACGATGTCCTGGCTCGCAGAGAGGAAGGCCACCACGCCAGCCAAAATAGCCATGGTGCCTAAATTTCGCTTAGGATCGGACGATCCCAACGCAAGAATTGCCGCCACGAGGGCGATTTGGATGCTCAACCCCCAGCCACGGCGTCGCCCAAAAGGGAGCGGCGGGGGAAGCCGGTCGATTAGGGGTGACCACAAAAACTTGAGTGCGTAGAAAGAGCTGACCAGAGCAAATGCCCCAATCGCGGCGCGCTTGATGCCGGCGGTGGCAAGCCAAGCCGAAAGGGTCACATAAATGAGCATCAGTGGTAAACCGCTGGAGAAGCCGAGGGCCAGCACTTGCAGCACGTGGCGGTCCGTATAAGCTGCCAGCGAACGCCGCCAGCCGGTCATTTCTATGTTGGGCGATTTATCCTGCATATCGAACGGAAGCTCGCAGCCCCTGTTTTGTTTGGGCGCAAACGCTCATTTTAATTGCGCTTCCCAGTTTGGACCCATGTTTTTGAGGACTCCGTCCTTAATGGGTACGTGTCCGTCGAGACTGGCTCGAAAAGATTCCGGTCGGAGCGCGCGACCGCTCTCAAGATGAACTTCTGCGCTTCTTTGCCTCGCTAGCCATTCGGACACGTTCGGAAAGCAGCAATTTGGCTCGATTCAGCACGGCGCGCCTTTTGGGGCTCAGGTTACGTCCAGCGCGGTTGATGAAAAAAGTGAGCATGCGCATACCGGAGCCGGGCCCTTTGGGTGAGACTCGCTTGGAAGCTAAGGTGCGTGCAATCGTGGCGGCATCCTTGTTGAATAATCCGGCGGGTGGATGAGTCGAATCCGTTTTGACACTTGCGCTCCACTTCCTTTTAGTGGGCATGACTGTTTGCCTCCTTCTTCGATTAGATGCACAGATTACGTGCCGCCCCGGCATTCTGGTTTGAAAGGAAGCTTTGAGTCGGTCGGGTCGTACTTGTAAGCAGAGGCTAAGCATCCAAGCTAACAGAGAGTCGCCGCAATTCCGGTGAATCGAGGAATCGTTGAAACAACACTCAGCAGATGTTTTGAAGATATTTTCGGATATGCAACGCGAGCGACTGGACCTGCACGTTATGTTTGAAAGCTCGGGCAACGATCCAGCAGCACGAGCGCAGGTACTTGACGCGGTGGACGACCTGGTACGGGAAGAGCTTTTAGAATCCGCCGGCGGCGATTTTTACGTTTTGACCGACAAAGGCAAACAGGCGCTGGCCCTATCGAAGCGGAACAAATAGTACGTCTTATCGAGCTCCCGACTGCTCAGGCAGATGCGCCGCTCGCTTGATTCAGTTTATTCCTTGATCGAAAATCTGAGCTGCACACCGCAAACCTCGATCAAGTCGCCATCGGCAAGCAGTGTCGGAGCCCCGACAGGGATGCCGTTCATGGATGGCACCTTATCGCCGCGGACAAGGTAGTAGCCATCATCCCGGCGATTAATTTGAGCGGCCATTTTCGGTTTGAACCAGCCGCGGAGCCGAATGGTAGCCATCTCGGACTTGCCGATCACAGTAAGTTTTCCGGTGAGCGCATATTCGGCCTGGTCGATTTGCCCCTTGACGCGGACGAGCGTGGCGACGCGAATTCGCGAAGGAGTGATTTGCGAGCGTTCGCCAGCGGCGGCCATATCCTGCATCATCTTGCGGCGTTTTTCCGTATCGAGGACCAGTGTTTCGTCGACGCGAGGAGTTACCTTGGCGTTCGCAGCGGGCCGGGTTGCGACCGGCGCTTCGCCGTGAGCGGTTTCGTCCACCTGAATCGAATGCTTGCCGATCGACACCACGTCGCCGTGTTTCAACGCGCTGCGCTTGACGCGCTGATTGTTTACAAAGGTTCCGTTCAGGCTGTTGAGGTCCTCGACGACGAGGCCGCCCTGTTCGGACTTGATTTCGGCATGGCGATTGGAAATGGCCAGATTATCGATGGCGATGGAATTGTCCGGGGCCCTTCCAATCGTAATGGAGCCTCCGTTTGTTGCGACTTTCTTTAGAACCGATCCTTCAAATTTCACGATCAGCACGGGCATTTTCCTCACCTCCAAATTTGGATCAAACGAGATTCGAACTGCACCAGGGAATGAACTTCGCAAACCAACTTCTCGGCTTGTTCATGCGAATGACAATGACGGTAATGTTGTCCTGACCGCCGTGTTCGTTCGCGCGGCTTACCAGCCGTTCAGCGGCAATGCGAACGCTGGGAATTTGAGTAAGAATAGAGGCGATCTCGTTTTCCGGCACCATTCGCGTCAGTCCGTCCGAGCAGAGCAGCAGAGAGTCGCCCACAAACAATTCAATTTCGTCGTCGTCCACGGTCACGTTTTCTTCGGTTCCCAATGCCCGGGTCAACAGGCTCTGCAGTTCGCTGGCGGCGGCCTGCTGATGACTCATCAGCCCGTGGCGCACTTGCTCGGCGACAAGAGAATGATCCGAGGTCAATTGCTGCAGTGCATGGGCCCTGAATAAGTAGGCACGGGAATCGCCGACATGGGCGAGGCTCAAACGCGTTCCGCAAATACGCGCGGCTACGATCGTAGATCCCATTCCCCGGCAGCCCGGATCGCGCATTCCGTGTTCATGAATTTCTCGATTGGCCATCTCGATTGCACGGACCAAAGAGTTCTTCCCGTTAGAAGATTCCGCATATGAAGGGAAAAGCTTTGGCAGGCCATTCACGGAATTTTCGCGAAGCGACCGAATAACGGTCTCGACGGCGATTGCGCTTGCGACTTCACCCTTGGCGGCGCCCCCCATTCCATCCGAGAGCACAAAGAGGTTCTGGTCCAGCGAAATGCGATAGCAATCCTCATTAATCGGCCGGACCCGGCCTTTGTCGGTGCAGGCTGCAACGTCCAAATGAATGTTCCCGTTCAATTTAGAAGCCACCGCGAAACTGATAAGAACGCGCTTCCATTTTTAATTTCCAGATTTCTTCAGGGCGGAAGGAATCAGTACGTTTATGTACCGCTCGGCTTCCTTTGCCCTGAGGCCACCCGATTCCGCGATTCGCTGAAAGGCACTCAATACGCGGCCGCGGAGCATGCCTGTATTTTGCGTGGCGACTGCGCGATCGTAGTCTTTAACGGCATGCTCGTAATCCGCGTTTGCGGATAAATCGGCCGCGTCGGCAGCGAGGTTATCCTCGATCTGTTTCTGGGCCTTGGGGATTACGCTCGTGAGGTAATCGCGGGCGTCCATCGCCAGAGGGCCACCGGCGTCGGCCAGAGCCTTGAACTTCGGCCGCAACTCTTGCAGTCCTTCGAGTGCGGAAGCGTCTCCTTTTAAGGCCAAGTTGCCGAATTGCGTTTCCAGCTCGGCCAGTTGGCCTTCGTAACCCTCCGAAAGCGTCGGATCCACCACCCCGTTTCTCCGGGCGTTCTCGCGAACCATTTGCCGGATCACCGCATTTCGCTTTTGGCGTGCTTGCTGTTCGTGTGTTCCGCCCACCGCCATAACGTCGTCGAGCGCCTTGATTTCCTTGAGAAGATGGCCGCGCTCTTCAGAGCTGGCTTCCATTTGGGCTTCTGCCCAAAGCTGTTGTTCGCGGCGGCGCTCGGGAATCACCTGGTCCACATATCGCTCAGCGTCTGCCCAGTGGCGGCCTGCTTCAGGAAGCAAAAGAAGGTCGCGGAGCGTCCTTTCGGCTTGATCGAAGCGGGCGTCCTGCAAATCGGCCATGCTCTGATCCCAAAGCGTTTGCTCCTCCCGTGCGGCGCGTTCCAGCTCCGCTCCATAAGCTTGCTCGCCGAATTGGCGCTGCAGGTCGGCAACGAGCCCATTGAGAGGGCCGTTCAGCTTGGTGGCGGCGGCGAGGTCGGTTTGTGCCGATTTGTAGTCGTGCTTATCCGCGGCTTCATGGGCAAGGTCGATCAGATGACGCTGCTGGTCCTGGAGTGAGGGCGAGGACGATTCAGCGATGGGAATGGACGCAGAAGTGGATGCCGGCGATGGCACGGGTGTCGATGCTGGGGTTGCAGGCAGCGGCGGAGCGGGTCTGGTCACGTTGAGGTTGATTTCCGGATTTACAGTCGCCGCCGCTGCGATTTTGCGGTGGCGAATGACCCCCACAGCGATAAGCACAACCGCCGCCAGGGTGGCGTAAATGGCCGCCGCCTTGATTCGCGACCGAGTTTTCCCACGGGGCGTCGAGCGACTCTGCGCCTGGGGCGAATCGGCCTTAGAGTATGCACCGGGCTTTGAGATCGGACTTCCATTTGAGGCACGCGGCGCGGAAGAAACCGAGCTCTGCTGCTGGGGTAGAGAACGAGCGGCAGCCGCATTGGGCTTCGAACCAGGCATCTTTTCCGCGTCGTTTAGCGCCTGCATATCGATACGTTGCGTTGCAGCTGGCGTGTGTTGGGCATTCGGCAGCGGAGTAGGCTTTCCGGCGGCGGCCCGGGAGACTTCCCGGTCGAGTGACGGCGCAATTTTTTCGAGATCCTTGAGGAACGCCGCCATCGTCGAATAGCGTTCCCTGTGGTCTTTGCGCAGAGCACGCGAAAGGATGCTTTCGAGCGCGACCGGACATTCAGGCACGAGCTGTCGTATTGGTGGCGGTTCGTTCTGCAGGATGCTTAGAAGCACAGCTGCGTGATTGTCTCCGGTAAACGGCCGCCGATATGCCAGGAGTTCATAAAGAACCACGCCTAGGGCCCAGATGTCGCCCTGCGCATCGGCGTGCTGGCCGCGAAGCTGTTCCGGAGGCATATAGGCGAGCGTGCCGAGCATTGATCCGGTCTGAGTTTTGGAGGTATCGGCGATGCGGGCAATGCCGAAATCCACGACTTTGACCATGCCATCGCCGGTGACCACGATATTCGCGGGCTTGACGTCGCGATGGATGACGCCGCGGCGATGAGCGAAATCGAGGGCGCGGGCGGTTTGGATGACGTAGCTGACCTTCGTGCCTAGGGGTAGCGCCGCCTTGCGAGCGACCAACTTTTCGAGGCTCTCGCCCTCCAGGTACTCCATGGCTATAAAGGGGGAGCCGCCCGATTCCGCCATTTCGTAAATGGTGACGATATTGGGGTGCTGCAAGCCTCCTGCAGCCCTGGCCTCGCGGTAAAAGCGCTCCAGCAAATCGACACTTTCGGCCACGCCGGACGTGATCGTCTTCACGGCCACGGCGCGTCCAATGAGCGGATCACGCCCCTTGAACACCACGCCCATGGCCCCGCGGCCGATCTCCTCCAGGATTTCGTATCTGCCGATCTGTTGCACAGCTGAGGCTCCCTGTAGGGCTAGTTTACCTAGGGGGTCTGGGTGCCCTTGAGGGGCTTAATGGATGGCGTAGCCGAGGCGTTAACCGTAATCATTTGGAGTCGTTCCCATTGACCGCGGCCGCCAGTACTAACGGCTAACTTAACCTTGCTTGTCACGACACGCTGCAATAAGGCCTGACTTCCTGCCGGGGTACACTGCTCAATGGCGGGTTCAGCGAATTCATGAAAACCTATTTCGACGTTGAGGATCTCTCATTGGAACGCCTGTTGGAGCAGTGGCGCTGGCTGTGTCCCCAAACGGTAGCGCTGGTCGCAAGAAACGTTTTTGGGGACCTGTACCTTCGCGATGAATCCGGAAAGATATCCAAGCTGGATATCGCCATCGGCCAAATGAAGGAAGTGGCTGAATCGGAAGCCGAGTTTCGCAAGTTGGCCTCTACGAAAGAGAAGCGGGAGGAATGGTTTGCCGAAAGCGATGAACTGGCCGCGTCGCGTCAGGGATTAAAGCCGGGCGCAAATCAGTGCATTGGCTTCAAGACTCCCCTCGTATTTGCCGAAAGTGGGACTCCAAACAGCGCGTACGTTGCCGACCTATATGAATACGTCTCTTTCCTTGGAGAGCTGCATCGGCAGATCTCGCAACTGCCTGACGGTTCGAAGGTGTGGTTAGAGTTCACATGAATTGCCAATCTGGCCTGGAATGCGCTGGCGCCTCCGAGCTTTGTAGCGATGTATACTGCTCGCCGCAAAAAGACTCGAGGAGTTCGTCTCATGCATAGAAATGCCGCAGGTCTGATTCGTGTTTTAGGCGCGCTGGCAATCGCTCTTTCGCTCTCGATTTTTCCTTTGCTTCTGCGCGCTGATTCGTCGAATGCGCAAGTCGATGTCATGCATACGTCGCGAGGCGAGCTGCGGGTCAGGCCGCTGTATCACGGCAGCGTGATGCTCGAATTCGACGGGAAAGTGATTCACGTCGATCCCTGGAGCCAGGGGGACTACACGGGCGTTCCGCAGGCCGATCTGATCGTGGTGACGCACACGCATGCCGATCATCTGGATCGCATGATGATCGACAAGCTGAGGAAGACGGGAACGATCATCGTTGGGCCGCCTGCGGTAATCGACACGCTGAACTGCGCTCCCGCGTGTGGCGAGGTGGAGGCGATCAGCGATTCCGAGCGGAAAACGGTCATGGGCATCGAGTTCGAAGGCGTGCCGATGTACAACATCGTGCGCGGATCCGGGCCGGGGAAGCCCTTCCACCACAAGGGCATCGGAAGCGGCTACGTTTTGAATTTTGGCGACACACGCGTTTATTTTTCGGGTGACACGGAATGCACGGCGGAAATGAAGGCGCTGAAGAACATCACCGTAGCCTTCCTGTCCATGAATCCACCCCGAACCGAATCGACGCTCGAAGCGGCGGAGTGCGTGAAAGCGTTCAAGCCGAAAATTGCCTATCCCTACCACTATCGCGGGTCGAAACCCGAGGAATTCGCGGACGCGCTGAAGGGCACGGGTGTTGAAGTCCGAGTTCGGAAGCTCGAAGGCGAACCGTAAACCAATCGCCCGGCATGAAATCCCCAAAGCTGGTCAAGAGTTGTCCAAAGCTCGCGAGAAATGTAGTATCAATTTGATCCGGCGGCACGATAGCTCAATGGCAGAGCGGCGGTCTCATAATCCGTAGACCAGGGTTCGATTCCCTGTCGTGCCAAACCCTTCCTTCCAATCGAACGTAAGTTCGGTGGCGACGATCTTGGGAGTTGGCAATCCCGCTGCGCCGTTTGGTCCGCAAATGCGTTGAATCAAGCCCGCTAGAGGCGTACGATGCGCGAAACAGAGGTCCAACCGAAATTCAGCATCGTCTAGCTCCGAAGAACGCTCGGATGGCAGAGGGAGAAACGCGATGAAGCATCTGATCAAACAATACCTCGATAGCCGAATATCCCGGAGGCAACTGCTCTCAGGTTTAGGGACCCTTGGAATCACAACCGCTGCGGCAAATTCCATGGCGCAGTCGCTCGCTCCATTTCTTCCAGCGGCTGCGGAAGATGCCGCCGCAAATCCGCCAACAGGGTCGGCAGCATCGCGAAACGTACAGGGAACCGGCGGCGCACTCCTTGTGGCGCAACTGAAAGCGTCTGGCGTCGGACATATCTTCTTCAATCCTTCTTCCGGAGCGGCACCTTTTTTTGACGCGTTGGTGGACGAACCCCAGATGACTTTGATCAAGGCGCTTCAGGAAGGCGCGCTGGTGGCCATGGCGGACGGATACGCGAAAGCGTCCGGCAAGACTCCTTTTGTGATTTGCGCTCGGCCCGGGTTTCCGAATTCGATGACGCAGCTATACAACGTCTGGAAGGACGAGATTCCCATGGTCGTGGCGGTGGATTACGTGAATCGCGCGACGCAGGGCGAAGACGGCTTCGAGGATGCCGACCATCTGGAAAGCATCGCGCATCCGATCACGAAATGGAATTGGGTAGCGCAGTCGGCGGAGAAGATTCCGGAAGTGACCCGCCGTGCGTTCAAATTTGCGTCCACGATGCCAAGCGGCCCCGTTTTTCTTGCTTATCCCGAAGACATTCTCGACGATGAAGCTCAAGCGGCCGTAATCGATCAAGCCAAATTCGAAGTGTCGATGAAAGTGCGTCCCGATCCGGATTTGATAGAGAAAGCCGCGCGCATGCTTCTCGAGGCGCAAAGCCCAGTTCTTTATGTCGGCGACGAAATTGCTCGCTGCAACGCGCAGAAAGACGTTGTGCAGCTGGCCGAGCTATTGGGAATGTCTGTAACGCGCGACGGCGGCACGATCGGCTGGTCGAAAGCTTTTCCGACGAAACATCCTCTGTATCTCGGCACGGCCCTCCGGCAAATGCGTTATCCCGCGAATGTAGATGTGATTTTGAACCTGGGGAGCCGTCTCGCGTATGGCGAGAGAATTCAGCCGGGCATAAAACTGATTCAAGTGCGCATGGATCCCACTAACCTCGCCCGCACTGCGCCGACGGATGTGGCGATTTTCGGAGACTTGAAGTTGGCGACCGAAGACCTGATTGCCGCATTGAAGAGCATGGCCACGGCAGACCGGCTGCGGCAGATCAGCCAGGACCGCACTTCGAAGACCCACGAGTACACTGCGACCATGGCCAAGTTCCGCGAATCGCTGGGGCGCGAGACTTGGAATCACAGCCCCGCCAGCTACGAACGGCTGGGCATGGAGCTCGAGACCGCTTTGGACAAAGACGCATGCGTGGTGGCGGAAAGCGATTCAGGACGAAAGATGGAAGACTTCATGTCTTTCGGCGGATCAGACAAACAATTCTTCACGACGACCGGAGCGGCGTTGGGATGGGGATTGCCGGCGGCCTTCGGCGTGAAACTAGCGCATCCCGATTTGCAGGTGGTGTCGGTGGTCGGCGATGGCGCGTTCCTCTTTGCCGGCCCGCAACCGCTGTGGAGTTATGCCCGCTACAAGGCGCCGGTCACGATCGTCGTTTGCAACAATCGCAGCTACAACAATGAACGCAACCGTATCTGGAACATCGGCGGAAGGCAATTCCAGACCGGCCGCGACATGACCTGCTACCTCGGCGACCCGGATATCGATTACGCCAAACTTGCCTCGGGATTCGGAGTGGAAGGAGAAATCGTCGCGGAACCCGCGCAATTGCAGGCGGCGCTGCAACGCGCGAAACGTGCCACCGCGGATGGCCGGCCCTATCTGCTCGACGTCCACATTGAGCGCAACGGCATCGGCGCAACGTCGACGTGGTATCCGCCATATTCCATCGCGGATTTGCGGCAAAGGAAGGTGTGACATGCGTTCAGACGTGGCACCCCGCATCCGGACATATGTCGCTTGGCTGTGTGGGCTCGCGGTGTTCAGTTTTATAGCGCCCATCCATGGGCAATCGCAGCCGCCTGCGAACACCCTGCCCGCGGGAAACGGAAAAGACATCGTGGCCGTAGCGTGCACGCAGTGTCACGGCTTGAAAATGATCGTGGCGCTGCGGGACGGTCCTGTGGGTTGGAAGCACTTCGTTGACGACATGATTTTGCGGGGAGCGCAGGTGACGCCCCAGGAAGCAGATACCGTGGCGCAATACCTGGCAAAAAACTTTGGGCCAGGCACGTCTCCGATGCAAAGTGGCCTGAAAACTGAAGCCCTTCCCGCAGGCGACGGCCAGAAACTTGTCGAGTCACATTGCGCCCTCTGTCATGACTTGGGGCGAATTACCACGATCGGCAGAAGTAAGGACGAGTGGAATAGCACCGTGGGTAACATGATGGCGCGCGCAGGCACAAACGTTGCAACGCAGGAAGACATTTCGACGATGGCATCCTATCTGGCGAGCAACTTCGGCAAGAAATTCAACTAGCGCTTTCTTGGAACAGTTCCCCACTACTGGCAGGTGCCAAAAACACAAAAAAAGGGTATGTCTATGAGCTCCGAGTTAGAATCCCTGCGGGCTCTCTATCCATAAAATGGAATACCACCTCTTCATTGATAATTTTCGCGGATTCAGCAACACGATTATTCGTATCACAGATGTAAATTTTCTCGTTGGTCAGAATAGCACCGGAAAAACCTCTGTGCTGGGACTATTAAAAATATTTTCCGGACCCCGCTGGATGTTTCAGCAGGCATTCACCGATGACGACGTAAATTTCGGTCACTTTTCGGACATGGTGAGTGCCCATTCTCACGATAAAAGCTTTTTCCGAATAGGGTTAGTGTGGGAATCACCCGCTGAAAGACAAACGAAGAGAATAACCATCGGCTGGCTGTCCACGTTTATCGAAGAGAAAGGTGTGCCGCGTCTTTCTGACTACACGTTTTTTCGCGGGACAGAAAAGGTATATCTACGCTTTCGCGGAAACGATATTTACTACAGAGAGGAGACGTATGAAACCCCTCTGACTGTACAGGGGATTCTCACATCTCTACCCCAACACGTAGATGAGCAATCTGCCAAGAGCGGAAATTATGAAAAAGTATCCATGGGGAGTGGGGGGCACGACAGGATTCCGATCGTAGTGGCTTTGTCTTTGGTTGCCAGCGCCCGTGAGTCCAAGAAGCGCAAAAAACGCGAAAAGCGCGAAAGAAAGGTAGAGCTTACTTTCCCCTCGCCAGACGTCTTTTCGCCCTCAGAAATAACTTGGATCGCGCCTATACGCACCAAGCCACGCCGCACGTACGATGAGGCGAGCTTTGCCTTTTCGCCGGAAGGTGGGCATACGCCCTATTTGATTCGTAGAATGCTTCGCTCTAAGGCTGCTGCTGCCCGCTTCCATGCCTTCATTGAAAAGGTCGGGAGAGCAAGCGGCCTTTTCCAGGACGTTAAGATAAAGAACTTTGGACGTGGTGCGACGGTACCATTCGAGGTTGATATTGTGTTGGATGGGACAGCGCTGAATCTCAGCACGGTAGGCTATGGAGTCTCCCAATCACTCCCGGTCATCGTTGAACTCTTGGCAAGAGGGCATGGAACCTGGTTTGCGATTCAACAACCCGAAGTTCACCTCCATCCGTGCGCACAAGCGGCCCTTGGCGATGTGTTTTTTGAGATGGCAGCAAGTGACCACAAGGTTATTCTGGCCGAAACGCACAGCGACTTCACGATAGATCGCTTTCGCATGAATTATAAGAACGGGCGAAGTGATAAACCGGACAGCCAAATCCTTTTTTTTGAACGAAGAGACAAACACAATATCGTTACGTCCATACGCATCGGGAAATCGGGAGAGTTGCCCTCGGACCAGCCTACGAGTTACCGAGAATTTTTTGTCAGAGAAGAACTTCGGTCTCTTGGGATTTGAGCCTTCATGTGCCTTGTCATTGACGCTTGCTGTCTTGCGAACGTTTTGAACCCTGCCGACATATTTCACCCACGCTTCGCGCCGGTGTTCGAATGGGTATTTAGTGGCAAGGGGCGCATGATCTATGGCGGCACTAAGTACAAGAATGAACTTAGTAGGCTGAGTAAGTATTTGGGATTAGTGGCGGAACTGGAAAGAAAAGGCAAGGTCGTTCGAGTGTCAGACGTAGAAGTAGACGCCCTTGCGGAGACACTCAAGGCAGACGTTGGCGAGGCGGGCTTTGATGATGAACACTTAATCGCGATCGTAATAGTTTCGAGGTGCTTTATAGTGGCTACTAACGACACCCGCGCAAAATCATACCTAAAGCGGCGAGCTTTCTATTCGTGTCGCGGGCTGAGGCGACCAAAGATCTACAGTTCGGAGCGAAATAAGGACTTGTGCTGCGATAAGCATATAAGTCCGGTTTGTCGATAAAAGCCTCGATCCTGAAGGGCTCTCCCGCGCGGGGTGCCCGATTCAAGCCAGGACGAAATCTTGACGATGGCGTCCTACCTGACGAGCAACTTCGGCAAGAAATCGAATTAATTGATCTTCTGCCGTGCTGTTATCTTGGGCGGTGGTCGGGCCGCGCGGGCATGGCCGCAACCAGTCATTTGAGGTTGAAATTATTTCTCTTGCATCCTTTTACATTAGCGGATATGTCTATAGCCCGCTAATCGTAATGTCGGGCGCGTTACTGTGGAGATTAAATCCAGCAAAGATCATAAACTTTGCTGAATGTTGGTTTGTATCTGGGATTCGAACTGCAATTCTCTTGTGCATCACAGGCCCACTGAAAATTAGGTCGGGGCGCAATGTCAGAGCCAAACGGGCAAAGATCTCCCTCTGTTTTGATCGTCGAGAGGAGTCAAATGAGCTCCGAGCTGATGGCTGCAGCCTTGCGCCGGAGCCGCTACCGTATGGAGGTAATTGGCTGCACTGCCGACAAGGCCGGAATTCGATCCATCCTCAGCAAGAAAGCAGCGAGCGTTGCGCTTATCGGAGCGCTCAAGGATGGACCTAGAGCCGCTTTCGATGTGACGCGTGAACTGCGAGCTTCTAACCCCGACACGAGCATTATCATGTTGCTCGATTCCATGGCGCGCTCCGCCGTGGTCAACGCCTTCCGAGCAGGGGCCGTCGGTATCCTCTGCCGAGACGAACCCTTCCATGTGCTCTGCAAGTGCATACAGTCGGTACACCAGGGACAAGTGTGGGCTGGCAGCGAGGTGCTTCGGTTCGCGCTCGAAGCTCTGGCCCAGACGCCCACGATTTCCAAATTTCGGAGAAATCCGTCAAAGGCGCCCAAGACACTACTGACGAAGAGGGAAAAAGATATCGTTGACTCGGTTACCGATGGCCTCACCAACCGCGACATTTCCAGACGGCTCAATCTGAGTGAGCACACCGTCCGCAATTACTTGTTTCGGATCTTTAATAAGCTAGGCACTTCGAATCGTCTCGAATTGGCCCTTTATGCCCTCCACCCCCGACGCGTGACTCGGTCGGATACCACTCTTGTGAGTGAGGCTTCTTAGCCAACGCCGATCGATAGTTTGCGAAGCGATCAACCATGACCGAAAAGATCGCCGGCGATTTCCCCAGCGAAACAAATTTCGCGCAAAAAGTGAAGCTCGACTAGTGCTGCGGCGCGGCCGGCACGCACACCTTATCTTGCGCCACGAAGTCTACAGAACGAATCTCGCTGGATACCTTCACCGATTCGGTTCCTGCCTTCGTTTCGGGCTTCGCCAGGAACGTCAGCTGATACTGATGTCCGAGCCGCTGAGCCATCTCATTGAGATATGGCGCGAAAGACACCGGGGCCTGGGGACCGAGGAAATAATAGGACTCGCCACCGGTCTCTTCTGAAAGCTGAGAAAGATAATTTTGAGCCCAGTTTATTCGCCAAAAGCTGTGTCCGAAGTGGCCCGCCGCAGGAGTATAGATCGAGAAAACAACGATGCCCGCGCACTGCG
>Ga0210394_10001489_pt1 | contig 37204 bp, 26 predicted proteins | sample IncBWC12MmetaG_FD_160121 | JGI IMG/M metagenome (GOLD analysis project Ga0210394, IMG submission 160121) | Forest soil microbial communities from Barre Woods Harvard Forest LTER site, Petersham, Massachusetts, United States - Inc-BW-C-12-M | ecosystem: Environmental > Terrestrial > Soil >... | reverse complement strand
CGGACAGCGAGGCCGACAGCCCGCAGAGCGTGATTTTAACCGGGTCCGGAGTCGCCGCGCCTGCAGGATCTCTCCCCCGGATGGCAGGGCATTAGTTCCCGGCATGTGCTCGACGGCAGCGCAGGGCGGGAGCCAGCGAATCAAGCGGGGCCAGCAGTTGAGAATGTCACAGGGGGAAAACACGATTGCGATCTTCATGCTCAAACAACTGGTTACGGCGCCTAATGATTGCGCTGGCAGCCCTTGGCGGAGTGCTGGGCGCATGCTTGCCCGCGGTTGCTCAACAACCTCGCACGCCCGATCTGAGCCAGATTCAGCACTTTGTCTTCATCGTTAAGGAAAATCGAACCTTCGACAGTTATTTTGGCACCTTCGAGCCGCCGCCTTATGGCGCCACCGCGGCTACCATTTCAACCGGCCAGGTAATTCCGCTCAATCATGAACCCGACGTTCTGCCGCGCGACCTTGGCCATAGCGGCGGTGGCGTTTTTACGGCCTTGGACTGGGGCCGGATGGACGACTTCGATATCAGCCTGGGTTGCAGCATCAACGGGGATAACCTCTGTTTGTCGCAACTTTATCAGCAGGATATTCCCAATTATTTCAGCTATGCCACCAATTTCGTGCTGGCGGATCAAATGTTTTCATCGGTGGCCTCCGCCAGTTTTCCGAATCACCTTTACACGGTGGGCGCGCAGTCCGGCGGAGCATTTAACAACCCGACCGATGGGATGAAGAGCTGGGGCTGCGACTCGCCTACAGGAACTCTCGTGCAGGTAATGAATCTTAATGGTGACCTCACGAATCTCTATCCCTGCTTCGACTTCCAAACCCTCGCGGACAGCCTGCAATCGGCGGGTATCACCTGGACCTACTACGCACCGGGCCAGGGCCAATCCGGCTATGTGTGGAACGCACTGGATGCTATCAACCACATTCGTAACGGTCCATTGTGGGGCACGAATGTAGCGCCGGACACGCAATTTGTCACTGACGCAGCCGGAACCCTGCCTGCCGTGAGCTGGCTGGTCACGGCTGAGAGCAACAGCGAGCACCCACCCAATAGTGTTTGTGCGGGAGAAAACTGGACGGTTACGCAGTTGAACGCCATTATGAACGGGCCGAATTGGAGTTCCACCGCGGTATTTGTCGTGTGGGACGATTTTGGCGGATTTTACGATCACGTAGGGCCACCGCCCAGTCCCGACGAATACCCTTACGGCCCGCGGGTGCCAATGTTGATCATTTCACCTTACGCGATGCCTGGATATATCTCGCACACTCAGTATGAGTTCTCATCCTTGTTAAAGATTGTGGAGGAGCGTTTTCAGTTGGCACCGCTCACGGATCGAGACAGCAGCGTGAACGATATGCTGGATAGCTTCAACTTCGGCCAAAACCCGTCCCCTCCATTGATCCTGCAAACGCGGAATTGCCCGATAGCCGCGCCTTCAAGCCTGACCTTCCCACTGCCCCAGGTGGTGAGAACCACGAGTCCATCCAAAACTGTCACCGTGACAGACTTCGACGACGCCTCACTCACAATGGGCGCAATCACCACCACCGGAGACTTTTCTCAAGCCAATAATTGTAAGAAGGGTCTGAGCCAGGGCGGCGAATGCGCGATCAACATTACCTTCACTCCCACCGCAACCGGAAACCGGACGGGTACACTCACCATAAACGACAGCGATTCCAGCAGCCCGCAGATAGTCAATCTCAGCGGAACCGGGACTGAAGTAACGCTGTCGGCCAATCCTCTGATTTTGGGTACGGTGCAGGAATCCGCGAGCAAATCAGGGTACGTGACACTTACCAATGCGGGGAGCACGACACTCACCGTTTCCAGTCTGGTTGCCAGCGGTGATTTCACCGAGACCAACACTTGCCATACCAGTGTTTCTCCGGGAGGCCAATGCAACATCCACGTGACCTTCAAACCCTCTGCAACCGGAACCCGATACGGTACGGTAACGATCACCGACAGTGACGCCAGCAGCCCGCAGATCTTAAACCTGACCGGAGTGGGCACCAACCTGGCAGTGTTGCCTCGCAAGTTGACGTTTGGCCCTCAAACCGTCGGCACCGCAAGCGCTCCCCAGTCGTTTTCTGTGGTCAACAACGGGAACACAACGCTGGAGATCTCCAACGTTGCAGTCGTTGGCAAATACACCGAGGTGATCCAGGATTACGCTCAGACCAACAATTGCGGAACTGGCCTTGGAGCGGGTGAGACCTGTAACGTTACGGTGTCTTTCACGCCTCTGATCCCGGGTGCCATTGTAGGTGACGTTGCCATCTTCAACTCCGAGCCCGGTACCAGTCCTTTGTTATTGCCGTTGTCGGGGTCCGGCCTCGCGGCACCGTTGGTGACGTTGAGCCCGACCAGCCTGACCTTTCCCAATCAACAGGTCGGGACATCCAGCACACCCGAGCCTGTGACCCTGACCAATACGGGCAGCGCCACCCTGAACCTTGGGAGCATCGTGGCCAGCGGGGACTTTTCTGAGACAAACAACTGTGGAAGCAGCTTGACGGTGGGTGCGGGTTGCACCATCAGCGTCACCTTCACGCCTACGGCAGTGGGACTGCGTACCGGCGCCATTACCATCACGGATAATGCCGGAAACAGCCCGCAGACGGTGCCGCTGAGTGGCACCGGAACGTCGAGCACTTTCCCCATCGTCAGTCTCTCTACCAGCAGCCTGACCTTCGGGAATCAGCCGCTGGGAACGACCAGTGCATCGCAACCGATAACCTTAACCAACACCGGGACAGCGACTCTGACGATCACCAGTATTGTTCCCAGCGGGGATTTTGCGGAATCCGACAACTGTAACGGGTCGGTTCTGCCCAACGCTTCCTGCACCCTCAATGTGACGTTCACGCCCACTGGCCTGGGGACGCGGACTGGCTCACTGGCGCTCAACGACAACGCCAGCAACAGTCCGCAAATAGTGACCCTGTCGGGCACTGGGACAGCGGATCCGGTTCCGCTGCTCAGCGAACTGTCGCCGCTCAGCACCGCACCGGGAGGCTCGGGATTCACGTTGAGCGTGGATGGGGCGGGTTTTGTGCCGACTTCGGTGGTGAACTGGAACGGAAGCGCGTTGCTCACCACTTTTGTAAACTTCGGGCAGCTGACCGCCACGGTGCCCGCGGCGGACCTAACCAACGCGGCAACCGCGTGGCTGACCGTGTCCAGTCCAGGGGCTGCGCCAGTTTCCAATACAGGCTTTCTGCCCATCACGCTGCCCACGACCAGCGTGCAAATGGCTCAGTCGGTCATCACCGGCGCCAATAATCCGCACGCCGCCGCCAATGGGGATTTCAACCACGATGGCAAGCTGGATATGGTGGTGGCCAATCAGTCGGGCAACAAGCTGATGGTGTTTCTGGGCAATGGCGATGGAACCTTCACCCTGGTTTCCTCCTCTCCCACCACCGGAAACACGCCAGTGGCGCTGGCGGCGGGGGATTTCAACGGCGACGGCAAACTCGATCTGGTGGTAGCCAACCACGCCGCCAACACCCTGTCCATTCTTCTGGGCAATGGCGATGGAACCTTCACTGCGGCTGCGAACTCGCCTGCGACCGGCAATGGCCCGTCGGCGGTGGCAGTGGGCGACTTCAATGGCAATGGCCATTTGGATATTGCGGTCACCAACGCTGCGGACAACACGGTTTCGTTGTTGTTGGGCAACGGTGACGGCACGTTCCAAACCCAAGTTCCTTACCTGACAGGGAAAGGACCAGCGGCGGTTGGCATTGGGGACTTCAACGCCGACGGCAAGCTGGACGTGGCAGTCGCTAACAGCGTGGACGGCACTATTTCCGTGCTCCTGGGCAACGGGGATGGGACCTTACAGGCGCAAATGGTGAATACGGTTGGCCAAAATCCGGATGCTTTGCTGGTAGCCGATTGCAACGCTGACGGAAAGCTCGATCTGGCGGTCACCAACCAGGGCAGCAACACGCTCTCGGTGCTGCTGGGCAACGGCAATGGCACCTTCCAGACCCACATCGACTCTGCTACCGGCAACAGCCCCGATGCGCTGGCTTCCGGCGACTTCAATGGCGACAGCATTCTGGACTTGGCCTTGGTCAACAGTGTGGATAACACGGCTTGGCTGCTGCTGGGCAATAACAACGGCACGTTCCAGAGCGGCGCCAGTTACCCCACCGGCGTGGGACCCTCGGCGCTGACCGCCGGCGATTTCAACAATGACGGTCGGCTGGACCTGGTCGCGCCTACGGCGGGCGATAACAGTGTTACCATCCTGCTGCAGACTGCACAGACCAAGTTCTCGACTACCGCTCTCAACTTTGGCAACCAAACAGTGCAGACCAGCAGTTCGCCGCAGCCCGTGACCTTGACCAACACCGGCAGCGGAGTCCTCAAAATTAGCTCCATCGGCATCACCGGCACCAACATGGTGGATTTCTCTCAAACGAGCACCTGTGGGACGGTGCTGCTGGGAGGCGCAAGCTGCACCATCAACGTGACGTTTACACCTACTGGCACGGGAAGCAGAACGGCCAACCTGTCAGTGACGGACAACGCCGCGGGCAGCCCGCAAACGGTGGCCTTGTCAGGAACGGGAGACTAGCAGCGGTGAGATCTGACCCGGGGCGGCGGCGCTCCCTAGGCGGAAGACAATTTAGCAAAAAGTGCAAGAAAGTGCTTCGCAGCGCGGACTTCCGTCCCGAACGGGATCGAGCAAGAGATTGAGCGCGAAGCTCCTGGTTTGCCGCTATTCGGCCCTGCAATTGCATCCACTTCCAGTTAAGATGAAGCAGGCGCGGACGTGTGCAGGCGGTCGTGAGTGAGCGGCTACTATCCAGAATTTGCGCCGCGATTTCAGGCTGCAATTTCTAAGTCTCAGGAGGAATTACCGAATGATTCGCAATGGGCTGATTGGACTGCTGCTGAGCGCCTTGGCCTGGGGACAATCATCTACCACGGCAGCCAATCCTGCGCCGCGCACGCCGCAAGCTGCCGGCACCTCCGCCAATGCGAAAACCGGAACCACGGCTGTCGTGCCGGTTGTTCTGCCGGACACTCCGGTGATCACAATTCATGGCGTTTGCCAGAATGCGGCGGCTCGAAAAGCGGAGGCTTCCGGCTGCGAAACGTCGATTAGCCGTCGTGAATTCGAGCAACTGGTGGATGCGTTCCAGCCGAACATGTCGCCTATAACCCGCAACCAATTCGCGGCGCGCTACGCGTCGGCGCTGGTCATGAGCCAGAAGGCGCGCGAAATGGGTCTGGACCACACTCCGAAATACGAGAAGCGGCTCGAGCTTGCCGGAATGCAACTGCTGATGCAATTGCTCAACGACGAACTGACGGAGAAGGCCAATCAGGTTCCCGACAAAGATGTCGAAGACTATTACAAGAAAAATGTCATGGCCTTTGAAGAAGCCGATTTGCAGCGCATATTTATTCCGCGCAATCAGCAGGTTATACCTTCCAAAGACAAACCGGAGCCGTCTTACAAAGAGAAACCGCCGCAAGTCGCACTAGCTGAGATGAAGAAGGAAGCCGAGGCGCTGCGGGCGCGGGCCGCCGCCGGAGAAGACTTTGCCAAGCTGCAGGACGAAGCCTTTCAATTCGCGAACATGCAGAGCAAAGCGCCGAGCACGGTCATGGAGAAAATCCGCCGCTCGTCTCTGCCTGGCACTCAAGTTGTGGTTTTTGATTTGAAGGCGGGCGAGATTTCTGAAGTGATCCAGAACACGAGCGGATTTCTGATCTACAAGATGGGAACAAAGGACACACTGCTGCTGGAGAAGGTGCGGCCAGAAATCCTTGAGACCCTCAAAGCCCAGCGGCTGAAAGATTCGATTCAGGGACTTCGCCAGTCCGCCAAAACTCAATTGAACGACGATTATTTCGGTCTTCCCGACGCAGGCAATGTCGAGCCTGCCGCTCCTGTGGCCGGGCCTGCTCCTGCTCCGGCGGCGGTCCCTCCCATGACAATCCCGCAACCGTCGAGTTACTAGAGGCTATATGGCTTCTAGAATCCGGCCTGTCCGTCCGAAACAGAAAGAAGGGCACGACAGCCTAGTAGTCGGTTGCCGGGTTTAGCGTCTGCAACGGGAATGCCTCGCATGCACCTTGCGACTGGACGCCGGCACATGACAGCATCGGGGGATTAAGGATGGGATTGGTGCGGCCCACATGGCTGGTGTCAATTTGCGTAAACCCTAGACCCAGGGCGGGTGACGAGGACTGCAACGTGTAGTTGTCACCGGCGGTGTAGCCGGGAGCGACGAACATAGGATCCTGGTTAATGGAGTGCACATCCTCGCCCAGAGCCTGCCATTCTGCAAAGGTGTAGGTCGCCGCCACCCCTGAATTCGAATTCGTGGTATAGAACTGGAGCGGTCCCGCGGTGTACCAATAATCGTTGTAGTCCAGCTGGAAGCGCTGATCGCAGGGTACCGCGGTGGTGGAAACGCCGACGTCCTGGCAGGTCCAATGACCTGACTGGGGCGCTCCCATATCGAAGTAAGCCACATTGCGCACAAAACTGAAGGAAGAAGCGTTGTCGCCGCCGCGTTGGATCACCGCCTCGCGGCTAAAGGCGACGATGTTATTCAGGAAGACGTTATATTGCGGAGAGGTTTGGTTTGCGGTACCTGAAATATTGTCCAAAGCTCCGAACCAGGACACTCGATACACCAGATTGTTGTGCGCGACCGCATACGACGTGGAGGCGTCGAGATAAAGACCGTTGCCTCCGTAACCATCAGCATCTTCGAAGTCGTGCGTGACGTCATGGATGACGTTGTTCAGCAGCATGGTTCCAGGCGGTGTTCCCGCTGCCGCATGGATTCCGCCCATATCGCTCGTCACACCTTGACCGAGCTGATACATGAGATTGAAAGCCGCGATATTATCGTCTCCCACCACCGGCCCGGTGCCGTAACTAAAGCCCAGCCCGATCGCGCCGGAATAGAAATCGAAAATTTCATTATGGGCCACCACGTTATGGTTGGCGTTGCCGACCCACACCCCGGTTCCGATGCCCGTGGGTTGCACCCGACCCCCGGCGTCGATCAGATTGTTCTCGACGAGGTTATACTTCGGCACGTTCGAGGCGGAGTCAGTGCCGCCACTGGCTCCCGGAATCCTGCCGATGCGAACGCCGCCCGCTCCCAGATCGTAAAATAGACTGTTGATGACCTGATTATTGCTGCTCGTTCCGGCATCATTTCCCACGAACTCGAGGGCCCATCCTTGAGTATGCGCGAAGGTACAACCATTGAAAATCACATTTTGCGAGTTGGTGAAACTGACCGTCGCACTGGCGTAAGGAATGCCTTCAAAGTCGCCTAAGCCGCATTCACCGGTGCAGGGGACACCCGGAACCGGGACGCTCCCCGGCAGCCAGTTGTCATGCGCAAAAGAAATTCCCTGAAAAATAATGTTGCTGGCGCCGCTTCCCACCATGACCTGCAAGGATTGGGGAACGATAATAGTGTCCGCACCGGGGAGCAGATTCTCGCCCGAATTCGCAAAATAGGTTAACGTCCAAATCGCTTGTGGACTACTACACGGCAGAGTGCTGTTGGGACAGCGGTCAAGATACCATTGACCCGCGCTGGCGGAACAATTCGGGTCCGCGGTGATGCCATCCACGCCTGGATTGCAGTTCTCGATCAGATAGCGGTGACTGGGAAGAAATCCATAATCATGTCCCTGGACGGTTGGACTGGTCAAATGCGCGATGTTGTTCGAGGTGTCGACCGACGCCAGCCGCAGTCGGCTCATGCTCCAGTGCTCGAAATCGAGAACCTCCACGTCACCCAGACTCATAGCATGGTAGCTGGGAGCAACGTCACCGGGATTGAAGTAAAACTGGTCAAAGCACTCATAGCCGGTGCTGATCTGCAAGGTGCAGTTGGTGGATGATGTGCCGACGGTCACTGGATTTTTGCCGGCGTTGCAAAGATATCCGCTGGCCGGGCAACTATTGCCGGTGGGTGTAGTGCGCGGGCGAAATCTCCGCTGCGAGTCCGCGGCGCCAGCGGCTTGGTAATAAAGACCTTCGAAATTCTGGTTGGTATTAGGAATGCTGGCCGTCCAGGTGTTTCCTGTGGTATTCGTCCAGCCAGTTATTATGGCGCCGCCGCTGAACACCGGAGTTTCTCCAGGATAATTCTCATAAATAATGGGGGCGCTCGCGCTACCCGAGTCCGCAGCACCGAATGACACCGGCGCCGACAGAAAATATGTGCCGCCGCGGATCTGAACAATGGTTCCGGCTTTGCCATTGACTGCCTGGCGGGCCCGATTCAGCGTGAGGAAGGGACCGTCGGTGGCCCCACTGTTAGGGGCAGGCAATGTCCCGCTCCAGGTATCATTTCCGTCGATAGCGACATAGAAGTTTGCGCTGCCGCCGCTCGCAGGAAGCGAACCCACCGTCAGAATAGTGTAGCCCGTCAGGGAACCTGAAGGTAAAGCCGCAGTGAGGGTCGCGGCCCCTTGGGTCACCCCTGTGACGGTGCCTCCACTGCTGACGGTGGCTACAGCAGAGGCGGTGGAGCTCCAAGTTGCGCTGCCGGTTACGTCCTGCGTGGATCCATCACTGAAGATTTCCGTGGCAGTAAAGGCCTGGTTTGCGCCCACGTTCAGGTTCGGGGCTGCGGGCTGGATTTCGATGTTTACTGGCACGACTGGCGGAGGGCCACTTGGTGGCGGTGTGACTTCTGATTTGCTGTTGCTGCTGCTGCCGCCGCAGCCCACCAGCGTTGCGATGAATAGTATGGCAAGCGGGGCAATTGCAGGCGAGGTCAGGAACCAAGGCCGCGACCGGCGATCCATCATGGATTGGGGAGGCATCACCTTCAGGTAGGAACCCAATTCCGAAGGAAAAGTTGCAGATGGATTCTGCTACGACCGTTGGCTGTTCCGGTCTTGATTGTAAGTGGTGGTTACGAGTGGCACATGCCCTTCCGTGAACTGCGCAAAAGAAAGGCAGCGAGAACGCGCACGTTTGGCCGACTACTCGAGCGCGCGCTTTGTTGAATTACTTTTGTCTCACTCCGCCGGCTTCGTCCTGGGAGACGCCGGTCCGGGTATCCATCCATACTGCGTCGATGGAATGGCCAACCCAAACGTGGGTTCGATAGTCACCCATGAAAGTTCCGCTAAAGCCATCGTTAAGCGGGTTTGACATCACGGTTGACATGGCCATGTTTCCGGTAAAGCTCGCTCCCTGGGTATTGGAGAAGGTCGCGTAAGGTTGATACGCGACATTGTTTGGATCATTGCGCCGGTCGAGCCAGGTCACGCCAAGTTCTCCGGTTTGAAACAGATTGATCCATTGGAAAAATTCATCGCCCGTGTTGGAAGTGGCCACCCGGACCGGAGCTCCGAAGGTTGCGCCGCCATCGCTGGAGGCCACTACCTCGACCTGCATCTGCGACCCAGTCCAATTGTAGAAGCAGACGTACACCAGGGCGCTGGACCCGCTGCCGATCACCGCATTCGAGGGCACATTGCTCACGGGCTCGCTGGTATTCGGCAGCTGGCCATAGAAGCAACAACCGCTGACATCGGGCACCAGCGTCGGAGTCGCGGCGACGACTGGAGTGCTCCAAGTGGTGCCGTGATCCACAGACTTGGAGATCAGAATCTCAGCAACCTGCCCTCCGCAATCCTGGAAGGCGCTGGTGGCCGGGCAACGCAACCAACTGACATAGACGGTTCCATCGGCACCGATTGACAAATCACTAAACTGATCCACTTCGTTGGGGAAGACCTGTTCGGTGTCCACGGCCTTCGTCGTCCAGGTTTTTCCGCTATTGATGGAATGCGAAACCGTGATCTGACTGTTGTTATTGGAGGCGGTTTGCGTGGCCGAAACATAGAGCGTGTTGGCAAAGGGACTCGAGGTGTTGGTATCAATTTCAAGCCACGGCTTGTCGGCGAGAAAACCCAGCATTGGCTTGGTGACAACTACCAGTTGACTCCATGTTGCTCCATTGTTGGAGGAGGAAAAAACCACAATGCTGGAGTCCTGCACGCCGCCGCCGTAGGCGCGATTCTTGAGGTCATAACCCACAATCGGATCCCCTTGACCTTTAGATCCAGGTGAGCAAGTGTGGGTCCAGGTGCCGCCGTTGTTGCTGCTGGAATAGAAGCCTTGGAAGTTGGCGCAGTTGTAGTCGTTGCCCGCCGTAAGAACATCGCTGGCATTGTTTGGATTGACCGCAATCGGATTTTGGTTGACCGGTTTCGGGCCTGCCGACGCTTGCAGGTTAGGGAATATGCAAGGAGGGTTGGTGCAGGTCAGACTTCCAGACGGAAACTGCATGGCTTTCCCGGTCTGAGGATGAAGGAGGCCGGCGCGATACGCGTTAGCGGCGAGCACGCCGCTGGATATCGGGCTGTGTGGCAGTCCCTGAAGTGCCTGGGCCTTGGCCGCTGGCGTACTAAGAAGCGCACAAGCGAAAAGGACGCAAGAAAGAGCGCCTGACTTGCTGTTCAATGGATCCTCCACGGCCAGACAAGGGATAGCTCTGCATCGTTGGGCGGGACATAGGGGAGCTGCGGTCCTGCGTACCCTCGGGCAGGGGAACCAACCCTGAGCAGACACTCTATCCTAAGAGGGGTTCCGGGTCAAGGGCCGAAAGACCCGCTGTGAGCAAAAAAGCGAGGGATCGACGATGCCGATCAGCCGCCGTGCGCCCTCAGATAATCGATTACTTTTTGATAGTCCTCTGGAGTCGCCTCTGTCCGGCCGTTTCCCGCAGCCCGGCCCGATCCCCAGCGGGCCGTCTCCAGCGGAGTTTGGTCATGCCCATTTTTTATGCGGACATCGGCTCCGTGATCTACCAGAAACCGGACAATCTGAAGATTGCCCACATAAGCCGCGTCGTGCAGCGGGGTAAATCCGTTCATGGATTGCGCATTCACGTTGGCGCCCTTTTCGACCAGATACTGGACGATATCAAAGTGCCGCTCGAAGGAAGCGGCCAGCAGCGCCGTCTTGTGCAGGTGATTGTCATTCTGGTCAATATTGGCGCCGCGCTCCACCAGATATTGAACAATCTCCAGATGACCATTGCGCGCCGCGGCATTCAGGGGAGCGAAACCGCCGGGGCCTCTGAAGTTCACGTCAGATCCGTGGGCTAACGCCGACTTAACTTCCTCCAAATCGCCGGAAGCAGCGGCGTGAAAGAGTCCCATTTCACGTTGCGCATGGCTGGAAGATGGCCAAAGAAAGATCCCGAGCAGAACCAGAGACAGAACGTGAAAGTGAGCAGATCGAAGCAAATGGTTCACCGATGTCCTCCAATCTCTTTAGATGCAGCAATCTGCGGAAAATTATAGCCGCTCCGCGAAAAGGAGAATCGTTACTTCGGTGAATGATCGATCTGGCCATGGTCCAGTAAATCGAGGGCCGTCTTCGCGGGTTCAAGTGTGGGATCGAGTTTCAGGGCCTGCAGGTAGGCCTCTCGCGCTTCGGTCAAATGCCCGGCAGCCTGTTGCAGCAGTCCGAGCGACAGGTATCCTGCAGCGGTTGGATTGTTTTTCATACTGTAGGAAAGATGGCCGATCATGTAAGGCGCGATTCCCGGACTGACGGCCAGGGCTTGCTTGTAGCTTTCTTGCACGTTTGGGTAGTCACCGAGCGCGCTGTAAAGCGCCGCCAAGCTCTCGTATGAACGGGCCTTGACCTTCGGGTCTGGACTGAGCTTGATGGCGATCTTGTACTGCCCGATGGCGTTCTGTAGCTGTCCGCTCTCCGCCAAGGCCACAGCCAAATCCACATGGATCATCGGATCTGCGGGGTTCAAATCGGCCGCAGACTGAAAATGCGGTAAAGCTTCCTGAGATCGGCCAAGTTGGAACAAGACATCTGCCAAGTTGGCCTCGGCCATGAAATTATTACTGGTTGCATCCACAGCGTGTGACCACAGATCGTAGCTGCTCTTCCAATAGCCGGTCTGATGCCAGGTGAGAAGCGAAAGCACGACCAGCAAGGCTGCGGAAACCGTTGCCCGTGCTGGCAAGCTGATCTTCTTGTGGTCGGCCCAGTCGGCAAAGCCCCATACGGCCATCACGAAAATGCCAATCAAGGGCAAGTACATGTAACGGTCTGCCCTTGCCTGGTCGCCCACTTGAATGACTCCGATGACCGGAACCAGGGTTCCGAGATACCAGAGCCATCCAGCCGGCAAATATCGCCGTGCATAGCGCTGCTTCCACACCAGGACGCTTGCCGCCAGCAGAAACGCCACTGCCAGGATCAATTGCAACGCCGATAACCCGAAATGGGGAAACGGATAATAGACACAGAGTCCCGCCGGCCAGAATGCTTGCCAAACGTAAGCCGCATAGGAGTAAATCGCATTCTCGATGCGGAGCCCTAAAGGAAGATCGGTGAAGGCCTGTATCGAACCGGCAGATCGCTGCGCAATTAGGGTTAGTGCGGCGCTGGCCACACATAACGCCAGGAGCGGCAATTTTTCCAGCAGCAGCCGCGAGAATGGCACCTGGGGTAGCGGAAAGGCAGTTTTGGCGGCAACGGATTCAGTTTGTTTGCGGCGCTGGCTCTTGCTCAACTTCTCAGCCACAGGCACTCCCCAGCCCTGAACTCTTTGTAAAGGCCAGAAGTCCAGCAGCAGGAGCACGAAAGGAAGAGTGATCACCATGGGCTTGGCAGTAAGTCCCAATGCGAACAGGATCATGATCACGAGGTAGCGCGTGACCTTCGGCTTCTGGATGTACCAACCGTAGGCAGCCAGAGTCAGCAGGAAGAACAGCGTGCTTAGGACGTTCTTACGTTCTGCCACCCAGGCCACCGACTCCACATTAAAGGGGTGCAGCGCGAAGAGCGCAGCCACCAGCAAGCTGCGCCCAGGGGCACCGGTAACTCGTACCAGCAGCAAGAACAAAAGCAGCACATTGAGCACGTGAATCCCGAGGCTGGTCATGTGGTGGCCAGCCGGATTCAGTCCAAAGAGGTCAACGTCCAAGGCATGAGACAGCCAGGTCAGCGGGTGCCAGTTGGAAGCATCATTCGCCGTCCAGGACCACCTGAAGGTATCCCAGGTCAGGCCCGCTTGTACGTGGAGGTTGTGCGTGACGTACACGGGGTCATCCAGGTTTACGAACGGATAACCCTTGATCCGGCTATAAACACTCGCCGTGAGAACAGCAAGCAGGAGGCAACCTATAAAGACGCGTGCCCGAAATGAAATCGGGGGCAGGTAAGATCGGGCGTCGCGCCGCGGCACAGCCGCCGGTTGCGGCTGGCTGTGGATTCGTGCTTCCGTTGATTTCGATGTCGTTGATTTCGCAGTCAATGCCAAGACCAACTTTACCCTAGCCGAAAACACGCGACAGCTCGCGGCAAGGACCAGCTACTCTGAACTGTCCAGCCGGGATCCAAGGGCCAAGTGCTAAACAGGCGTTCCGCCGCCTACGCCGCACAAGTCGAGTCGGCTTGCTCAGTGAGCGTCGCTCTTCTGGAAGTATTCCGGGTTGAGGTCGGCCTTGATCGAGGTCCGGAAGGGGTCAACGATGTCGGACATCCGTTCCGCGACCACGATCCCCCTCGCACGCTCCGGCGGCAACGTCTGTTTCTTCGAAATCCGGAAAATGTGCCAGCCGTTTGTGGCGGGCTCGACTTCCGAAATCTGCCCCTCCTTCAAATCGAATATCGCATTCTTATACTCCGGGGGAATCTGAGCGCGCGTGACCGTGCCCAAGTCCACCGAGGGAGACTCCTGAACGCCGGCAGCCTGATAGGCTTCGTCCTCGAGCTTCTGGAAGTCGCCGCCGGCAACCGCCTCCTTGTGTATCTTCTCGGCGACAGCCTTCATCTCGGCCTCCTCAGCATCGGGATCTGGCTTCGCAGCCTTCAAAATGGGATCCGGAGCTTGCTGCTTAAACTTAGGGATGTAAATCCGCTCCAGCTCGACTACCTCGAATTTTTCAGGATGCTCCTTATAGATCTTTTCGACTTCCGCGTCGGATATCTTATCGGCCTGCGCCCTGAAGTGCCTGGTAAGAGCTCCGCTGAGCACTTGCAGAGTTGCGAACCGCACTTCCTCCTGAACCGCAGGCTCTTTATCAAGACCGATCTCACGAGCTTTTCGAGCGTAGAGCAACAATTCGGAATACCTCTTGACCAGGCGGGAGTTGGCTGGCGCCGGGACTACCGCCTGGGGCCCCCCTGGGGGCTGGACCGCGTCCGAGAATTTCTCCCACTGGGCGCGAGTGATGACGGTCTTGCAATCCTTCTCTGACTGAGCGAAAGCAGAAGATGATGGACCTTGCTGACCGGGTTTTGCCATAGCGCCGGTTCTGTTGGCGGCGCCCTCTGGCTTTGTGGAGTCCACCATTAGTCCTGTCAAGAATCCGTTATCGCAGAGCCCTTCGATTGTGATTACTGGCGCATCAGGGGCGACACTGGACGGCACCAGCGGCGCGGGCTGGTTGACCGCGGCCGCACCACCCCCCTGAACCAACCCTGCCTGGCCCAAAGCAAGACCTAATTGCAACGAGAAAAACAAAATCAAAAACAACCAGCGAGACCGCATTAACTAGTCCTCCCAAGAAGATGACTCCAAAAAATCGTAACACATTAGTTGCTTGGTTATAGGAGCCGGCTGGAAACTGCGCCCAGCAGCGCCCACAAAAAAGGGAGAAGTTCGAGGACTGAGCCCTCAATCTTCTCCCGGTTTTCAGCGCCGAGCAGACAAGCCGCCGGCAAACCAATACTCTTAGTGAGTCTGTGTGCCGATGACGCCACCTGACATGTAGGCTGAGATGCCCCTGCCGTAGCCCGCATCGCAGTCGTTCTGGTAGGTGATGCCGCCCACTGGGCCATTCTGGTAGGCCTGGCATTTTGGTGACACAGGACCGTAGGCGTTATACGTCGCGCCGCCGAAGGTGTCCGTGTTGTACATGAATTCCGTGCAACTGCTGTCCGTGCAGTCTCCAGCCACTCCGAACCAATAGGTGCCACCCGGACCAATCACCGGTCCGCTGTGCCCAATCACTGCTTTCACGGTGTATTCGAAGTAAACGCTGGAGTATTCACGACCGGTTGCCGCAATATTGCCCGCTGCAGTACCAGAAGCGACAGTCGTGCAGCCAGTACCAGCAACCATGGCGTTGCAGATGACCCATTCGGAAGTGTTTGGATCCAGCTTGAAGCTATTGGTGCCGGTAGCGAAATTGTAGAAGATGTTGTTGGTAAACAGACCCTCAACAGTCCACGTCTGGCCACTGGGGATCCTAACCGGAATGTAGTTGGTGTAGCCGTAAACGGTACCGGCATCGTACTCGTTGCCGTTGCCGAAGGCCACCCAGCTCGATGAAGCCACAGGCCAGTCGCCGCCGTAGAACAAGCACGGAGAGCAATAGGATGGAGCTGTGGGGACCTTGGCTGCGCCCTGGGTCTGCGGGGTGATCGCGCGTGTCAGGGTCTTTGCGTCCTGAGCATTCGCGAAGGAGATCAGCGCTACGACGAGCGCCGCTGCAAAAAGCATCTTTTTCACTATGTTCCTCCTGAGAGTTTGTTGTGGTTTTCTGATAACGGGACTCGGGCCAGTTCTCCATCAGCATGTCAAATCCACATGCAGCCCGCGGAAACGTATCCTATCTCTACTGCGCGGAAAGTCAAGCGAAATCCGCACGGGACACGGGAATTCATGCTCTACTCACCGGCGAGTGCAAAATGTTGCCACTACTATGCAAGCCTGTTGCACAACTGTACGAAAAGCCTGCGACCGACGAAAGATGCGTTCCCGAGGGGCACGCGATTAGCATAGACGGGTGAGCGGCGAGCAAACCCTGCGGCGAACCGGACTGGCGCGGGCACTCTCGAAACTGGGCCATGGCTCCCGCTCGAGAGCTTCTGCCTTGATTCGCGCCGGACGGGTGAGGCTAAACGGCGTCATCCGGCGCGATCCCGAGCACCCGGTTCATCTGGAAAAGGACCGGATCGAAGTGGATGGAAAACGGGTTGCGGCGGCAGCGAAAGCGTACCTTCTGCTCAACAAGCCGCGCGGCGTGGTGACCACAGCAGCGGATGAAAAGGGACGGGATACGGTTTATGGACTGCTGCACCCGAGCCTGCCCTGGGTGGCGCCGGTGGGACGCCTCGATAAGGCCAGTGAAGGTCTTCTGTTGCTGACCAACGATCCGGAATGGGCGGCGGGCGTATCGGCTCCGAAGACTCATCTTGACAAAACCTATCATGTGCAGATCCGCAGCGTAGCGGACGCGGGGCTGGTGGAATCCGTTGTGAAGGGTGTACAAACTCAAGACGGAGATTTCCTACTAGCGAAGAAATCGCGCATTCTGAGGGGCGGCGAGCGGAATACCTGGCTGGAGATCGTGCTGGACGAGGGCAAGAACCGCCACATCAGGAGGATGTTCGAGGGACTTGGAATCGAGGTGTTGCGGCTGGTCCGGGTGGGGATTGGGCCGTTGACCCTGGGAAAACTGCCAAAGGGATGCTGTCGGCCGCTGACGGTTGCGGAGAAGGAATCGGTGGATGAAGCGCTACGTGAGCACGCCCGGAAGCAGCTCACGGGACCAAGGCACAGCGCAGTTCGCTGATCATCGATATGAGAATCCCCGCCCTCAGTAGTAAGCGGGAAAAAACTGGCCCCTCACCTGGATTTACTTGCCTAACCCTTGCGTCATGAAAGGCGCCTTGGCCAGAACCGAGGCGGCCAGTTCCAGTTGTTGAAGGTCACTCGGGGTGAAATCGGGCCCGGAGTTTTGCAAGTCATATCCCTTGCGGCAGACTTGCACCACGCCCAGAACTTTCTTGTGAGGGTCGAGGACGGGCGCGGACATCAGCTTTTGAATGGTGCACTGTTCCAGTTCGTCGGCGTTCTCGGGATTGGTCAGGCGAACGGTTTCAAAGACGCTGGCGTGCTTTACCTTTACGAAGCTGTTGAAGAGTTCCACTTTCTTGCTTACCGCGGTGTGGGCGGCAATCGCAGTCGAGCTGGAGACCGGAATGGAGCCGGCTGTTTTCAGCTCGCTGGGGCAGAGGAACCTCAGCAGACCTTTTTCCAGCCGCAACAGCGCCACTTCAGTGACCCGCACGGCAAACAGCTTCGACAAAGCTGCGGAAAACTTCTCGGGCGTGTCGGCCTGGCCCAGTACGAACTCCACCGAACTGTTGGGAGCAAGGGCCGCAGCCGTTGCCGCGCCTTGACCGGAGCTTTTCTGTTTTTGCATATGTCTTTCTCTTGCTAGTCGCGATTCCAATGCCGGGATCACGGGACATCACCATAGTGACCAAGGCAAGGGGATTGAGCAAGTTACCGAGGTAAGTTGAGGTTACGCCAATGCTGGCGATTTAGTGGCAGGCCGCTATTTCTGCACTACTTGACCAGCGGATATCGCTTCTCCCGCCAGTCGCGAATGCCGCCATCCATCGAAATCACGTTGCTGTAACCCATCTTTTGCAGATTGTCAGCGGCCAGGGCGGAGCGGAATCCGCCGCCGCAATAGAGCACCAGCTGAGTCTTCTGGTCGGGCACGCGGCTCTCGATGTCGCGCTCGATGATGCCTTTGCCGAGATGAATCGCTCCCGGCAAGTGGTCGGCGGCGTACTCGCTCTCCTCGCGGACGTCCACCAGCAGGAATTTTTCTCCCTGGTCGAGCTTGGCTTTGATGTCGTCCACGCTCAGTTCGCGAACCCGTTGCTTGGCATCCTTGACAATCTTTAGAAAGCGCTCAGAGTGCTGGTGCGCCATGGGATTCTCTCCGGAATCATTTCCGTTAGCAGGCTGCTGGAGAGGCTCGCAAATTAGCGTTCGGTTTTGAAAGGATGCGGCTTCCAGCTGCACCGAGATCATCTTCAAAAACCTTTACGGCACGGCTGGAAGCCCGTGCCCTTTCAAAAACTCGGACGCTCTGAGTCTCTTTTTTGAGCCTGCTAGTGCGGCACAAGTGTCTAGAACATTCTAACTGAGTCTGAAGCGAAGGGAACCGGCGGGCTAGGCTTCGGTTGGCACCGGCTCGGCTGGATCACACTCCGGGGAACCAGGAAGCAGCGCTTTTAGATCGCCTGCCAGCTTGACGCGCTCTTCGTCGCCGAGATCGGCGAACTCGAACGGCTGGAGGCAGCCTTGCGTCGCCCACATGGGAAAGAGCGTCCGCGCCTTGGTGCGCAGCGTGGTGGCGCCGACGTGGAAAATCAGCTCGATCTTGATTCCCTCGTGCAAGGGCTCTTCCATGTGCATCAGGCCTCCGGTGACGGAGAGTTGGTGCAGTTTGCCGCGAACCTGGCGGCCGTTTTCCAGCAGAATAATGGACAGAACAGTTCCGGCGAGCTTGACCCGCGGAGGCCGTTTGGCAGACGGTGGTTGGGGGTTCTTGGGCATAGGTTTACTCGCCTATTTTATTTGCCGCGGGCTCTGGGTGCAGATTACGAAAGCACCCGGCCCAATTCCCACGGAAGCAACCGGGATCTTGCGGTAGTTTGCCGGGTTCAACGGTGATTCTTGCCGATTTTGTGCGGGCATGCTGGATTGGCCGCTTCCCATCCGTCAATATGTTGGACGAGACTGCGGCGCCTGAATTCATCAAGCACTAAGGGCACAAGTCACACCAAGTTCTGAATCCTCAGGTTTTCCTTCGTCCGCCTTTGTGTCCTTCGTGATTAATTAGGACACTACACGGCGACGCAAGGGAGCAAGTTCAAGAGCTTCTTCCCGCTTTGGCGGGCACTTCACACGAGTTCCACAGTGGGCACAAGATTTCTGCGGTAACCCTCCGAATCAGTACCGCTGTTACTTTACGCGGCGCGCACAGCCGCCTAAGCTGGCCAAGTATGAAGCTCAACGCATTGATGCTGTGCCGCAACCAGCAATCGCTGGCGGTGCTAAAGCGAGAGCTTGAAGAACTGCGGATCGTGAGCCGGGTCTGCGAGTCTGCGGCAGAGACGATGGAGGCGCTGGCGAAGAACCGCCAGTCCGCACTGGTGCTGGATTTTGATGTGCCGGGAGCGCTGCAGGTGGCAAGCGTCGCAAGAACCCTGGTCGCGGAACACAAGCCGGTGATTTTCGCCATGATTGGCACCATGACTCCGGTGGGCGGAGCCATTCAAGCGGGAGTGAATTTTGTGCTCTACAAGCCGCTCAATGCCGGACAGGTTGCGCACTCGCTCCGTGCCGGACAGGGTTTCATGCGCCCGGATCGCCGCTGTGGGGCGCGGCATAAGGCGGAGGGGCTGGTTTATCTTCAGTTCGGAGTGGGCGCCATGCCGGCCTTGGTGCTCGATGTGAGTGAGCAGGGGCTGGCGTTGCAGGCGCCGGAGCCGTTGCCCCCGGTCGAGAGAGTACCGCTGCGCTTTGCTCTGCCAGGAACTGGGCATGTTGTGGAAGCAACCGGCGAAGTGATCTGGTCTGACAATGACGGGCGGGCAGGAGTATTCTTCTCACGCCTGAACACGGCTTCGCGAAAGAACCTCAAGAATTGGCTGGCAAAACGCGGCGTCAACCGGAAAGACGCGGTGCGCGTCTTGCTGCAACCGCAGAAGCTGCGGCACCCTGCCTTGACGGCGCACTCGCAGGACTGAACACGTTTCCCTTATTTAGTGACTCTCGGACGAAAGAAGTGGCGCAGCCGCTAAGCTGCGCCACTAGAGTTCACTTGTACTATGTGCCTGTCTTCATTGCTTGCGCGGGTGCAGGAGCGCCCAAGGCCACGCCGACCCGGGCGCCGATCGGCGAGCCGAGTCCGGTGCACGCATCCCATCCCGGACCAGCGGAATAGGCGCCATTGTTGCCGGAGGTGATGTCATTGAAATCGGCTGCTGTACCGGCATTTTGATACAGCAAAGGATTAATGAAACCTGCTGGCTTGCCCAGGCTCTCGTTGATGAGCGCGATCAATCCTGCCCAGAGCGGAGCCACTGCGCTGGTTCCTCCGATGACCCCTGATTGTCCATCCACTAGAGTCACGAACCCGGTGGTGGGATCGGCGTCTCCCGAGACGTCCGGGACGCCACGACCGACATTTTGGTTGGGATTGGCAGACGGGGGCACGCCAGCATTCTGTTGATAAGCCGGAAGCGGAAAGACATCGCTGATGCCGCCTCCGGTGGCTCCTTCGTTGTTTGCCAGTTCGTTCCACACGGTTTCACTGGTGATGTTGCTGCCGGACGCCACCAGCCGTGTACCTCCGCAGGCCAGCACGTTTGGGCTGGATGCGGGAAAGTCCACATGATTCGCTCCGTCGTTGACGCCGTCGGTCGAGCCGTTGTCTCCAGCTGCCACGGTGACGGTGACTCCCATGGCGGCGGCCGACTGGAAGGCTTCATCCATTGAGGTCATCGCCTGCTGCGTCCAACTGGACTCAGGCCCACCCCAACTGATCGAGACGACGGATGGATTGTTGGTAGTGTCGTGGACTGCGGTGGTGATCGCGTTCAAGAAACCGGCGTCCGTGTTGTCTGCGAAATAGGCGACGATCTTGGCTCCGGGCGCGATCGATCCGGCCACTTCAATGTCCAACATCACTTCTCCGTCAGGTCCGTTGGGATCTCCGGTTGGATTGTTGCTGCCATTTCCCACCGAAACCGCCGACACGTTGGGGGTTTCGCTCAGATTGAGTTGACTCCAGTAGTTGTTGAGATCAGTGGGGTTAAAACCGCCGCCCAACTCGATCAGGGCAATACATTCTCCCGAACCGTCAACCCCGGTGGGGTAACTGTATAAGCTCGCGACCTGGGGCGGGTTGTAAGAAAGATTGGTGGTTTCGGCGCGGGCGCCGGCTACTCGGCGCCGCCTACGAAAATGGGGTTTTGCCTGCGGCCGGTTGTCGAGGCCGAAAACTCCCTCGATGACCTCATGCAACTCCGCAGGAAGATGGACCGATCCCGTACGACCGCGGTACTTTCCATTCGGATGCTCGTACTCTTTCAGTTCGACCCCAAACGCCTGGTTCATGGCGGCTACCGTGCCGGAAAGAATGACGGTTCGGCGGGCCGCGCTCTCTTCTTTCACCGTCAGACCGTGCTCTTTGGCGAATGCCTTAACCTTGGTGATGTCGTTGGCATCTGCGCCATGCTTTTGCTCGAATTCTTTGCGGCTCAAGAGGGTTCGCTGCTTTATGGGCTTGTTGTAAGTTTCCGCAGTGACCATGGGCTTCTTTCCTGCGCGAGAGCGCAGGCGGATGGTCACATCAACTTGTTCATTGGGATTAGCTGGACCTATTTCTCGCGCCCCCTGCATCGGAGTGCGCTCGCTGCCAGCAATGGGAAGACCTTTCGTCGGAGCAGACATAAAATCTCCTTTCTCCGGGTCCGGCAGAGAAAAGAGAACAGCAGAGCAGGCTTATTGTAGGAATTCTTTTTTGCGGAACTCCAGGAACAAGACTCAGCCCTCTACGATTCGCGAATCAGTGCTGGCCCGTGGAGACCTCAGACGGTAGCAAGAGACTGGCAACAATGCAAGGGCTTTGGGGCGCTGTTACGAAAACGGAACAGAGATCCCCCGGAAGACGCACTGCCCCAGCGATCTGATCGCGTTACGACCCCCCCGACTCTCTTTCGGGCGTAATTAGCACTATGGCAACTTGCACGTCACTTTTCATCTTGCCGCCTGCGGTTTTTCCGTGCAGTTTGACTTGCAGAGTGCATCGTCCGGTGTCGTCGGAAACGATGCCGGGACGGGCCTTATATGCCTCGTTTACCGGAACCAGACTGATGACCGCTGGATGCTTCGTGCGCGACGCCCGGTCGCTCAACTTCATCAGTTCATCCAGCGACAAAATCCTTGCGTAGTCAGTATCGAGATTTACTGGGCTGAGCAGCACAAAATCTCTATACGGGCTTACGTCTTTATGGCTCGCGTCACTGGGCATTCGCGCGTAACGCATGGTATAGAATCCCGGCTGGAGTTTTTGATCGCGAGAATCTTCGCGAAAATCGGCAGTAGATTCCGGAGGGAAATTGAGCACTCCGACCAGCGCCCCGACTTGAAAGCTGCCGTAGATAATGTCCGGTCCCGAAACCGGCTTCGCCAGGGTGGGAACGGACTTTTTCCACCAGACCGTCATCGCGGTGATCTTTACGCCGTTTACCATGGTCACCAGGCTGCTGCCCTGCGGATCCAAAAGATCGCGCAACGCCGGGGGTAAAGATTTCAAGCTGTCCGCCGGGGGAGTTTCCATGGTGAAAGGCTCCTGGGCCCAAGCCGGAGCAGAAACACAAACCATCACCAGCAATAGAACTTTGAACAGAATGTTTTGTCTCATGATTGCGTGTCCTGTAGCTCTGAGAAACACTCCCGGTGGCCTACGCCGCTAGGATATCAGGCGGCACAATTCTTCGAAGCCAACTCGCAGCTCATAAATCGCCCGGGTCCGGTACCTGGAGCGGAAATGCCGGTGGCACTGACGGCGGCTTCAGCACCGGGTCGGTACGTCCGGCTTGCTTGGCATCGAAAGGCACAAAACCGATCTGCGATGCCGGTGATCCCGGCTTTAGAGTGAAATCATCCGCGGGATAGTTCGGATCGGCGAACTGCGGATTCGCGATGATCGAGTGCGTATCCTCGCCCAGCCCCTGCCAGCCTTGCCAATCGTGCCGGCCGGGCTCACGGTACTCCTCCGGTTCCGTGGTGATGAATTCCAGTTTGCCTCCCTTCGGGTTCCAATAGAGGTTGTAATCCAGAAGAAAGCGGCTTGGACAATCTCCGTAACAGGACCATTTCCCCGGCGAGGCCTGGATCCTGCCCTGGGCCCAAACCAGAATGTTGTGAGTCAGGGTAAAGGTCAGCTTGTTGTCGCCGCCGCGTTGCAAGAACCACTTCTTTGGGAAGGCAAAAATATTGTTGGTGATGACGTTGTTCTGCGGAGTGTCGCCATCGATCGGCTGAGCGAAGTTGATGAACAGAGCCGCCTGCGAGACGCGGTAAACCAGGTTATTCTTGGCCACGATATTGCTCGCGCCCTGGTCGAAATACAAGCCCTCGCCACCGTAGCCGCCGGGTCCGGGATCGTGAACCACGTCATGAATCACATTGTTGAGGACCTGGTTCCCTTTCGTATCGGAGTTCGCGAAATAAATTCCTCCCATGTCGCTGGTCACACCCTGTCCCAGGTTCCACAAGCGATTAAACGAAACGACATTGTCATGCGCGTTGCCGACGCCGCGGCTGACGTTGAGCTGAAAGCCGATGCGAATGGCGCCATTGTAGAAGTCGTAAATGTCGTTATGGCTGACGGTATTGTGATGCGCATTGCCCACCCAGACGCCTGTGCCAATTCCTGAAGGCTGAATTCGGCCCCCGCCTTCAATCACGTTGTTGTCAATGGTGGTGTAGCTCGGGACATTGTCGTCGGTGTCGTCTCGTTCCGCGCGGCGTCCAATCCGGATCGCCCCATAGCCGATGTCGTAGATCGCGCTGTCCAAAACCTGGTTGCCGTTGCTGGCCGCGAAGAAGTCAATTGCCCAGGCCTGGATGTGATCAACGATGTCTCCGTCAAACACAATGTGATTGCAATTGCGGAAGCTCAATGCGGCCGGAACTCTTGGCCCTCCCTGGAAATCTCCCAAACCTTCAGGCCCAGGCAGCCAGTTGTCATGGGAAAACGTGAGTCCCTTGAAGGTGACGAATCGCAAACCCTCGGCCACTATTAGTCGCGGAACTTGGGGAACAATCACGGGCATTCTGTTCGGGTCTTCGCCCGGCTTGGCCAGGTAAGTCAGGGTCCAAACGCCTTCGCTGGTCGTGCAGCCCGGCGGATCGGTGCAGCGGTCAAGGTACCACTGTCCCGGCTTCTTCAACGCTTCCTTGACGTTTTCGATCAAGTAGCGGTGGTTGGGAAAGAACCCGCTGATTTGTGACCCATGGAAGGTCTCGCCGGTCATGTAGGCAATATGCTGGCTGGTGTCCACGGACCTAAGGCGCAGCCGCGCCATCGTCCACTTTTCGAAGTCCAGAACCTCAACATCGCCCAAAGCCATGCCATGGTAATTGGGCGCGATGTCGTCGCCCTTGTAGCGAAAGCGATCAAAGCATACAAAACCGTTTTCGCCGCCGCCATAGGGTCGCTGTTGTCTCATTCCGGGGCCTCCCGGAAAACGGCGGCCGCCGAAGGGCCCCGGTCCTGCACCCGGCCCGTGTCTTCCCTGCCCGCCCTGGTTGGCGCGATTCGGAGGCTGGTCGCAGGCGTCCGATTGCTCTTGCGTAATCACCGGACGGTCAATGTACAAATAACCATTTTCCGTAGTGCGTGGCCGGTAGCGGCGCTCATCATTGAAGAACAGCGCCTCAAACTTCTGGTACTCAGTCGAGTTCAGCTTGACGGTCCAGACGTTGCCGGAGGAGTTGCTCCAGCCAGTGATCGGGCGGCCGCCGCTGATGACCGGCTTCTCCCCCGAATAGGCCTGGTAGATGACCGGCGCGTTTAAAGTTCCGGAATCATCCTCGTCAAACGTGACGGGAGCCGGCAGAAAGTAAGTCCCTCCGCGCAGCATGATCCGGATAGGATTGTTTCGGCTGGCTTTTATGCTGCGCACTGCTTTGCGCGCGCGGTCCAAAGTGGCGAACGGCCCGTCGCTTTTGGCCGCGTTGGGAGCGTCCAGAGTCCCGCTCCAGGTATCGTTGCCGTTGGGCGCTACGTAGAACTCGGCAGCTTTGGCGAAGCTGCCGCGCATCGCGGTGGGAGATTGCGCCAGAAGCACAGAGCGCACAGAGAGGAAAACGAATGCCGGCAGAACCACCCTAAATGCAATGAGAGCGATGCGCCGGGGAAGTGCGTCCATATAAGCGAAGCATATAGGGGCCAAGGTTTGTCCGCAAACCGCATGGCGGTTGAAGCCTTGGAACCATCCCGTTTATAGTTTGATTGTCGTGCGAATCTTCCCGCGCTACCAATATCCCGCACCGTCCCACGGAGTTGAGTAATGGAAGATGATGATCTGAAGAAGAAGCGGGAAGAGAGCTCCGGCGTCTCCCGCCGTGACTTCCTGAAAATTTCGACTATTTCGGCGGCGACGGTTCCCCTCATCGGAACCCGGATCGTGGAGGCCGCTGGAACTCCGGTCAGAATTTATGGTCCCGGTAAAGTTTCCATTGAGCTTACTGTGAACGGCGAAAAGCACAGCTTTCAACTGGAGCCGCGAGTGACCCTGCTCGACGCGTTGCGCGACCATCTCGACATTACCGGAGCCAAGCGAGTCTGCGACCGTTCCGAATGCGGCGCCTGCACCGTGCTTCTGGATAACGGAGCGGTCTATGCCTGCTCGGTTCTGGCCATTGACGCGCAGGGAAAGTCCATTACAACGGTCGAGAGCCTGATGCAGGGCGACGAACTGCATCCTATTCAGCAGGCATTCGTGGATAACGACGCTTCGCAGTGCGGCTTCTGTACCCCGGGCTTTGTGGTTGCCACCAAAGCATTTTTGGAGAAATATCCGAATCCTACCCGCGAGGACATACGCCGCGGCTTGAGCGGAAATATTTGCCGCTGCGGCACCTATCACGGAATTCAACTGGCGCTGGCGCAGATGTCGCAGAAAGGAGCATGAACCATGCCGGACTACAGTTGGCCGGATGCAGATGGGCGCACGCTCATCGGCAGGCGCATTTCGCGGGTTGATGCACCGGCAAAAGTCTCCGGGCGGGCCAAGTACACTTACGATTATCAGGGCGCAAATATGCTGTTCGGCAAAGTGCTGCGCTCACCCTTCGCCAAAGCAAAGATCATCAGTATTGATACCAGCGAAGCCGAGAGAATGCCTGGCGTACGGGCGGTCGAGATCATTCAAAAGCCGGGCAGCACCGTGCAATGGACGGGAGACGAAGTGGCCGCAGTTGCCGCCGTAGATGAAGCCTCAGCGGAGGATGCCGTCCGCATGATCAAAGTAAAATACCAACCCCTGCCGCACATGGTGAGTGACGCCGAACCGCCTGCTGACGCGGGCGAATTTGCCGGCCCGATGAGCACCGACGATATTGATGAAGCATTGAGTCAGATGCCCGACCGGCAATTGATTGCATACCTGCAGCAGAATGGCGTCAGCTTCAAGGTGGACGAAGATTATGTGAAGCGGCTTAAAAGCGAAGGCGTCCCTGGTGCGATGATCGAGGCAATCCGAAAAGCACCGTATCACGAGTCAAGAGCCACCCTGAGCCGCTCCGCATACCAGAGAGAGGCCGAGCAGAGCCAGGGAGATCCGGACAAAGCCTTCGCCGAGGCGGAAGTGATTTCCGAGGGACTATACGGCGCGCCTGTCATCACGCATTGCTGCCTGGAGTCCCACGGTTCGACGGCCGAATGGCCGGACAAGGATCATCTTCTCGTTCACATCTCGACGCAGAATGTGTCTGGCATTGCCGCGCAGATGGCCGAGCCGCTGGAAATCGCCGCCGCCAATATTCGGATTCATCAAGACCATGTCGGTGGCGGATTCGGAAGTAAGTTTGCCGCTGATCGCTGGGACATCGCCGCGGCGCGGCTTTCCAAGAAGGCTGGTGGCAGGCCGGTGCGCATGATGCTCGAACGTGATGCGGAGTTGAAGGTTGCGGGCGCTCGTCCGTCGGCCTACGCCCGCGTGAAAGTCGGCGCGAAAAACGACGGCACGATTACCGGGTGGCAATCGCAGTCCTGGGGCACGGGTGGTCTCGGTGGTGGAGGCGTGCCGCCCATCCCTTACATTTTCGATATTCCGAATCAACGCAAGCAACATACTGCCATCCGCAATAACATTGGCCCGGCGCGGGCGTGGCGTGCGACCTATCATCCCCAGGCAGCCGTTATCACCATGGGAGCGTTGGATGATCTCGCAGCCAAACTCAACATGAACCCGCTCGATCTCTGGCTCAAGAACCTTGACCTTGCGGGACCACGAAAAGATACATACCGCGAGGAGCTTGACATTGCGGCGGAATTGATGGGCTGGAGGGATAAATGGCGTCCCCGCGGCCAGAATGCCTCCGGCGACATCGCGCGTGGCCTCGGGCTTTCAATCCACACCGGCGGCGGACGCGGACACGTAAGTGACTGCGATCTGACCATCCATCCCGATGGCTCCGTGGACATCAAGATGGGTACCCAGGACATCGGTACCGGCACTCGCACCATGATTTCGATTGTCGCCGCTGAAACCCTGGGACTGCCGATCGAAGCGATTCACCTATACATCGGCGACACGTTATATCCTCCTTCCGCGGGTTCGGGCGGGTCGAGTACGCCGGGGGGTGTGAGTTCTTCAACTCGTCGTGCCGCGGTTGATGCCCGCGATGCGCTTTTCGCCAAAGTAGCGCCTGCCCTGAGCGCACAGCCCGCGGACCTCGAATGCGTCAATGTCACGGTGCGTGTGAAGAGTGATCACGCCCGGTCTCTCACGTGGAAACAAGCCTGCTCCAAGCTGGGCGCCGTCCCGCTTACCGTGCGTGGGAAGAATCCCGACAGAACCAAACCGCCGGACCTCACCAACGGCGTTGTCGGCGGAGTCGGAATGGCGGAGGTCGAGGTGGACCTTGAAACCGGCGTTGTGAAGGTCAAAAAGATGGTCGCCGTCCAGGACTGTGGCCTCATCATCAATCTGAAAACGGCTGAGAGCAGTTGCTACGGCGCGCTGGCTATGGGCATCAGCTACGCGCTGTTTGAAGAGAAAGTAATGGATGAGAATACCGGACGTATGTTGAACCCAAATATGGAGTTCTATCGTCTGGCTAGCCTGAGCGATGTTCCCGAACTTGTGGTTCACATGATGACAGGCAAAGGCTATGACGAGCGCGGCGTCATCGGCTTAGGAGAACCGCCCGTGATTTCCCCGGGGGCCGCGATTTCAAATGCGGTGGCGAACGCAATCGGGGTGCGAGTGCCGTTCCTACCCATCACGCCCGACAAGGTGTTGGCGGCGCTGGGACAACAAAACGCGATTCCGAGGGCAGGTGCGTCATGAGGGCGTTTGAATATGCCAGCCCTACAACCAAGGAACAGGCTGTCAGCCTTCTGGCCGCAAGCTGGGGACAAGTCGAAGTCCTCGCTGGCGGTACCGACTTGCTGGCGTTAATGAAAGATGATGCAATCCATCCCAAACGTCTGGTCAATATTAAGGAGATTAAAGATCTCCGCGGAGTGAGTGCCAGTTCGCAGGGACTTCGCATCGGTGCTCTCACGACACTCGGCGACCTTGCTGACAGCATTAGTGTGGTCAAGGACTATCCCGCGTTGGCTGAAGCTCTGAATGAAGCCGCCAGCCCACAGATCCGCAACATGGCGACGATCGGCGGCAATCTTTGCCAGCGTCCGCGGTGCTGGTATTTTCGTGGCGGTTTCGGACTGCTCCCCAAGGACGAATCCGGCAAAGATCTCGTGGCTGAGGGCGAGAATCGCTTCCACGCAATTCTCGGCAACGATGGCCCAGCTAAGTTCGTCAGCCCATCCAGCATCGCCCCGGTGCTGATCGCGTATGGAGCTACGATTCGATTAGTCGGGCCCACGGGCAAACGTGAGTTGCCGCTGGAGAAGTTCTATGTCATCCCTAAGATTGAGGGCGAACGCGAGCACGACCTCCGTCCAAATGAAATCGTCACAGAAGTTGTTGTGCCGTCCGCCGACGATTTGAAGGTGGCGCACTATGAGGTCCGGCAAAAACAGGCCTTCGACTGGCCGCTTGCCGTGGCTGCAGTTGCACTGAGGATGAACGGGGCGACGGTGCAGTCAGCCCGCGTAGTGATGGGACACGTTGCCCCCGTGCCGTGGATTTCGCGTGAGGCCGGAAAAGCCTTGGCGGGAAAAGCAATTTCGCCGGATACAGCGAAAGCAGCCGCCGATGCCGCCGTGCAGAATGCGAAGCCGCTCACCCGCAATGCCTACAAAATCCAACTCGTGCGAGTCGCGGTCAAGCGAGCTACTCTGAAAGCCGCGTTGGGAGGCGGCGCATGATTCAGCAGCCGGTTGAGGAATCCGAGCGCTTCAACATCCATCACCCGAATCTTTGTCCCGCGTTGCGCTGGAAGGGGCAGTTCATTCTGGCCGAGTCCGATGGTACCGTCCCGCGTTCCAATGATCGCTTGTTCTGGTGCATTCACACCCAAACCTGCATTGGGCCCGATGGAAAGTTGGCGGAGCCGGGCAACTGTTCATCTTCGCAGCGAAAGTGTCATGGGACGGGAAAGTGCGAATAGGCGGCAGATAGGAAAGGCATGCGGTGGGGCGCGACCCTCGCGCAACCGCCTTTACCTCTGATACGCTGCATACACTATGCGTCTTTACCAGAGCCTGTTCCTTCTAGTTGCCGTAGCCGGTTCCGTGTTCGCCCAAAACCCTAAACCAGTTGCCGACCGGGTCGCCGCCCAGAACGCACTTTTCGACGAGTATTACGAGACTGATCTCCGAAATTTTCCTGATCGCGCCACTGCCTACGGCGACTACCGCTACAACGATAAGCTCGCCGACTACTCACTCGCCGCGATTGTCCAGCGCGAGAAGACTAACGAGGGCTTCCTGGCCCGGCTGGAGGCTATCCTGAGCACTGGTCTCTCCGACCAGGACCAGCTCTCTCATGATCTTTTGGTTCGCGTGCTTCAGCAGCGCATCGCCGACTTCAACCTCAAAGAGTACGAGATGCCGATCAACCAGCAAAATGGCATCCACACCAGCCTCGCGGATCTGCCGCTTTCCGTTCCCTTCGACTCCGTCAAGCACTACGAGGACTACATCGCGCGTCTTCACCAGATTCCCCGCGTGCTCAACCAGACCACCGAAGTTCTTCGCGCCGGCATGAAAGATAAGCTCATGCCTGTCCGATTCCTGCTGGAGAAGCTTCCTGTCCAGTGTCAGGGCATCATCGACTCTGACCCTTTTCTGCTCCCGACAAAGAAATATCCTGCGGACATCTCCGCGGAAGACCAGAAGCGATTGACCCGGCAGATCACTGACGCCATCAACAGCGACGTCATCCCCGCTTACAAGACCTTCGCCGCCTTTCTCCGTACGGAATACGCTCCCGAGGGTCGTACCGCCCTTGCTGTTATCTCTTTGCCAGACGGCGAGAAGCGCTACCAAAACGATATCTACGCCCGGACCACCACCCACATGACGCCGGATGAAATACACCAGCTCGGCCTGCGCGAGATCGACCGCATCCAGGCTGAGATGATGGTTATCGCCAAGAAGGAAGGCTTCGCCGACCTTGCCTCGTTCCGGGCTTCGCTCAAAACCAATCCCAAATATGTTCCAGCCTCTGCGGACCAGATCCTCGACGATTTCCGACACTACATCGCCCAGATGGAGCCCAAGCTCCCGGAGCTGTTCACTCTGCTCCCCAAGTCGCCGGTCACCGTCGAAGCTATACCTGCCTTCCAGGCCGCCGCCGCAACCCACTACGTCACCGGCACTCCAGACGGCAAGCGCCCCGGCCGAGTCGTCGTCGCCACCTCGAATTTTGCTGAGCGCTCGCTCATCGACGACGAAGCGATTGCCTACCACGAAGGGGTTCCCGGCCACCACATGCAGCTATCGGTGCAGCAGCAGCTCACAGGACTGCCAAAGTTCCGCCTCCATGGTCTTGGCTTCAATGCCTACATCGAGGGCTGGGCTCTTTACGCGGAGCAACTGGGCAAAGAGGTCGGCTTCTACCAGGATCCAGTGTCGGATTACGGCCGCCTCTCTTCCGAACTGTTCCGCGCGGTGCGCTTGGTGGTGGACACCGGAATCCACTCGAAGGGATGGACACGCGATCAAGTGGTGGACTTCTTCCGCAAGTCTGGCGCTATCGACGAACCCAGCATCCAGTCCGAGACCGACCGCTATATTGCGTGGCCTGCACAGGCGCTCAGTTACAAGCTGGGCCAGCTCAAGTTCCGCGAACTTCGCGAACGCGCCCAGAAGGAATTAGGCTCCAAATTTGACATTCGCAGCTTCCACGATGAGATGCTCGACGGCGGAACGCTGCCCCTCGATCTGCTCGAGGCCCGCACCGACAAATGGATCGCACAACAAACCGGGAAATGACGCAACGCGAAGAGGCGACCGTGGTGAGATGACAATTTTTCGCCACTAACCGCATAGTTTCCGGTTAGCCGACTATCCGGAAGTTATCGTGTCGTAGTGGTCTTACTGCGATATCCATCGCGCATGAGCGGTGAAAAGGCCGTGAACAAAGCAGATTTGGTAGGCGACTAGAAGACCAAAACCAACACTAAGCAGACCCGAAGCCAATGCCAGGCGATGAGAGAACTTCTGACGACCTTTCCCAACCAGGGTGAACGCGGAGGCCATGCTCATTGTGATCAGCATCATCCCCGCAATGGTGCCCACCCCAAAGACCAACAAGTAAGCGATCGCCCAACGGACGTCTCGGATTGTGGTCAAGACCAGCAAAGCCACCGCTGCTGACCCAGCAAGCCCGTGAACCACGCCCACCACAAAGGGTCGAAGATATTGATACACGCCGATCCTTCCAAATGCCCGGTCCAGCCAGGCCAGCGGCGTCTGGCCGTGCGGGTGCGGATGGCTCTCGCGTTGGTGAGCATGGGGATGGCTGTGGATGTAGTCTCCGTGGCTATGGGGGTGAGAGTGGATGACTTTCTCTCCCTCGTGATCGTGGATCGATCCGGCAGGCATCGAGCGTAGAAATCCAGCCACATTTATCAGGCCCAGGACAATCAGCATCACCGCGACCGACAATTCCATGCTGAGCCCGACCCGCACCGGAATGACGAGATTGAACATAATGATTCCAGTGCCAACCATGAAGATGGTGAGGGTGTGGCCGACACCCCAAAAGGCCCCGATCAGGGCCGCCCGCATTTTGTTGCGCTGATTACTCACAATAGTTGTGACCGCAATGACGTGGTCGGGATCCGTGGCATGGCGCATCCCCAGAAAAAATCCCACGGCGAGGATGGAGAGAAAGCTGACCATGCATTTTGCTCGGATCGCTTAAAGTGCCTGCTTGGAGCGCGGCTGCCTGGCAATTCGCCGACTATAGCGACGGTCCGAGGAGGAGCCGCAAGGCGCTTTGCCCAGCGATGTCTTGCGCGTCAATCACACTTTAGGCATACTACTTGCCCAAAGCAAATGGTTCAGATTGCAGTGCCCGCCAGCCTAATCGTGGAAGAGCTATGCGGCCGGCAAGGTAAAGTAAAACACTGAACCGTGCCCTAGTTGACTGGTCACGCCGATCCGGCCTCCGTGGGCTTCGACAATCGCCTTGGCAATGGCCAGGCCCATTCCGGTTCCCTGCACCTGGAAACGATGATTGTGTCCGCGGTAGAACTTTTCGAAGACCAGGGGCAGTTCAAAATCGTCGATGCCGGACCCGCGGTCGGCGATGCTCGTGGTTAGCATTCCGTTCTTGACTTCTCCGGTAACATGAATCGGGGCTTCGGCGGGAGAGTACTTGGCGGCATTCTCCAGCAGGTGTCGTAAGACCTCCTTGATCCGTTCCAAGTCCATCCGCGCCGGGGGGAGGCCGGCCGGCACACGCACCTCAACCGGATGATGCCCTAGAATTTGCTTCGATTCCTCCACCACTTCCTCGACGGCCTGCCGGATCTGGTGCGGTTCTAGCTCCAGTTCCACTTTATCGGCCTCAAGCTGCGCCATCTCGGCAGCTTCGCCCACAAGGCGATTCAGACGATCACTTTCCTCGTCGATGACCGTCAGCAGGTCCTGACGCTGGCCGCCGTCAAGTCCCGAACTACCCAGGAGAGTTGAGACCGAAGCTTTGATGGCGGTTAACGGGGTCCGAAACTCGTGCGTGACCGAGTCCAGCAGGACCGATCGAAGTTGCTCACTCTCGCGAGCCGCTTCCGCACGCCCCAACCGCTCGATGGTTCCCGCCCTCTCGACGGCAACGGCGATAAGACTGCTCATGGCGTCAAGCGTCTGGCGAGAAGGAATCGCTCCTGAAATGCCCAGGCTCCCAACCACCCGCACCCCCATTCTAAGAGGCACAAAGGCGACATTGCCCTGAGTGTCAATCTTGGGTTCAGCGCGCATGCAGGTCAACTGGAGATCATGTATCTCCAGCCCGTCATTTGCCGGCTGAGAACGGTAAACATCGGCTCGGTTGGCCAGGGAAACGGCGGCCGCTTTCACGGCGAACGACTCGACGACGTAGCCTGGAATCAGGTTCAAAAGTTCCGCGACGTTTTCGCTGGACAGCAATTGCTGGCTGAACGCATAAAGATGCTCGACCTCGCGACGGCGTTCGTGCGCGTTGCGGGCTTCGCGTTGGGCACGCTCTGACAACTCGCTGGCAATCACCGCGGTGATCAGAAATGCGAAGAGAGCTACCCAGTTCTGCGGGTCAGAAATAGTGAACGTGCCTATGGGAGGAAGAAAGTAGTAGTTGAAGGCCAGGGTTGCGGTGACCGCCATCAGCACGGCATGGCGCAATCCCCAAGTGGCCGAAACCGCCAGTACCCCGACTAGAAACGTCAGAGCGACCGTGGTTGGGTTCACGTTGAGCAGAGCGCGGTAAACGAGCGTGATACCGATTACGGCGAATGCGGCAACCGCGTAGCCAAAGGCCGCTCTGCCAATGGATTTCACGAGCAGATTGTAACTGACATTCGACAATTTGAGGCGGCTCGACGACAATACCCCCATGTCCAGAACCCCCGAGCAATGGCTGGAAGAGGCGGCTCCTTCCGAGAAAGGAGGCATTTTCAAGCTCTTTCTGGGATACGCGCCGGGCGTCGGCAAAACCTACAGCATGTTGAGCGAAGCGCTCCGCCGTCACCGCCGTGGTGAAGACGTTGTGATCGGCGTGGTGGAGACCCACGGACGCAAGGCCGTCGGCGAGTTAGCTGCGGATCTGGAAACGGTCCCTCGCAAGCCGCTCGATTACAAAGGCGCCAGGTTCGAGGAAATGGATATTGATGCGATTCTTGCACGCAGACCGCGAGTCGCCCTGGTGGATGAGCTTGCCCATACCAACATCGAGGGCAGCAAACACAAGAAGCGATACGAGGACGTCTTCGAGTTATTGGATGCCGGCATTGACGTGCTTTCTACCATGAACATTCAGCATGTGGAAAGCATTACGCCCACCGTGCTGGGCGTCACTGGCATCCAGGTGCGAGAGACCGTGCCGGATTGGGTATTGAAGAGGGTCCACGAAGTAGTGATGGCGGACCTTACGCCAGAGGCGTTGCAGAACCGAATGCGTCGCGGAGATATTTATCCGCTGGACCGGGTCGGCCGCGCCTTGGGTAATTTCTTTCGCCCGGGGAATCTCATCGCCCTAAGGGAACTGGCGCTTCGTCAAGTTGCACAAGCCGTGGACCAGAGTCTGGAGTCCTATCGCGAGAAAGACGAAGCTGGCGGAATGGTTGCCGTCAGGGAACGGATCGCGGTTTGTATCAGTTCCAATCCCGCGGCGCAGTACTTGATCGCGCGCGGCGCCCGCATGGCCCAAGCCATGGGCGGCGAGCTGCACATTGTGTATGTGGATCTGGACCAGGACAACGACGAGGCCAATCAGAAAACGCTGGCGGCAAATCTCCAGTTCGCCGAAAACGTTGGCGGACAAGTAGCCAAACTGAAGGGCGGCAGCGTGGCCGAGGCGGTGGCTGACTTCGTTCGCGAAAAACACATCACTCAAGTTGTTTTCGGACGATCGGCCACCGGCGGATGGAGAAAATACCTGTATCTCACTGCCATTAACAAGTTTCTGCGAGATGCGCCTGCGGTGGACGTTCACATTGTCACGCAGGAGCCTTCCTGATTCTTTCATGAACGAACATCGCCGCATTCTCGTAGTGGACGATGAACCCCAGATCACGCGCGTGCTCCGGACCAGCCTCTCCAGCCAGGGCTACGACATTCGCGTGGCCAACGACGGCGAGACCGCGCTCGAAATCATGAAAGACTGGACACCGGATCTTGTGATCACCGATCTTTCGATGCCCAACATGGAAGGGTTGGAACTATGCCGCCGATTGCGAGCGGGAACACAGATTCCGATTATCGTGCTCTCAGTTAGGGGAGAGGAAAGGACGAAGGTCCAGGCACTGGATGCCGGCGCCGATGACTATGTGACCAAGCCGTTCGGAATCGAGGAATTGCTGGCGCGCGTCCGTGCCAATCTGCGCCGCGCCCCGGCGCCTGAAAACGGGCAGGCAACACTGATTAAGTCCGGTGATTTCCAGATCGATCTGGCGGCCCACAAAGTCGCGGTCCGTCGCCGCGAGTTGCACCTCACGCCCAAGGAATTTGATCTGCTCGTTTATCTGGCACGCCATCCTGGCAAAGTGGTGACCCACCGCGCGCTGCTGAGCGCAATCTGGGGCGGCCAGAGCACGGAACAGGTTGAGTATCTACGCGTATTCGTTGGCCGACTGCGCAAGAAGCTGGAACCAGAAACCTCCTCGCCGCGCTACATCGTTACCGAACCCTGGGTTGGATACCGCTTCGAGCCCGGCGAATAAGTCCTCTGTTTTCGACCTGATTCGTCTTAACGAACATTCTACGAACCTTTTATTCAATCTTTACGGCTTTCGTTATCCAATCAGGTGAGTTGAAAGGAATCTTAATGTCGTCGATTCACAACGTATCCGCGGAACATTTGGCAAAGCTTTTTCATCACTACCACGAGGCGCTCGCACATGACTTCCACGGTCACGCGAGCCGCCAGGCAGCCTTTTCATGGGACCAGGCCCCCCAAAGCGAACGCAAACTCATGATCGCGGCTGCCCGGTTGACGCTGCTGGAACTGGCTTCGACGTGCGAGGGAGAACAAGCCAATCGGCAGTATTTCAAGCCTGGCGAGGCGGATTGGGGCTGCTAGGTTTCCTGCCCGGTACCAATTTGGGTCTTTACGAAGTCTTTACGAGCCGTTTATGCCATTTTTACGCCCGCGGTTGTGAAATGACCCTCGCGGCGTCTTCCTGACATTGCATCCGGTCGGTCAGAATGAAACTGGTCTTCACATTATTATTGTGTGCGGGCGCGGTGGTTTTCATGCTGCACTTTTTTGTCGCCCTTCTTGAAGGAGGGGAAGAGTCTGTCGCCGCGACCGCTAAGAGTTTATTTCACGAAGTTCAATCCAGCGAAGCGACATGGAGAACTGATAATCATGAATCCCAAGAACGACGTGCGCAAGTCTGCAATAGAAACCGGCAAGCGGGCGGCCTTCATCGCAATAGCCGCAGCATTACTGGCGCTCCCCATGCATGGCCAACATGGGCCTAATGATGTCCCGGCCACCGCTTCGGTGCTGCCCAATCCACAGGCGAGCGCAGCGAGTCCGCAAACAGAGCAAGAGATCGTACAAGAGCTTGCTGCGATGAAAAAACGCATCGAGCAACTCGAAGCTGCGCTGAAACAGCACGAGGCGACAGAGCAGGCGACCACGGTCGTTCAAACCGCGAAGGCGAGCACACTGGCGGCACTTCCTCCGAGTGGCACAGTTGCGAACGCTGCCCCCCCAGAAGCCGAGGCCGTGCTGCCTCAGACGGCTACACTCGGGGAACCAGCCAAGGCGGAGCCGTTTGCGTTCGCTGACTGGACCTGGCTGAACGGCAACGCGCGGACCAAAACGCCGGCCTTCGATTCCAAATTCTTCACGCCAGAAATTAGAGCGGATGTTGACTATATCTACGATCTCAACCATCCCAAAGACGACACGATCGGTGGATCTAGCGAGGTCTTTCGGTCGAACGAGGTCCATGTGACACAACTCGGCGTCGGTGGCGACTTCCACTATGACAATGTCCGCGCCCATCTAATGACACAATTCGGCCTGTACTCTGAGACAACACCGCGTAATGATGCCAGCCCCGCGCGTGGACAATGGAATCTTGCTGATGCTTACCGCTACGTTTCGGAAGCCTATGGTGGATACCACCTCAACGCCTTGCATGGGATCAACATCGACGCCGGAATCTTCATGTCGTACATTGGCCTTTTCAGTTACTACAACTTCGACAACTGGGCGTATCAGCCCTCTTACGTCTCCTCAAATACGCCGTGGTTTTTCAACGGCATGCGGATACAAATTTTTCCCACGGCACACTTGAAGATTGAGCCCTGGATCATCAACGGATGGCAGTCTTACGGGCGGTTCAATGGCAGGTTGGGCGTCGGCGGGCAGATATTGTGGCGTCCAAATGGGTGGTTTGAAGTTCTCGGGAATCAATACGCCCTGGGTGAGGATGCGCTGAACACACCTGGGCGTGTGCGCTATCACACGGACGACAGCATCGAGCTCAAATATTACGACCACCCAGAACG
>Ga0210394_10001488_pt1 | contig 37210 bp, 32 predicted proteins | sample IncBWC12MmetaG_FD_160121 | JGI IMG/M metagenome (GOLD analysis project Ga0210394, IMG submission 160121) | Forest soil microbial communities from Barre Woods Harvard Forest LTER site, Petersham, Massachusetts, United States - Inc-BW-C-12-M | ecosystem: Environmental > Terrestrial > Soil >... | reverse complement strand
TTCCTTGATTCACCATCAATAACGCTTCAAATAAATGTGCTTTTTGCATTTTTTGTCTCCTTGGAGTGAATAGCCATCAAGGCGGCTGAAGTTCCAGAAATGGAACTCGCATGGACAAAACTGGGGTACGCGGATTGAAGATGGAAAGCGAAACCGCTACCTTTTGTAGGAGCCATGTTGCCTCTCTCTTAGGCGACTTTGGTTAGGGGCGCATCGGTGCTTGTTACACTGGTGCGTCCCGCTTGCGGTTGGTTCCTGCACGATTGTTTCCTGATGAGCCGGTTGTGGATTGGATCAGGCAGAGAAAAATTACGAAGGGTCGTGCTTTGGTGTTCCTAGTCTTGATTTCCCCCAGAGGCTGAGCTACGGATATTGAGTGCGAGGCAAAGTGCGATGCCGGCAGAGCAATCTAGAAAGAACTCCCAGAGGCTGTACCCGCAACTGAGGCGCAATAGGGATCCTTCGACTGCGTGAGTGCTGCGCTTCGCGTAGCACTCACTTCGCTCAGGATGACAAACTAGGGGGGCCACCCGCCAATCAGAAAAAAGGGGACGGCTTGCGCCGTCCCCTTGCTGCGTTGGGGGTAGAACGACTGTTGGGATCTCCGGGGCGGCTTGCGCCGCCCCGGAAACCGCGACGGGGGAGGCTCGCGCATCCGAAGCGTCGTTGCTTCGGAATGTTTTGGAACCCAGGAAAATTAGTAGCGCTTCTGCCGGACCCAGAGGCGAACCTGATCTTCGACCGAAAAGCGTTGCGCGGGCGTGCTCGCGAACTTGGACTCCATAGAAAACGTGTGCGCTTCGAGGGGCACGGAGAAATGGAGTTTGGTGTTCACGAAGCTGCGCACGAAGAGATCGCTGTAGCGTTCGAGTCCCAGGACCTCAAACTGGACGGTATGCACCAGTCCGTGAAACAGGGTCCGCTCGGCGACTTTCTCGTTGAAGACGACAACATCAAGACAGGTCAGGGAGTGCATGTGAGGAATGTCGGGCAGGTTGACGAAGCCTAAGGCCCTGTATTCCTCGTAAAAAGGCGGATTGGGCAGGCGCTTGCCCTGGAGTTCGACGATGCGCACGCGCTCGAGCAGGTCGGCCGAGAAATAGGGCCACATGATGGCCTTCTGGTGGTTGCTGAGAGGCACCGCCGAATGGAGATAGTACTCGCGCTGCTGGCGCAGGAACGAAGCAACGCGAGCGACGGCGTCGAGGATCTGTTTTTCAGTGGGCGGGGTGAGAGGAGCGGCGGCTTCGGCGCTGGGAATTTTCTTTTCGATGGACGCGTAATATTCGCTGAGGGCGGTGGCCGCCTGCACGGACTTGCGCAGGATATCGCGCTGGCCGAAACGGGCCAGATCGTCGGTGGAAAAACGCAGCCGCAACTGATGCGCGGCGCAATGGGCGCTGAGCAGCTCCAGCTGGGCGTGCTGCAATTCTGAATTCATCTGGGCGATCAAAACTCGATCGTTGGGATTTTGCCACGAGTACATCTTAGTAACTCCTGAAGAATTGGGATACCACGGAAGGGGGCCCGACTACTCATAATGTATACACCGTTATGTTCACGATGTCAACACAATTAAAACGATTTTTCTTGAGGAAAGCGGACCGGGAGAGCAACGCATTACACCTTTACAATGTTATGTTTACGTTGTATACATAATGTTCGAAGACTCATTTCCCCAGGAGGAAAAGCACATGCCGCGGCGACCGGACCCCGATCTGGAAGGCAAGATTCTGGATGCAGCGCAGAAGCTATGGAAGAAGGGAGGGGAGAAGGCGCTGACGATGCGGACGGTGGCGCAAGGGGCGGCGACGAACACGCCGGCGGTGTACCGGCGCTTCCGGAACCGGCAAGACATTCTTCGAGCGCTGCTGCAGCGCATCCGGCTGGAGATGGCGGCAACGCTCGAAGCCGGCTCCTCTCCGGAGGAGGCTTGCGAGCGGTATCTGGATTTCGCGGTGAGCCATCCCCGCGAGTACGAGCTGTTTTATCAGCACGAATACGAACTTTTCCACTCGGCCCGTTCCAGCCGCGACGGGGTGAAGCCGGTGGTGCGGCCGGGAAGAAACGCCATGAGACAAAAAGTGGCGGAAAAGTTTGGCGGGGCTCCCGGCGAACACGAGGGGCTGGTAACGGCTTTGTGGATGGTGAGCCACGGAGCGGCGATGCTGCTGATCGCAAAGACGATCCCGCCCAAGGATGCGGAGGAGGCGCGGGCGGTCTTTAAGGCGGCGGTGGCGGCGCTGCTGCGGCAAGGCCGCAGTTTGTGACGGGAGCGAAGCTCGCTCACATTTAAAGGATCGGGGCGGTGCTCCGTAAACGTTAACTAAAAGCAGAACTCCCTTTCGGGCTGTCAGGCCGTCATTCGGCGAAAATAGGCGAGGTCTGATCTGAGACTCGGGGCGACGTCTTATTAGTTCACCGTCTGGATCAGGACCGGTGAAGTACTGCCCAGGAAACTGGAACTGTCTCCATAGACAGCGGTGATGGAATGGCTGCCCCTGCTCAGGCTTGAGGTCGAGTAGGTGGCCTTGCCCGAGGATAAGGATTTCGAGGACAGCGTCTTGGTTCCGTCTATAGAAAGGGCAGACCAACCACGCGGATGGTCTGCCCCCTGGCCCTATGAGAGGTTGAAGTGGGCGACGAACACCTGCCCGGAATTGAGGGTCAGGAACAGGTCGTAGCAGCCGACCTGGCTCGGCGTTGCCCAGTTGAAGATGTATTGGCCGTCATAGCGCAGGCTCGAACCACCGGTCGAGCCGGCTGGCAATGCATCGGTCGGATTGCCCGCGAAAGTGCTGCATGACACGCTCTCATAAGTAATGGAGACGACTGCCGAGAGCGTGGTGATCTGGGTGCCGCTGGAATTGGTTAACTGCCATTTGACCGGGTAGGTTCTGCCGGCATGGCCGGTGTTGACGGTTGGCGGATTCGCGATGGGCGAAAAGAAGCCGCTGAAAGTGTAAGGAGGAGTCGGGGGGACAAAGCCTACTTCCATAGGGGCGTCCCCCACCGGAATCGTGGCCACTACGGTGTTGCTAGCCGTGGCGATCACCGAGACGGTGTTGCTGTCGGAGTCCGCCACGTAGACGCCGGTCCCATCCGGTGTTATAGATATGTCGAGAATAGCGGACGGGTTTCCGAGGGGCCCCACCGGAATCGGGGAGCCCACAACCGTATTCGTGGCTGTGGCGATCACCGAGACGGTATTGTCTCCTTCGTTGGTTACATAGGCATGCGCCCCATCTGGGGTGATGGCCACTCCAACAGGGAGGTTCCCCACCGTAATCGTGGCCACCACGGTGTTGCTGGCCGTGGCGATCACAGAGACGGTATTGTTGGCAAAATTCGCTACGTAGGCATGCGCCCCATCCGGCGTGATGGCCACTCCAAAAGGATCATTCCCCACTGCAATCGTGGCCACCACGGTATTACTGGCCGTGGCGATCACCGAGAGGGTATTGTCGTTAGCGTTGGCTACATACGCTTGGGTTCCATTTGGGGTGATGGCGACTCCCTCCGTGAAGTTCCCCACCGGAACCGTGGCTACCACCGTGTTGCTGGCGGTGGCGATCACCGAGACGGTATTGTCTCCATTGTTGGTTACGTAGGCATGCGCCCCATCTGGGGTGATGGCGACTCCCTCCGGGAAGTTCCCCACCGGAATCGTGACCAACACGGTGTTGCTGGCGGTGGCGATCACCGAGACGGTATTGTCGAATTCGTTGGGTACATAGGCGTAAGCCCCGTTCGGGGTAACGGCCACCGCACTAGGGAAGTTCCCCACCGGGATGGTGGCCACCACGGTGTTAGTGGCGGCGTCAATCACCGACACGGTGTTGTCAAAATTGTTAGGCACGTAGCCGAAGGGCGCGGCCATGGCATGGGCGCCGGAGAGCGCCACAGCCACAAGGACGGTGGCCATCCAGAGGGTTGATTTCAAAAGCCGAGCCCGCCAGGAGCTTAATGTGGTTGCAGACTTCTGCCGTGCGGTTAGGTTGGGGTGAGAGATGAACAGGTCTGCAAAAGACAGGCGCGACGCCGAGTGAACGGGCGAAGTGGGCATGAGAATTTTCTCCTTAGTAAATTTGAGCCTTAGCGACTTGGCCCGGGGAATTTCAGCTTGCAGTGGGTTGGGTGAATAAGAGTGGAGTGATGAGCGTTTGTGCGGCAGGTTTGTAGCACAAGGCTCCGATCCGGCGGCAGCTTTCTTTGGGGTGTTACGAAGAACGGATTGTGTGCCGATATGTCGGCACATGGAGAAATTTCGGCACTTAAGAATCGGCTAAGCGATTGAAAGTGCAAGATGGCGGCAGGCGAGTTTCGGGGCGAAGGGATGGGGAGGCGTTTCTGGGGGCGGGTGGTTTTGTTACGGAACTCGGAACGGAAGTTCATTTATACTCCGCTCGGTAGTGGTGTAGTTTGACGTTATGTCGCTTGGGTTTTGGTACTAGCATTGCTGTTTAGCTTGCCGATTATTGAATCAGTGCCGGATTACAGAATTGGTCGTCAATGGCGTTCCGGTTTGAGTTCGATTCAGCGAACAGAATCCTGCTGCTTCGGGTTGACGGTCGGCTCACGGATGAATTGCTGGGGGAACTTTACAAAGCGATTCGGAAGTATTCGACCGTGACCGATGCCAGAGCTGGCATTCTCGACTTCTCATCGGTTACCGAGTTTGCCGTCTCTAGCGAAATTATCCGCCAGTTTGCGCATCAGGAACCAGCCATGCCGGACGCCAGGCGACCTCGTATTGTCGTGGCCCCACAGACACATGCATTTGGTCTATTTCGCATGTTTCAGCTCACGAGAGAGGATTCACGGCCACGTCTGACGATCGTACACACGATGGACGAGGCGTTTGCAGCACTCGGCGTTCAATCCCCACAGTTTGAACCTTTAGAGTGACCTTCGATTCTCTAGCTGGGATTTGTGCGCAAGTTCTTGGGCGGCGTGGGTTCGGGTTAAACTGCCTGCTGGGCAATCATCTCATGCGTGTGCACGTTCTCTTTTTTGGCATGTTGAAAGATCTCGCGGGGAAACCCAGTGACACGCTGGATCTCCGCGAGGGCGCGACGGTTCGCGGTTTGCTGGCGCATGTTGAATCACAGATTCCACGGCTGAAGGATTCGCTGGCTTCGCTGGCGGTCGCGGTGAATCAGCAGTATGCGGCGCCGGAGACAGAGCTGAAAGCTGACGACGAAGTGGCGCTGCTGCCGCCAGTGAGCGGCGGGTCGGGAAGAGCATCCATCGTTCGCGAGCCTATCGATACCGAAGGCGTGTTGAAGCGCATCAAGTGCGGCGAAGATGGAGCTGCGGTCGTGTTCGAGGGAGTGGTCCGGAACGAGACGCGTGGCCGCAAGACGCTCTATCTCGATTACGAGGCTTACGAGCAGATGGCTCTCGATCAGATGGAGGGACTGGCTGAGCAGGCACTCAAGCAATTTCAGGTGCGCGAGGTCGCGTTGGTACACCGGCTGGGACGCCTGGAGATTGGGGAAACCAGCGTGCTGATCGCAGTCGCGTCGGCCCACCGAGCTGCCGCATTCGATGCCTGCCGTTGGCTGATAGATACTCTTAAGCGTACCGTTCCCATCTGGAAGAAGGAGTATTTTGAAGATGGCGCGGTGTGGGCGGCTGGTGAACCATTTCCCGCGGAAATTCCTCGGGGAAGTTTCTAAGACCGAGGCAGCCCATCGGCCGACGGCGCATCTAACTGAGCGGATTGACGTGCCTGCGCGGGCGTCGGCTCGGAGCGTCTCGCTCTGCTCGGTAAACAGTCAAGGCGCTGTCCCACGTATACTTCTTTTTCCGAATGAGAAAAAGTTCCACGCTAATTTTGCTGATGCTGGCTTGTGCTCTGTCGCCGGCGCAGCAGCCTCAGTCGCATACTCCTTCGACCCGGGAACCGGAGAGCACGCTCAAAGTCGACGTCAAGTTGGTCAACGTCTACGCCACGGTGACCGACCCACAGGGTCACCCGGTCGCGGGTCTTAAGAAAGAGAATTTTGCGCTGCAGGAAGATGGGAAAGACCAAACGATCTCGGTATTCGATAAGGAATCTGCGCTTCCACTTTCAATCGCGCTCGCCATCGATACGAGCCTGAGCACCCGGCACGACCTGCCTTTGGAGCAAGCCTCGGCGAAACGCTTCGCGCGGACCATCGTGAGGCCGGTGGATGGTTTAGCGGTATTTGGTTTCAGCGAAACCGTCGCGCAATCCATCGGTTATACCGCCGACCTGAAACGTATCGACGAGGGCATTGATCATGTCCGGCTGGGTGCAGCAACCGCACTCTTCGATGCGATTTATCTGGTTTCGCGCTCGTTGAATCATCGCCAGGGACGCAAGGTGATCGTGCTGATCACCGACGGGGGCGATACCATCAGCAGATTCGACTATAACCAGGCAGTGCGCGCCGCCGAAGAGGCCGAGGGCATCGTTTATAGCATCATCGTCGTTCCGATCGAGAACAGCGCGGGGCGCGAAACCGGCGGCGAGCATGCTCTGATCCAGCTTTCGGAGGACACTGGCGGCAAGTATTATTATGCGACCTCGATGGCGCAACTTGACGATGCATTCCGGCAGATCAGCGACGAACTTCGCACGCAATACCTGCTCGCCTACTATCCATCACAGCGCACTTCGAATTCGCAGTTTCGCCGTATCCAAGTAAAAATTTCAGGAACGCAGGATTCGCAGTCCTACCATGTGCGGCATCGGGCTGGCTACTATACAGGTCCATCGGATTTCTGAGAGTCGTTTCTCATGAGATTTTCGAGTGATTAGAAGAAAGAGAGTGCGTATGTCTGGTATTCTCCGAGATTGCCCCGAGCGTCTGGAGAATGGTGTAGGTTCCGCCAAGTGATCCGCTGGAATATGCGGATGACTCGATATTGCCGAGGGGTTGAGTTAAACGGCAATCTTCGTCCCCGTCGAAGCGCCGATTTTCCAACTACTCTGAGTTGCTGGAAAACGCTGAAAGAATGTGAGAGAGGCTTAGTGAATATTGCGAATCCAAGGTTAACGATGTTGGCCCGGAAGGCCCCGCGCGGTTTGGCAGCACGAATCGGCATGATCGCGGTGGTGATTCTTTTGTTGGCTTCGCCTTTTCTTCCGGCACAATCGACAATAGGTACCGGAAGCATCGTCGGCGTGGTGAATGACCCTTCGGAAGCGGTGGTCGCCGGCGCCAAGGTGACCTTCACAAGCAAGAGCATGGGTGCTGTGATCCGCGTGACGACGTCGTCGGCTGGATTGTACTCGTCCGGTCCCATACAAGCGGGAGAATACGTTGTGCAGGTAGAAGCCAAAGGCTTCAACTTAGCGGATTTTACTGGCGTGGTTCAGATCGGCAGAATTACGAATGGCGACATAAAGCTACAACTGGGCACCGAGAAGCCCGTGATGCGCCTGCCAACAAGCACGGTCATCCCCAACACCGAGGAAGGCATGTTGCAAGGCTCGCTTCGTGGGGATCAAGTGGAGAGCTTGCCGGTCAACGGACGCGATCTCATCGATCTGGGTCAGCTTGAGCCGGGAGTGCAAGTGCAGGATGCAGGCACGTTTGACGCCACAAAGAACGGCATCTCCGCGGCTTCCTTCCAAAGCCGCTTCGGTGGTTCGGCTCGAGTGGCCGTCGATGGAGTGGAGATCAACGATGAGATTGTCGGCGGGCCGACGCAGAATCTTCCCGCGAGCGCGATCCAGGAATTTCAGATGGTGCGTTCGTTGCCGGATCTCTCAACCGGCCTAACATCCTCCGGCGCGTTGAACGTCGCAACCCGGTCTGGCAGCAACCAGATTCATGGAGAGTTGTATGGACTGTATCGCGGCGACCAGGGTGCCGCGTCGCTGCCAGGTTTTGGCATTTCATCTTTCCAGCGGGAGCAATTCGGCGGGCGCGCAGGCGGGGCGATTATTAAAGATAAGTTTTTCGTGTTCGCCGATGCCGAGCGCGTGAAACAGGATGTGACGAACCAGGAACCGTTTGCTTATCCCTTCGATGGATTGAATACGACTGTCGCCGAGCCCGATCGAGAATTCGCGACCGATATACGGTTGGACTGGAACATCAAGGACAATCGCCGGGCGTTCTACCGGCTCAATGTTTTCCAGAACAGCGACGTGCGCCCCGATGGCTCGGCCAGTTCCACGCAGCTATTCGGAAACGGCATCAACACCGAGACGCATACTGTCGGAATCGATTTCCATACCGGTCTCTACGCGCACAGCGTCCGCGTTGAATATCTCAAGCTGCGTGACGCCATCGAAGATGCTACAAGCGATTTGAGTGGCGTGAATAATCCAATTCCAGGGCTTGGCATCAACATTGGCGCCTCCACGGCGGGGAATTGCGCTTTCAGCAACGGCGGCAATTATTGTGGCGGCCCGAGCTGGCTTGCGCCGCAGCGGACGGTTCAATCGAATGAAACGGCAAAATACGATGGCAGCCGGATCTTGCATGATCACCTCATCCGCTATGGGGCGGTGTTCAATCGCATTAGCGGCGGACGCTACGCAGCTTTCTCCGCGTTCCCCCAAGTCGGCACAACTTCAGATGGAACATCCGCCGATCCAACTTCCTACGCGGCGGATTGGGTGAGCCTGGGGAATGCGAGTGGCTTCTCCACTGCGCAGTCCGCGCTTAATTTTCCAGCCGGCGGACTCGGTCCGGACAATCAACTGCAGTTTTACGTCGGAGATGTTTGGAAGGCGACGCCGAAATTGAATTTGACCTATGGCGTGCGCTATATGCACGACAGCAGCCGTCAGAACACCGGCCTGGGACCGTTGCCGGACCTGAATCAATGGTCGGCAGGATTGGGGAATCAGATTCGCGATCCGAAGTTGAATTTTGCACCACAGTTTGGTTTTGTCTGGGATGCGAGCGGTACTGGCAAAAGCGTAGTCCGCGGGGGCGCCGGACTGTACTATGAAAATCCTCTATTGAACAACCTCCAATTCGACACGCCGGCGCGCCTTAGCAAAGGAGTCTTCAACGACGCCCCGACCGTTTGTCAGGGAGGAATCGCGGGTGACTTCGTTTGGCCCACAAGCCTCGTGGGAGTGAACTCCCTTGCCGGAGGAGCGGCGGCCGTAGTGAACACTCCAGCCGGACTTGAGGCGAAGCCGAATTTCTGTGGGCAGACGATCTCGACGGTTGCTCCCGAAATCCTGGCACTGAGCAGTGCTCTTCAGGCTGCTACGGCTGGCGCCTCACGGTCGCAGCCGAACGCAAACTTCGTGGGCACGGCGTTAACGGCTTTGAGTCCAAATTACGCGTTGTTTTATCCGGACTACCGCACTCCTCGCTCCTGGCAGATGAACCTTGGCTTCCAGCAGGAAATTCGCCCCGGAACGGTGCTGAGTGTGGATTACGTTCGCAACGTAGGCGAGCACTCCTTAATTGGCGAAGATGTGAACCACAGCGGCGCGGCGCGCAGCTTCAACGAAGCGAATGCGCTGGCTGCGCGTGATGCCGCGCAGGTAGCCAATGGCTGTGCTACAGGTTTGAATCAAGCTACTTGCATGATCAAGGCGTTGGGCCAAGCCGGCGCTCAAGCGGCTTATTCCTCCGCAGGATTGGATTCAAACGTTCAGGCTGTGGGTGGAGGACCGTGCTCCTATTGCGCTTTTCCAGGCGTTACTTCGATTAGTGGCAACCGCGGTGCGGTGGGCGGGCTCGACATGCTCTTTTCCGATGGCCACTCGCTCTACACCGGCGTGCAAATGAAACTGGTGACGCGGGTCGTCAAGCCGGCGCAGGGTATTAATGCCGCAAACTTCCAAGTCGCTTATTCAATCTCAAAGTATATAAGCCAGGCGCAGGACCAGGACTTCATCAATCTGGCGACCAACAACGATCAACCGACGCAATACACCGGACCAAACAGCCTCGATCACAGACATCAGATTTCGTTTGGTGGAACTTTCGATATGCTGTTCGACGTGAAGCTAAGCATGATTGGGCACTTCTACAGCCCGCCGGCGCAAAACCTTGAACTCCCAGAGTTGACGAATGGCGGCGAAATTTTCGCTACCGATTGGTTGGGCACAGGGCTTGGCGCGTCAGCGGCTCCCGAGCCTATCCCCGGAACTCAAATCGGCCAGTTCGAGCGGGGCACCGACATCACCAATCTGCGCAAAGTCATCACCACCTACAACCACACCTTTGCGGAGGGCCTCACGCCCGCGGGTGCGTGTCTAGCGGCGAACACCACCTTATGCCCCGGCTTGGTGGACGGTCCGCAGGTTTTGACCCAAGGCGATCTGAGTGCGCTCGGCTGGGTCATGCCTACGCTGAGCGGCGTTGCTCCGCAAGCGGTGGGCATTCCGTGGCTCAAGTCGATGGACTTGACGATATCGCGGTCCTTCAGCGTGAAAGATAAGGTGACCATCGAGCCCAGCGCGGCCGTGTTCAACGTCTTCAACTTCTGGAACGCCTTTCCGGCGGGCAACTTGCCCGGACCCTCATTGCTCCCAGGCCAGAACGGTTTGTTGGCGCCAAATGTGGTGGGCGGTGTGGTTCCCGGCTCGAGCCTAACCCCGTTCCGCAACAGTTTTCAGTCGGGAACCTTCGCCCTGGGCGCTCCGCGCCAGTTTGAATTCGGATTGCGGGTCACCTTCTAGCCGAAATAATCGCGTCATCGCTACGCTCTGCACCTTGTGTACAATGCCACTATGCCTTTCCGCGCCCAGGGAAATCCTAACGCAGCCAAGCGTGGCCGGACGCCCCCCCCAGAAGAGACCTTCGAGGAAGCCAACTTTCTCAAAGCGCTGGGGGAGAAGCAGAAGCAAGTCAGTGTCAAGCTGATGGATGGCCAGACCGTGACCGGTTGGATCGAATATTACGACAAGCACATGGTCCGCCTGACGCGCCAGGGTGCGCCCAATCTTTTTATCTTTAAGCACGAGATCATGTACATCGCCGAAGATGGGAAGAAGTAATCGTTCTGTGATGTGCAGATCTGCCGAACACCCACAACCTAAGACCTGAGACCCCGAACAGAGTGCCCGACAATCCCAACCAGAGCTTCATCCCTGCCATGTCAGTGATTGCCCGCGAAGCGGGCGCTCTGCTGATGGAGTACTTTCACCAACATTTAAAGATCGAATATAAGGGAGAGGCCGACTTGGTCACGGCCGCGGACCGTGCCTCCGAGGCGTTAATCCGCGAACGTATCCGGCGGCGGTGGCCTTCACATGATGTGCTGGGGGAAGAGCAGGGGCTGAACGACCAGAGCAGCGACTATCGCTGGTACGTCGATCCGCTCGATGGCACGACGAACTTTGCCCACGGATTTCCCGTCTTCTGTGTTTCGATGGCTTTGGAGCATCAGGCTGTGGACCAGCGTGTGTCCGGAAAACCAGCAAGCCGCATTGCGGCGGTGATTTATGATCCCACGCGCGATGAGCTATTTTCCGCCGAGCTGCGGAAAGGTGCGCAACTCAATGGCAAGCCAATCCACGTTTCGCGAACCGCCACGTTGAAGGAGAGCCTGCTGGCTACCGGCTTTCCTAGCCAGAAGCGCCATAAGAATCCGAATATTTACTTCTATCATCAGATTACTTTGCACACACACGGCGTGCGGCGTGCGGGCTCGGCGGCGCTCGATTTATGCAATGTAGCCTCTGGGCGCTTCGATGGATTCTGGGAGTTCAATCTGAATCCTTGGGATACGGCGGCGGGTGTTCTAATTGTGGAAGAGGCCGGCGGGAAAGTAACGCGGTTCGATGGATCGCAATTCGAACTAAACAGCCGCGAAACCGTGGCGTCGAATGGCTTGATTCACGACGCAATGCTTCAGGAGTTTAAGGAAATCTTCGATGGACGAAATATGGAGCCCCTGCCGGATCCGCGAGAGTATAAGAAGAAGTAGAATTTTGTCCTGGCCGGATGAGCTCCGAAGTCCTAAATCACGAGAACGATGAGCAGGAGGCGAGGTGTTGAGTATGAGTCATAGGGATCGCATTGCAACCTCGGTGGCTTTTTGTGTGGCGCTGCTCTTTCCGCTCGTGCTGCGCGCTGGAACGGCGTCGTCATCTCCGGCTGCGCCCGATCCTTCTTACGTGGAGTCGTTTGAGAAATGGAAGGCGGAGCAGATCGACGACCTGAAACAAAATTGGATACCGTTGGCCGGGCTGTACTGGCTTAAGCCGGGGGCGAACACTTTCGGAAGCGACCCGGGGAATGCGGTCGTTTTTCTCAAAGGTCCCGCTCATGCTGGCGAATTTGATCTGAATGGGAAAGACGTCACTGTTAAGCTGGCTCCGGAAGCGCATGCGACACTCGCCGGGGAACCTTTAACGACCGCGAAGCTGGATTCCGATGTTGCGGCACATGCCTCGATGGTTGAGATGGGCACGCTGCAGTTTCACGTAATCGTGCGCGGAGAACGCGTGGGCATTCGCCTGAAAGATACCGACAGCGCAGCCATACACAACTTTCATGGGTTGATGTTTTACCCACTCGACATGAATTACCGCGTGACGGCGACATGGGTTCCGTCCGATGGAAAGAATACAATCGATGTTCCGACTGTGTTGGGCGATACGAGTTCGACGCCGGTGGCGGGCACAGTTGTGTTCAAGATCAACGGACAAGAGGTGCGGCTTACCGACCTGCGCGGCAATCCATCGAAAGGGCTTTTCTTCGTTTTCAATGATCTGACCGCCAAGAGCGATACGTATCCGGGCGGACGTTTTCTCGAAACCGATCCAGTGGTGAACGGGAACGTAGTGCTCGACTTCAACCGGGCCTACAACCCGCCGTGCGCGGTCACGCCCTATGCGACGTGTCCTTTGGCGCCCAAGGAAAATCGACTAACGGTCGCAATCCCTGCGGGCGAGAAGTTTGATAAAGCTGCGCACGCGCATTACTAAAGCGGGCGCATAACGTGTGTCATAACGTCGGTCTCGATCTCCTGATCGAGTTACAATAGATGCGGACCGGACAGCCCGCTTCCGACCGTCCCGTTATTAGTCCTCATTCTCAACGCTTAAGGCAGACCGTGATTAACTCTCTCTTGGAACGCAAAATTGAAAAAAGGCCGGACAAAGTTCGGTTGCAGGGGCGCATTCTTTTTCTCACCGAAGACCCCGAACTCATCAAGCGGCAACTCGCGGGCGAAGACTTGCCGTGGGATACGAAAAATCCGGCGAACAATCCCAAACTGCGCGACGACATTTCGACCGACGAAATTACTCCCGCGCACTACTGCTTCTACTTTGACGAGACCCTGGGCGAGATTCCTTATCTTGGTTTGAAATGTGGGAGCGTGACGCCGATTGGGCGCAGCGACGTGAAGCGAGGCGGCTTCGTGTGTGCGGTGAGCGGCAAACGGCGCGGCAAAGGCTCCAGCCGAGAGCAGTCGCCTTACGCTGAGATGTGCGCCGGCATTCAGGTCGTGATCGCGGAAAATATCGAGCGCATTTACAAGCAGAATTGCCAGAATCTTGGACTGCTGACCTCGACCGACTTTTCGCTGATCGACAAAATTCGCGGGGGAGAAGAGATTGCGTTGAGTGAGTTCACTGCGGGCGAGGATGAGATCACGCGTCAGGTAATCGAGTACGGCGGATTGTTCCCCTTCAACGTGGCGAGAATGCAGAAGAAGGTCTTCCTGCCGCCGATTAAGACGGCGCGGCGTTCGATGACGGTAGCGGAAAAAATCTTCGCCCGGCACATGATCAACGACAAGGGCGAAGTTGGAGTTGAGAGCGTGAAGCCGGGGGATACCGGCTTTGCTCGAGCCGATCTGCGCTTCAGTCACGAGTACGTTACGCCCATGGCTGCGATCTTTTTCGAGCGCTACGTAGGAAAAGATGCGAAGGTGAATGATGCTTCCAGCATTATTTTCTTCCGCGACCACCTTACGTTTCTCGATGAAGTAATCTCGGAAGAAAAGAAGAAAATTGGCCTGCTCGACCTCGCAACCCAGCTCAAGCTCAAGCAACAGGATTTCGCGACAAAGCAGGGAATCAAGCTGCACGGAGAATTGAAAGACCGCAAAGGCTCCGAGGGCATTTGCCACTCCATTGTTTTGGAAAGCTACGCCCTGCCCGGGCAGTTGAACATTGGCTCCGACTCGCACACGCCGCACGTCGGCGCGATCGGCTGTGTTGCTTTCGGCATTGGCACCACCGACGTGTTCAACAGCTGGATCACAAAAGACGTGCGCGTCAAAGTGCCAGAGTCGGTGAGGATCGTGATCCGCGGCAAGAAGCACGAGAACGTTACCGCTAAAGATTTCATCCTGAAAATTCTCAGCCTCGACTATGTGCGCAGCGGCAAGGCGCTGGCGAAGGTTATGGAATATGCCGGCGACGCGATTGAGGAACTCAGCGTGGATGAGCGTGCCACGATGACCAATATGGCTGCCGAGATTGGCGGATTTACCGGCATCGTCGCTCCGGATAAGAAGGCGGTCGAGTTCCTGATCGAGCGGCGCGGCATGGACCGTAATAAAGCTGAGAGCCTGATTCAAGGCTTGCACAGCGATCCCGATGCGCAATACGCGCATATGATCGAGCTCGACGCAGCTGACATTACCCCGATGGTTGCGACGCCGGGCGATCCAGGCAACGGAAAATATGTTCGCGAGCTGAATACGCCCGTGCCGGTTGAGATCGCGTACGGCGGCACTTGCACGGCAGGCAAGAACGAGGACATGGATATGTACGCCGCAGTGCTGGCCGATGCCCTTAAACACGGCAAGCGCGTGGCGGAGTCCGTGCAGTTCTACATTCAGTTTGGATCGCAGGAAACGCGCGAGTACTGCCTGCGCAAGGGTTACCTCCAAGTGTTTCAGAAGGCTGGCGCGCATGTGATTGAGCCGAGTTGCGGAGCCTGCATCAACGCTGGACCGGGAGTTTCCACGCGCGTCGACCAGGTGGTGATCAGCGCGCAGAATCGCAACTTCCCTGGCCGCAGCGGTCCGGGCCAGATGTATCTGGCTTCGCCATTCACAGTCGCGGCGAGCGCCGTGGCGGGGTACATCGTGGAGTATGAGCCGAGCGCCGAATTAGTTGGAGCATGATCAGCTCCGTTCGCGGCCATGACCGATGGAGCGGGGGGACCCGTAGTCCCGCGTAAGTGGCTGAATTCAGGCACGGTGGCCGAAATCAGCCACTCTACAACCTGCAACTTTTTTCTAGCTTCCGAGTTCAAATAGGTAGGCAGTTAGATTGAAATAGAATCTGAAGGCCGGCAGATCCTGGGGGGAATGGCGGATCTGGGACAAGGGGGATCACATGCGGTACATGAAATATTTGGCTTTGGTTGCGGTACTGATGCTGTCGTTGGCTTATGCGCAGCCTTCTCAGGCGCAGGTCGCGGTGGGTGTTGGGGTTGGCGGTCCGCCTGTGTGCGATTACGGTTACTACGGATACTACCCTTACGCTTGCGCTCCTTACGGGTACTACGGTCCTAGCTGGTTCTCTGGCGGCGTATTCATTGGCGCAGGTCCATGGTATGGCTGGGGACGCCCGTGGGGCTGGGGAGGCTGGGGCTACGGTCGCGGCTTCTATGGACGCGGTGGTTGGGGCTACGGTCGCGGGTTCTATGGTGGGCGCGGCTTTTACGGCGGACGCGGTTTCGTAGGCGCACGAGGCTTCGCGCACGGCCCAGTTGGCGGTTTCCATGGTAATGTCGGCGGCGGGTTCCACGGTGCCGGGGGCGGATTCCACGGCAGCGCGGGTGGATTCCACGGCAGCGCGGGTGGATTCCACGGTGGCGGAGGTGGTGGGTTCCACGGCGGGGGCGGTGGACACGCCGGCGGCGGGCACCGGTAATCTTCGCTGATGTAGCAATACGATTTGGAAAGTAAGAAATGGCTGGCAGCAAACTGCTGCCGGCCCGTTTTCTTTTCAGCTGCGACATAGCGGGTCGTAGGATGAACTTCAGAAACGAAGTTGGCCTAACCGCTCGATTACCAGCCCGCAACGGCGGTAGTACTGGAAGATCCAGATTTTTCCCCCAGCAATTTAGTTTGTATCGCGCCTTCGCATTTCTTGCTAGAATGTGCGGTTCGTGGGAGAGAACTGCGACGGCGTAGTAAAATAACGATATAGATTTTAGGAGACTCACACCCTTATGACCTACGTGATTGCTGAGCCGTGCATTAACACCAAAGACACTGCATGCGTGGATGCGTGTCCGGTGGATTGTATCCATCCGAAGAAAGACGATCCCAAGCACGCGGCGGAACCTTTGCTCTATATCGATCCGGTTGAGTGTATCGACTGCGGCGCGTGCGTGCCGGTATGCCCGGTGTCTGCCATTTTCGCGCTCGACGATCTACCGGAGAAATGGAACGAATTTACGGCGAAGAACGCGGCGTACTTCGGTCGATAGCGAATCGGCTGACCGGCCTTGGCAGCTTGCCGATTTCTTTAAAGGGCGCAACGCCATATGGCGTGCGCCCTTTTCCGTTCGCGCAAGGAGAGGCAATCTTAAGTTCCTCTCGACTCGGCTAGCATCATCCCCTATCGGCCTACGGAATCCGCTGTATTGTGCCATTCGAGACTAAGAGCTACCCTGACTTTGTAAGTTCCTAGTGGTTGAGGCGGTCATGGGTTAGTGTTGCGATGCAGGTCGCAACGTTCGGGCCCTCACGATCGCCTTTTTTGTTGCCCTTGCCTCTTTCGATATCCGGTTCGTCTTTTCTGACATTCCAATCTGTCCATTACAATCCTTCCATTGTTCGATCTGAATTTATTGTCGGTTTGAATCTGTCGGTTCTCTATGGCGCTTAAGGAGACGGAAGCGATCGTCATCCGCACGTATCCGCTGCGAGAAGCTGATTTGTTGGTGACGCTGTTCACGCGCGCCGAGGGCAAAGTGCGCGGAGTGGCGCGGTCGGCGAAAAAGTCGAAGCGGCGATTTGGCGGTGCACTCGAGCCGCTCACTTACGTGCGGGCATTTTACGAGGATCGCGAGCGGCAGGAACTCGTCCGCTTGGATGCGTGCGAAGTGCTGGAGTCTCCGCTGGCTTCCGAAGTCAGTTACGCGCGTGCTGTGGCGCTGGCGCACGTGGCCGAGTTGCTGGATGAGTTGCTGCCTGACCGCGAAGCCAACGACGCCATCTTTCGCCTCACGCTCTCGGTGCTGCATGTCATGACCGGCTCTGATGTGTGGATGCCGGCCACCTATTTCGAATTGTGGCTGACACGGCTGGTCGGCTTTTTGCCGGAGTTGACGGAGTGCGTCGTCTGCGGCAGAACTCTAAACGGCAGCCGCGCCTATTTTCATGCGCTGGCCGATGGCTTGATGTGCGTCGACGATAAGCGTCTGGCATCGTCGGAGATTTCGAGCGAATCACGGTCGCTCGCCGCGCAGATGTTTCGTGCGCCGGTAGAGAGTTTTATCGGGTCGCCATGGCCTAAGGCGCAGGCAGCCGACCTGCGGAAATTTCTTATCCAGATCCTGCAGCGCCATCTCGAAAAAAAGTTGGTGACAGCGGGAATGCTGGAGAAGGGGGGATTCTGAAGCCTGGCTAGTTTGCGAGTTGCTTTTCCTTAGGCAGCGCCGCATTGATGACGTCTAACTTCTGGAATCCGTCTTTGATCACCGTTGTTCTGATATTGTCTTTCGTCACCGCCACGCCTTTCATCATGATGGCAGGAACGTTTTTCTTGCCGTTGTAGGCCATTCGATCCTCGCGGATCTCTTCGCCCCTCATCAGGCGAACGGCTTCATCGGCGGCCAGCGCGGCTTGGTTCGGGATTGATTTGTAAACCGTCATGCTCTGGCTGCCCTCGATGATGTGTATGATCGCCAGCAGATCCGCATCTTGTCCGGAGACCGGTACCTTGCCCTCGAGCTTATGTTCCTGAAGCGCCTGAATCGCGCCTCCCGCCAATCCATCACTAGAGGCAAGAACGGCGGCGATGTTTCCTTTGGAAGAATTAAGAGCATCCAGCATATGGAGATATGCTTCTTCGGGCTTCCAATCCTTGGCGTAGTCGTCGGCGATCACTTTGATCTTGCCCTGATCGATATACTGCTGCAATATTCTCATCTGCGCGTCGTGCAGAACCCTTGCGTTCGCGTCACTTGGAGAACCCTCGATCAGGACATAATTTCCCTTGGGCGCAACAGTTACTAGATATTCTGCCTGCATCCTGCCGATCTCAACTGGGTCAAAGCTTATGTAGAGATCTACGTCGCTGTTCAGCACCAGGCGATCGTAGCTGATGACCTTCACGTGCGCGGCCTTCGCCGCATCCACAACCCTGCTGGCTTTTGCCGTATCGTGCGGCAGCAGGATCAATACCTGGATGCCTGCCTTGATCATCTCCGTCACCTGGCGAAATTGAACATCGTCGTCCCCACTGGCATCCGCCCAAACCGTCTTTACGCCCAGTTGCTGCGCGCGGGCTTGAAAGGATTCGAGGTCAGTTTGCCAACGCTCGCCTTTTACGGCTTCCAGGGAAAAACCTATTTTCGGTTGCTCAACGCTCTGCGCCGGCAGAGCCTCTACGAAGATCAAGGCGAACATCACGGACACAACTACCTGTGCGGCAATATTTTTCATCGCGAGTCACTTTCTGCCCTTAGGATTTGCCTTAATTATGCTTAAGATTTAATAGAACAATGATCTCTAATCGCTGATTCGAGAGTACTTCAGTAACGCGGCGTAGTCTGCTGGTGCCCCTCAAAGTTGAGCAGATCATTTATGGCAAGAGGTTTTAAGGTGTCCCGAGCCACTAGCTGACGGCTGCCGTGCCGTTCCGTTACAATCACAGATTAGCGTTCCAGCGTGCGGATAAACTGTGCCCCCAGCCAAACCCAATTCGCCCACGTTCCAGGAACTTATCCTGCGTCTGCAGGCGTTTTGGGCGGAGCGCGGGTGCGTGTTGCAGCAGCCTTATGATGTCGAAGTAGGCGCGGGGACGATGGCGCCGGAGACTTTTCTGTGCGTGCTGGGGCCGAAGCCTTACAAGGTGGCGTATGTACAGCCTTCGCGGCGTCCGGCGGACGGGCGGTATGGGGAGAATCCCAACCGGCTGTTCAAGCATATGCAGTTGCAGGTGATCCTGAAGCCTCCGCCGGAAAATGTACAAGAGTTGTATTTGCAATCGCTGGCCGCGATTGGCATCGATCTGCGCCAGCATGATATCAAGTTCGAGGAAGACAACTGGGAAGCTCCGACGCTGAGCGCTTGGGGAGTGGGCTGGCAGGTGATGCTCGATGGCCTTGAGATCACGCAGTTCACTTATTTCCAGCAATGCGGCGGCATATATCTGTTTCCAATTTCCGCCGAACTGACCTACGGGCTGGAGCGTATTGGAGCGTTCTTGCAGGATGTGGATTCGATTTACGACATCGTGTGGGCGCGCGATCCCGAAACCGGGCGGGCGACAACGTATGGCGATGTGCGGTTGGCGGATGAGCGACAGTTCTCGTTCTACAATTTCGAACAAGCAGACGTTCCGAATGCATGGACGATTTTCAGCCTGTATGAGCAGGAGTGTCAGAAGCTAATCGATAACTTCAAGGTATTGGCGGAGCCTAGCCAGGACGGTAAGAAACCTAATCTCGGGTGGTTTCCGTTGTTGCCTGCTTACGACCTTTGTTTGAAGTGCTCACATCTATTCAATATCCTCGACGCCCGTGGCGCGATTTCGGTAACCGAGCGCGTGGGCGTGATTGCGCGGGTACGGGCACTCGCTGTGGGCATTGCGAAGGCCTGGGTGGATCAGCAGGTTATCGAGCAGACGTCCCACAAGAGGGTGGTCGAGATCGCAGCCGTTCGTGACGAAGCTCGTGTACGGACCAAGGAAAAAAGCGGGACCACATTACCTGTTGGGTCGTAGGGTTTTCAACTGCCAAGGGCCCGAAGGTGCACGAAGAACCAAATGCCAGACTTTTTATTGGAGATCGGGTGCGAAGAGATTCCTGCGCGGATGATCGACGCGGCGGAAGCGGACCTCGTCAAACGGGTCGGCGAGCTCTTCAAGCGTCATTCGCTGTCTCATGCGACGGCAACCTCCTTCTCTACGCCGCGACGATTGGCTGTACTTATCGGGACTGCCGACCGTCAGCCCGCTGAGAAGACTAAGGTCCTCGGCCCCTCAGAGAAGGTTGCATTCACGGAAGGGAAGCCCACGAAGGCTGCTGAATCATTTGCACGGCGGGAAGGGATCGCCGTGGCGAGCCTCCAGATTGTCGAAACTGAAAGGGGGCGGTACGTCTGCGCGGAAACCGTAAAGGGCGGTCTGGATGCGGTCGACATCTTGGTCGAACACCTACCAACTGAATTGAAGGGGTTGTATTGGCCTAAAGCGATGTATTGGCAGTCGAGGGCCGAGACATTTGTGCGCCCGGTGCGCTGGCTGGTCGCGATGCTCGACGGGGAGACGATTCCTCTGGAGTTTGATGGGATCTTGGCGGGGAACACCTCGCGCGGTCACAGAATGTTATCGCATGGCGACGTGACGATTCCGCGAGCCGGGTCTGCGTACATCGATGCTCTGCGCGCGGCCAAAGTTTTGGGGCGTGCTGAGCGCGAACATCAAATTCGCAAAGCTCTGGACGCTGCCACGCGAACGATTCCCGGAGCGCGCTGGCGGGAAGACAATTCTTTGCTCGACACCGTTGTGAACTTGACGGAATTTCCTTCCGCGATTCTTGGCGGATTCGATCCGCAGTTCCTGGCGTTGCCGGAAGAAGTGCTGGTCACCGTGATGCGCGACCATCAAAAATATTTTGCCGTCGAAGATGCCAGCGGAAAGTTGCTCCCGCACTTTCTCGCGGTGCTGAATACCGATGGCGACCCGCAAGGGTTGATCCGGCACGGCAACGAGCGCGTGCTGCGGGCGCGCTTCAACGACGCGCGATTCTTCTGGCAGACTGATCAGAAAAAATCGCTCCTGGAGCGGTTCGAGTCGCTGCGCCACGTCACTTTCCAGAAAGATTTAGGCAGCTACTATGAAAAGACGCGGCGGGTGCAGCGTTTGTGCAGTTGGCTGTGCGAAATCGTTAAACAGAGCGGCATCGCGGTGCGCGCGGGTGTAGTTCACAAAGCGGCCTGCCTGGCGAAAACCGACCTGACCACAGAGTTGGTCAAAGAATTTACTGAGCTGCAGGGAATTGTGGGCGGACTTTATGCGCGGGTGCAACCGCTCGATCCGGGCCTGCCTGAGTCGACTCGATTTGCGATTGCGGATGCAATCTACGATCACTACAAGCCGGAGTCGACCGAAGATGCGGTGCCACGGTCGCTTGAAGGTGCGGTGCTTTCTGTCGGCGACAAGGCGGATACGATTGCCGGCATGTTTGCTCTCGGCCTTGTTCCGAGCGGATCGAAGGATCCGTTCGCGTTGCGGAGGCAGGCGAATGCGATCGTGAAAGTGATCGACAAGTACAAGCTGCCGTTCCGTCTTAGTGACTTGATGCGGGATGCGCGCGCAGGCTACCAGGGATCGGAAGCGGAAAAAAAGTTCGTCGATGACGAGAAGTTCAACGAGTCAGTACGAATATTTTTCCGCGAGCGGCTCGAGTTTTATTTGAAGGATGTGTGCGGATATTCTTATGACGTGGTGAAAGCCGTTCTCGCCGCGGATGCGGAAGATGTCGTCGATGCGCTGGCGCGGGCGGAGTCCGTCCAGCAAGTCTTACACTTGCCCGAATTTGTGGCGATTGGCGCGGCGTGCAAGCGTATGCGTAATATCCTGAGGCAGGCGCATGAAAAGAGTATTTCGCCCGCCGCCGGCTTCGAATATTTGCCGGATTCGGCTCAGGAAGAAAAAAGTCTGGCAGCGTATGTCGACGTGAACGGGCCACGGGTTGAAGCGCTTCGCAAAAAGAAAGAATATGGCGAAGCGCTAAAGCTGCTTTCGACAGCACGGGAGCCGGTCGATTTATTCTTTGACAAAGTTATGGTCATGGTGCCGGATCAGAAACTGCGTGCGAACCGCCTTGCGCTGCTGAAAAACTTATTGAAGGAATTCTCGACGATCGCCGATTTCTCAGAAATCGTCAAAGAAGGCAACGGATGACCATTAGGTTTTGCGTGCCCTGGTTGCGGTGCGAACACGAAACGGCTACGCCCTACATGAATCAAACTTGGATAAACAGCCTGCCGGCTTAGCGCTGGCGATGAAGATAAAGAGAATCGAATCACAAAGGACTCATATTATGGCGACACTTACCCTCCCTGAAGCGGGTGTGCAGGAAAAAAAGAAGACCTCAACCAAGTATGTTTATTTTTTCGGCGGCGGCAAAGCCGATGGCGATGGCAAGATGAAGGACACTCTCGGCGGCAAGGGTGCCGGCTTGGCCGAGATGACCAACGCTGGGTTGCCCGTGCCTCCGGGATTCACCATCCAGACTGAAGCTTGCCGCGAGTACATGCGAGAGGACGCAGCATCGAAAGATGTCTATCGCCAAATGGACGAAGCGCTGGCCAAGCTCGAAACCTTGCAGGGTCAGAAGCTGGGAACCGGTGAGAACCCGCTCCTGGTAAGCGTCCGCTCCGGCGCAAAGTTTTCTATGCCTGGGATGATGGATACGATTCTGAATCTCGGACTGAACGACAAGAGCGTGGAGGCACTGGCCAAGCGCAGCGACAACCCACGTTTCGCGGCCGATTCTTACCGGCGACTGATCCAGATGTTTGGCAACGTCGTCCTCGAGATTCCGAAGTCTGCATTTGACGAAGTTTTCGACGCGAAGAAAAAGCAGAAGAAGGCCAAGCTCGACACCGAGCTCGATGCCAAGGCCCTGAAGGAAGTAATCGAAGAATACAAGAAGGTTGTGAAGAAACACGCCAAGCGCGACTTCCCGCAGGATCCGCATGAGCAGTTGGTTATGGCGCGGGATGCGGTGTTTCGCTCATGGCAGAACGATCGTGCGAAGCACTACCGCCGTATCAACAATATCGACGACATGCTCGGCACGGCAGTGAATGTGCAAGCCATGGTTTACGGCAATCTCGGCGACACCAGCGGAACGGGTGTGGGCTTCACGCGCAATCCCGCAACAGGCGCGAAGGAATTCTACGGCGAATTCCTGATGAACGCGCAGGGTGAAGATGTGGTCTCGGGTGTTCGTACCCCAGTGCATATTTCCGAATTGCACAAGATCATGCCGCAGGTTTACGACCAGTTGCGCGATATCACGACGCGCCTCGAGAAGCACTATCGCGATATGCAGGATTTTGAGTTTACCATCCAGGATGGCAAGCTCTACATGCTGCAAACGCGCAATGGCAAGCGCACCGGCTGGGCCGCAGTGCGGGTTGCGATCCAGATGGTGGAAGAAGGATTGATCACGAAAGAAGATGCGATCTTTCGCGTAGAGCCGAATCAGCTTTACGATTTTCTGGTGCCGCGGCTGGATGAGAAGAGCACGAAGGTGGAAGTGCTGGCGACGGGATTGCCGGCATCTCCGGGCGCTGCGGTCGGGCAAATCGTCTTTACGGCGGAGGAAGCTGTCAAGAAAGCGGGACATGGAACGAAGAAGAATCCCGTGATTTTGGTGCGCGCGGAAACTACTCCCGAAGATATTCAGGGGATGGAAGTAGCAGCGGGCATTCTGACGTCGCGCGGTGGCATGACCAGTCACGCTGCAGTCGTCACGCGTGGAATGGGCAGGTGCTGCGTGGCTGGCGCGGGTGATATTCAAGTGGATGAGCGCGCCAAACAAATGCGGGTCAAAGGGCAAGTGTTCAAAGAAGGAGACTGGGTTTCGCTCGATGGTACCAGCGGTCGCGTGATTAAAGGGAAGCTGAATACTCTTGATCCCTCCACCGATGATGCTGACTTGCAAAAACTGTTGAGCTGGGCAGAACCGTTCCGCAAAATCGGCGTTCGCGCGAACGCTGACATTCCACGAGACGCAATTCAGGCGCGCAGCTTCGGAGCCGAAGGGATCGGCCTTTGCCGCACCGAGCATATGTTTTTCGGCGAGGGGAAGATTGAACACGTGCGTGCGATGATCCTCGCTGATAACGAGAAGGATCGGCGGACTGCGCTCAAGGCTTTGCTCCCGTTACAACGCAAGGATTTCATCGGCCTCTTCAAAGCCATGAATGGCCTGCCGGTTACAATCCGCCTGTTGGATCCACCGTTGCACGAGTTTTTGCCCAAGCGTGAAGAGTTAATGGTGGAGATTGCTGTGCTTCAGGTCACCAAACCGCGCTCGTCAAAGCTGAAAGAGCTGCAAACTCTGCTGTCCCGTGTGGAAGACTTGCATGAGTTCAATCCGATGCTCGGGCATCGAGGTTGCCGGTTGGGAATCACTTACCCGGAAATTACTGAAATGCAGGCGCGGGCAATTTTTGAAGCGGCTGTTGCGGTTGAGAAAGATGGGATTAAAACTCACGCCGAGGTGATGATCCCGTTGATCGCGACTGTGAAAGAGATGGCCAACCAGGGGGCGATTGTCCGCCGCGTGGCGGAAGAAGTTTTCAAAGAGAAGGGAAGGCACGTGCATTACCTGGTCGGCACAATGATTGAGTTGCCGCGAGCGTGCTTGGTCGCAGACGAAATTGCAAAAGAAGCGGAATTTTTCTCATTCGGCACAAACGACCTAACGCAGACCACGTTTGGTTTTTCCCGCGACGATGTGAACAAAATTCTGCCGACTTATCTTGCGGAAGGAATTCTGAAGCAGGATCCATTTGCTGCGATTGACCAGGTTGGCGTCGGGGAACTAGTGAAGATCGGGATCGAACGCGGACGAAAGACGCGTCCTAAGCTGGAAGTTGGAATCTGCGGCGAACACGGCGGCGACCCATCGTCGGTGGAGTTCTGCCATCGTGTAGGAATGGATTACGTATCTTGCTCTCCATTCCGCGTGCTCACAGCGCGCTTAGCGGCTGCGCAGGCGGGAGCTTCGGATAAGTTGAAAATCGAGGTCGGAAGAACGAAATAACATTTCAGCGGGACCAGACGTCACTGCACTCGCTGCAGCCTTGCGACTAGCTTCTGAGCGAGACTTTCCTCGGACTCCGACCACAGCAATCGCGCGCTGGTCCCGCTATTTTTCTCGACGCTCTTCGAGAACTCCACCAACTTCGCGACATTCTCGCGAATTTTCTCGCTCGTTTGTTCGCTGAGAGAGGCCTCGGGCTGCAGGAAAAAAGAGTCTGGTCCGAAATCCACCTCGACGTGCCCGGTCTGCTGATAAGCTCCGTCGTCGAATTCTTTCCCCTGAACAATGAATTTCACGAGCGCAGGCTCCAGCACCCAACTCTCCTTCGTCAGGTCGGGCGTCCACAGGTCCCAGTAGCCTTCGAAAACATACGCGTAGTCCTCGTGAACCGTTTCAGCGGCGAGCAGTGCAGCTTGGCCGGGATCGATTCCTAGTGGAAAGCGCCGCTCCAAAACGGTAGCCTCGTTCCATGAAACAGGATGAAGAGCGAAGTGGGTGATGCCAGGACGTTGAGCCGAGAAAGGGAACTGCTGCAATATGGCAAACGCGTGCGGCAACATTTCCGGGCCGGAAAAATCCGGGAACCAAAGACTGAGATAAAGCGGATCAGGCACATTTGCCTCGATAGCCGACGCAGCTTACCTCTGCGCCGCTGTCCGTAAATTCTAAATTGTTCCGAGATTGTGGGAAAGTGACGACGTACTTACCGAGCTCACAGCTAGGAATCGATGGTTAATTCTTTGAGATATTTACGAGTTGCAACTTTCGATTTGCGATTGCAGCGGATGCTATTTGCTCCTCAGTGTTTTGACAGGGCGATAAGGGATTGTTACGATCAATGGTACCTCAGGTGCCCTGCCTCACATCCGTCCCCGTCGTCTAGCCTGGCCTAGGACATCGCCCTTTCACGGCGGTAACACGGGTTCAAATCCCGTCGGGGACGCCAATTCAATCAGGAACTTACGAGCAATGGCTCATTTTCTCGTAGGCACAAAAAGGAACACTTTAGACCGGAATTTGCGGTGCAGCTTTCTTCAAACACTGATTTGTCGCGCATATCTAACCTGTTCTTGAAGGCACAAAAAGGCATCAGGAGCGATTGCAGTCAGCCACCACGAGAACCAGAAGCACGGAACAGCCGAATGACCTCACTTTGAGCTTTGCGTTTGTGGATCGTGCCTGCCTGGGTATACGTGTCCAATGTGACTCGACTGGAGGCGTGCCGAAGCAGTTCTTGCATTACCTTGATGTCCGCTCCGGTTGCCCTTAACAGTGATGAATAGTGTGGCGGGACGTGTGCCAACCGATGCGCTCCGTGATGCCAAGTTCCACCGCTGCGGGCAGGATCAGGTTACGCGTGATGGATTGAGCCCAATATGGCCGTCGACCGCAGCTAGCTGGACTAGCGAAAACCCAGTCATCTGCCGCTCTATACTTCGTGTGCTTGCGCCATTCTCGCAGTGCCGTTGCCAGGCCAGCTCTCTCTTCAAGTTGCACTCAGGCCATCTATGTCCTGCCGCGCACAGTTGAGCTCACCGCAGCTCAACTCCGGGACGGCGTCCAATTGTTTTTCTGGAGTGTCAGGCTGGAATCGACGAGGTAAAGAATTCCGCAGGCATGAATCACGCGCTGCGAAACCTCCGCCTCATCGAATCCAGTTGTGGTACTTAAAGCCTAATCTGCGGCAGCACTCGTTGCGCCTTCTTTCGCTGCTACCAATGCACCTCTTGCTGCTTCTTCGATGATGTGAGCGACCGCTTGTGGATGCGACACATACACGGCGTGGCTGCTTTTAACCTCCACGACCGTTGCACCGGCGCGCTTCGACATCAGCCGCTGCGCATCGGGCGGAAGCATCCTATCCTCGGTCGTTAGCAGGTACCAGGTAGGTTTCGCCTTCCATGCCGCTTCGCTGATGGTGCTTCCCAGCGCGTCCACACCCCACGGCACTTGCGAGTCAGCCATGAATTCGGCCTTTTTCGGGCTCACATCGCCGGCGAAAGACGCAGGGAATTTCGCCTTGTCGAGCAGCAGAAAGCCATCCACGGGCGGAAGGAGCGGCGGTACAGGCGCGCCAGGCGGCGGATCCTTGATCAGCGAGGATACAGATTCGCCTTTGTCGAGCGCAAAGGCAGCGATATAAACCAGGCCCGCCACCTTCGGGTCGTTGCCGGCTTCGGTGATGACAGCGCCGCCATACGAGTGACCGACGAGTATCACGGGGCCGTTCTGAGCGGCGATCGCACGCTTGGTAACCGCCACGTCGTCTGCCAGAGAGATGGTCGGATTCTGGACGATGGTGACGGTGTAGCCGTCCTTCTTCAAGACGTTGTAGACGGCTTCCCACCCGGACCCATCCACTAAGCCGCCGTGGACGAGAACGATATTCTTCACAACTGCCGTCGATTTTGTTTGTGCCATAGTGTTTTCTCCCATGCTTAGAATGATTGTCATGATCGACAGCGCACCGTAGACGATTCGTGTTCTGACTCCTGTTGCCATTGCGTTATTCTTCATCGGATATCCTCCTTTTCATCGATTGCTAAGCCTAAAACTCGTTCTTGTTTTCAGGCAGTTGATATATCGCGTTCTTTCAGTTCAACCGTCCATCTCAAGCGCTGCGCTGACTTTCATTGCGACGAAATTACGGTTTCGCCACGTGCGCCGAACCCCACAGCGAGCCTAGATTGGCTCGATCCGGATAGATGTCCAGCATCTTGTCGTAAAGCTCTCGCGCCGTCGTCGTCATCTCGGCGACGCGTTCGAAATCGAGGATGTATTGACGGGTCTCTTCAATAATTCTGGGGCCGTCGTCCCTGTCAGCTTTCTTGTGCCCCGCGATCACGGCGCGCGGTTTCAGCGTCTCAATGGTGTCGAGTGCAGTGATCCACTCGCGGCGAGTTTGCGCGTTTGACTCGGCGAGGTAGAGGTGAACATCGTTGTAGGCGGCGTCGCCAGCGACGACCAACCCGACTGATGGCACGTGAAGACACGTCGTGTAGTCGGTATCGGTATGCCCGACCTCGACCACGACAAGCTCACGGCCTTCGAGGTCGATCACATTACCCTGGAGTTCCTCGGGGAGAACTAGGTGCTCCAAAATCTGGCCGGGATAGCGTGCATTCCAGAAACTCGCGATGAATTCTGGCGACATTTGTCGGCGCATGACCTTCAGAAGTCAGGCGTTGCAACCGCTTTTGCGTTCGGAAAACGATCTAAGATGGCACCGATGCCAAAGAAATGATCGCCGTGGCCGTGGGTGATATAGATTGTGGTCAGGTTCTTGCCACTCACCGCGATCCACTCCACTGCGGCTTGCGCCTGCTCGATAGTTAGAAAGGCGTCGACGAGAACAGCGTCCCGTTCGCCATAGACAAGTGTGGCCGATGTCGGCACCCACATCCATTCTTCTTTCCCCGGTGGCAAGTCGCGGTTGAGACCTTGGCGTTTTGTCACAAGGACGTCCCATTTCAGCGAAGTACGTGCTGGGGTAGTTGCCATTCCGATTTTCCTTTTGAACGATCTACGATTTGTAAGCTTCAGGGACGCCCCATGCTGAGCCTAAGCGCTGGGAGCCTTCCTGTGATACGCAGCCGCAAAAACATCCTGCACAAATTGTTCAATCGAAGTAGGTGTACTGTTCTCCGGCGAAAGCGGCTCTAGCGGAACGAGGACTCCTGCGTTGATGGCTTTGTACATCTCGATGTACATGGCAGCTCCCTTCGGCGGAACACCCAGATCCGTCAAAACCTGCTGCACCTGGTCATACGGGAACTGCTGGTAACGCAGATCCGGTTTGCCAATGCCGCGCCCAATCACCGCGGTAGCTTCCGTCATCGATAGGTCGCGTTCGCCAAGCAGTTCGCGGGTTTGCTTGCCTGAAAAATCCAACTGCAGGAGGCGCTGCGCGGCGTAGTCGCCAACGTCGCGCGTCGCGACCATGGGCAGCTTCACGTCAGGGAGCAGCGCATTTCCGACTAATCCCATCCTATGAATCATGCCGATCGCCGCCAGATTGTTCTCCATGAAATACGCGGCACGCAAGTGCAGAACGTTCAACCCGCTGATCGCGTTCAGTTTTTCTTCCGAAGAATGCAGCCCCGCGACCGGCCCGGTGCCTTCCGGAACCTGTGCGCCGTAGCTGCTCAGGTGCACCGCGTAGCGTAGGCTGGACTCCTTCACAGCTTTCGCAATCGCGTCGCTCTCTCGCTCCTGGTCCTCCCGGGATTTCGCCGGTGGCAACAGCAGGTATGCCGCGCGCGCACCGCTGAAGGCTTTGGTCAGCGCAGCCGCATCGCTCATTTCAGCCGTGAACGCTTCCGCGCCTTTGTCTACAAAGCGCTGTAGTCGCCTGGAGTCGCGCCCGACGACGCGCACCTCCTTGCCCTTCGAGAGCAGGAAATTGGCGATGATCGAGCCGGTGTTCCCGCTCGCCCCCAAAATCACATACATTGCATTCGAAACAACGGGTGAAGTCATAGTTACTACCTCCTTAGGTCTGGTAAAAAGGTCTGGTAAAAATGGTGTCGAACGCCTTCAAAACGATCGCGTTTTTTTGGCTGTCACTGGGGGAATGTATTTCCGAACATGGGAAGGCCGCTCACAGATTCGGCCTTGGTCGCCTCGTCCTGCAAAACGTCCCAATGCTCTTTAAGAAGACCGTCTTCGAACCGGATAACGTCGGCGGCGATCCAGGCGGCGGGCCTTCCCATCCCTGTGAAGCGACCATGCGCTATGACGTAATCGCCTTCTGCGATGATGAGCTGGTTCTCATAGTGCAACGTCTCTGGTACTGAGCGGACGAGATTGAATAGACCTTCGCGACCTGGTGCTATGTGTGCGCTGTGCTGGATGTAGTTCGGCGACCAGAAGCGTTCCGCCGCCGCATAGTCACGCTTGTTGAACAGTGTCTCGAATGCTTCGAGCACGATTGCCTTATTCCGCTCTGGGGACGAGTTGCTCATTGCTTCTCCTGTGCTTGTGATGGGTTATCTACGCCTTCACTACAATAGAGTATGATCGTAATCCAGAAGTTGCAAAGTATTTTATAAAATCTTTTCGGGACATTTCATTGTCGCTTCATTTGCTCAAAGGCCCGTCTATCTTTATTCTTGATGCAATGAGCTTCTTGCATCAAGGTGAGACGGTCTGCATCCAATCAGTGAAGAGTACGATGATACTCTAGGAGCTGTTTCTGCCTAGAGCGATCCATGCGGACTCGGAAGAGATGGTGATGGCAGATGGGTTATTCGAAGAGTGACAAGGCGGAGACGCACACTCGGATCGTGAGCGTTGCTGCCAAGAGGTTTCGCGAACTCGGTCTGGAAGGCATCGGCGTTGCCGATGTGATGAAAGAGGCCGGTGTTACTGTCGGCGGTTTCTACAAACATTTCGATTCACGCGATGAACTAGTGGTTGAGGCGCTAGCCACCGCATTCCAAGACCTCGACCGCTGGGAGGAACACACTGACACGCTGACGAAAGCTTTAGAGAAGTATTTGTCCGAAGAGCACCGGGATGCGCCGGGAACAGGTTGCGCGTTGGGCGCGTTGCTGGGTGACATGTCTCGGGCGAGTCGATCGGCAAAGGCCGTGTATACCGCACGATTCAAACGCACCTTGGCATACTCGACGGGCCTTGTTCTGCTGAATGGAACCTCTGATCGGCGCGCCCGGGCCATTCTCATGATTAGCGCAATGCTAGGAGCGATCAACCTCTCTCGTGCCGTGTCGGACCCAAACCTTTCACGAGAGATTCTCCAACAGACTCGTGATCAGTTAATCAGTATGAACAAACCCGCGAAAACCGCCTTACACGGCTGATGCATCTCGGACAAGCGCCGGGCAGGGCGGCGTATCTCTTTAACACTGCGCTCCCGGACAATCGCTCGCTCTAGCGACTAAGACAGTGCGATTCGATCGACCGAACCGCCATTTTATTTTTCTTCGACGGGTTAGGTTTCGTTTTCACTTCGGGAATTCGTCTCCGAACATGGGACGGCCGCTCTTTGATTGTTCTTGGGCGGCTTCGTCCTGGATAACATCCCATGCTCGATAAGAATCCCGTCCCCGCACTTCGCGCAATCGAGGTTGCCTCCCCCTGCCCCAGAATTAGTCCGCGATCATGCCTCCATCCACTGGGATGGAAGCCCCAGTCATATAAGACGCATTTGCCGAAGCGACAAAAGCGATCACATGAGCGATCTCCTCCGATGTTGCCAGACGCTTGAGCGGCACAGTCGAGACGAGCGCCGCCTTGTTTTCATCTGTATTGGTGAAGCGTGTGAGCATGCCCGTATCCGTAGTGCCCGGAGCGACAACGTTTACCCGAACTCCCGTTCCCGCGACTTCCAGTGCAGCGGACTTCGTCAGTCCTTCCACTGCATGTTTGCTAGCCACATAAACGGACGCCCCAGCAGCGCCGACACTTCCATAGGCCGACGACACATTAACGATGCTCCCGCTTCCCTGGTTCAGCATCACCCGCAGTTCGTGCTTCATGCTTAACAACGTGCCGAGCACATTTGTGTCGAACGTCGCTGCGAAGCTCTCGGCGGTTTGCTCCGTCACTGGGCCGGGTACGCCTTCTGTCCCAGCGTTATTGACTGCAATATCCAGGCGTCCGAAACGCTTGACCGTTTGGTCCACAAGGTTGCGAACATCTTCATCCTTGCGGACATCACTGCGGACAAAAATGGCCTCTGCTCCGAGCCCCTGTAGCTCGGCAACTAACTCTTGTCCTTGTTTATCTCGACGACCGGACACAACAACGCGTGCTCCTTCTTGCGCAAAGACTACTGCGGCGGCACGGCCGATTCCGGTCAGCGCGCCTGTAATCAAAACAACTGGTGAACTCATCGCACTACCTCCTTGATCTAGAGCTATGCGAACCAGGAATGGATAAATCGGCTCAGCCCGCTCCGCATTGCTCACATCACTTCGTTAGATTGCGATGCCCACTCGCGGTAGCGCCCTGGAAGCATACTTTGTTAAGCTGGCATCGATGCTTTCCAGGCATGGGGGTGGCAATGGAATTACGGCATCTTCGTTACTTCGTCGCGGTTGCCGACGCCGGAAGCCTGACAGTGGCAGGTCAACGAATACTGCACACGTCGCAACCTTCGTTGAGCCGGCAGATTCGAGATCTTGAGGGCGAGGTGGGCACCCCACTCCTGACGCGAAGAGCTCGCGGCGTCGACCTGACACCGGCGGGTCGGGCCTTTCTCGATCACGCTCGATCAGTGTTATCGCAGGTTGAAGCGGCAAGCGAAACTGCACGTCGAGCCGCCCGTCCCGCAAAGCCATGCTTCACCATGGGCTTTCTGACCGGCCACGAATTGACGTGGATGCCCGAAGCTTTGCGAATCCTGCGCGACGAACTGCCTAACATCGACGTGATGATATCGAGTCAATACTCGCCGCCGCTTGCGGACGGCCTTTCGAAAGGACAAATTGATGCAGCTTTTCTTCGAAGGGAGCGAGGGATCCCAGACTTGGCGTTCCGTCTTCTCGTCAAAGAGTCCTTGGTGGTAGTGTTGCCGAATGACCACCGTCTCGCTGCGCTCAAAGCCATCAGTCCGGGCGATCTAGTGGGCGAGACGTTTGTAAGCGTAGCGAAGACGGCTCCTGTCCTGCGTGGCATCATCGACGATTACCTGAAACGATCCGGAATCAACATCACGCCAGTTCACGAGGTTGACCACGTCGTCATGGGAGTGTCTTTAATAGCGTCGACGGGCGGCGTAGGGCTGTTACCTGCTTATGTACAGAACTTTCTCACTTCGTCTGTAACGAGCCGCCCTCTGAAGGGAGATGTGCCAACTGTCGATCTGGTTCTCGGCTACAAAAGGTCGAACCAGTCGCCCATTCTGAAGGTTTTGCTTTCGAGATTGGACGAGTTGGTCGCTCGTGTCTCTAAGAAAGCGCAGTGAATCTTCTTCGTAGGCCCTTCATCCAAAGCACAGTATATCTACCCTATGGTCGGTGGCGCGAAGTCAAACCGAGGAGTCGATGGATGTTTGAGAGCATTCTCTGCCAGGTCACGGAATATGATCCTGACGTTCTAGAGTCCCTGATTGGGCTCGCAGTCGAAATTGCTCGCGAGGGGCGAGAGGGAAGACGCGTAGGCACGCTTTTTACGCTCGGGGACGAGACGGCAGTGCTTGCGAAATCCAGACCGTTGATTTTGGATCCGTTGCTGGGGCATCCGGAGTCTTCGCGGCACGTCACCAATCTAAATTTACGCGGAACTATCAAGGAATTGGCGCAGTTGGACGGCGGGTTCGTGGTAAGTCGCGAAGGGACTGTCCTTTCAGCGTGCCGCTATCTCGACGCCGTGGCCGCACAGGTGGACGTGCCGTTGGGACTCGGCAGCCGTCACATTGCCGCCGCCAACATGAGCGCAGTTACCAAAGCGGTGGGAATTGTCGTCTCTGAGAGTTCGGTGGTGCGGCTTTTCTGTCATGGACAACTGGTCGGCGAAATCATTCCCGAGGTTTGGATGATGGATCACGCCCACTTGCGTGGCAGCGTGAAGAGGGAACAAGTCGGCGAACTGACGGTTCTGACGCCAAATCTGCGACCAGCCTCGATCGCGGAGTGACGATGACAAACCCCTAGTATATGTACGGAGCGCACGACATCTCTCCGAGAATTTAGATGTGAAGTTTGTGGACTGGTGACGACTAACCCGATCCACTGGTTCGTGATTCGATGTTGAGATTCCGAGCTTACTGTGTACCGGTGGAATTCTGAAACCGCCAACGCCGCTGGAGCTCGCCATTATTGCGGTGAAGCTCACGCCGAAGTGTATATCAGTCGCTGGTTTGAATCAGTGTGCGCACCGCCGAAGCCGAATTTTATCTAGCGCTCACCGATGAGTCATCAGCTTACAAAACTAAGGATCACAAATCGAGATTTCCAATGGTGAATTATGAGCAGACTGTCTGAAAAAGTGGCAATCGTGACGGGCGCGTCCAAAGGCATAGGCGCTGGGATTGCAACCGCCTTGGCCGGCGCGGGCGCGCGCGTGGCCGTAAATTATTCCTCCGACCGCGAAGGCGCCGAACGGGTCGCTCAGGCGATCACCGGCAACGGAGGCAAAGCGATCGCAGTCGGCGCCGACGTCTCCAAGTCCGCAGAGGTCGCGCGCTTATTCAAAGAAGTGGATGCCGCTTTCGGAAGACTCGACATTTTAGTCAACAATGCCGGTGTATTCCGCTTCGGCGCTATTGCCGAGATCACCGAACAGAACTTTCACCTCCACTACAATATCAACGTTCTCGGGACAATTCTCACCGCGCAGGAGGCGATCAAGCGGTTTGGGCCCGCCGGTGGGAGCATCATCAACCTCAGCTCTATCGTTGGCTCGCATCCGGTGCCGGGGGCCCTGCTGTACGCTTCCACGAAGGGTGCCATCGAAACACTGACAAAGGGATTGGCGCTCGAACTGGCGCCGCGCAAGATACGCGTCAACGCCATCGCTCCCGGTCATACAGAAACCGAAGGCAATGTAGCCGCGGGAACCTTTGAGGGTGGTGCCGGCGCCGCTCTGGCCGGGAAGACACCGCTCGGCCGGCTCGGGCGCGTCACAGATATCGCCCCGCTCGCGTTGTTCCTGGCGTCAGACGAATCAGCCTGGATCACCGGCGAGGTCATTCGTGCCGCAGGCGGTCTGGTTGTTGCTACTTGAGTACGGTGTGTGCTGACCTCGAAGCTAATTCAGGAGGAGCAACTTTTCCAACCTGTCATCATATGCACGACCAGTCGTCCCGCAGCGGAGGTCACGATGCACAAGAACACTTCGCCGAATGCAGATAAGAGTTCGCAGACGTCACCTGAAGCTCCCTTCACAACGTTCATTCAACTGGACGGGAGGTCCCCCGTGCCATCGCAGTTTCGTACTCCGGGGACTTTTACGATTACCCGGCTCCAGTCGCCGGCCGGGCTTCCTGACCGAATCACAAAGCTATCGCCCGTCCCCGCTCTGCTAGTGTCGATCTCCCTTAAGTCTCTGCCATCATCGAGCTATCAGGTGTGGACAGCAGACAAGCTCATGGCCACATCCGTCGTTCACCCGTTTCGCTCGAATGTCATCGATTTCGATTCACAGCCAAGGTGCTGGGCAGGGAGCGCCTTCGATTACGTTCACTATTCTGTCCCTCGCGGAGGGCTAGATGACATTGCCGAGGATCTCGGTTTTGGCCGGGTGCGGGATTATCGCTTGGCAGTGCTCGAAGACGATCTGGTTGTGGCCCAGATCACCAAAAGCATTCTTCCGTTTCTTGGACGGAGCGACCGTCTCTCTGTGCTGGCTCTCGATCAGTTCAGCCTCGTCCTCGGAGCACATCTTCTCCAGCGATATGGCGTACTCCAGAAAACAGCACGGCGTTCAAAGGGAGGCCTGGCGCCATGGCAGAAGCGGCGAGCGGCGGAACTTCTTCATGAGAACATGCATGGCCGGATCCGGCTTTCTGAGATTGCTCGCGAATGCGGACTTTCCGTCAGCCACTTTGCCCGCTCCTTCAAAATCTCGTTCGGCACCTCCACGCACCAGTGGCTGATGCAGCATCGCATTGAGCACGCAAAAGAATTGATGAGCCAGACCAACATGTCGCTGATCGAGATCGCGATTCAGTCGGGATTTAATGATCAGGCAGCGTTCACGCGCACATTCCATCAACTCGTCGGCGTCAGCCCCGGAAGATGGCGACGGCAGTACCTGACAAGGCATTTCCGGGCGTAGGGCCCGGAAGCGCTAACTTAAGCAGGGCGGGCTAGAAGTTAATCACCTGGCCGCTTTCTGGGCGATAACTTCCAGATAGCCGACCACTCGGGAGGTGACGCGTTATTCGTAAAACACAAGCGCGTTTATCAGGACTTGGCCTTCTGTGCCTGCAGGATTGAGGATTAAGGGTTTTGGTAGAACGGCTACGTCTCCATCCGCTCCCTCGAAGAACGCAACCACGAGTGGCAGCACTCGACCGCGCCCGCGAAGACCTTCTCACGAAATAGCATTTTCGGCTAGACTCAGGGGCACAAGTTTCAAATCCGCGCTCCCGGGCAGGCAGATTGGAAGTCGTACTTGGAGTGGAGCGGGGAGAGGCGTTAGCGATGAAACGAAACTGGAACTGGGCAGTGTGGACCGGCGCGTCGCTGGTTTTCCTAGGAGTGATTAGCTATCCGCTGTTTTTCGTTCGCTTCCCGGCGCTTCGTGATTTTCCGTGGGCGAACCTGCCGATGATCGCGCTCGGGTTGGTGCTGCTCGCCTTGGGGCTTGTGCGCGCATTCCGGAGTTCGGACCTGTTTCGCGGCAAAATTTTCGGCAGTGTCCTCGCGGTTCTAGCGTTGGCATTCAGCGGATTTTTCCTCTACGGCATTTTTATCGGCGCGCGGCATGTGCTACCCGCTTCGCACGGCGCGCCTCAGGTGGGCCAGACGGCGCCAGATTTCACGCTGCCGGATTCGCAGAACCACCCAGTGAGTTTAACAGGTGCATTGAATTCTCCGTTCACTCCAGAGAGTACAACCCGCGCCGCGACGAGCGCGGCCAAGGCAGCCGGCGTAATTTTGATTTTCTACCGTGGATATTGGTGACCGTTCTGCAACTCCGAGTTACGGAGTTTCGAGCAGGCGCTGCCGGAATTCGATGCAAGGAAAATTCGAGTGATGGCCATCAGTGTGGATTCTCCCGAGGATTCCGAAAACCTGCGTCGGTCGCAGGGCTACACGTTTCCGATTCTTTCGGATGCACAGGAGGACGTGATTCGCAGGTGGGATCTGGTGCACCTTCACGGCCGGCGCGACGGTGCAGACATCTCGCGACCAGCGGAATTCCTTATCGACCCGTCGGGGAAGGTGCGCTGGGTGAATCTTACGGAAGATTTCGTGGTCCGCGCCCGGCCAGAAGAGGCGCTCGCAGCGTTTGACGCGATGAATAAGTCATCGCCGTCCGGACAATAGTTGTCTAGGCTTCTATTCTCAAATTCCAGAGTCCGATGTGCGTGCCCGTCAACTCCCGATTAGTCGGCTTCTCGTCAGTCTCGACACCTGCCGAGTAGCGCGTTTTACGGTACTTATGTGTCCTCAAGCCGTTCGGGTAGTCTTGGGGTGGAGAGGTCACTTGAGCTTTACAAGAGGACTCAATCATGACGAATAGAGAAGCTGGAATCAATGTAGTCCGCGAAATGATGGGCGACCACGCGGCCGCAAAACTCAGCGCTTCCGCTGACTCAAACACCTTCGGTGCCCCGATCGCTGCCTACGCGGTCGACCAGGTCTTTGCGGATATCTGGACTCGTCCCGGTCTGGACAGGCGCTCCCGCAGCC